>PJUC01000007.1_pt1 | contig 364193 bp, 348 predicted proteins | sample 1512161 | NCBI WGS metagenome assembly PJUC01 (sample SAMN08177676, study PRJNA422409) | Soil metagenome, whole genome shotgun sequencing project. | isolation source: Soil enriched on filter paper | place: USA: Madison | collected 2015-01-15 | reverse complement strand
ATTGATCGTAACACTATCCGTAGTCGAACAATCATTACGGGTAACCGTTAAAGCATATACCCCATGATTCGTTGCATTGATAACCGGTGTGGTTACGCCTGTATTCCAGCTGTAAGTTTCACCTCCCAATGCAGCATACGTATTTTGAAGCTGAATCGGGGTACCCTGGTAGCAGATAGCCGTATCATGGCCCAGGTATACACGTGGATTATCATTAACCGTAACAGTTCTGGTATAAGTTACATCCGGACAGGTACGGTAACTTACGGTCATATCTATATTGTAAGTACCCGGTGTTGGATAAGCGTAGCTTACAGTAGCTAATGGAGCCGTCTGCAACTGACCACCATCACCGAAGGTCCAGTTTACTTCCTGTGCATTAAGACCATACTCTGTAGCAATATTTACATTTTCACCCACACAAATACTATTTCTGTCCAGGGAGAATTCAGGCTGCATTACAGAATCAACCGTAATCCATTGAGAGAAAGAATCTATACAACCCAAATCTGTTGTTCCTTTAAATTTGATCAGGTAAGTTCCTGCGAAAGGATACTGCAGTACCGGGTTTTGCACATTTGAAGTAGTTCCGTTACCGAAATCCCATTCCCATTGTACAAAATCAGCGTTCACATAATTCGGATTGAAGGCAACCACCGTATTCACACATACGATACTGTCTGCTTCAAAATGAGCTACATAGGTTGGAGAGTCAACAGTAATTGTAAATCTTCTTTTACAACCTCTGTAATTCTCTGCATCTACAAGATAGATACCTGGTAATAATGTATTTAACGTATCGCCACTTGGTACCCGGCCACTCGTCTCCTGCAGGATATTGAAAGCAGGATCCATCCAGGTATATTTATACAAGGCAGTATCTGAAGGGTCTGCAAGTATCCAGGCTACCCCGTTGCTATCATTACGGCAGGGTACAATGGTATGCGTACTAAAGTTTCCATTAAATTGCTGCACGTAAACTGTGTAGGTAACCGTTTTGACCACCGACATCGGGCAACCATCATCCTTAAAGGTGATAAAGAACTGGTAAGTTCCCGCGGGAACTGTAGCTAAATTCCAGTTAAAGATAGCTGTAGGATTGGTAGTATTATTGTTTTGAATGTCCAGAGTAGCTCCGGCCGGTAAATTCGTAGAAGTGATCAAAATATTATCACCCTGAGGATCTACCACATTTATATCAAAGGTAAAGCTTACCTGCTGTGCTTCACAAGCTTTAAATTCTACACTGGTTGGTGTACCCGGCAACAACTCGCCGTTAGACACATTATTGATTGGAGTAGAAGGTGCAGTATTAGTACAACCATTAATGATCACAAACATCATTTCGCGGGCACAGGTACCCACTTCAACTCCGTTGCGTTTTTCGGTTACTTTCTTAACCACAATTGCTTCCATGGATTGGTTAGGCGTAAAATCCGTCACCCCGGTAGTAGGGTTAAATACGAAGGTACCCGGAGCAGCAGGTAAAGGCGCAGCAGCTGTATAAGGAGTTACATAGTTTACAAAAGTTGTTCCCTGTAAATTTGTAATAGCTGGTTCCAGGCTGTAGGTCATGGCATCATTATCTACATCCACAGCGCCTAAGCTAAAGGAAGAAGGCACATTATTACAAAAGAAGGGCGTAGGCTCAGAAGTAAATGTAGGGGAGTTATTCTGCCCATCCATATTGTTCAGTGTAGCCGCAAGATACATGGTACCCACACCGGTAACATTATCAGCCAGGTTACTTCTACCTGCGGTACTCGTTCCGTGGTTACCGGTGAATACAAACCTCCAGGTGGCAGAAGCTCCGCTCAACACCACATTGCTTCTATAAGTAAATTTTTTAATACCCGGCAGAACACCCCCGTTACAGGTAGTGCTATTGATCTGGCTGGGACATACCGGCGAAATCAGGATATCACTTTCACTCGCCACTTTAGTCAAGTTTTGGGCAGTAACCAGGTTACTGTTATTATAAACGTTTACAGTGGCAAAGGTTGAGGTAGGCAGGGTTGGGAAAGAGGCCCCGCTGCAATCTCCAAATATAATAACCTCTAACTCATAGGTATGATTGGTACCAGAGCTGGAGATATATTTATAGGTAAGCTGCCCACCCGCTACGTGCGTAGCGTAAGCATTCTGCCCTAATATCAAAAGCAAAAGTCCTAAGAACCAAAAAATAGACTTTTTTATCATAGTAATACAATAATTAACAGGGTTTAAAATTTTGTCTTCACATTCACTTAGCCCAAAAGACATATTTACAACTAATTGAATAAGACATGAAATAAAAATAAATGGTTGGAAAAACTTAAAAGATTCTAAAAAGAGTTATTTCCGCTGATAGAAGGTACGATTACTTCCGTTAAGTTATCCAGGATCATTGAAGAAGTCATATGCCCGTTTGTATTGTAAATCCATTTCTGTTCGCCGGTTTCACTGTCAAAAGCATATACATTATTATCATGGCTGTTAATGTAAGCAACTTTATTATAAACCAATGGTGAAGTTACCAGTGTTCCGAAGGCCAGGGATTTCCATTTAAGCGTTCCGTCAATAATATTTACCGTATAAAGGCTAAAGTCATTACTGCCGAAATATACATTTTGTTCAAATACAAACGGAGAGGATAAAATACGGTCTCCGGTAACCACTTTCCATCTCAATAGCCCGGTAGCAGAATCAATAGAGTAAAAATTGCGGTCATTGCTTCCAGCCATAATATTCCCCCCAACACTCACCGGAGAGCTCTTTATAGCAGATCCCGTCTGGTAGCTCCAAAAAGAACTGCCGTTCCTAGAATTAAAGGCGTACAATTTACCATCATCATTACCGGCATACAAATAATTATGGTTAGCGGCACAAATAGAAGAATTAAAAATACCTGCGCCCGCTACATCACGTCTCCAGGTAAGCACACCATCTTTAGCTCTTACTGCGAATACGCTGGATCCGGCCACGAAGAAAATCTGTAAGGTATCACTGGTGCCAATCGTATTTTTTGCCAGGGAAGTCATTACCGGAACTCCGGCACCAAACTGCCATTCTGTATTAAATCCGTCAGAAGGATTCAACATTTTCACATCATTACCTACAGAGACGGCTAACCTGGTATCATCAATCACCAATGGAGTACCAGTCACCGCAGCCCCTAAAGTAAGGGAGCGTTCCAGCTTGCCATCAATACGATTGATGCTGTATAATTTACCGGAAACGTCAACAACAACCAGTTTCCCAGCTACGACAACAGGCGTTGCCGTTACATTATTATCCACTTTATACTCCCATTTTTTAGACCCGGTTTTAGGATCGATAGCCAGCACAATATTATTATTGTTTACCACAAACAATGATGGGCTAAGCTGACTTGGCAAGGGCAGATCGGAACTGAATTCCTTTTTACAAGAAATAAAAAAAGTAATTCCTATCAATCCCAGTAGAATACATTTAATCGTGCGCATGAAGATTTATCTAAATTAAATTTTAATCAAATTTGAAACCAAAAATAACAAATGTCAATAAAGATACAAATGAAATCTTAAAATTCTCTAAACAAAATACAAAAAATCTGTTCTTACATAGATCAGACAAACATAAAAAGCATAAGGTTGGTTAAATATCCTCAAAAAAACAAAAAAAATATATTGTTTTATATTTTATAATAAATAAGTTATCCACATTACTATATAAGCAACAAATAAAATTGCTTATACAATTGATCTCTTAATCTAATAAAGCTTCACTTAATCCTACATCAATCCGGCCCTATAAATCATCATTTTTAATTTTCGTATATTTGTACAATAACCCAAGCTGTTCTATTTATCATGAAATACTGGATGCTACCTTTCCTCCTGTGCGCCTCATTGTTATGTCATGCGCAGGAATATGATCAAAAAGAAGAAGATCATACCCATAATTTTTCCATACCGGAATCGCCTGTATTCAATACCAAAAACTGGAAAAACACCAATTTATTAAACGGGCAGGAAGTAGAGTTATGGAACATATTGGATAGCGGATATGTCATTATCCATGAATACTTTATGATTGATTGTCGCCCCTGTATCACAGCAGGAAAAGGCCTGGAGAAAGTGGTCAGCAGCTTAAAAGAAAAATACCCGGGGCGTGTACTGTACTACCAAACCGTATACGAAAATAAATCCACGGCAAAACAAGCCCTGAAGTGGGTCAAAGAGAACAAATTCAATCCCGACGGTGTCTTTATCAACGGGGCAGAAGAAGTAGCCAATTATGGTGGCATGGGCATGCCCACTATTGTGGTTGTTGGAGATGGCAGAAGACATAAAGGCTTTTACAAGAAACAAGGCTATACGCCATTGGAAAATGGGAAAATAATCAGTACAGTAAAATGGGCCGTAGAGGTTTCCAAAAGTAAATTTGAGCAATAGCAGATAAAAATGTTTAAGAAAAAATCGACCTGGATCATTCTGGGCCTTATAAGTCTTGCCATAGGATTAAGTGCATTCTCCGGCAACAAAAAGAAAACCTACAAACCAAAACCTTACAAAATAGACCTGCCTGAATTTGTACTGGACTATTTTGAGCCTATGCCCATGCCTGCCGACAACCCGCTTACAGAAGAGGGGGTGGAACTGGGCCGCTATCTTTTTTATGATGGCATCTTAAGTGCCGATCGCTCGATGAGCTGTGCTGCCTGCCATAAACAGGCCAATGCATTTTCTGATCCCCGCAAATTCAGTATCGGGGCCAAAGGAGATATTGGCATCAAACATTCCATGAGTATTGTCAACCTGGGATGGAGCAACTTTTTCTTCTGGGACGGGCGCTCCAAGTCCCTGGAATCCCAGGCCAATGATCCGATTACCAATCCTATAGAGATGGCCACCAGCTGGGAGGTAGTACTCCCCAGGCTGCAATCCCATGCCCAGTATCCCGAGCGTTTTAATAAAGCTTTCGGCTCGGCTACGATTACTAAGGATATGGTATTAAAGGCCTTGTCCCAGTTTGAAAGAACTATTATTTCCTTCAATTCCCGGTTTGACCGCTATTTTTACGGCGGAGATGCCACTGCGTTAACTGCAGAAGAAGAAAGGGGGCTGGAGCTCTTCTTCAGCGGTGGTTCCTGCAATCACTGCCATAGTGATGTATTGCTGACCGATAATTTCTATCGGAATAACGGGATAGACATCCTTCCCGATTCCGGTATGGCAAAAAATACAAAATTAAGCCAGGATGTAGGTAAAATGAAAGTACCGACCCTGAGAAATATTGCCCTAACGGCGCCTTATATGCATGACGGCCGCTTTAAAACGCTTGAAGAAGTCGTCAATTTTTATCTTGACTCGGTACATATGAGGTCGCCCAACTTAGACGAGCATATGGCTATGCTCACCAACAGGCCGGTTTTTGTACCCAGTGACCGCAAGGCATTAGTAGCCTTTTTAAAAACATTTACAGACTCCAGCCTGATCACGAACCCGAAATATAAAGATCCGAATGCTTTTTAGCATTAAAAATCGTTTTACATAGCTGCAGTACCTAATTTCTCCCCACAAACTTTACAGTAGCGGGCATCGGTATCATTATCGGTGTTCCCGCAACGTTCGCATTCCCGTACATATTTGCGGACTTTCCTTAATTCTTTGGCCACAATACCAGTAGGCACGGCAATGATACCGTAACCACAAAGCATTAATATTATGGACATCAGCTTACCCGCCGATGTGGTAGGCGCTATATCACCATAACCTACCGTAGTAATCGTTACAATCGCCCAGTAAATACTTTCCGGGATACTGTGAAAGCCATTTTGCCCGTTTTCCAGTACATACATCAATGAGCCGACAATGACAGAAATAATAACGATAAAAAGCAGGAAAATAATGATCTTACGGTAACTGTTTTGAAGCGCTTTAATGATAATCATCGCCTCCTTCAGATAGGTGATCAGGTTAAATATCCTGAAAATACGCAGGAGCCGCAATAGTCGTATGGCGATCAGGAAATGTACCTGCGGAAAAAACAGGCTGATATAAAAGGTTAGGATACAGAGTAAATCAATAATACCGAATGCACTAAAAATAAAGGCCCTGTTGTTTTTTATAGCCAGTAGCCGTAAGTAATATTCAATAGTAAAAAAGATCGTAAGTATCCATTCTGAATAGCGGAAGAAATGCCCGTATTTATCGATGCTTCCGGGTATAGATTCCCAGATGATCAGTATGGTACTCAAGACAATACTCACCAGTAAACTAACATCAAACAGTTTACCTGCCGGGGTATCGGCATAGTAAATCGTCCGGAAGAGTTTTTTTCTCCAGCCTTCTTCAGGGATCAGCTTTTCTTTCTTGAAAGTTTCCACTATAGTTCGACCTTTATTCAGCTCAAATGTAGGCCAAATGAACTATAAACCGAATAGAAAAAATTAAGCGTGACGGAATTGCTTAACGGTATCTACAAATGCTTTTGCATGCGTTACCGGCACGTTAGGCAGGATACCATGTCCCAGGTTGGCAATATGCCTTCCGGGGCCGAACGCACGCAACATCGCTTTCGTAGTTTCCTCAATCTCTGCTATTGGGGCCAATAAACGGGCAGGGTCATAGTTACCCTGTAAGGTAATATCATTTCCTGCAAAACCGCGGGCTTGTTGCGCTTCAATACACCAGTCAATCCCTAAGCCATGTGCTCCTGTAGCCGCCATTTCAGACAGGGAAGACCAGGCGCCTTTGGCAAAAATAATCGTTGGCACTTCCTCCTTGATGGCCGCCACGATCTGGCGGATATATTGCAGGGAGAAAGTTTCAAAATCCTGTTTACTCAATAATCCACCCCAGCTGTCAAACACCTGCAGCATATCGGCACCGGCCTCAATCTGTCCTTTCAGGTATTCGATGGTCGCATCCGTAATCATTTGCAGGAGCTGGTGCGCAAGCTTCGGATTCTGGTAACAAAACCCTTTTGCTTCATCAAAAGTTTTACTCCCCTTGCCTTGTACCATATAACATAAAAGGGTCCAGGGTGCGCCTGCAAAACCTATCAAAGGTACCCGGCCGTCCAACTCTTTTTTAATCAGGCGGATCGCATCGTAAACATAAGAAAGTTTTTCTGCAGCGCCTGCAGCCTGGATCCGGTTGAGATCGGCAGCAGATTTTATAGGTTCCGGCAATAACGGGCCCTGCTTTTCGATCAGCTGCACCTCCATACCCATAGCCTGGGGCACAACAAGAATGTCAGAAAATAAAATAGCGGCATCTACCCCTACAATATCTACCGGCTGCAGCGTGATCTCGCAAGCCAGTTCGGGGGTCTGACAACGTTCAAAAAAAGAATACTTATTTCTTAGGGCGATATATTCAGGCAGGTATCTTCCCGCCTGGCGCATCATCCAGACCGGTGTCCGCTCTGTTTGCTCGCCTAATAAGGTCCTTATAATAAGATCATTTTTAAGATTGTTGTCTCTTCTCATGTTTTATAAATTAAAATATTCCAGGACCGCTTTGATTACGGACTCCTCGGTAGGTTCTTTGCTGATAACCACCTTCTTTGCAAAAGGCTTTAAAGCTTTCGCGGTAGTTTTTCCGATGGCAAAGGTAATTGTATTATCGTGAATATAATTATTCTGCAAAAAACTCTCCACTGCTGAAGGGCTAAAGAATAATATCGCATCAAAATCCTTATTTAACACAAGCGGAGTAGCTGTATTCTGGTACACTTCAATCGCTTCAAATGGGATACCGGCATTTTGTAAACCTTCCGGGATCGTAGGCAGTGCTTTATTACCTCTAAAAAACCACAAAGGATAGGTATGCTGAACTATAATCATTACTTCCAGCAATCCTGAAGCATATGGCCTTGCGACAATATTGACCGGGTTTAAATACTCCTTCACCAGGGCTTCCGTCCTGCCAGCTATGCAGTACACCGTATCAAAAGCCGGCAATTGACCGGATATACTTTTCAAAGCTTTTAGGGCATTGGCGCTTGTGACAATAGCGTTCACCTTTTGAGCGGATGGCAGGATAATATTTTCATTGAGGTCTATTTGAACAAAAGAGCACTCTTCCAGGATTACTCCTGAATACGGAGGTAAGCTGAAAACATCTTGCCGGAGTAGTTTTGTGCTTAAAATGTTAATGGTCCTGAACAATTTTCACAATATTTTAAAGGAGCTAAAATACAAAGATTTACAGTGCTTTACAGATTTTTAGTATTTTTAGGATACCAAATAAATACTGTTATGCAGCAAAAACCCAACAAAAAAACATTAGTTATAGGCGCATCAGAGAACCCAAGCAGATATAGCAACAGAGCGATACATATGTTAAGAAGTACCGGAAATGATGTCGTAGCCATTGGCGCCCGCCCGGGAACCGTTTTAGATGTAGATTACGGATCAGAAATGGTTCCTTTTCCCGACATAGATACCGTAACTTTATACCTGAACCCGGACAATCAGAAACCGTATTATGACTATATCCTGGGCTTAAAACCCAAAAGAATTGTGTTTAATCCCGGAACGGAAAACGAAGAACTGGAAAAACTTGCCGTACAAAATGGCATTCTGCCCCAGGAAGCCTGTACCCTGGTCATGTTGAGTACCGGTCAATATTAAAAAATTTTCCCGTTTTAGCGGACAACTAAAAAATGGTTAACACAGCAAGCTGAGTTAACCATTTTTTATACCTTATATTGCCAAGATTAATTACGCCATAACAAACTGCTATCGCCGTAGCTCAGGAAACGGTAATTATTGTTTAACGCATGGTCATAAACCGATTGCCAGTCTTTACCGATCAAAGCGGACACCAATAATAATAAGGTGCTTTCCGGCTGGTGAAAATTCGTGATCAGGCCATTAACGATTTTAAAATCGTACCCTGGTGCGATAATGATCTGAGTTTTTACAACAAGCTTATCGGATTGAATGAGCTCAAGATGCCGGACAATGGCTTTGATACTCTCTGCTGCCGCTACAGGTTCAAAACCAGATTCATAAGGCAGCCATTGAGTTACCACCACGGCGCCATTTTCTATAACCACTCCATTCATCAGCTGCACGCCAATCCAGTAAAGGCTTTCCAGCGTTCTACAGGAGGTAGTCCCTACCGCCACCAAAGTTTTATGTTCTTCCAGGTGTTGCGCCAAAGCAGTCAATTGGGCTTTAGAAACCTCCAGCCATTCGGCATGCATCTCATGATCCTGCATAGTGGCGGATTTAACGGGCTTAAAGGTCCCCGCGCCTACGTGTAAAGTGACGGACAAAGTTTTAACCCCTTTATCTGCTATAGACTCCAGGACTCCCGGCGTAAAATGCAGAGAAGCCGTGGGCGCTGCCACACTCCCCTCTTCTTTAGCGAAAACAGACTGGTAAGTAGCTTCATCAGCGGCTGTAGCCTCGCGGTTTAAATAGGGTGGCAAAGGCACTTTACCGGCTTTATGCAATACTTCCGCGAAGCTTAATGCAGGGTCGGTCCAGGATAGTTTAAGCACCCAGGCCCCATCCTGTTGAGCCACGCGCTCGGCATACATGTTGAAGTCTTCTGTTTCCAGTACCAATGCGCCTTCCTTCCATTTGGAAGCGCCTCCAAGGAAGCATTTCCAATAGACCGATCCTCTGGACAACATAGCTGTGGGTACATCGGCATAACGCGCATCAGGCTCCAGGCAAAACACTTCTACCTTACCGCCGGTGGGCTTTTTGAACAACAATCGTGCATGAACCACTTTTGTCTGGTTATACACCATCAATGTGTCTTCCGGCAAATAAGCAGCAATCATATTGAACTGCTGATCTTCTATTTGCCCGGCCTTATAGATTAATAATTTCGAACTATCTCTTTCTGCCAGTGGAAAAGCAGCAATCTTTTCTTCAGGAAGTGTATAATTATACGCTTCTATCTTAATATCCTTAGGATGCATTTACCCGGAAAATCTTATTGATTAATAAAAAAGCAAAAAACCTCTTTCGGTCCGTGTACGCCGGTAACCAGTGTTTTTTCAATATCTGCTGTACGGCTGGGCCCTGTATTCAAATTAATCATGGAAGGCATATTATTCACGCCATACTTATTCTGCATCATTTGCAGGGCAATATCAATATCCGGTACAATATTATGGACATAGACCACCACGATATGAACGGGGAAATAAATGGGCGCGGTACGGCCGTAATTTTGCCGGCTGCTGAACATCAGGCTTCCGGTACGGGCGATGGCGGCTTCACAGTCCGTAATACAGGCATCCGTATCCGTATGCCTGAAGTTAATTTCCCGCACAAAGTTCAGGCCCTTATTCGTTAGCATGCTCAACATTTCCGGTCTCGAGCAGACCACTTCTTTCCATTGCTTCGCGGCAGCGAGCAGCCCGAGTTGCGCCGCAAAATCGGCTTCATCATTACAGAATACGAATTGCCCGCCCGATCTTGTAAATTCCAGGGCAAAAGTCTCCTCGACAGTATCCTGGCTCAGTGGAGCGTATAAATTAGGGGCCGGACCATTTTCTATTTCAGGAAAAGGTTTGGCAACGGCTTCCTGTACCAGCGCTTCCCTAACCCTGCGCAGTATGTTTTCTTTTGCTTTTGAAGTTTTAAATACGGTCATGTGCTTTTTCTGTTCTCTTTGCAAAACTACATATAAAATGAGTTTAGTACCGCGGATGAAACTTTTTCAGTGTTTGCTGTAGAAAAGTAGTGTCTAAATGGGTATAAATTTCTGTAGTGGTAATACTTTGGTGCCCCAACATCTCTTGTACGGCCCTGAGATCAGCCCCGTTTTCTACCAGGTGGGTCGCAAAGCTGTGCCGCAGCGTATGCGGGTATACATTCTTTTGTATACCGGCTTTCTCTGCCAGCTTTTTAACGATCAGGAAAAACATGACCCTGCTCATTGCAGCGCCCCTCCTATTTAAAAAAAGCATATCTTCCTGCCCCCTGACTATCGGTACCTGCACTCTTACCGTATCTCTATACAGGTTAATGTATTTTATGGCATCGTCTCCTATTGGTACCAGCCTTTCTTTATTCCCCTTACCAATTACCCTGATATAACCAACGTCAAGATAGAGGTTAGACAATTTCAGCTGTATAAGTTCGGACACCCTCAGTCCGCTGCTATACATCGTTTCGAGCATGGCCAGGTTTCTTTGCCCGTCCGGGGTGCTGCGATCGATGCTGTCCAGCATAAGATTCACTTCTTCTATACTCAACACATCCGGGAGTTTCCTTTGTAATTTAGGGATCTCAAGGAAAAAAGCAGGACTTTGTTTTATTTCCTTTTCCAGTAACAGAAAATTAAAAAATGATTTTAAGGAAGAAACGATCCGCGCCTGGGAGGCAGCGGCATATTCTTCCCCGTTAATCAAAGCTATAAAGGCTAGCAAATGCGTTAATTCCAACTCAAGGATACCCAGACCCGGATAATCTTTCTCTAAAAACCGGGACAGAAAGCCCACATCATGAATATAAGCATGGACCGTATTGGCGGATAAGGATTTTTCCAATTGCAGATAGGCTTTATAACTGCGGATGTATCCTTCCAGCATTATGACCTCATTTTATCTAAAAGTACACCCAACATTACGGTTTCCTCGACGGAAAGATTTTTGCCGACAACCTGTTTAACACTCCCGTAAATCAGCTCATGCAGTTCTGTCAATTTTTCCAGTCCCTCAGGGGTAATATTCACTAAAACGACCCTGCGATCTTCATTGGAGCTTTCCTTCACCAACAAACCTTTTTCGACAAGTTTATCTATAATACGGGTCACATTGGAAGTCTGGTACAGCATTCTTTGCTGAATGGACGCTACGGTCATTGGCTCTTTATAGCCTTTAACGATCCGTAATACATTGTATTGCGGATGAGAAAGCCCGCGTTGTTTTAGCGGATCAAGCGTGTTTTGCTCTAGCCATATTCCCGAATACACAATATTGAGAAAGGTTCTATGGTATTGATCTTCAATTGGACGGGAAGATTTAATAACTTCTTCTATATTCATATAAACATATGATTAAGTAAAATAAAATAAATAAGGTGTTTTCCAAGGGTATCAATTATACAAAAATACCAATTTTCAGCCTAATAGCGTACTTTTGACTATATGAAAGGCAACCTATTGATTAAAAGGCTGAAAACCTATTTTAACATCCTGGTGAAGGCAGGAACGGGGTTCGCCGATGACAAAGCTCCCAAACTGAGTGCCGCGCTTGCTTACAATACCATTTTTTCGCTTCCTCCCATGCTGCTCCTCATTATTGTCGTAGGCGGTACCTTCTATGGAGAACAGGCTATTACCGGTCAATTATTCGGTGAGCTTAAAGAATTTGTAGGGGATGATACAGCGATGCAGATCCAGGAGGTGATGTCGAAGATAAACTTCCAGAAAAATTCCACTATTGCTACCATTATCAGTGTGATCATATTGGTTATGGGGGCCACTGGTATCTTCGTTGAAATACAGGATTCTCTGAATATGATATGGGGCGTAAGGGCAAAAGCGAAAAAAGGTTTTGTCAAAATCCTGCTGAGCCGGCTGCTCTCCTTTACTATGATCATTGGGTTTGGCTTTCTATTGATCGTATCCCTTATCCTGAATGCGGTTATTTTAGGGTTTAGTGATTTCATATTGAAGCAATTGCCCTTTATTCCGGTCAATATGATCGGTATTGTAAACACGGTATTTACCTTTACGGTATTGCTGGTACTTTTTATGGCTATCTTCAAAATGCTGCCTGATGTAAAAATAAGATGGAAACAGGTATTACCCGGGGCTATCGTTACTACCCTGCTTTTCTTTTTTGGCAAATACCTGATCGGGCTTTATATCAGTGGGAATACAATGGCGAGCCTTTACGGCGCAGCGGGTTCCGTAATCGTGCTCCTTTTATGGATCTACTTTTCTGCTTTCATTCTTTATTTCGGTGCAGAGTTTACCAAAGCTTATATTGAACATTTCGGAGGCAAGATCATGCCTAATTCTTTTGCCGAGTATACGGAAAAAATCCTTTTAAGAGACTATTTAGCACAGGATGCCCTCAATAAAACCGCTGATCAAAAGTAAACTTAAGGCAGATGAACAGTTTCAATACGATTTTCAAAGTACAGATTTTCGGGGAATCACATGGTGCAGGGGTTGGCGTAATCCTGGACAATGTACCTCCCGGCATTCCTTTAAACGAGGATGATTTCACCACAGACATGAACCGCAGGAAAGGTGGGCAAAAAGGTGGCACTCCAAGAGTAGAGGCCGATATCCCGGAGTTAAAAAGCGGGGTATTTAATGGCCATACAACCGGTGCACCGCTAATGATCTGGATTGCCAATGAAAATATCCGGAGCGCTGATTATGAAAAGCAAAGGGATGTGTTCCGCCCTGGACATGCCGACTTTGTGGCTCATGTTAAATACAAAGGATTTGAAGACTACCGGGGCGGGGGACACTTCAGCGCCCGGCTCACTGCAGGCCTGGTAGCTGCCGGTGTGATCGCAAAGAAAATATTAAGTATGGTTTCCTTTGAAGCGCAAGTCAGTGAAGTTGGCGGGCTAAAAGATGTCGAAAAAGGCCTGGAGCTGGCCATAGCGGCCAAGGACAGTGTGGGCGGTATTGTATCTTGCTCTATTAGCGGTATCCCCGCAGGACTGGGAGAACCCTTCTGGGACAGTATAGAAAGCCGGCTGGCCCATGCCATGTTTGCTATTCCGGCAGTAAAAGGGATTGAATTCGGGGCCGGTTTTGAAGCGGCAAGAATGTTTGGCACCGCACATAATGATACCTATACAGATCAACAGGGAAGTACCACAAGCAATCACGCCGGAGGTGTAATTGGCGGGATCAGTAATGGTAACCCCATCACTTTTAATATAGCGATAAAACCTACCGCCTCTACGCCAAAAAATCAACGCACTTATAATCATACAACAGGAGCTATAGAAGACTTTTCCGTAAAAGGCCGCCATGACCTTTGCGTGGCGCTACGTGCGCCCGTAATCGTAGAGGCTATGGCCGCTTTAGTAATGACCGACCTGTATTTTATAGCCCGCTCCAAAAACGGGACAGCAGCAATTTAACCTTATGAACTTTAAAGACCTTGCGCGGATATTACGTATTTCCAACCTGCTCATTATTATCGCGACTCAATTACTTTGCTGGTTTTTCCTGATCCGGCCTTTGAGTAATTTTACCACAACGCCGCTATTCCTGGATTTCAAAAATACGCTTCTCCTTGCTATAGCGACAGCGCTTATTGCAGGCGCCGGCTACATCATCAATGACTATTTCGATGTAAAGATCGATGCCATCAACCGGCCGACAAAATCACTGATCGGTAAGGATATCAATCCCAGGACCGCCATATTGTTTCACACTTTTTGCAATGTTATCGGCCTTGCAATCTGCGCTTATCTTTCGTACCGCTTACAAATCATATCTGTTTTGTTACTCCCGGTTTGCTGTACGGTGTTATTATGGTTTTATTCCACTCATTTCAAACGGCAGTTTATCATTGGAAATGTAGTCGTTTCCTTGCTTACTGCCTTATCCATACTAATTCTTTTGAGTTATGAACCGGCCGCATGGCCACTGCTCAAAAGCCCTTTCCTTGAAAATGCACAAGGACAGGTCAAACTGAACCCTTCCTGGATCTTAATGACCTATAGCGGTTTCGCCTTTTTGTTGAACTGGGTACGTGAGATCATCAAGGACCTGGAAGATTTCAAGGGGGATGCTGAAGATGGTTGTATTACCATGCCGATCAAGATCGGCATACAGAAAACCGTCTGGTTTGTGCAGGGTTTATTGGGCCTGTCGGTAGCAGCACTTTCTTCCGCGGTCGCCGCCTTATTTACCAAAGGCTGGATCTTCCCGGGTATTTACATGATCGCGGCATTGATCTTACCGCTCGTTTATACCTTATTTAAGATCAACAAATCGGTGCGGCAGGAACACTTTGCCCGCTACAGCAAAATGCTGAAATTCATTATGATCTTTGGCATTCTTACTTTAATCATATTTTATTTCTATTAGTATACTATTTATTTTATGCAACTTATATTGGCTTCACAATCGCCCAGGCGCAAACAACTCCTGACAGATGCCGCGCTTGAATTTGAGATCGTTATCGTACCTACAGATGAGGCTTACCCGGAGCATTTAACCCGCGCGGAAGTACCCGAATTCATTGCAACAGAAAAAGCACTTGCCGTCTACCAACAGCTCGAAACCACAGGAAAATTAAATAGGAAAACTGTAATTCTTGCTGCAGACACTATAGTCCTGTTACAGGAAAAAGTAATCGGGAAACCCAAAGACGCAGAGGATGCCCAACAAATCCTACGTTCCCTTTCGGGGCAAACGCATGAAGTCATTACCGGTGTTTGTATCATGAACAGCTACAAGAAAGAGGTGTTTCATAGCATAACGAAAGTGCATTTCAATGAACTGAGCGAAGAGCAGATTGCGTATTACATCAGCCATTATCAACCTTTTGACAAAGCCGGTGCTTATGCCATACAGGAATGGATCGGTTTAATCGGCATCTCCGGTATAGAGGGGGATCTTTACAATGTGATCGGGCTCCCGGTCAACAAAGTGGTCAAGGCATTACCTGCTTTTTCTTCCCATTCAAAAGCTTAAATTTGCACTGGAATCAATCGCTCAACCATGACTCATAAATCAGCTGCCTACATTACCGGATTAGGGATTATTTCTGCCATTGGTCATAATGTCGCGGAAAATCTAAGTGCTTTAAATGCAATGCAGGCGGGCATTGGTCCGGCCGATTTATTGAAAAGCATGCACCAGTTACCTGTAGGGGAAATAAAACTCAGCAACCAGGAACTGGCGGATCAATGCGGTACTTTAGGCACCCTACCCCGTACTGCTTTGTTGAGTATCCTGGCGGCAAAGGAGGCTCTAAATGCATTTGAGGGCCGTATAAAAGGCTATCGCATCGGCTTAATATCTGCCAATACAGTAGGCGGTATGGACCTGACTGAAAAAGAATACCCGAAAATAAAGTCCCGGGAAAAGATCGACCCAAGAAATATACGGTATCATGAAAGCGGGAGTATCACAGAGCTTACTGCCGACGCTTTAGGCCTGGCAGATTGCTGGGCTACAACTATCAGCACCGCCTGCTCCTCCTCCGCCAATACCATCATGATGGGGGCAAAGCTGATCGAACAGGACAAGATGGATATCGTGATTGCCGGTGGTACTGACAGCTTATCTCAATTTACCCTGAACGGGTTTAATTCATTAATGATCCTGGATAAGGAGTTATGTCAACCATTTGATGAAAATCGCCGTGGATTAAACCTGGGTGAAGGGGCGGCTTATGTAGTATTAATGAATGAGCAAACAGCCAAAAGCCTGCAAGCGGAAAAACTGGCTGTGGTCAGCGGCTATGCCAATGCGAATGATGCGCATCACCAGACGGCCTCTTCACCGGAAGGTACCGGTAATCAACTGGCGATGAAAAATGCGATCCTGCAGGCGGGTATCCGCCCGGACCAGATCGACTACATCAACCTGCATGGAACCGGAACGGCCAACAATGATAGCTCTGAAGGCATCGCGATTGAAAAAATATTTGAAGGAAGTAAAGTACCCGAGGCCAGTTCTACGAAGTGCTATACCGGGCATACTTTGGGCGCTGCCGGCGCTATCGAGGCTGTTTTCTCTGTATTGGCGATCCGGGAGCAAAAAACCTGGGCGCATCTCAGGCTACAAACACCTATCGGGGAATTAAGCTGGCAACCTATCCAGCATATTGTTGCAAAGTCCGTCGGGCATGTACTTTCCAACTCTTTCGGATTTGGAGGCAATTGTTCTGCACTGGTACTTTCTGCAGTAGAAAAAAATTAGAAAATCGCTTCTAAGGCCTTTGCTTTTAACAAAACTTCCTGCCATTCTTTTTCAGGATCACTGTCGATGGTAATGGCCCCACCGGTATGATAAGAGAGGCGTTTTGAACTACTATTATAAAGTAAAGTCCGGATTACCACATTGAAGTCAAAATCTCCTGCCGGATTGCAATAGCCGATACAGCCGGCATATAATTCCCGTTTACTTTTTTCCAATGCTTCGATCAACTCCATAACGATTTTTTTGGGTGCACCGGTCATGCTTCCCATAGGAAAAGCATTGAGTAAGGCAGTAAAAGAAGGCACTTCTTCCCTTAGTGTTCCTTCCACTGATGAAATCATGGTGTGCAGCGTAGGGAATGTGGCTACTTTAAATAATTCCGGCACTTTGATTGAGCCGGTCACACAGGATTTGGCCAGATCATTGCGCATCAGGTCGGCGATCATCACGTTTTCGGCCCTTTCTTTTTCATCCTTAGCCAGGCGGGTTTTCAGCTGCTCATCTTCCGATTCATCCGCGGAACGTCTTATCGTTCCTTTCATTGGCTGTGCCAGTAGCTGCCGTCCATCTTTTGCCAGGAAGCGCTCCGGGCTGGAGCCCAGTGCAAAAAAAGTCCCGGACTTATAAAAACAAGCAAAAGGAGCAGGATTTACCCGATTCAGTCGTGCGAAACAACTGAAGGGGTCCATATCCACCTGCTCTGCTATGGAACCTACACAGAGGTTCAATTCGTAACAGTCACCGTTAAGAATATGTTCTTTCACTTCCCTAACCCGCTCCAGGTAAGTTTCTTTATCAAACAATTTTTGAAATTGTGGCCGGGGAGCCTCACTACTGGTTAGCTCTTCAGCTGCATTCATAATTTGCTCCAGGATAACTTCAGGTGCCCAATCCGCACTTTCAATATGCAACTGGTTACTGCCTGCGGCAATCCAGATCACTATTTGCGGTTTAAAGAAGCGACAATCTTCATTCTGAAACCAGGCTACCTGTTCGCTTTTCATATCTTTATACAACTGGTTCTTGTAGTCGTAATTGATATGCCCGAACAGCCATTCTTTACCAAAAACGGTCGCAATCTCTTCCCGTCCGCTATACATCTGCTGCGCACCTGCACCCACCAGTAATTCGTAGCGGTTTAAAAGATTTTCATATTTATTGTTGTCCAAATACGCAAAAATGCCGAACTGTTTTAACCAGTTCAGCATTTTCGTTTTGAGCTGTGGCAGGCTGTCACCGCTTATCTCAAAATTTTGAATAAACTTCAAAACCTTATTTTAATTTTAGAAATCATCATCATCATCGAAATCGTCAAAATTATCATTTAAAAAGCCCAGATCATCATCGAAGTCATCGAAGTCATCCTCTTTTGAAGAGGATTTCTTTTTCCCTGCTGATTTTTTAGATTTCGGCATTTCGAACTCTTCAAAGTCCGGATCGATGAACTCATCTTCGTCTTTGTAAAAATCGTCATCCTCATTTTCATCTTCGTCATCATCATCGTCGTCGTCATCATCGCCCGACTTCTTTTTAGATGCGGATTTGGCAGCTACTTTTTTCTTTGGAGTCTCGTCCAATTCGTCTTCTTCCAAATCATCCTCTTCATCTACTTTTTTAGACTTAGTAGCGGCTTTTTTTGGAGCAGCTTTTTTAGGTGCTGCTGCTTTTTTAGAAGCTCCGTCCTTTCCAGAATTAGAATTGCTTGTGGTCATTGTTATCTTTATAGTTTTTTACAGAATCTCTTTGGTACAAAATTCAATAATCCTAATGAATTTTCAAAAGCAAATTTTATGCGTTTTCAATAATTTTCCAAAACAAAAACATAATTTTTTTTATCTCATTAAACTTTCTCCCTATTTGGTACATCTATGTAAGTATATTCCTAATTACCAACATTTTACTAAGGGCATTGTTAGGAGATTTATAAATTCACAGGATGTGAAAAAAGTTTTTTGTTTGTTTATTAAAAAAATATATTTTTGTATATGAAGTAGTCTAAGTGCTTCCACCTAAACTTAAAATTTGAATATGAAAATACTCTACAAAATAATTATTCTTTTGAGCCTTTCTTTAGCAGGGGTTTCTTATAGTGCTGAGGCGCAAACTAATGAGCAACAAAGGATTTACAGCAATGGTGCTGATAAAAAACTGACGGCTTATCCGACGCCTGCCAGCAATACCGTTTACTTCAAATTGTCTTCCGGCCTGCGTGCAGAAGCCAGAACGGTAGAATTGGTGAGCGTGATCGGCAGGACTGTAGCGCTACAAAAGATTAACGTAAATGACAATGATGATATTGTCTTCAGCAATTTAAGCCAGCTTCCTGAAGGCGTTTATGTTGGGGTTACCAAAAATGCAGAAGGTAAAGTTTTACAAACTACCAAACTGATCATCCAACGATAAGCATAAAAAACCTATTTTTTTCTAAACGGAAGCCTGAAAGCTTCCGTTTTTTCATTATTTTTCAAACTGGAATCAAATACCGAATTTTACACTATACCTATAAAAAAACTATTGACCAGTAAAGGGGAGTTATATGAACAGAATATTATACACACAGATCGACGAAGAACAAGAAAAAAAACTCATCTTAAGACAATACCGGGCCTTACTTAAAGCGCTTAAAGAACGTATTAAAAAAGGCGACCGGAAGCTTTTAAGAAGAGCCTTCGAAATGTCTGTAGACGCACATAAAGAAATGCGCCGCAAATCCGGCGAACCTTATATTTTACATCCATTGGCCGTTGCCCGCATTACGGTTGAGGAAATCGGCCTTGGGGTCACTTCAGCTATATGTGCCCTATTGCATGATGTGGTCGAAGACACCGAGATCACCCTGGAAGATATCAGCCAGGAATTCGGCAGTGTTTATGCCCGCATTATTGATGGTCTAACCAAGATCAGCAATGTTGTTGAGTTTAAAAACGGTGTTTCGATGCAGGCCGAAAACTTCCGTAAAATATTGCTCACCTTAGCCGATGATCCACGGGTAATTCTTATTAAGCTGGCCGACCGTCTTCATAATATGCGTACCCTAAGCAGCATGGCCCGTGAGAAGCAAATGAAAATCGCTTCCGAAACCACCTATATCTATGCTCCCCTGGCGCATAGACTGGGGCTTTACGAGATCAAATCGGAACTGGAAGATCTCAGCCTGAAATATACCCAACCGGACGTTTATATCGACATCGCCCGTAAACTAAAGGAAACCAAGAATAACCGGACCAAATACATTAAAGAGTTTATTAAGCCGATCAAACAGGAGCTGGAGATTTCGGGTTTTAATTTCGAAATCTATGGCCGGCCTAAATCGGTACACTCTATCTACAATAAAATTAAAACCAAAGGGGTGACCTTTGAAGAGGTATTTGACCTCTTCGCGATCCGCATCATCCTGGACAGCGACCGCGATCATGAAAAAGAAGATTGCTGGCGGGTCTACTCCATCATCACCAATTTTTACCATCCCAGTACAGACCGCCTGCGGGACTGGATCTCTGTACCCAAAGGCAATGGTTACGAGGCCTTGCACACCACGGTAATGGGCCCCGGGGGACGCTGGGTAGAAGTGCAGATCCGTTCCAAAAGAATGAACGAAATCGCGGAGAAGGGGCTTGCGGCACACTGGAAATATAAAGAAGGCTCTCAACAGGAAAGCAAGCTGGACGACTTCCTGAAACATATCGGCGAGGTACTGAACAGCTCAGATGCCGACTCCCTGGATTTCCTCCAGGATTTCAAGCTGGACCTTTTTACAGAAGAGATTTACATCTACACACCGAAAGGAGAGATGCGGGTATTACCCAAGAATGCAACCGCTATCGACCTGGCGTTTGACATCCACTCAGAACTGGGTGCACGTTGTATCGGGGCTAAAGTAAACTATAAACTGGTGCCGATCAGTTATGTGCTTAAAAGTGGCGACCAGGTAGAGATCATTACTTCCGGCAAACAAAAGCCTTCGGAAGATTGGTTAAAATTTGCCGTAACCGGTAAAGCCAAGTCCCGGATAAAGTATTATTTAAAAGAAGAAAAGCGCCGCATTTCAGAAGATGGCAAAGCTATTGTAGAGCGGAAACTGAATGGCCTGGGGTTAAAACCCAATACGCATAATATCAACGAGATGGCCTCTTTCTATAAGTTCCCGTCGCCACTTGACCTTTATTATGCCGTAGCCGTTGGGAATATTGACCTTTCGGCCTTAAAAACCTTCACCATCAACGGGGACAAGTTTTACCAACCGGTTAAAACCGTTGTCAAAACAGACAAACCGCACCCGACTCCAAACTATGACCCTAACGATGAATTTAAGGCGTCCAAGGGTTCTGAGCTGATTATCTTCGGGGAAAGCTCGGATAAGATCCTTTATAAACTGGCACCTTGTTGCCAGCCGATACCAGGTGATGATGTGTTCGGCTTTATCTCATCGGGCGAGGGCTTGAAAGTACACCGCTATGATTGTCCGAACGCTCAGAGTTTGCTCGCCAACTATGCGCACAGAATCGTAAAGATCAAATGGGCCAAAAACAAAGAGATATCCTTCCTTACCGGTGTACGCATTATCGGGTTGGATGATGTGGGCATTGTGCAGGGTATCACCCATGTCATTACGACAGAGATGCGTATCAATATGCGCTCTATCAGTATAGATTCACAGGATGGTGTATTTGACGGTACGATCAAAGTTTTTGTAAAGGATAAAGAAGAATTGGACTTACTTTGCAACAAACTGGAAAAAATTTCCGGTGTACAGAAAGTATTAAGGTTAGAAGAGGAAAATTAATGATACCGATACAAGAACAAGATATCAACCTGCCCTGTATAGCTGCTGCCATTCCGTTTCCGCCGATTAGCTGGTGGCAAGCTGCCCTTAAAGCAAAAACGATCTGGCTCGACCCTTTTGAACACTTCCAGAAAATGAGTTACCGGAACCGGTACTACCTGGCAGGGAAAGAAGGAAAAGCGATGCTGAGTCTTCCTTTGCAAAAGGGCCGCAACCAACATCTGGCCATGCAGGACATGCAACTATCTTATGCGGAAAACTGGCAAAAAAATCATTGGCGCACCCTACAAACTTTGCTGGGAAATGCTCCGTTTTTTGAATATATCGATTACCAGCTATTTCCTTTTTTCGATACAAATGCAACCAGCCTGTACGACTGGAATAAAGCCAGTATTGTCTGGGCTAATCAATTCCTAGGCCATCCTGTCGATATCCGGGAAACAGAGCGCTATATACAAAATACAGGTAATAACATCATTGACCTGAGAGATTTAATCCACCCCAAAACTGAGCCTGCCCCGCAAAAAGAATACTACCAGGTATTTAAAACGGATGCCGGGTTCATCCAGGACTGTTCTATTTTGGACCTTATCTGTTGTGAAGGAAAAAATGCGTTGAATATTCTATTAGATCTCCCAAGCTGATTATTATTTCACAATATATTGTGAAATAATAATTTTCTGCATATCTTTACGAGACCCTAAACACTATCACGATGAAGTATCTGTATCCGATTACAATGCTTCTTAATTGTGTATTTGCATTACAAGCCAAAGCGCAGCAAACTTTGAGCTTTGCGGAGAATAAAGGTCAGTGGCATGCAAATGCATTATATAGAGCAGAGATCCCGGGTGGTGCTATGTTTATTTCAAAAGCAGGACCCGTTTATCATTTCGCCAGCCAGGAAGACCTGGACCATATTCATGAACAGGCGCATGAGTACCCGGAAAAAGATTTTACCACATCCAAAGTCCGCGTACATGCTTACCAGCTACAGTTTGTAAAAGCAAACCCGCAACCGGTAGCCACCCCTAAAGAAAAGATCAGCTATTACGAAAATTTCTTCCAGGGAAATGACCCCTCGAAATGGGCCAGGAATGTGTCTCACTTCAAATCTGTAACACAGAAAAATGTCTTTGACCATATAGACCTTATCTATTATGCCAAAGAAAAATCGCTGAAATATGATTTTATCGTGAAGCCCGGTGCCCGGCCAGAAACCATTCAATTGAAAATGGACGGCGCCAAAGCAAGTATTAATGAGCGGCAACAATTAGTTATCCAGACTTCAGTCAATACCGTTATAGAAGATGCGCCTGTAGCCTTCCAGGTCATTAACGGTGAAACGCTTTTCGTGGATTGCCGCTATCATTTGGACCAGGACATTATCGGCTTTGAAACCGGCAATTACAACAAACAATATCCGCTTATTATAGACCCGGACCTGATCTTCGCCACGTATTCCGGTGCGCAGTCTTCGAGTTTCTATTCTTACACATCAACCTTTGATTATGCAGACAACACGATCACCGCAGCCCTGGGCTTCGGTATGGGTTGGCCTACACAAACCGGGGCTTATGATATTACCTTTAACAATGTTACGGACGTAGCCCTGATGAAGCTCAACGGCACCGGTACCAGCAGGATCTTTGCGACTTACCTGGGGGGCAATACCGCAGACTTCCCATATTCACTTTCCTGCGCCAACAACAGCAATCACATTTTCCTGATCGGCAATACCCAATCGCAGGATTTCCCGGTTACACCAAACGCGATACAACCCACCTTTGGCGGTGGCAACAGTGATATTTTCATCTCAAAAATCAGTAGTGATGGCACCCAACTACTTGCCTCTACTTACCTTGGTGGCAACGCGAACGAGGGAGTAGACGTATATTCGCCTATCGCTTCTGTCAACAAATCCCCCTCAATATTGAGGTTCAACTCAATCGATCATTCCCTGTGGTTCACCTCAACCAGTACGAGTCCCAATTTCCCGGTAACGGTAAATGCATTACAGTCGGCAACTAGCCATAACGGCCCGGTACTCGTACAGGTAGATACCAATTTATCCCAGTTAAAGTATAGTACCTTTTTCAACATTAACGGGTCATTGTTCTTTCACGATTTAAAATACAACAATAAGAACCAGTTGTTTCTTTGTGGCAACACCGCAGCAAGCAATATAGGGACGGCCAATACGCTTAATCCCAATTACCTGAGCGGCTCTGCCGATGGCTTCGTGATGAAGTTTAATGCCAACAATAAAACGATTACTGCCTGTACTTACCTCGGTACCAACAATGTGGACATCGCGACGAAATTAGCGCTCATGCCGGGGCAGGAAAAACTATATGTAAGCGGCACCAGTATGGGTAACTACCCGATCTCTGCGAATGCTTACAGCCAGCCCAATTCTTACAATTATATACAATGCCTGGATTCCAGCCTTGTGCTTAACCTTGGCGCTTGTAATTTTGGAGGATCTGATTATTTTTACACTTCCGATATTTATGTAAGCAACTGTAATGCCCTGGGTATTGCGGGTATTAAGTACAGCAACAATTTCCCGACCACGCCCAATGCCTATGCCACTACCGGTGAGTTCTGGTTTGGCAACTTCAATCTAAACCTTACCGACCTGAGCTATGCCACCTGTTACGGTTACGGCGGGCACAGCCATAGCGGCACTTTTAATTTTGACCCCTTAGGCAATATTCATCACTCCGTTTGCGATATAGGCGGCACTTTTGTAACGTCTCCCAATGCCTGGTCTCCGAACAAACAAACTTCGGGTTATGACATGATCAGTTTCAAATTCGACATTACCAATGTGGACAAATTACTCTCTTTTACCTTATCGCCTTCCTCAAAAGATACGGGTTGCGCGCCTCACCTGGTAAGCTTTATCAACCATAGTTATAATTATGACAGTTATCTCTGGGACTTCGGAAACGGAACGACTTCCAACCTTTATCAGCCCAGCATAAACTATACCTCTGCTGGTGTTTACAAAGTGGTACTGACCGGCTATAACCAGATCTGTAATTTCGAGGATAAAGATTCTATGTACATTGTTGTGAAAACCACACAGCAAATTAAGCCTTATGCTTCCGATACAACGGTCTGCAGTCATATAATACCGCTTACCCTGCAGCTGGACAGCTTAAGCCCGGCTCATCTGGGTAACTATTATACCATAGACTGGCAACCCCATGCAGCCGTAATGGGCAATTTTAATGGTACCACGGCCCAGGTCAATCCTAAAATCGCTTCTGAACTTACTGTACACATAGTGGGTAACCATAATGACAGTGTCTGTATCACAGATACATTCGTTAAAATAAAAGTACATCACTTTGACAGTACAGGTATAGAGGTCCAGCCACCGATCAGCGAAGTATGCTTCGGAGATTCTGTCCTGATTAGCGCCAGCGGCGGCATTAATTATTCCTGGACACCTGTTAATTATTTACAGTTTCTTGACGATCATAGCGCCTACAGTAAGCCGGAGGCTACCACTACTTACCGGATCAGCATAAAAGACACCTTAGGATGTATTTATGAACGCTATAGTACCGTAACTGTATTAGAGCGGGATAAAGTAGATGCGGGGCCTAACCAGGTGGTTAAATTCGGGGAACCGGCACAATTGCATGGCATCACTAATAGTAGCAATTATTATTGGCTGATCGACAATGTACCGTCTTTCCACAACCAGGCTTCCCCGATAGTGCACCCTAGCGACACCAGTCTTTATTATCTTATCGGCATTCACAGCAGTGGCTGCACGGCTAAGGACTCTGTCTATGTGTATGTAAATGATTTAAAGATCCCGAATGTTTTCTCCCCTAACGGAGATGGCCTCAATGATGATTTCTTCCCTATACCTTATAATGATTTTGCGGAAATTGTCAATTTTTCTATATACAACCGTTACGGGCAACGCATTTTTTACACTCATAAATTACGCCAGGCCTGGAATGGGCAACAAAATGGCCGGGATGCAGACCTGGGTGTGTATATCTATCATGTAGAATATAAAATTGGTGCTAAAACGTATCATTTAAAAGGGGATGTTACGCTGGTAAGGTAGTTGACCTAAATAGCCCACAAAAAGAAAACCTATAAAGCGTTTCGCCTTATAGGTTTTCTTTTTGTGCGTAAGTCAAATTTAGCGTTATTCTTTAATACTTTAAACGACCATTATGAGTGAAGCACTTTTAGCTTAACAGTTTCTACCTTTGTAGGCGTGGCCAGCAGTACATCAAATTCAATCTTATTGATAATGATCTTCGTATTCTGCTTAGGGATGGTCGTATAATTTTTGATGATATAGCCTGAAAGGGTTTCAGTATCATCTTCATCCATATTGATGCCATACTTAGTTCTGATATAATCCAACTTCAACCTTCCTGAGAATATATATTCGTTCTCTGCGATCTGGCTTTCCGTGTAGTCCTGTATATCATATTCATCCCGGATATCCCCGAAAATCTCTTCCAGTACATCTTCCATGGTTACTACCCCGGCAGTACCCCCAAATTCATCTACTACCCAGGCAATACTTTTGCGCTCTTTAGTAAACAGGTGAATGACATCAATGGCACTCATGGTTTCGGGTACCGTAGGAATACTATGCAATATTTCCCGGATTGTTTTGGGGCGTTTACCTAACTCTATATGATGCACATAGCCGATCACATGATCTATATCGCCTTCATAAATAATAATTTTCGACTGTTTTGATTTCACAAAAGCGTCCCTTATTGCCTGGGGCGTACTGCCCGCATCCATAGCCAACACCTCATTCCGGGGTATAAGGCATTTCCTTACTTTGACCTGGGAGAGGTGAATCACCTTTTCAAACAACTCTTTATTTAATTTATCATCATCATTATGCCCTTGTAAAGTATTGCGTAAAAACAGGTTTGCATCCGCTCTTTCGAAAATAGCCTGTTTACGGGGTACTTTAATATTAAAAAGATACAGCAGGATCATTTCCGAAAAACGGATAAAGAAATTAGCCAGCGGATTGGTAAATCGGATAACAAAGTTCGTCAGCTTGGCCCAGTACCCCAGGCTGCCTTCTGGGTTATTTTCAAAAACCCTTTTACCGAAATAGCTGATACTGCTCATTACAATTGCTGAAGCCAGGATCCAGTCAATGATCAATTGCGTATACTCAAAATCACGTAAAGCTTCCGGCATAAAGCCTACGAGCCAGGAGGTCAGCACATGCAAAGCCAGGCAAAACCCGATCAGTGAAACGTAGAAAGCAATATTCGTAGCCGCCCAGAAACGTTCCGGCTGTTCAAAAAAACTACCTAACAGGACGCCGGTCCCCGTCTGTTGCTTGCGCTTCAATTCTATAGTAAGGCGATTCGCGGCAAAATAGGCAAACTCAAGCCCTGTCATTACAATAATGAAGAAGAGAAAAAATAACAATAAACCGCCGGCAATGATTAATGTCAATTGAGTAACATCCATAGATCAATACTGATTTTAAGCTTAAGTCTCCTGGTAAAGATAATAGATAATTTTCAGAATCCGGGATCAAAAAACCAGCTTTCTATAGTCATATTCATTGATTTAGTAATTAAATATTACCTTTGCTTCCCAATTTTAATAACATGATCAGTCGTAGAAATATAAGAGTTAAGGTAATGCAGTCTCTCTATGCATTAGAGGCCTATGCACAAACAGACTTTCCGGATAAGGATGGTTTAAGAAAAAAAGGCCTGCAGGTGTTGACTGAAAAATTCAACAAGGCATCAGAACTATTCAATATCTCTATGCTCTACCTGGCGCAGATCACGCAATATGCGGAGACAGATGCCCGGTTAAGATCCTCCAAATACCTGCCCAGCGAGGCCGATATGAATGTCAGTACCAAAATTGCCGGTAATACTTACCTGTGGCAGTTACTGGAAAATGACACCTTTAAAGAGCGCGTTTCGGAAGACAAACTGGAAGGTAAGATTGAACCAGAACGTGTAAAAAAAATGTATCAATCCCTGGCGGCCCAGGAGGCTTACACGACTTACCTGGAAACAGAAGGTCGCGAACCTGCCAATGAAAAGAAGATCATGCAATATATCTGGAAACACGAGATGTTGCAAAACGAGGATTTCCAGGAATACATGACCGATACATTTGACGGCTGGGAAGATGATAAGGATATGACGATCATGTTGGTAGAAAATTTCTTCAAAAATCCGAAGCAGATTAACTTCCTGCAATTCATTTCGGCAGAAAAGAATGAGTATGCCCGTAGCCTTTTGACTTCGGTGATCGAAAAAGAAGAAGTGCTGATGGAGCTTATAGAACCTAAATTGAAAAACTGGGATGCAGAACGTGTAGCAGCGATAGACCTGATCCTGTTGAAAATGGGTATCACAGAATTCTTATTTTTCCCGACCATACCTACTAAAGTTACTATTAATGAATATATCGAGGTAGCCAAACAATACAGTACGCTGCAAAGTGGCCAGTTTGTAAATGGTGTCCTGGATAATACTTTAAAAGAGCTGGTACAGGCCAACAAGATCCGGAAAATAGAACGTTCGAAAAATTAAGCATCCCTAAACACATCTTTTCATTATATTTACAAGCTATGAAAGGGCTACAAAAATTATGTATCATACTAGCGGGCTTGTTGCTGGCAACCGGCCTGGGATCTTGTGATCTTGACGTTACTGATAGCGGTAAAGGCAGGGTAGTTTTAGACGATTCGGCCACCATAGTGACGGAACATGACGCGCAATATCTTGAAGATGCCTTTACCGACCTGGAAGATACCGCGCTGGAAGAGCAGCTGCGCACGGAGGAAGACAACTTCAATAATGTGGCCAAAGCACAACAACTGGCACAACAGCAGCAGCAGGACTCGATCAACAAGGTAAAAGCAGCAGAAGAAGAGAAGAAGAAGGACGCAGACTCGGCTGCAAAGAAAAAAGAAGAGCAACGTAAACAGCAAGAAAAAGACAAAAAGAAGAACGTAAAGGATAAAAAACAGACCGCCAATCAAAAGAAGAAAGCAGAAGAAGAGAAAAAGAAAAGAAGAAGATAAGTCATCCATTATCATGACCTTCAGCTATGAAAAGCCGCATGAGTAAAGTAATCATTTTAATCCTTTTACTGCTTACTACAGCCATTATTTCGGTCCATGCACAATCCGCAGTTCCCGTAGTGGCTGCTGCAGATACGCTGGAAAAACTGGAAAACTCGGAAGCTTACAAACAACATATTGCAGATGCAAACCTGCTCAACAGCCAATCCCAGTCCCAGATAGACAGCCTGTTTAAAGACCATGATGCGATTATAAAAACACTCAGGGCGGAGGCCGCAAAAGAGCTGTCTGCGGAAAAGTTGGATAATGAAAAGACCCTGAAGGCTTTGAGAGCTGAAGAAACAGCATTGAGAAAAGAATTAAGCAAAGAAAAAAAGAAAACAGAAAGCTGGTTTAATAAGCAAATGAAAAAATCAATGCGCAAGACCAAAGCAGCAACAATTGAAGAAGAATAAATATTAAATATCTTCACATAAATATTGTTGATAAAAATAGCAATGAACAGATACCGTTCATTGCTATTTTTGTAGGAACAGCAGAGCAAAGCCCGTGAAACAATTATATGCAATAGTAGATATCGAGACCACCGGTGGACAGATGGCTTCCGGCAGTATCACGGAGATTGCTATTCTGATCCATGACGGGCAACAGGTTGTTGAGCGGTTCGAAACCCTGGTACGGCCCTTCTACACCATACCCAGGTTCATCTCTGTACTTACGGGCATTGATGATGCCATGGTGGCGGACAGCCCGACTTTTGAAGAGGTAGCGGAAACGGTCCACACACTATTAAAAGATAAAATATTCGTTGCTCATAATGTCAATTTCGACTATAGCTTTCTCAAACATCATTTAGCTGCATCTGGTTATACTTTTGATGCGCCGAAATTGTGTACGGTAAGACTGGGCCGTAAAATATTCCCGGGATTGAGGTCTTATAGCCTGGGCAATATCTGTGCTTACCTGGATATAAGCATTACCAACCGCCATAGGGCCGGTGGTGATGCTGAAGCTACAGCTGTACTGTTTCAACTATTGCTGGGCCATGATGCTGAACAAGTGATCGTGAAGCAGTTGAAAAAGAACTCGGGGGAGCAGTATCTTCCCCCTAACCTGCCGAAATCAGACCTGGATCAACTCCCGCAACAGCCCGGTATTTATTTTTTTCACGACAGTAAAGGCAAAGTCATTTATATCGGGAAAGCGGTGAATATCCAGAAAAGAGTCAAGTCCCATTTTACCGGCAATAAGATCACCCGCCAAAGACAGGATTTCCTGAGGGATATTTATGGGGTTAGCTTTGAATGTTATCCTACGGAATTAATGGCTTTGGTTGCCGAAGCCGTTGCTATCAAAAAGTCCTGGCCAAAATATAACCGTTCCTTAAAAGCTTATGAGCCTAAATACGGGCTCTTCAGCTACCTGGACCAGAATAATTTCAACCGGTTAATCATTGGAAAATATAATAAAAGTGTTTTGCCTCTGCGTAGTTTCCATGACTTACATGGCGCAAGAATGTTTATGCACCAGCTTGCCGAAACGTATAACTTGTGCCCGGAATTGTGTAAAATAGGGGATTGTGCAGTTTGTAAGGAAGACCCGGATAGTGTTCATAAAAATCCCGAAGTATATAATCAACTAGTCGCTCATGCACTTGCCGCAGATCAGCAAGTACAACAATCATTCTTTATCAAAGACAAAGGCCGGCACGAGGAGGAGTTTAGCCTGATCTGGGTAGATCCCGGCGCTTTCTATGCTATGGGCTACTTACCTAAAGACAGTGACTACAGCGATGCGGAGTCGGTGATCCATTTGCTGCAAGCTTTTGAAGGTTCTTTTTACATTGCACAATTACTAACTAAATACGCGAAAGAGCATCCCAAACAGGTGATCTATTCAAATTTAAAATAAGCCCCTTGCTGCCTGCGCTACTTATGTTCCACCGCTGTATTTTTCTTACGCGTTAAAAGATAAAGCAAAAGTACAGGTGGAAAGAATGTAGTCGCCAACACTAAACCCGGCCCCGGAACAAAGTCAGGGATCGGCAAAAAGAGCAACCCGGCGTTATTACCCATATAGCAGAAGGTCAGGAAGAGTAAACAAGTCAACTGCCATTTTCTCTTCGCTACCAGGTAACAGGGCCATAATACAAAGAAAGGTACATACATCAACAATATAATTTCATCTTCCCAGATAAAGAGATCGGCCCATGTAGCATAATCTTCAATGCCTGTAAAATCAAGCGAGGATGCATAAGGGAGTATCAGCAATGCAAATAATGCTATTGAAACGTAACTCTTTAGTAAAAGCGTCAGCCAATGTTTCACTTTCATGGTTCGTATAGTTTAAGTAAAAAAAGCAGTTTAAGGCCCTTTACGTACTGCTTTCTCGGGCAGCGGCCATTGTTTTTGCTGCCCGGTTTTCAGGTCAAGCGGCATTTTAATGCGGGTACGGTCCAATGGTTCCGGCTCCTCGCAAGCCATATACACCAGCATGGCTACCAGGATCGCATTCCGGCGTAGCTCCTCAAAGACAATCTTGTCATAGGTATCTCTTTGTGTATGCCAGGTATAGTTGCGATAATCCCAATCATTGGAAGAGGCCAGATAAAAAGCTGGTATGCCCCTGGTGATAAAAGAAATATTATCAGAGCCACCCACATCCGGCGTTCCCGGGTAGGTCATTTTAAATTCGTCCTTCATCGCCGGTGGCAGGTAAGCGATCCATTGTTCAAAAAATGCATAGGCATTCAGAAAGCCTTGTGTGGCTACCGTATTGATCTTACCGGTACCATTATCATGGTTAAAGACCATGCTGATTTTATCCAGCAATTCGGGATGGTCTTCGGTAAAGGAACGGGAACCATTCAGGCCCTGCTCTTCACTCCCCCAATGCCCTACCATAATCGTGCGTTTAGGATTCGGGTATACTTTTTTCAGGATGCGCATTGCTTCCATCATGGTCAGCACGCCGGTACCATTATCGGTAGCACCAGTACCCGAATCCCAGGAGTCTATGTGCGCTGATAAGAGTACAATCTCATCCGGTTTTTCAACACCTTTCATCACCGCCATAGAATTATAAGCGGGTACCATTTTACCCCATTTTGATGAGGTCTTCATACGTAATTTAGGTATTGTACCGTTTGCCGCAAGGCGCGCTAATAAATTATAATCTTCCAGGCCCATTTCTACGGCCGGAATTTTTTGAGTGCGGGCAGAGAAAATCTTTAAAGCACCCCAGCCCCCGGTCCAGGAGCTGGAAATAATGCCTGCAGCGCCTGCCGCCTCCAGTCTGGCCGGTAGCGTGCGTGCCGTAAACCCTGTGTTTTTAATACGTTGCTGCCAGGCAGCAGTTTCCTTCTGACGTAAGGCGCTTACACTGTCCGCACCTGCTTTACCGATATAGGGTTCATAAGTATTTAAGGGTCTGCCGGAAGCCTGCGGTGGGGATACCATCACAAACTTACCTTTTACTGTGGCCAGCATACGATCAAAGGATAGGGAGTCCGGGGCTTTAGGTAGTAGAACAATTTCCGCTTCCACCGGCTGTTTCAGATCCGGGCACCAGGCCATCTGGACGGCTTCAAGGGTTTTAGGCCAGGGATATAACAAATCGACATGGGAAAATTCTCTTTGCCAGGATTGCCATTCTCCCCATTGTTCATTATACGCTTCTATGCCCCAGCTTTTATATTGACTTACTACAAAATCATGGGCCAGCTGCATCTGGGGAGAGCCCACCAGGCGCGGGCCTATTACATCAAGAAAATGATGCGCGATCAGCGGCAGGTTTTTATCGGCCATACCCTCCGCGTAAATAGATTGAAAGGCTTGTTGATATGGCTGGGCCCTGAGTGGAGCAAGTGCCAGTATAAATGAAAAGGAAAGTAAAAGTTGCTTCATTAATTGATTAATGTGTATTCCGGCTAAGATAATAAAATAAAAAATGCAGATGAATTAACTCATCTACATAAAGTTCCGCTAAGCGCGTACCTATAAAACCAGTATTAACGGGACAGCTCTTTAAGCTGCTCTTTTTCTTTTGCACTTAAGGAATTATAACCTTTCCGGTTGATCTTATCCAAAAGCTCGTCCAACTGTGCTTCTTTACGGGTACGGTTGACATTAAACTCTTCATCTATCGTGAGCTTTTCTTCTGTTTTTTTGGTAAATACTTCCGGTAAACCCGGCTTGTTCTTACTCCGCCGGTACAGGTAAATGCAACCCGCCAATACAAATAGAACGGTAATAATAGAGTAAATCATAACACTAGTATTCATTCAAAATCGATGTAATAAATTTAAAATTGAAAATACATTATTTACTGTATAAGTAAACACAAATTTCCTACGTCTTTTATAAAAAAACAACCCTTCATGAAACTTTATTTATTATCGGCATTACTATTGCCATCCGCGCTCAGTGCACAATCTAAATTCAAAGTATTGCAGGCAGATATAAACCTGGCAGGCATAGGATTAAAAACAACATTTCTTCCCGGACCGAAAACGGAACTGGATGCCGGTATTGGCTATGGCATCTCTATGTTCAGCATGATAAATAGTCAACAATATCAAAATCCTATTCCTGACGGCAGAGCTCCTGATGCATGGGGAACTGAAATATATCATGGTGCTTATATCAAAGCGGGTATGCTGTATAAATTTGCCACAAGGCAAGCCCCTAAACCGGCTAATGGATACCTCAAACTTCAATATACGGGCTGGCTAACAGGAAAAAATGTTTTACACAGCGACGAAGCCAATGCAGGCTATCAAAACAGGCTGGCCTTAAAAGCAGGTTACCGGAAAGCATTAAATACAAGGCAAACCCGGAGTATTAATTTTGAAGCCGGCGTTGGACTCTGGGCCAATTACAACCTTAGTTTTTTCGGCGCGGGGCCACAGCTTAACATCAACTTCATCAACGATTTATTCAGCAGGCGTTAAATAAAATCCTAAGGCTAAGCTTAGTATCATCAACTAAGCTTAGCCTTAAAGATGTTGCAAAAGGATAACAGTATTCAATAAACAGTTCACAATATTGCACTTATTATTGCGTAATATTTAACCAACCCCCTTCCTGATTATATGTCAAAAACGGCGCTGCTTTTAGTTGTATCCATTTTTTGTACCACTTTAAACGCTTTTGCGCAGGATAAAAGATTTCATCCCTTACAGCTGGACCTGAATTTTGTGGGAATAGGTTTTAAAACGACCTATTGTCCGGGCCCTAAAACTGAGCTGGATGCCGGCCTGGGTTATGGGCTATCGATAGTTCTTTCCCAGAACCGACAACAGTACGTACGCCCTTTAAGTACATCAGAACCAACAGACATATGGTCCCCTGATTTGAATTACGGCCCCTATGTAAAACTGGGTTTTCTTTATAAATTTACCGCGAGCAAATATAGAAAGCCATCCAATTTCTATGCTAAACTGCAATACACGGGCTGGCTCCCGGCTACCCACCTTACACAGCAGGGGGAAACGAACCTGAGCTACCAACATCGGCTGGCCCTGAAAGCCGGCTATCGAAAAGCACTGAACACGCGACAAACCCGCAGCCTTAATTTTGAAGCCGGAGCGGCGCTCTGGGCCAATCATAACCTGAGCTTTTTCAATGCCGGGCCGCAGTTCAACCTCAATTTCATCTGTGACTTATTCACCAGTCGTTAATTAAATCCTTTAACATAAGCTTGATTTTATCGTACATTAGCAAATTAATTTTATTTATTTGTTGACATGGGCGTAAAATCAAAATTAACCCTGGTAAGCTTCTTTCAATTCTTTGTCTGGGGCGCATGGCTGACCACCCTAGGTTCTTACGGATTCGGATTTAAAAAATGGACCGGTGAAGAGTTCGGTATCGTATTCTCGACAATGGGTATCGCTGCTATTTTTATGCCTACCCTTATGGGTATTGTAGCCGATAAATGGATCAATGCCGAGCGCTTGTACGGGGTGCTCCATATTTTATACGGTGTCACTTTGCTTTTCCTCCCTTACATTGATAATCCGACCATTTTCTTTTGGGTACTGCTTATAGGCATGTGTTTCTATATGCCGACCCTGGCCCTCAGTAATGCCTTATCCTACGCCGTATTGAAAAAAGAAGGCCAGGATATTGTAAAGATCTTTCCTAAAATACGGGTATGGGGCACTGTAGGTTTTATCTGTGCGATGTGGATCACCAACTTGTTCAGCGATCCTAAATCCCCCTGGGATTTAGGCCATGAAGCGGGCTCGGCACTGGCCCAGCTTACCGGGCAGACCATTAACTCCAACCAGTTTTACATAGCAGCAGTTGTCGCGATCTTATTAGGCATATTTGCTTTTAGCTTACCGCCTACTCCGCCACAAAATGTAACGACCGAAAAGAAATCCATCGCCCAGGTCCTCGGCCTGGATGCCTTTAAGCTCTTCAAAAATTACCAGTTTGCTTTATTCCTGATTTTCTCTTTATTCCTCGGCGCTGCTTTACAGCTAACCAATATGTATGGCGACACCTATATTAAAGACTTTGAATACCTGCCACAATATGCAGATTCAGCGGTAGTAAGATATTCTACCATTATCGTTTCCATCTCCCAGGTTTCAGAAACCCTATTTATTCTTACGATACCTTTCTTTTTAAGAAAGTTCGGCATCAAAACAGTCATCCTGATGAGCATGATCGCCTGGGTTTTAAGGTTCGGCTTATTCTCATTTGGAGACCCGAGTACCGGTTTATGGATGATCATTTTGTCCAATATCGTGTATGGTATGGCCTTTGACTTCTTTAATGTTTCCGGTTCGCTTTTTGTAGAAAGCAGTACCGATGCCAAGATCCGCTCTTCCGCGCAAGGCTTGTTTATGATGATGACGAACGGCTTTGGTGCTATCCTGGGCAGTTATGGCTCCGGCATTATCATTGATAAATACTTTATCCTTGAAAATGGCACTAAGGACTGGCCCGGCATCTGGCTTTGCTTTGCGGTATATGCTTTAGTAGTGACGGCCTTGTTCGCTGTGTTGTTCCGGTACAAACATGATCCTAACAAAATTTCCGGTCTTAATTTAGGCCATTAATAAAAGCTTACTAACCCATCCGGCACGATTATCCGAACTAAAGAGGTCGATAATTGTATCCCAAGTAACAAAATACAAGATCAGTATTTGCCAAAAATAAGTAGCGCCTTTTTGATAAGGCGCTACTTATTTTTACTCCTTTATAAATTTAATATTCCGGCTACTTCCTTTATAATCAAACCGGACAAAATATATACCGGATGGCAAAGCAGCTATATCTATCTTTTCTTTAACATATTGCGATCGCATGTGCTGTATAGACTGTCCCATGCTATTGAACAGGGTAAATTGTGTGCCTATCGGCAGTCCTTCTATAAAGATTTTCTGGCTGGCCGGACTGGGGTAAAGTTGTACCGGTTGCGCATTTGCCATGGCATTATCCAGGCCGGTCGATCCGGACTTTATCATATACGCCTCCTGTCCCGCAGCAGTATAATTGGCGGCATAAAACAATGCACCATTACAAATGCTCATCGCTCCGGAAGCCGCCAGAGGGTTAAAATTTGGGGCAACATCTGGAGCTACCAGTTTTGTTCCGGCTTCAGTACCGTCTGTTTTCCACAAATGCCATCCATCTGTAGTTCTCTTCAACTGAAAGTATAACTCGTTGTTATATGCTATGGGTGCATACCAGGCATAAATATTCATGTCTGAATCAAATGTATGGACTATCGTGGTGCCTGTTTCTGTACCATCTGTTTTATAAAGGCTTCTGCCAAGGCTGCTCACTCCCACGAAATAAGCCCAATTACCCATCACGTATGGCTGCCCGAATGTCCCGTTTTGGCTACCGGGATTAAGGTCTTTAAGCAATTGCGTTCCCGATGTGGTGCCATCAGTCATCCACATTTCCTTTCCATATGAACTAGTGCCGGCAAAAAAGATCACTTTATTTCCAAAAACCTGGAATCCACTCGGGGTACTATTGCCCACACCGGGATTAATGTCCTTTAACAAACCAGTGCCCGCCGCAGTACCATCAGATATCCACAGCTCTTTTCCCGAAGTGTTTTCGATAGCAGAGAAAATAATTTTACCCTGGCATAGGGTAAGCTCAAGCGGCACACTGCTGGCCACACCGGGATTAAGATCTTTAAGCAGATTAGTACCCGCGCTCGTCCCATCTGTTACCCACAATTCTGAGCCAGTGGTTGCGGTAGCCGCAGTAAAATACAGCTTCCCGTTAAGGATAACGGTACTCAAATCAGTCTCGGTGTCATCAAAACCAGATACTCCTCCCGGGTTAATATCTTTTAATAATTGTGTCCCAGCGGCGGTACCATCAGTTACCCATAACTCTTTTCCATCAACTCCATTATCAGCAAAGAAGAAGGCCTTCCCTCCCAGTACCGCGAGTTCCCAACTATTCCGCTTAAGAAGAAAAACCGGATAAGAACTTCCAGGACCGGGATTTATGTCTTTAAGCATTACCGTTCCGCTACTGGTTCCATCAGATGTCCAAAGTTCCCATCCCGAAGTGGTACCCTCACTAGCCATAAAAATAATCTTTCCATTGAGAATGGTACTGGTAAGCGAAGCGACCCCGGCAGAGGAGCCGGGCTTAATATCTTTTAAAAGCATTGTTCCGGCAGTAGTTCCATCAGTCATCCATATTTCGTTACCATTAACCCCGTCATCGGCGGTAAAGTAGGTTTTATTATTATACGCTATAAAAATACCCGGGTCAGCATCTCCTGTAGGGTTAATGTCTTTCAGCAGGACGGGAGATTGTGCCCAAGCGGTAATACTGCAGCATGCAGTAATTATTGAGGTAGCTATCGATTTCATATTGCTTATTTTTAAATCATCAAACCCGGATAGTTGGCCGGCCTTGATCATAGGTGTAATTAATCTTTTGCAGGGTTAATTCTTTTTGTCGTTGGGTCATTATTGTATACGGTGCCGCCCTCTATAACCATATCAAACTTAACACTGCTACCTCCTATTCCGCCTGCTACTATATTCTTTATATAGATAAAAGCCCGGATAGTATTGTTGAGCTGTAACAAGTACACATCCCCGTTAGACGGCGCTACGGAACCAAATGAGAAACTCAGATCGGCATCGCCACTGTTATATTCCCTGAATTTGCTGTCAAAATTATCCCAGTTAAGGCTTGATGCAAGAGCATCAAATTCAGACTTGCTCATATTTTGGACCGAAGTAGCCGCAAGTACTATTTCACCAGAGTTTATATTTGTCGTTTCCCAGTAGGTTAATCCTACAGTGGGCCGGGTAAAGAGGTTATTTTCTTCAGTTTCTTTAGAATGGCTTTCTGCATAAGCATTACCCGGGAAGGTCAGGAAGCGCCTGTTGTACCCATACTCGGAAAAGTAGACCATAGACATATTTCCCTGTTGGGCAAACGCATTATTGATATTAAATACTTCGCCCGTTTGGGTTTTAAGGAACTGGCCGATGCTTGTACTATTTTGGTCGCCAAGTATAACGTCTTTATAAACGACTACCCATTTTTTGTTTTCGGGCTTGGGGTCGGGAGTTACGGTCTTTTCGCACGACATCAGAAGAATAGCTGCTGCCAATAGAATGAGCTTTGTTTTAAAAAGCTTTAAAATGGAACTTTTCATGATATTTTATTTTAGTGAATTAATGTTAATCCAAAAGTAAATCGAAAGCATTCCCTGTAAATAAATAATCGCCCAAGGAATATAAATAATCGCCCAAAGCACAAAAGGATGCTTCCTTAAGCCGGAAGCATCCTTGTAAAATCTAGTTTTTGTTGTCTTTTATGCCGGAAAGAGGCAATCAACCTTAGTTCCGGAAGTAAATGTATTGTCGAAAGTGACCGTCATTTTTATCTTCCTGCTGAGCTCATCAACTATCTTTAAGCCAAGGCCATTCAGCGCATTTTTATTTAAGTCTGTAGCTACTGCCTGTTCAAAATCCGTCTGTGAAAAATGTGGGCCTTCATTCATTATTGAAAGGGCATTATCTGCAAATGAAAGGCTAATTGTACTATTTACACTCGAAGACTTGATCGCATTTTGCAATATATTTCTCAAAATAGTTTTAAAGAAGTTTTCATCTGAGTACACCCGAACGTTGTCAGGTACAGTATTCCGGATCTTCAGTTTTTTGGCCTCGATATTCAGTTGCTCCAGGTTCAACACCTCGCTTACTGGTTCGCTGAGACTGATCTTGCTTAATTCAGGCCGGAACTGGTCCATTTGTGATTTACTCCAGGCCAGCAGATCTTCCATAGTTTCCAGCAGATTGGCCGTCGCGGATTGTATCTTCTCACTATACTGTGCCTTTTCCGCTTCACTGAATGCTGCTGCATTCTTTTGCTGCAGCTTTAAGAAAGAGTTGACCTGGCTGACCGGGGATCTTAAATCGTGGCTAATGATACTGAACAGCTTGGCTTTTGTCTGGTTGGCTTGCTCCAGGTCTTTGTTTAGCGTTTCTAATTCCAGGTTCTTTTTGTTGAGCAGGTCTGCTGCATTTTTCTTGTTTCGGTAAATGATGAAGAGCAGCAGAACCACCAGCGCGAGAAGCGCAAGACCGCCGATCAGCCAGAATCGCTGTTGGCTGGCATCCGATAATTGTGATTGCTGTACTTCTATTTGCTTTTGCTTGTCTTTATTTTGAAAGACGGCTTCCATTTCGGCAAGATTAAGGTCCAGCTTTTGTTTGGTCAGGGAATCACTCAGCGTAATATATTTACCATAGTACATTTGAGCCTCTTTTGTATTACCGGAATGGATCAACACTTCTGTCAGGGACCGCAGGAGGTCTGAATACTGTTCTTTATTATATTGCTGAGAACCCTTTTCTGCCATCTTATAATACTTTATGGCTTCCGCAGCATTATGTATCGACTTGTAATAATCGCCATAGGACTGGTTTACAGAGGATGTGAGTATTTCTTTATTGTCTATCCTGGCTTGCTTGTCTGCCTTATCTATGTATTTTTTTGCATCATTATAGTTTTGCGCTGCTAAAGATAATTCTGCCATTTTCAGATTTGAGGATACCGCTTCCGACCATTTTCCCGGATTCTTCTCTAAGCTTTCCGACAACAAGTTGTAATACGTTAAGGCTTCCTGTTTGTCATTTTTTAAAACATAGCTTCTAATGAATTTTCCATAGGCGGTAATATCTACAATTATGGACTGGTTCAGATAAGGCTTTACTTTCGCTAAGTATTCCAGGGATTTATCGGGCTGTTTCAGGTTCAGATAGATCTCTGATACCATCATCAGCTTCGTTGCATAATCCAGCTTCAACTTCAAATTTTGCGTAGTATCCACCACCGGTTTATGTAAGGCTACGCTTTTTAGAAAATAATTCAAAGCCGTATTGTAGTAAAATTTTTGTTGCTGATAGTAAAGGCCGAGGTTGTAAAATGCGTCGCCTTTATTTTTAAGCGTATCAGACGATTCTATAATGTTCAGCAGCAAGCGGGCAGACTCGTCAGCTTCCTCCTGCTTGCCTAAATAGTGATTAATGTGAATAAGATTCCCTAAAGGTTTGATACTTAGCTCAATCATACCCGATGCAGCCGCGACCTGGTAGGACTGTTCAAAATTCCGTTTAGCCTCTTCGAAATTCTGCTTATAGTAATTACCTACGCCGATGGACTGAAAAAAAACAAACTTTGCTTTTGCATCATTACCGGCTTCGCGCAGCCCTTCTGTCCCGGTTTTGATCAGGTTGTCAATTTCCTCCGGTTTACCCGAAAGTTTAGCCATAATACTTTCACATATGGCAACCTTCTGATCAACAGTTGAAGTGGGCTTCTTATTTTCACTTTGGGAGAACGCAATAAAGGAGCAACATTGGATCAAGAAAAGAATTGGATAAAAATATTTTTTCATACGGTTAGGAGATAAGTTATTATAGTTTTAAATTTGAAACAGCTTGTTTGTATGTTTTTCCGATAGGAAGTGCAACTTTCCCGCATAGTACCTCATTTTTCCTGATGCCAACAATCTTGTTGCCGGCCACCGCATAACTGCGGTGTATCCTCAGGAAATAATCGACAGGAACCTGCTCCAGGAAATTGCTTAATGCACCAATGGTAATGTAACTTTTATTCTCTGTGTATATCTTGGTATAATCATGCATTGCTTCCAGATAAATGATCTCATTCATAGAAAGCCGCATTTTGTCATGACCCTGCTTAATTGTAATGATGTCTTTTTCTACGAGTACATCATAAGCACTGGATTTACATTTCATTTCCCAGTATGCCCCCACCCGCTTCATACATTGAGCGAACCGATCTTCTGATATAGGTTTTAGTATATAATCCAAAGCATAAAGTTCAAAACCACTTATAGCAAACTCAGGAAAAGAAGTTATGAATACAGCCATTGGTACAATATCTCTTACTACTTTAAGTAATTCAATACCTGTGGTGCCGGGCATTTCAATGTCCAGGAAAACAAGGTCCGGCTTAAGCACTTTAATCGCAGCCAAAGCTGCTACAGGGTCTGTGAACGTGCCCGAATGAATCAGCGTATCATGGTCTGCAGCCATAGACCTGACCATCATCTGGTCAAGTAGATTATCGTCAACGATTATGTATTTTATAACTGCGGTGTCGTTCATATCTAATCACTATAATCTGGAATTTCAACCAGCGTAATTCATTTATTATTTTTCAACAATATAATAACAAACACAATTTATTTAATATTATCAACAAAAAATCGGTTCACTTTGGATATCCTTATATCTTTCTTTAATTTTGTCCCGGTTTGAAGCGTATCATCGTCATATTATTACTAATAGGATTTTTTCTACAGTCCACCAGTCAATTGTGGATTGTGGGTAGCTTCATTGCCAACAGGGATTATATTGCCCGAACTTCCTGTGAGAATAAGACCAAACCTGCCTCCGGCTGTAATGGTGCCTGCCAGCTTAAGAAAAAAATAAAACAGGACCAGGAGCAACAGGAGAAAAAAGGTCCTGATGCCAAGCAAAAAGAAGTCAACCTGTTCTTCGCAGGCAATTTTATCAAAGTATATAATAATACAACAGTATTCACTCCCCAACTGCTGAGGAACTACCCGCTTCGGGACAGCACGCCCATTTATTCCGGCTATTCCCGGTCTGTCTTCCATCCCCCAGCTGCCTTAGTTTAAATCTATTTCTAATTTATTTAAACTAATTTATCATGTGTATCAAAGCAGCGGTTTTACCTGCTTTTACACTGGAAGGTTTTGATACAAAAAATATTGGTATGATGGTATCGCCCATAGGGCGTACTGCAGGCGTATTGAGTGAGCTTGAAGGAGCACACCGGCAACTGTATTATAGCATCATATTCTGTAGCAGTGGTACGATCAATGTATCTGTAGACAAACTGCAACTGGCGCTTAACGTCAATAATGCCATATGTATCGGTTCCGGAAGTGTAAGCAGTATGAGCTTGTCCGCGCAAGCTACCGGTTGGATGATCCAGTTCTCCACCGACTTTATTTTATTGCCTTTTACCGAAAAATTTGGCCAGGCTTATAGTTGCTTCGCTCAAAACAGTTATTGCCTGCATGCTTTGAGCAAACAGGAAGCGGTCAACTGGCAATTTTACTTTCACCAGATGCAGCGCGAGTACCAGGATAATGGTGCTAAAGGCATCAATGTGCTCCGTTCTTACCTGAATATATTACTGGAGATGATCAACCGCGATGTAGCGGAAACTAAAACTGTCCGAAAGATCACGGAGAAAGACCGGAAACTTAGCGCCTTTGAGCAATTGGTTGAAGAGAAGTTTTCAAGCCAAAAGCTGCCTTCCCAATATGCTGCTGAGCTATTTATCAGCGTCAATTACCTGAACCGCATCTGCCAGGAGACTAAGGGCATCAGCTCAGGCGAGATCATCCGGCGGCGCATCGCTTTAGAGGCAGAACGTTTATTAAACCATACCGGCAAAACAGTTTCGGAGATCGCTCATGAACTAGGCTTTGAACGCCTGTCCTATTTTGTCACTTTTTTCAAAAAGCACACCGGTTTAAGCCCGGAACAGTACCGCAAACAAAACCCTTAACTTCGTTTTAAGTAAATGCGTTTTAACTTTACCTGATTCAAAATACTTCATTATGCAATCCGTACGCAAAGAATATTTACTCGTTTTAACGGCTACCGCACTGGCCTGTATCATTGGCCTGCTTATATTTAATGCGGGCGCTATACTTAACAATAACCTGGTCTGGCAGGCTTCATTATTTGTCGCCGGTACATTCGTGTTATTTTCGATCGTAAAAATGTACCAGTTAAGTCAAAAGGTAAGTGAACAATTGAAGCTTAAGCGCGCCAACAATAATTAGTTTACTATCTTTATCGTATTATAAAAATAAGCCTCGGCACCTGCTAAGGCTTATAGTGCTTTCTATAAACTAACCGTTTTACATGAACCCAAACTTTATATTCAGGCTAGCGACCCTTATATTATTGTTGCTACTATGCCGCTTACCATTTGCCATAGCCCAGCAGGTTACTGAGCCTATTGACCCGGTTTGTAAAATGAAGGTAAGTGATGAACGGTTTACCTATACCTACAAAGGTAAAATTTACTATTTCTGCTCTCAAAACTGTAAACAATCGTTTGTGACTGCACCGGAAACTTATTTATCCGGGCAAACGGCTGCTTGCTTGCCGGCCATGCCGGATTATGCTGACAGTGTCAATACCGGCCTTATTCAGCAGGACAATCTTAAAGGCAGCCCAAGACGAACCGTCTGCCAATCCTTCGGCGATGATTATATAAAAATTGACTATGGTGCACCGGGCGTTAAAGACCGGGTGATCTGGGGTGGCCTGGTCGCGTATGATAAAGTATGGTCCGGTGGAGCGCATAACGCTACCAAACTCACCTTAATGGGCAATGCCGTTTTCGGTACAAAACAGGAATTATTAGGTGGCGAATATGCCTTATTCTTTATTCCCGGCAAAGACAGCTGGACGATAATTGTGAATGAAAACTTCAACCAGCATTTAGCCGACGACTATGAACAACAAAAAGATGTTTTACGCATTAATGTAAAACCTAAAAAAATGAAGCAGGCAGTTCAAAGGTTGACTTACGACATTAGTTTAAATCCCAAGAACAGCCGGGAAGGCATCCTGAGTCTTCGCTGGGAAAAATTATCGATCGAACTGCCTTTTAAAATGATAGATTAAATGCTATTAAAACATAAAAGAAAGGTGTAACATAGCCCTGCGACCGGCTTTCACCGCGCCTTCACCAAGATCCTGGCTCATTACCGGTTGCCAGTTACCGCCAATAGAAAATTTTTCAAAACTCAATTCCGCACCTACCGTCGCGAACATCAACCAGCCACCGGTTGCTCTTACTGCTGTGCTACCATCCATATCTTTGCTTGAACGTTCGAGATTAAAGCCAACATTAGGAGCCATCATAAATTTATTGTCGAAGCGAAACTTATGATAAAGTTGCGCGCTGCCGCTGAAGCGGTTGCCATAGTAGTAATCATATTGATTGGTAGTATTGATTTTATAACTCGCGGTCGCATTAAAACCTAAGTCCTGTAAGCGGATATCATACATACCCGTAAACATGAAATCCCAGCTACCCGTACCTAACTGGAATAAATTTGCGGTCGCACTAACCGCACTTTTATCTGCAGGATTGTATTTCCCGGTAGGCGCTTTAATACCTACACCTAGCCAAAGGTCCTGGACCAGTAATTTAGCATTTTCGCTAGTGCCTACGGTAGTTTTGCTTCTTAAAATCCGGTAAAATCCCTGCACCGAAACGTCAGAGAGACCGGCTTTACTTTCCCGGGCCGTTTCATTATCTTTTATATTTACCGCAACCGGTACAGAAGCCATAATACGGTAGCGATCTTTGATGGTCCAGCCGCCCCAAAGCTCGGTGGTATGGTATTGCTCTTCTGTGGTGAGGTAAGTTCTTTCACCACTGGGATTCAGATGGGTCGTAAGGTTACTGCTGCGGTACCGCAAGCCCAAGATCTTTGCATTAAATTCCGGCAGAATACCTATGTAATAACTCCCGGCCCCACAGCCGCAAATATCACATGCTTTTGCTTCCATTGCGGTCAGCAAAGCTGCGGCCAACAGGATACTTATTCTCTTCATAAAATCTATTCTGATAATAATTTATTCTTTACAAAATGCTCATCGTTCAATGTATTCAGGAACGCTTTCAGGTAAGCCCTTTCGGCATCACTAATCCCTATACCATATATATTATTTCCCTTGTCCAGGGTAGGGTCAATATTTTGCACATAGCGCATACCGGTGCTATATTTATCCAAAACCGCGTCCAGCGTATAGAAGCGGCCATCGTGCATATAGGGCGCCGAATATTTTAAATTGCGCAGGCTGGGCACCTTGAATTTATACTTATCCGCCTCGTTCAAGGTAATTTCATAACGACCCACATCTCCGTTAAAGCCGATACCAATTCCATTATTTCTAAAAGTAAGATCAGTAAACAAGGGTTCTTTATGGCAGGAAGCGCATTTCTGTTTAAAGAGTTCATAGCCTTTCATTTCCTCAGCAGTAAAGCTGGTCTCCTTCCGCATCACACTGTCGTATTTAGATTGGGCACTGATACACATCACCATAAACTGCGATAAGGCTTTTAATAACCTTGCGCTGGTAATCTCTTCCGATCCAAAGGCTTTGGCAAACAGTCTCGGGTAATCCGGGTGTACTTTTAATTTTTGTAATACATTTTCCAGCGTTTCATCCATTTCCTCAAAAGTGGTGATCGGCACGATCGGTTGCATATCAAGATCGAATACGCCACCATCATGATTAAAGCTGGTATGCCAGGCCAGGTTCATGATCGGCGGTGCATTTCTTTTCCCCAGGCGATCGTCAATACCATGACTGACATCGTGTCCATGATGCGTAAAGGCAGATGCCTGGATGTGGCAGGAACCGCAACTGATGGTATTATTCCGGCTCAGCCGGGGCTCATAAAAGAGTTTTTTACCTAATTCAAAACCATCTTTGGTTACCGGGTTGGTATCAAAATGATAAGCCGGCTCGGGAAAGTTTGCCGGCTTTTGAAACCCGGCAAACTCGGTTACCTTATCTATAATCTCCTTCTTGCAGGAGGCCAGGATCAGTACCCCGACCAGCAGGAGAATGACTTGTAGTTTTCTCATACTACTTAATTTAGGAGCTGATTAATTTTCTGTGTGATCATGGCTAAACATAGCCGCGTAGTTGGCAGCAATTTTTGCACTGAATTCACTGAACATTACGGTTGGATTGGCTGCAATACTCACGGTAGTGCTGCCACTCATTACTTTAGCAATATCTACCATCAGGTGAATATTACTGGTGCGACCTTTACGCACTTTAGCGACACCCGCTGCGTTCAGGTCAATACTGATCTCTTTTATATTATTTATTGTGGGTGCACTGTAACCGCCGAAGCCTCCTATATGATAGCGGAATTTATGCTGACCGCTGCCATCAACCGGTGCTGCATCAGATAAGCCTTCCATTTTAAAAAAGATATAACCGCTGTTCCAGCCCCAATACATACCATCATCCATGCCACTCGCGGGATCCAGTACACCGGTACGGCGGTCTACATCCATCGTGCTTCTCAGGCTGTCTACGCCTAAAGTAAACACCAACCGGCTGTAATCCCCTTCAGGTACATTTACCAAAGCACTGCCCGAAGCGACATCACCTTCTTTGATCAGGAAATAGCTGCTGTCTTGCGGCACCACATATTCCGTACCATCGGCCTTATAGACTTTTATATTGCTTACATAATACTGAAGCAGGGAGACCGAATAGTCTTCGCCGGCGGCATTGGTATAGGTCGTACTATTCAGGTAAAGATTAGTTCCGCCAACAATATTGTCAAATTCAACGGAGAGCGGCGCCAGGTCATCCTGATTAAATTCCGGCTCTTTACCTTCTTTTTTACAGGAAGCCAAAAACAACAAACCCGCTATAGCAGCAATCGAAAATTTTCTCATTTCTTCTAAATTTGAAAGCAAAACTATAACACAGTAAGACCGCTTGTTTACTTAGGAGTGAATATTGAAACAATCGGATTGAAAAACTAAACTTTCCCGGAATATTTTGCACAAATCAAATCAGTAGAAATCAATAGCCAAGAGTCTTCAAATGCAAGTTTCTATTATATCCCCCTAAAAGCGGGATTTTTATCTAAAAGCTTTTCAAAGCCATAAATCGGTTGTAAATTGCGCAGAATATTTTAACAATTAATATAATGAAAAAACTTTTACTAAGCATTGCTGCGGCGGCTTTGTTTTGCGCTCCTTCCCGGGCAGATGAAGGCATGTGGATTCCAATGCTCATTGGGAAGAATATTGAAGATATGAAAGCCAAAGGTTTTCGTTTAAGTGCCGAAGACGTATATAGTGTCAACAACGCCAGTCTTAAAGACGCGATCGTTCACTTTGGCGGTGGCTGTACCGGAGAAATGATCTCTGCAAACGGCTTGCTGATCACCAACCACCACTGTGGTTACGGTAACATTGCGGATGTAAGTACGGTAGAAAAAAACTACCTGGAAGATGGCTTCTGGGCAAAGTCTATTGAACAAGAGATTCCTGCTCCGGGCCTGACTGTAAAATTCCTGGTAAACATGGAAGACGTTACAGAAAAAGTAATGTCTGCTCAAAAGAAAAAGAAGAAAACCGACAAGATCCTGCAAGAGTTAATTGAAGACGCTAACAAAGGCGGTCAATATGCGGCGCAGATCTCTACTTATTTCGGCGGCAATCAATATATCTTACTGACTTACGAAGTATTCACTGACGTGCGCCTGGTAGGTACGCCACCAAAATCTTTAGGTAAATATGGTGGTGATACAGACAACTGGATGTGGCCACGCCACACTGCGGATTTCTCTATGTTCCGCGTGTATGCCAACAAAGACAATAAACCTGCGAAATTTTCAAAGGCCAATGTTCCTTACAAACCGAAAAAATTCTTACCAGTAAATATCCAGGGAGTAGAAAACCAGGATTACGCGATGATCATGGGTTACCCTGGCCGTACCAACCGTTATGAGACTTCTTATGGCGTAGATATGGCGATCAACGAGGTAAATCCGGCTATCGTTAACTTAAGAGATGCGCGCCTGGCTATTATGCGTAAATACATGCGCCAGGACAAAGCGACCAACCTGAAATTAGCTTCTAACTATGCGAGCATCGCTAACTACTGGAAGTACTTCATCGGTCAGACCGAGCAATTGAAGCGCCTGAATGTAGTAAGCGATAAACAAAAGCAGGAAGAAGCATTTACCGCATGGGCACAAAAAAATCAACCGGCGGCTAAAAACATCGTAAGTGAATTTGCCAAAACATATGCTGCTTACCGTCCTTACGCGAAGCAAAATATTTATTTAAGCGAAGGTATCGCGGCTCCTGTAGTTACTAAGCTGGCAGCAAGAGCAGTAACGATTAAAAAAGCATTAGCAGAAGGTAAAAAAGACGAGGCGACTAAAGCGGCACAAGGATTTAAAGCCCTGAAGACTTCATTGATGGAGAATTATGTAGCTCCTGTTGATGAAGAAATACTGGCCAAAACGATGGAAATGTACTACAACGACGTTCCATCCGGTCAACAGCCTCCGATTTACAACGCGGTTATTTTCAAAAAATTCCCGAATGACAAATCCGGTAATGCCTTTGCACAGTACGCCAACTATATGGTAAAAAACACCTTCTTATTGGACGATGTGAAATTCAGCCAATTTGTCAATGCGCCAAGTTTAGAGGTACTGAACAATGATCCTTTGGTACAATACATGGAAGCTTTCATGGACAACCAGGATGCTAAATTCAAAGAAAAAACAGAAGAGTACAATAAGTCAAAAACAATTCTGGCTAAAGATTACATTGCCGGTTTAATGCAAATGAACCCGGACAAAAGCTGGTACCCGGACGCGAACTCTACTATGCGGGTAACCTATGGTAACATCGCCGGCTACGAACCACAGGATGCGGTAAAATATGACTATTATACTACTATGGAAGGCTTACTGGCTAAGTACAAACCAAACGATTATGAGTTTGATCTGCCAAAAGACTTTTTAACTTTAGCGCATAAAGGTGATTATGGCCAATATGCTAATGCTGATGGTAAATTAGTAACCTGTTTCATTACCAACAATGATATTACCGGTGGTAACAGCGGTAGCCCGATCATCAGTGCTAACGGAGAATTATTAGGTTTAGCCTTTGACGGTAACTGGGAAGCCATGAGCGGTGATATCGCTTTTGATAAACAATACAAAAGAACGATCGCGGTTGATATCCGTTTCGTAATGTGGATCATCGACAAATTAGGTGGTGCGCAAAACCTGATCGACGAAATGCAAGTAGTTAAGTAATCAGATTATATCCAGGAGGCTGTCTCACCCATAAGATTGAGGCAGCCTCTTTTTTATTCTTAAAAAAGTACAACAACATGAAAAGAATAATCCTTGCAGGCTTGGTTATATCGCTGGCAGGCAATATGCAGGCACAAAACAAAAAATTCACCATGCAGGACGCGGTCCTGGGTTTGCGCACCAATCTTGCCATAGAAGGTCTGGGAGCACCGGTATGGATGAACAATCAGCACACGCTTGTTTACCAGCAAAAAAATGTGCTGTACAAAATCGCTGCGCCAAAGTTTGAAAAAGAAACCTGGATCAGCCTCCCGGGCTTGAACCAGCAATTATTTGGTAAAGACAGTTTAAAGGGGCTTCCCGCAATTAACTGGAACAATAGTAAGCCTTACTTCACGGTACAAAATGACCTGTACTTTATTGAGGCTACGAATGATAAAGGATTCACTACTGCTTCACCTGTAAACCTTGAAAAAGGAGCGGCGAACATCAACATTAAAGATAAACTGGTAGCTTATACGGTAGACAATAATCTTTACGCGATCGACGAACAGGGCAATAAGCACCAAATCACCAAAGACCGTAAAGAAAATCATATCATTAATGGTCAAAGCGTACACCGCAACGAATTTGGGATCAGCGGTGGTATCTTTTTATCCCCGGACAAAAACAAGGTGGCTTTCTACCGCATGGATGAGAGCATGGTCGCCGATTACCCGGTAATAGACTGGAACCCGGTATCTGCTCAAAATGAAAACGTAAAATACCCGATGGCCGGACGCAAATCGCACGAGGTAACCCTGGGTGTTTACGATTTAAAAACCAACAAAAAGATATTCCTGCAGACCGGTACCCCTGCCGATCAATACCTCACCTGTGTAACATGGAGCCCGGACGCCAAGCATATCTACATAGCCGTATTGAACCGCGACCAGAATCATATGAAGTTAAACCAGTATGATGCGGTGACCGGTGCTTTTATCAAAACATTATTTGAAGAGAAAAGCGACAAATATGTAGAGCCGCAACATGCACTGGTTTTCTTACCTAATGCCAACAATGAATTCATCTGGCATAGTGAAAGAAGTGGGTTCCAGCACCTTTACCTGTACAATACTAACGGCAAGCTGGTCAAACAACTGACTTCGGGTCCGTGGATGGTCAACGCTATAGAAGGTGTTAATGCATCAGCTAATGAACTGGTCATTTCGGCTTCTAAAGAAAGTGCGAAAGAAAAACATCTGTACACCGTAAATTATAAGAGCAGCAGCCTGAAACGTCTTGACGACGCTGCCGGTGTGCATAATGCAGCAATCAGCGATGATGGTAAATATATCCTGGACGTATACAGTAATGCCACCACACCAAGAGTGGTGAATATGCTCAACAACAAAGGTAATATCGTCAGACAAATCCTGAAAGCCGAAGACCCTCTGAAAGAGTACCAGAGAGCAAGAGTAGAAGAAGTTACCCTGGCAGCCGAAGATGGTACGCCACTTTTTGGCAAACTAGTCTACCCGACCGATTTCGATCCGAATAAAAAGTACCCGGTTATCTATTATCTATATAACGGTCCCCACGTACAATTAGTGCAAAATACCTACCCTGCCAGTGGCAATTTATGGTATGAATTACTGGCCCAGAAAGGCTATGCGGTTTTCACGCTGGATGGTAGAGGTAGTAGCAACAGGGGTGCCGCTTTTGAGCAGGCGATTTTCCGGCAGTTAGGCACTTTAGAGATCAATGATCACCTTAAGGGCGTAGCTTACCTGAAATCCTTACCATTTATTGACGGTAACCGTATGGGCGTCCATGGCTGGAGCTATGGTGGTTTCATGACGACTTCATTAATGTTACGCCAACCGGATGTGTTTAAAGTTGCAGTTGCCGGCGGACCGGTAATCGACTGGAGCATGTACGAGATCATGTATACCGAGCGATATATGGACAGCCCGCAGGATAATCCAAAAGGCTATGCCGATAATAATCTGCTGACCAAAACAAAAAACCTGAAAGGTAAATTGTTGATGATCCACGGTGCACAGGATGATGTAGTGGTATGGCAACACTCTATGAAGTTTGTGAAATCATGTGTGGATAATGGCGTGCAGTTGGATTATTTTGTCTATCCGGGACATGCACATAATGTCGTGGGTAAAGACAGGGTCCATTTAATGCAAAAGATCACTGACTATTTTGATCTTTACCTGAAATAAGAAAAACAATTTATAAAACAGGGCCGTCCTAAATTTAGGGTGGCCCTTTTGCTTTTCTGTTTATGTATCGAATCTCAATATCATTCTGCAGTGCAGATGTCGCCCGCTCTTTCTCCTTTGGAATTTACGGGGCTTAATGCCTGGACGCTTTACAAACAGAGTTTACGGTTGCTCCATTAAGAGTATTCACCCAGGAACTATTCCACTGGGCACATTTTTCATCCGCTCCTTTTTTAGTTTTGCTTTGTACCAGCTTAACATCGGCAGTTACCGTTTGTTTTTTATCAAAAGAGCCGTCCTCATTTTGTACCAGGCAGGTACAGGCATAATCTTTTTCACAGGAAGTGAGTAAAGTAGCAATAGCTACGGCGCCAAGAAAAAATAAAATTACTTTTTTCATATTTTACAAAGATTGAAATAAAAGGGATTAAAATATTGTTTCCATTATTATAGACGTCAAAAAGCCCTTAAATATTAAATCGCATTAAAAATATCTTCATAAGCTTTGGAATTAAACAGGCAATTAACCACTGTTAAACCGCAATTTTACAGCACCATTCATAAAAGTAGCTTATATAAAATATTGCCCCAATAAGAAATGGCTTGAACAAAGTTCAAGCCATTTCCTGTTTTACAAAGCCTGTAAAATGTCATTCAATATGTCGTCCCGGTGCTCCAGGCCAACAGAGATCCGGATCAGGCCCGGTGTAATACCGGTTTTCAGCCGTTCTGCATCTGAAAGTTTGGCATGCGTTGTACTTGCCGGGTGAGAGGCAATACTACGGGTATCCCCGAGATTAGCGGTCAGGGAAAGCATTTTTAATTTATTTAGAAATTCACGACCGGCATCCAGGCCGCCCTTCAGGTTAAAGCTCACCAGGCCACCCCCATTTTGCATTTGCTTTTTAGCAGTGGTATACTGCGGATGCGAAGGCAGATGCGGGTATTTCAGCCATTCTATTTCGGGATGATCGCTTAATTGTGTTGCAATATATAAAGCATTCGCAGCATGGCGTTCCATCCTTACATCCAGTGTTTCCAGGCTTTTACTCAATATCCAGGCATTGAAAGGCGAAAGAGAGGCGCCCGAACTACGCACAAATAAATACACTTCATTGACCAATTCCTTCCTGCCGCAAACCACACCGCCCAATACCCTGCCCTGTCCGTCCAGCCATTTGGTACCCGAGTGCACGACCAGGTCCGCACCGTACCTTACCGGTTGCTGGCATAAAGGCGTAGCAAAAGCATTATCCACCACAAAAATGACATTGTGCTTTTTCGCCACCTTACCGATCATTTCCAGGTCCAGGATATCTAAAGCCGGATTGGTTGGGGTTTCCAGGTAGATCATTTTTACCGTAGGATCAATCGCGGCCTCCCAATCCTCAGCAGTAGCCGATGCCGGTACATACTTATGCCCTATACCGTATTTAGGCAAATACTTTGTGATCACCGTATGCGTACTGCCGAAAATAGAACTACAACTGAGCAAAGTATCGCCCTGTTTCAATAAACTCATGAAACACGAGAATATGGCCGCCATACCGGTTGCCGTCGCAAACGCGGCTTCCGTACCTTCCAGGGCAGCCATTTTTTGCTCCAGCTCCTTTGTATTCGGATTCACAAAACGGCTGTACATATTTTGCTCAATCTCGTCGGCAAAAACGGCACGCATCTGCTCCGCATCGTCATAACAGAAGCTACTGGTCATGAAGATGGGATTGGAATGTTCTTTTTCATTGGTAGGACCCAGCTGTATACGGATCGCTTTGGATATAGGATGCACTTCTTTAGATTTTGGAGATGAAAATTTAGTTAACGCTTACACTGTAGCTGATCGCGCAACCCGCACGGCGCAGCGTTTCTGCTACGGAACAATATTTATCTACCGACAATTGTGCGGCTTTTTCCGCCTTTGCCAGTTCTACATTTCCGGTCAGGATATAATGCACATGGGCCTTTATCCATAAAGCCGGCGTTACCTCTTTTTCCCGCTCCCCTTCAACTTCAACAACCAAAGTATCAAATGACTGTCTTTGCTTTTCCAGGATCATAACGATATCAATACCCGAACAGGCGCCCATCGCCATCAGTAAACTTAACATTGGTCCCACAGACCCCTGGGCCGCTACCGTCGTGGCCTCACCACCTCCGGCCTTAAAAATAAGGATATTTTCCTGTGCATCCGTAGCAACATAGTTGTCTTCAGCACGATTATAAGTAACAGTAATTTTAGGCATTGCTTATTTTTTATGCAAAATAGGCAAAAGCGGTTACTTTTGTTTGAAGGCTACTTTAAAATACCAAAATGTTACAAACCTTTAATTACGACCAAACCTTCCAATTCGAGGAGGGGGGCAGTATAGACTCCCTGCAGATCGCTTACCATACCTACGGCACTTTAAACACTAATAAAGATAATGTGATCTGGATCTGCCATGCGCTTACCGCAAATTCAGAGGTGGCCGACTGGTGGCAAGGACTTGTAGGCTCGGGCAGAGTACTGGATCCGGAACGCTATTTTATTGTTTGCGCCAATATACTGGGCAGCTGTTATGGCACCACCGGCCCGGCCAGTAAGCGACCGGATGGCAATGTTCCTTATGGCAAGGAATTCCCGGCGTTTACCATCCGGGATATGGTAAGTGCTCATGAACTTTTAAGTAACCATTTAGGAATAGAAAAAATCCAGCTTTTGGTTGGCGGTAGCATGGGCGGCTACCAGGCCCTGGAATGGACTTTAAAAAGCCCGGAACGTATCGAAAAGCTATTCCTGCTGGCTACCTCAGCCGCGGAAAGTGCCTGGGGTATTGCCATACACACGGCACAGCGTATGGCTATTGAAGCGGATCCCGGGTGGCAAACAGCTATACGCGGCACAGGTGATAAAGGATTAAAAGCCGCAAGAGCCATTGGTATGCTCACCTACCGGAATGCTGAATTATTTAATGCACAGCAGTCGGATCTTAATCCGGCAAAGACAAAAGACTTCAAAGCAAGTTCCTACCTGCAGTACCAGGCACAGAAACTGGCAGATCGGTTTGATGCGCTTACCTATCATGGCTTAACCCGGGCTATGGACAGTCACAATATCGCCAGGGGCCGGGATACTGATATTGCAGGCGTTTTACAAACCATTCAGCAACCTGTGCTACTGATCGGCATTTCCTCGGACATTCTTTGCCCGCCTTCTGAACAGAGATTTATAGCGGAGCACTTACCCGACTGTACTTACCAGGAAATCAATTCCGGCTATGGGCACGATGGCTTCCTGATAGAATATGAAATTATTTGCGGGCATTTAAGCAGGTGGCTTAACGGCAACTAATCCATGCCCGGCATCAAACAAGCGATTATTTACGGCGGTTTTATTACATTTGTACCTCCATTTCAATCTAAAAAACATTGAATTATGATTATTGAACCGAGAATGCGTGGATTTATCTGTTTGACAGCACATCCCGATGGTTGTAAAGAGAACGTAAGACAGCAAATCGAATATGTAAAACAACAAGGCGAGATCAATGTTCCTAAAAGAGTATTAGTGATCGGTGCCTCTACTGGCTTTGGACTGGCCTCCCGCATAGCCGCGGCTTATGGTTCCGGTGCCTCCACTATAGGTGTTTATTTTGAAAAAGAAGCTTCCGAAGGCAAAACGGCTACTCCGGGCTTATACAATACTGCTGCATTCCAGGATTTCGCCCATGCCGATGGCTTGTATGCTAAAGGAATTAATGGCGATGCTTATTCCAATGAAGTAAAGCAAACAACGATTGATTTAATCAAGGCCGACCTGGGACAGGTAGACCTGGTCATCTACAGCCTGGCTTCACCGGTAAGAACCGACCCGGCAACCGGGGTTTTACACCGTTCCGTATTAAAGCCGATTGGCGAACCATATACCAATAAAACAGTAGATATCCATACCGGGAAAATCACGGATATCACCATCAACCCGGCCACAGAAGAAGAGATCGACAATACCATCAAAGTAATGGGTGGTGAAGACTGGGCTTTATGGATTGATGCGCTGCAAGAAGCCGGCGCTTTAGCAGAGGGTGCTAAAACAGTAGCTTATTCTTACATTGGCCCGGACCTTACACAGCCTTTATATCGCCAGGGTACGATAGGCCGTGCCAAAGACCACCTGGAAGCTACTGCAGGCACCATTAATGACAAATTAAAACCATTAAACGGTGAAGCTTTTGTTTCGGTAAACAAAGCCCTGGTAACGCAATCCAGCGCAGCTATTCCAGTAGTTCCACTGTACATTTCTTTATTATACAAGGTAATGAAAGAAAAAGGCACTCATGAAGGTTGTATCGAGCAGATTTACCGCTTATATAAAGACAGACTTTATAGTGAAGGAGCTGTTCCTGTTGATGAAAAAGGAAGAATTCGTGTAGATGATTGGGAAATGCAGGATGAAGTACAGGCTAAAGTGCTTGAGCTTTGGAACCAGGTAGATACAGAAAACCTGGGCGCTATCGGCGATCTGCAAGGTTATAAATCTGAATTCATCGGCTTATTTGGTTTTGGTCTTAACAACGTTGACTATGCAGCAGAAGCTAATGAACTGGTACGTGTAAATAATTAAATTTATTTCGTTTAAATAATATAGTAAAAGCCACCTTTCGGGTGGCTTTTATCGTAAATAGAATTACAGAAACTATCTTCTCCAAACCCACAAACTACGGGTATATCGGCCACCGCCCTCAGCATCTATAATTACTTTATAAAAGCCCTGCTTAAAATTTGAAATATCTACTGCCAGCCCTGTAGACTCCGATGGCTCAAGTCGAATTTCTGAACTAAAATGAACATCATCCGGTTTCCCTCCCAGATTATCAACATTGATTTTAAGCCCGCTTAAACCATTATATTGAGACCATTGGGTTTTAGGGAAAACGTCCGGCGCATGTTTGAAATATGCAGTTACGATCTTCATCTGATAAGTCCTGGGGTGCGAAGAAGTATTCTGAAAACCTAAAACCTGAACATTTGCCGCAGGAACAGGATAAGCCGCTACTTTAAATTCGGCATCTTTAAAGTAATCATCGGTATCACCTAATGTACCTGCTGAAGCATTGACTTCATCAAACAAATCAAGCCCTTTGATCTGTTCAAATTTTCTCTTTTTACTGCAGGAGCTAAGTAAGAAGATTAGCCCTAAAGCAATAAATGTATATTTTTTCATAGATTTATGATTAAGTTATAATTAAAAAAGCAGCAACCAGAAGATTGCTGCTTTGTCTGTAAAGAAAAATTATATTTTTTCAATAACGATTGCCGTAGCACCGCCACCGCCGTTACAGATACCGGCCACACCGATCTTCGCATTATTTTGCGCTAATACATTGATCAAAGTAACCACTACACGGGAACCTGAAGAACCTAAAGGATGACCTAAAGCAACAGCGCCTCCGTTTACATTCACCTGCTCTGGTTTTAATTTCAAAAGCTCACAGTTGGCTAATCCTACGACACTGAACGCTTCGTTCAGCTCATAGAATTCAACCTGATCCTGGCTGATACCCGCTTTCTTCAATGCCAAAGGCACCGCTTTAGAAGGTGATGTAGTGAACCATTCCGGAGCTTGCTCTGCATCCGCATAACCGCGTACCACAGCGATAGGCGTTAAACCTAATGCCTCAGCTTTCTCACGGCTCATCAGGATCAATGCAGAAGCACCGTCATTCATAGTAGAAGCATTCGCAGCCGTTACAGAACCACCTTTTACGAAAGCAGAATTCAAAGTAGGGATCTTATCAAATTTCACATTGAACGGCTCCTCATCTTTTGCAAACACAACCGGGTCACCTTTTCTTTGCGGAATCTCTACGGGAACGATCTCCGCATCGAATTTACCTTCGTTTACGGATTTCTGGCTACGGGTATAGCTTTCGATCGCAAATGCATCCTGTGCTTCACGGCTGATGTTCATTTCCGCAGCAGTATTTTCAGCCGCGTTACCCATGGCATATTTATGGTACACATCTGTCAGACCGTCTTTAGCCAGACCGTCAACAAAAGAAGTATCGCCATATTTATTGCCCCAACGCATCGCTGGTGCATAAAAAGGCACATTGCTCATGCTTTCCATACCACCGGCTACTACTACTTCAGCATCGCCACACATAATGGCCTGTGCCGCCATAGTGATCGCTTTCATACCACTGGCACATACTTTATTTACCGTAGTACAGTTTACCTCATCAGACAAGCCGGCAAATTTTGCCGCCTGGCGGGCAGGCGCCTGACCTAAATTAGCCTGCATAACGCAGCCCATATATACGTCTGTTACTTCTTTTGCGTCTAATTTTATCCTATCTAATGCTCCCTTAATAGCGAACGAACCTAATTCTGTTGCCGTAAATCCTTTTAATGATCCACCCCAGCTACCCATCGGGGTACGTACGGCAGATACAATTACAACTTCTTTCATTTTAGAAAATTTTTAAATTTAACGAAGCAAATTTACTGAATTTAAACCTTAAAAACTTCACAAGGAAATGAAAGGCGTTTTTATCGTAAATTGCTGGAATAATTCGAGATTTTATGGATGCCAATATAGCTTTGATCAACCAGTTTTTTGAAATGGAACAAAAATTGATCGCAGAACAACTCTCTGATAAATTTGACAGGAATTTAAGAAGAATACAGCATATTTTCGAAGCTTCCGGCCTCGTCATTGTCAATCCGGCAGGAGAAGCCTACTCCGAAAGCAGGACCGACTATGAAGCCAGTATCGTAGGCACACCGGGTCCTGACCTGAAAATAACCAGGGTCATTAAGCCGATCATTTACCAAAATGACAGTCAAGGTCGTCAGCTCCTGCAAAAAGGCATAGTTATTGCAGAAAAGGGATAAGTGTATTGAACACCGCATAAAGCAAGAAAAATGAAATCTATCAATTTTGGAATTGACCTTGGAACCACCAATTCTTTAATTACCAAATATGAAAACGGCAAAGTCACCATTTTCAAGCACCCTATAGGCCATAAGGAAACTTTAGCCTCTGTGGTAGCCTTCAGGCCCGGTCGTACCTTGGTGGGCGATAAAGCCCGTGAATTCCTGACCAAGGACCCGGTCAACATTTTTGCCAACTTCAAACGCAGGATGGGTACTGATGATAAATTCTACGTAGTCAACCTGGACGAAAATGTAACACCTATAGAACTATCCACCCTCGTTTTAAAAGAACTGAAACAGTTTGTATACTCAGGTGAAGAGGTTGAAGCTGCGGTCATTACCATTCCTGCCAGTTTTGACACCATGCAGAGCAATGCCACAAAAAAAGCCGGTCTTGCTGCCGGTTTCCGGGAAGTATTATTGCTACAGGAGCCAATTGCTGCCAGCCTGGCCTATTTCAACAACCAGGAAAACAATGCCGACCGGGATGGTTACTGGCTGGTTTATGATCTCGGTGGCGGTACTTTTGACATCGCCCTGATGCAGATCAAAGAAGGTGAAATGAAAGTCGTAGACCATGAAGGGAACAACTTCCTGGGCGGGGCCGATTTTGACTTCGGCATTATTGAGAAAATTATTGTCCCCTATATAACCGAACAGTTCGGGATCGAAAATTTTGAAGAAGAACTCCGGAAAAATAACGGCAAATACGAACAACTGTTTTATGAACTGATCTATAAATCGGAGGAAGCGAAAAAAGAGCTTTCGCAACAACAGGAAACCCAGATCGACTTCATGATAGACGGGCAGGATGTTGTATTAACCATCACCCGCGAAGATCTTGAAAATACCCTCCAGACAAGAGTCGCAGATACGATCTCCATGCTCAAAAGCATATTGACCCGTAATGAACTGGGTACAAAAGATATTGAAGAGATACTCCTGGTAGGTGGTAGTACCTACATTCCATATGTACGCCAACAATTGGCGGAACAAACAGGCATAAAAGTCAACAGCCATATCGACCCGACCACAGCAGTAGCAATTGGCGCAGCCTATTATGCCGCCAACAAATATTACCAACCGGAAGCGGGTATCGCTCTGGGAGAAAATGTAGAGGATATGCTGAGCCTGATCTCCGCCAGCGGTGAAACAGAGCAGGATGATTACTTCCAATCCGCAACTGATATAGAACTTACGGTTTCTTACAGCCAGATGAGTAAAGACACTGAAGAGGTGCTGATTATAAAAGCCAGTAACAACTGGGAAGGTAAAACCTACCGCATCATCCGGAATGATGGTGGTTTTGATACAGGTATTGTGCCGGTAAAATCAAAATTCACCGAATTCCTGCCCTTACTCAATAATACCAACAACTTATTCTATTTACGCGTCTACGACGAAGATCAAAACGAGATCAAAGCGGCGCTAAAAGAGATCAGTATAACTCAAGGCCAGTTTAATATTGCCGGCCAGCCTATACCACAGGATATCTGTATAGAGGTAGACGATAAAGAAAATCACACTACGAAATTGGAAGTTATTTTCGAAAAAAATGCAGTGCTCCCCCAAAAGAAAACGTTGTACCGGGAAATCTCCAAAACCATCAAACAGGGTTCGGAGGAGAGCATTATCATCAATATACTTGAAGGAGACCGCAATGCCCGGGCACTTTCCAACCTGGTGATTGCCTGTATCGAAATATCCGGCAAAGACCTTACCTCTGACCTGATCAAGGGCTCTGATATCGAATTACAAATCACTATGTCTGACAACAGGGAACTGCAAACAGAAGTTTTCCTCGTGATGACCCAGCAAGAGTTCAAAAATGCCTTTTCCCTATCCGAAAAGCATGTCAATATAGATCGCCTGAAAGAGCAATTTATCGACCTGGAAAATGAGATCCGTAACAGCATCAAAATGTTCAGCCACGATGAAAATGACGTTTGGGCCATCCAAGCCAACGACTTCCTCAAAGAGCTGATGCAACACAAGAACGAGTTGTTTAAACTAAAAGAAGACGATCGTACCGATGCCAAATATGTGATCGCGGAAGTGTTGAACCGGGTTTCCCAGGCTTATGATAAACTGGGCGGTGAAGACCGGCTGGAACGCCTGCGCTTCGAATACCTGGAAGCCAAAGAATATATTGAAAACCACCTGCCGATGGCCGACTTCAAAAAAGAGGACCTCAGTCAGACCTACTCAAAATTATTAAAAGGAGAACACCAGGTATTGATCAGCAGGAATCCGTCTATACTGGAAAAAGCGACCGAAAAGATGAACAGCCTGGCCTGGGATATCCTGTGGAATACGCTGAGCTATATCATTTCCAGGTATGAAGGCTTCAAAGGCCTGCCCGCGGCAGAGTTCAAAAATTATGAAGGTGCCAAACCGATCTTCAGGTCTGCCGACCAGGCATTGAGTAACGAACGCTATCATGAATTCCGGCAACATGTATACAGTATTACCCATTTACTGGTACATAATGAATATAAAATCCAAAACGACGACTTCAAGGGTACAGGAATCGGCTAACAACAGCATATGACTTTTATCTCCATCATCCGGTTTTTTGAGTATTGCGGTATTGAGCTTACCGAAACGGCAGCGCTCAATATTCCCCGTATAAAAAAACAGATCACGGCAGAATTTGCCCTGAGCCCTAATGGCATCATAGAAATTGAAGGTACGGTTTATAACAAACAAGACGTATTTGATATCATTGAAGCCCCGGATTTCCTGGAAATATTGTCTCACCAAAAAATTATCGCGGCGCACGAACCCTTACGTTTATTCCTGGAAAAGGGCATTGCAGCAGATCAACTGGTGGAGCATGTGGAGGAGTTAAAACAACAAGAAGGATTCGTCCGTTATATCTCGAAATATTTTGCGCCCCTGTTTAACCGGGAAATGAAACGCCGGCTCAGCCAGTGTGACTTTGAAAGCGCGGCCAATTGGATCCCCAATTGCCAATTACTGCTCACTACAGACGGAGAACAGGCTTTTCAATCCACTACTACTTTTCTTGCTGAAAACCTGAAGCTATTTAAAAACCTGAACAAAACTTCGTTCCTAAGTCGTAAAGAAGAAGTAACTCCCTGGACCGGCAACTGGGCCAGGTTTATGAACTGGCTGCCCGATATGCTTTTCGCGCCAAAAGAAGAGCTGGCGATCCAGTTGATCAACTTCTGCGTGGAAATCCAGAATACGGATGTAGCCTATTGTTACCTGATCAGCCAGCAAATGGTCTACCTCGACTACCTGGATGCCGCCAATACCCAATTGATCAGGGACAACCATGTGATCTATGAATCAAAAGCGGCAAGTACCAATGTGGTACCGGCACATGTAGCCAAAAAACACAGGAAAGCAGACAATAAAACACTCAACTATATCTGGATCGCCATACTGGCCTTCTTTATCATCACCCGGCTCATCGGCGGCTGTGATAAAACAAAAAGCGGGAAAGAAGATTTCAAAGATTACCACCTGGATGTAAGAACGATCATCGCTTTAAATTCAATAGAAAAATCAAGAGCGGCAACGCCGGCACAAGCCGATAAGCATGTTGCCCAGTTATACCAAACCCAGGAAGGCTATCTGGTAGCTTACCTGGCCTTTCTCAATGATCCTGCAGACACGACTCAGCAGTATACGCTCCGCATTAAAAACAAATCCGGTATTGATCTTTCTATACAAATCCCTTTCGAAGAGGATCTGTTTATTTACGACCTGGAGCAAGATAGTTCCGTAACGATCTCAAAGGGAGCCCTGAACAATATAGACCTGCTCGTTATGCCGGCAGACAGCACACAGGAAAATGTGGACCGTTTCGATATTAAAAACAATTTTTACCTGGCACCTAAGAACCTTAAGACCTTTAAAAATACCTATAACGATACTGGTTTCCTGCATTTACAGCTACCGGAACCGGTGAATATACTTGAATGTACCCTGGAGATCATTAATGGCCGCCTTGTGATTAGCGGTAATGATTTCAAAGTCGTACAATCTGCCACATCGGTCAGCAAGGCGGTGATAACAGAACCAACTAAGCCCTGATTTACATAAAGCCAAGCTCCAGCCGTGCTTCTTCGCTCATCATCTCCTTCGTCCATGGCGGATCGAAGGTAAGTTGCACATGCGCATCGCTAACCCCTTCAATAGCAGCAACCTTTTGCTGCACTTCAAAAATGATATCCCCGGCTACCGGACAGGCCGGCGCCGTAAGGGTCATGATGATATCTACGGAGTTGTTGTCCCCAATCTGTATCTCGTAAACTAATCCCAGCTCAAAAATATTTACCGGCAATTCCGGGTCATATACGGTATGTAACACTTCAATTACCCGGTCTCTTAAATTTTCCATTATACTTGCGTTGAAAGGGCTAAAGCATATAATTTCATTTGCTTCAGCATCGACAATAATCCATTGGCGCGGGTTGGCGACAAATGGCTTTTCAAACCGATCTTATCAATAAAATAAATATCAGTAGTGGCTATTTCCTTAGGTGTATGGCCACTTAATACGTCAATCATCAGGGCCACCAGGCCTTTGGTGATGATCGCATCACTATCTGCAGTAAAATGGACCAATCCGTCTTTGAAATCGGCATGTAGCCATACCCTGGACTGGCAACCTTTGATCAGCAAATCATCTGTTTTATATTGCTCATCGATCAGGGGCAGGTCTTTGCCCAAAGCGATCAGGTGCTCATATTTATCCATCCATTCGTCATATGCACTAAAATCAGCAATGATCTCTTCCTGCTTATCATTAATTGTCATTTCACTAAACTTTTGCCTGCAAAATTAGTCCAAAATCCGCACAAGCGTAGTGATAATTAAAACCTAAAACCGAATAATCAATATCTTTGAAGAAATCTCAGAATATATAATCGTTGACTATGAACGCATTTACCTCCATATCCATTGGCCTGCTAAGCACCCTAAGTTTTATGAGCCAGGCGCAAACACCCCGCTATACTTACGAAAACGATGCAGCTGCTATAGAAGCTCCGCGTGGCCGTAAAACTGTTGCCGAAGTACTGGTAGGCGCTGCCCGCACAGATGCCTATTTACCTTTATTAAAAAACAAGCGAGTGGCAGTGCTGGTGAACCAGACCTCGGAAGTGAATGGCAAGCTGCTGCCCGACCTGCTTTTGGAAAACAATGTAAAACTGGTAACTATTTTTTCTCCCGAGCATGGCTTCAGAGGCAATGCCGATGCCGGTGCTCATGTAAAAAATGACAAAGACCCGCAAACAGGGCTTCCTGTTATTTCTCTGTATGGCAACAATAAAAAGCCTACCGCTGAGCAATTGAGTAATATAGATGTGGTGATCTTTGACCTGCAGGACGTAGGAGCCCGTTTTTACACCTATATCTCTTCGCTAGAATACCTGATGGAAGCCTGTACTGAACAGAAGAAACAACTCATCGTCCTGGACCGGCCTAATCCCCTGGGGAATATTGTAGATGGCCCGGTGCTGAAAAAAGAAAACCGCTCCTTTGTAGGCATGCAGGCGATCCCGGTAGTACATGGCATGACCGTTGGAGAGTATGCGCAAATGCTGAAAGGCGAAAAATGGATCAAAGCCGCCACTCTGGACCTTAAAGTGATTACCTGTGACAATTATAATCACCAAACCCTATACCGGCTACCGGTAGCCCCATCACCAAATCTTAAAAACATGGCGGCAATCTACCTCTACCCTTCTTTGTGTTTCTTTGAAGGAACAGCCGTCAGCCTGGGCCGTGGTACGGACAAACCTTTCCAGCAATATGGCCACCCGCAATTGAAAGGGTTCAGCTACAGTTTTACCCCGGCAAGTGTGACCGGGGCCACAAGCCCGCCTTTAAAAGACAAAAAATGTTTTGGTGAATTAGTGGCTTCGGATGCCAACACGGCCTATCGCCTGACGGAGAATAAATTGCAATTAAAGTGGCTGATCAAGGCATACAATGCCTTCCCGGATAAAAATAACTTCTTCAATAATTACTTTATAAAACTGGCAGGAACCAATACGCTACAGGAACAAATCAAAAAGGGAATGAGCGAAGAGCAAATTCGGGCCAGCTGGCAGCCTGGGCTAGACCAGTTCAAAAACATACGTGCAAAATATCTCCTATATGAAGAGTAGATAAAACTCGGTTCAAATGTTTAAACAGCACTTCTTTGACACCATTAAAACTGGTCCAAAAGGATGCTGTTTTTGTTTACAGAAGTCTGTTCCTGTACCACAATACTTATCGCAAAATTACTTTTAGATTAAAGCGCCCTGCTTTAATGCCGGCAATCCCTTAAATCCGCTTATTTGCTTACCTTTGCACCTTAAATTCAGCAGATATGAAATCGATTGCAGCACAGCTCAAGACAGATGCAGCAGCAGCCTTTAACGCATTGCATCCCGATGCGCAGGTTACAGAGCAGGATATTTTGGTAAATGAAACGAAACCTGAATTCAAAGGAGACTATACCATCGTATTATTTCCTTTCGTAAAGGCCCTCCGATTAAACCCGGCGGCTTTAGGCGATGCAATCGGCAACTACCTGGTACAAAACAACGACCGCTACACACATCAGGAAACCGTAGCCGGCTTCCTGAATATAGCGATCAACGATACTTATTGGTCCCAATACTTAAACCAGTTCAACATAGAACTGGCGGTAAAAGACAGTAGCCATACCCCTAAAAAGATCATGGTGGAATACTCTTCCCCCAATACCAATAAACCTTTACACCTGGGCCATTTAAGAAACAATTTCTTAGGTGTGGCGATTGCCAATATCCTGGCAGAAACGGGTAATGAAGTCAACAAAACCTGTGTGGTGAATGACAGGGGCGTACATATTTGTAAGAGTATGATTGCCTGGCAAATGTTTGGGAATGGCGCTACACCCGAAAGTACGGGCACCAAAGGCGACCATTTTGTAGGGGAATATTATGTCAGGTTCAACGATGCTTATAAGGCAGAAGTCGCAGCATTGGTAACGAATGGCATGGAAGCCGCAAAAGCCGAGCAGGAAGCGCCCATTATGAAAGCCACGCAACAAATGCTGGTGGACTGGGAAGCAGGCAAACCGGAAGTAATGGAACTCTGGAAAACCATGAACAGCTGGGTATATGCAGGATTTGACATCACCTACAAAGCTATTGGCAGTTCTTTCGATAAAACTTATTACGAAAGCAATACCTACCTGCTGGGTAAAGACCTGGTAGAAACCGGTTTGGAAAAAGGCGTTTTCTACCAAAAAGAAGACGGCAGCGTTTGGATCGACCTCACCGCAGACGGATTGGATGAAAAACTGGTAAGAAGAAGAGACGGCACATCTGTTTACATCACCCAGGACATAGGCCTGGCGGCAGAAAAACAAAAAGAGTTTAACCTGGATGAAAGCATTTATGTTGTAGGCGATGAGCAGAATTATCACTTCAAGGTATTGAAACTGATCTGCCAGAAATTAGGCTTACCGGGAGCGGATGGTATATTCCATCTCAGTTATGGTATGGTCGAATTGCCCAGCGGTAAAATGAAAAGCCGGGAAGGTACCGTTGTTGATGCCGATGACCTGGTGGCTGAAATGGTGCGCCTGGCCGGTGAGCAGACAGAAGCTGCCGGAAAAACAGAAGGCTTCTCAGAATCGGAACTACATCAATTATATGAAACGATTGGTGTCGGCGCGCTGAAGTTCTACCTGCTCCGCGTAGATCCTAAAAAGAAAATGATCTTTGACCCTAAGGAGTCTATAGACCTGCATGGCTTTACGGCAACCTTTATCCAATATGCACACGCAAGGATCTGCTCTTTGCTGGCAAAAACAGAATATGTAAACAATGAAATTGTCATCAATACAGAAAACCTGCTGGAGCCTGAAAAGCAGCTATTGATCATCCAGGAGCAATACCCGGGCATACTGGCACAGGCAGCCCTGGAATACAATCCTTCCGCATTGTGTAACTATACGTTCAAACTGGCGCAGCAATTCAACACGTTCTTTGAGCAATGCAGTATTGCTAAAGCGGAAAGCCCGGAGAAAAAATTGCTCAGACAAGTTCTGGCGGACCATACTGCGAAGATCATCCGGCATTCTATGAACTTATTAGGCATTAAAGTGCCGAATAAGATGTAGGTAATTAATAAAATAATTGAAGCCCATGCTCTGCTACTTTACCAGGTAACAAGAATGGGCTTTTTTTATGGCAATAATTTTATGCTTACTCTACCAGCTCGTATTTCCTTCCTCCATCCAGCCGGCGAAAGTCCAGGGTATCCTGAACATTGATCGTTTTCCCATGCAGGACCTCTTGCATATAATTAGCCACTACTTTATCCAGTGGCGCCCGGTAAGGCAGGTTGAGAAAGTAACTATGGCCATCACCAACGAAGCGGTTAAAATTGACACACACTGCATTATCCGGCAGTTCTTTACCCGGCCATACCCCCACTTTACGATTACCACTTAGCAATTGCGCACCCCTCAAGGTCTTATCTTCCGGGTTATAGTGAATCAATATAGTCCGGGCAAACTTTACTTTATTCAGCCACTGCGTATAATTTTTAGCCGGCACACAGGCTGCATTCAAGACCAGGTTATCCACCCAGGCATTTTCGTTAAACCTTAAGAAAAGCTCACTTTGTAACATATGCTTCAGGGCCAGGTTACCCATACTATGGTAAAACAGCGTAATAGTCGAAAAATACTTTTTACCTGACTGGTATTGATAGAGGCTATCCAAAACAGGCGCAAAATCTGCACCGGCTTTATTCGCTTCTTTTAAAACAAAGCGCCAATTGCCCAATCTCCGTTTTCCACTATTGATGCTGGGATAATCCAGGTATAAAACATTCACCCGGTACTGCGCGCGCATCGCAAAAGCCCGGAACAATCCGGCGAGAAAATTCTTACCATATCCTTCTGTATAAACCACCAGGCTCTGGCGCTTATCCATTTGCGCCAAAAGGGTCGCTAAACTGTTATAGGATTTTACATACCACTTCCCTTGGAGCACAAAAGCATCAAAATAATGTATAGCCCCGCTAGTTTCCGACACTTCTTTAGCAAATTTCAGCTCCTTGTAATCAAACACCCTATTACTCACCAAAGCAACTTGCGTATCAACTCTGCCCACAACTACAGCATCCTTATCGACCACTGCTACAGACCGCCAAAAAGAATCGCTATCAAAATAATCAGCCATACGACCCTGCCCATGGGCCTCTTTGCGCAGGCCTGACAAAAGCAGGCACCCAATAACAAAAACGATTTTAATCCACAGTTTGCTCATTAATTTAAATTCAGGTCTTTATGCTTTCTTTTTCGCTTATAACTAGACTGTCTTAAATGCTCCTCACCGCTGATGATCGAAATATTACCGTCCATTTCGAGTATCGCCCACTTCACCTGTTTATACAGGTCAATACCATGCTCACGCATCGCTTCTTTTAATTCATCATCTGTGATCTGTAGCCGGGATAAAGTCGCGAACTCCAGCTTCCCATTATGAATCAGCACCTCCGGCTTTTGATTAACTAAAGTCCGGAACCGCGGATACTTAAATAGCAACCGTTTGAAAAAGAGGTTGAGCAAAAACAGTACTGCCGCAGCGCATAAACCGCCCAGCAGGCTGGTATCCGGACCTACCATAGCGTTCTGTACGGCATTACTGATCAAGAGGATCAAAACAATATCGGCCGTAGTGAGCTGCGATAGTTCCTTCTTGCCACTCAATCTTATCGCGACAAGAATAAAAACGTATACAGCTACAGAGCGCCCGGCAATAGACAGCAGGTCATACCATGACATAAATAAAATTTTTAGCATTTAGTGAGCAAAGAACCCTATTTCGATATTGCTATCCTGCTGTTTCGCCTGTAAACTTTTATTTTCCTCCTGTAATTGTCTTACCGTTTGCAGGAGACGTGCGATCACCTCAATACCGGCTATATTGATCTCCAGGTCGTAATGCAGGTTGACGAAATGTTCCAGGTTATTCAGATCTTCAAAGTCCAGGTAAAATTCGTCCTGTTCTTCTACCACTGCGATCAGGCCCGATTCCACAAGGGCATCAAAAAAATGAATTTCAATATTGTATAAGGCCACACATTCTTTCCTGCTTATTTTCTGTATCATGACTGCAGATTTTTAAGTTGTTCCAACAATTCTTTTTCTTTGTCACTAAGTTGTGTAGGTAACTTCACTTTAAAAGTCAGGTATAGATCCCCATGCTTACCCTCCCCTTTATATACCGGGAATCCTTTCCCTTTAAGGCGGGTAGTACTGTCATTCTGTGTAAATGGTTTCACGTTTAGCTTCACCTGCCCGTCAAGGGTATCGACCATCACCGTGCCCCCTAAAAGAGCGGTATAGAGGTCTATTGTTTTGGTCAGGCGTAAGTTATCTCCATCTCTTTCAAAAGGAGTGTCGTTCTGTATATTGAAAGTGATGTATAAATCACCTGCAGGGCCGCCGTTGAAGCCTTCCTGGCCGTAACCTTTCAGTTTAATCTGCTGCCCGTCATAGGCGCCTGCGGGTATGGTTATCCGCACTTTCTTACCATTGATCTCGAAAGTCTGCTGGTGCGTCTGCTGTACCTGTGACAGCTGCAGGTTGAGCGCCGCTTCTATATCCTGGCCTTTAAACTTACCGGAAGCACTCCCTCTTCTGGAGCTCCCGGTTCCGCCCCCTCTGTTACCGAAGATTGAAGAGAAGAAATCAGAGTAATCACCGCCGCCGCCAAACTCTTCATAAGTATATCCATCAAACGGGTTTCCCCCACCGCCACCACGGCTTTGCTGTTGCTGCTGCCGGGCCTGCTCATAAGCCTCTCCCTGTTGCCAATGCTCCCCATATTTATCATATTTGGCCCGGTTCTCGGGGTTGCCCAAGACTTCATTGGCTTCATTAACTGCTTTAAACTTCTGCTCCGCTTCTTTATCATTGGGATTAAGGTCCGGATGGTATTTACGGGCCAGTTTGCGGAAAGCCTTCTTGATCTCCTCCTGGCTTGCCGTTTTGGGCACTCCTAATACCTGATAATAATCTATAAATGCCATAAAATCTTCTTATTTTACTGTTGAGGGGTATATTTTAAATAATGAATTACTCCATATAAAGTTAAACATTTTCTTCATGTCCGGAAAACCTAAACCAGAAAATTATAGGGCCCTTAACGCTACCGAACAGTGCCGGAATTCCTTTAATTTTGTCGGTTCATCTTTTAAACTTTAAAACTATGGACGCCCTCATCACTAATACCATCAACTTTGTAAAAGAGCAGCTGAAGGAAGCCGAAGGCGGCCATGACTGGTTTCACATAGAAAGAGTATGGAAGAATACTTTACTGATTTTAGAAAAAGAAAATGCCAACCGGCTGACCTGTGAACTCGCGGCCCTATTACACGATGTAGCCGACAGCAAATTTCATGGCGGCGATGAGGAGCTCGGCCCCGCTATTGCCGGAAAATTTCTCGAAGCACAACAGGTCGATATGGCTATCATCAATGAAGTAAAACTGATCATCAAAAACATGTCGTACAAAGCCTCACTGGGCCAGCTGGCGTATCATTCAAAAGAAATGGAAGTAGTGCAGGATGCCGACCGGCTGGATGCCATTGGCGCCATTGGCATTGCCCGGGCCTTTAATTATGGTGGCTTCAAAAACAGGGCGATGCATGATCCGAGTATCGCGCCGGAGCTGAATATGAGTAAAGAGGCTTATAAAAATACTCAGGCGCCCACCATCAATCACTTTTACGAAAAGCTGCTTTTACTAAAAGATAAAATGAATACGGATACCGCAAAAGCCATCGCTCAGCAAAGACATAATTATATGGAAGGCTTTCTGGAGCAGTTCTATGCCGAATGGGAAGGAAAAAGATAATTACTGATCTTCTGAAATGATATACTGCTCGGGTACATAGCTTACCCGGGCATTATTTTTGGTCAGGCAGGTTTCCGAAATCGTATTACCGGTCCTTTTATCAATGATCTTTCGCCATATTTCATTCTTCCGGAAAAAGGTATCCCCCATTTTCACAAACTGGTGTTCCCGCTCAAAAATGTGATAAGCCTCCGGCAGCTCAGCAGCCACCAGCAACTCTCCTTCTATAGTTTTATCGGTAAGCCAGATATGTAATTGAAAGATGTTATCTGTATTATTGGTAAACTGGTAGTCAATATAATTATAAAAAATGGCTGCGCCGCTACCAAAGGGCAATACACGACCCTCATCCGGGAATGGATCAAAAGAATGTTGCGCTCTTTGCACCACCGTTAAAGGGCTATGCAATACCAGCCAATGGATCATATTGGAGATCTGGCAAATACCGCCGCCAATCCCTGGCCGAGCTTTCCCGAAAGAGAGCTCCATACCCATCAGGTAACCTTTCGCTTTAGTAGGCAGTCCAACGAGTTTACAAAAGGAAAAAGTTTCCCCGGGCCGGACCAGGATCCCGTCGATGTGCTGCAATGCCAGCCTGAGGTTGGTCACCTTGTTAATCTGCAATTGCATATCGGCATCGCCGAGTTTGCGCAGCAAGGTAGATTGATGTTTCTTGACCCGGTAAGGCAAGAGATTGTTATCCCGAGCTGTAGCATATTTCTTTCCGTCTGTCATCCAGATCAGTTTGCGTTGCAAACGCCTGAGTCCTACAGCCAGTTGGTACAATACCGGGTGGCGCTGGCTCAATAATTTCCGGGGTTGCTTTACCTGAGTGCTCATTGTAATATACAAAGATTGAAGATAAAGAAAAACCTCTTTTATGGATCATAAAAGAGGTTTTAAAAATCAGGAATATGGTTACAGGCTTATCTGGTAAGTAAATTCTTTATAGTCGAATTCATACTCTTTGCCGTTAAATTCTGTTTTATTCACCTTTTCAGAATCCGTCAGTTCCAACAGGTAATTTCCTTTTAATTCTTTTGGAAAAACCAACTGGCCTTTGCTGTCCGTACTTACAGAATAGTTTTTATCTTTTTCACCTTCTTTTACTAAAGATAAACTCACATTCGCTTTCGGTTGACCATCTTCCATATAAACCACTTGCCTTTTCTGTCCTGCATCTTTCCATACCAGGCTGAATTTGCCTTCATTAAGGGTTACCGATTTATCTTTTGCCTTACCTACCTGTACATAAGCCGCCGCCGCATAAGTCAGCTTCTTGTCTTTATAGACATCCTTTACCGGGTGACTAAAAGCAACTTTATAAACACCGGCCTGCTTCGGAACAAAGCTGGAGGCATAATAAGCAGAATCTTTAGCACGGTCCTGAAGTTCCGTAGTCGTACCATCCGGAGCGGTCAGTATCAGCGAATATTCCGCGATGTCCGAGTACCATTTAGCCGTTTTTGTAGGATTGCCCCAGCTGTAGTCGCCAAAGAAAACACGTACATCCTGGGCTTCCCCGATTTTCCCGTTTCCTTTAATTTCAATCCACATCGTATGGGCACCGGCAGCCATACTCATCATTACAAGCATAATGCTTAATGCCAAAGAGGATAATTTTGATCTCATTGCTAATTTTTTAATTGATTGTTTGCCGGCAAAAATAAAGGCTAATTTCAATATACACTTATGAAACAGGGAATTTATCAATCATAAAATACAAGATGTTCCAATCGTAAAAAGTTTTACTAAAAATCATATGACTATATTCGAATTATGAAAAAAATATGATTAATATTGTAATAGATAAAATTTGTTACTGTAAACTATTTAATAAAAGCAATGGAAAACCAGAACCCTCAAGAGCTACCCAATGAGCCGGTGCCCGTAAACAACACCACAGATTTTTGGGAACAATTATCCTTTGACGGCAAACCCTTCTGCAAGCTGGATGAGCAGGGCAACCTCCTACTGATAGCAGATCAACTTTACCCGGAAAGAGTATTATCACACATTCACGGGCAGAACGCGACAACGGTCATCCAGGCACTATGTGATAAATTTAAGGAGGTACAACAGAAGACGGAAGAACTGAAGCAGGAGATCGCGCAGGCTGCAGAACCAGTCAGGTTCCAGGGCAAATTGCAACGCTTAAAAGCGTATTTATTAAATGCCAATGCCATCGGAGACTACCGGCCCTTATTGTCATTTGTAAGTGAAAAGCAAGAGTTGATACAGGAGCAATTAAAAACAAATGAACAAGTCCGGCAATCTCTTGTGGCCAAAGCGCAACAATTAAAAGATGCCGAAGAATTCAAAAATACCACAGAGGCTTTCCGGGAACTGGTAGAGGAATGGAAAAAAGCCCCTTATATAGAAAAAGAAGTCAGCGACAAGCTTTGGGAACAGATAGAATCGGCACGTAACCATTTCTACGATCGTAAACGCAGCTTCCAGGAAGCCGTAGACATAGAGATGATGCAAAACCTGGACCTGAAACTGGAGCTTTGCGAAAAAGCAGAATTACTTAGCCAGTCCGACAGCTGGAAAGATACCTCAGAAGCCTACAAGCAATTGATGGAAGACTGGAAAAAAATCGGCCGGGTAGCTTCTGTAGAAAAAAATGATGAATTATGGAACCGCTTTGTAGCGGCAAAAAACAGCTTCTTTGACCGTAAATCAGCCCATCAAAACCTGATTATGGAAGAGCAGGAAGCAAATTATTTAGCCAAATCCAACCTGGTAGAGCAGGCGGAAGCCATTAAAGAAAGTACCAACTGGAAAGAAACCGCGGCCATCTACGCTAAAATACTCGAGGACTGGAAAGCGATAGGTAAAGTACCTTTCGAAAAGGCCGATGAGCTCTGGAACAGGATGCAGGCGGCCAAGGATCATTTCTTTAATGCCAAACGCCAGCAGGCCGAAACCTATAAAGTAGGACTGGAAGATAACTATGCCCAGAAAAAAGCCCTGCTGGATCGAATTGAAACCATAAAAAATGCTACAGATTGGCGCGATGCTACCCAGGAGATCAATGAACTACTGTCGACCTGGAAAACCATTGGCCCTATCCCACGCGAATACGGTGATAGCCTTTGGGAGCAATTTATTGCCGCACGCCAGCACTTCTTCAAACGTAAAGATGAAGACCGCGAAGCCCGCAAAGGAAAATTCGTACAACAGATCAGCAACCGCTTGCAGCAAAGCCAGCACTTCCTCGCTACCATAGAAGAGGAACTGGCCGAAGATGAAAGTAAACTGGCCGAGTTTAAAGAGATTCTTGCCGGTACCGGTGATGAGGATGCAAAGGATAAAGAAATCAAAGCTAACCTGGTAAAACTGGTGGACCAGATCGAGAAAAGAATGCCCAACCGTTTATCAAAAATTGCAGATGTAAAAGCACAGATCCAGGAACTGGAAGACAAGCTTTCTGAAAAAGAAAAATAGCCGGGATGCAGCCTGTAAGTCTACCTGGCAGAGCAGTTCACAATAAGATAATATGAATTATTTGTTAAGTAGACTTACATTTGCGGCATAAACTAAAAAGGAGTATTACTCATGCTTTCAAAAGGAAAAATACTTGTAGTAGACGACGAACAGTCCATTGTTGAATTCATCTGCTATAATCTTGAAAAAGCAGGTTATGAAGTAGCCGCCTCGAACAATGGCAACGATGCCATAAGAGTAGCTAAGCATTTCAACCCGGATCTGATACTGCTGGACGTAATGATGCCTGGCAAAGATGGTTTCCAGACCATTAAAGAATTAAGACAGATGCCTAGCCTGGACGCTACCATTGTCATCTTCTTAACGGCTATGACCGATGAAAAATCTGAAATCATGGGTCTTGAACTCGGTGCCGATGATTACATCACCAAACCCATCAAACCGGACTTACTGATGACCCGCCTGGATACTGCCCTGCGCAGAGTACGGAGAGAAAAAGACGAAGAGTCGGTGCTGGATTTCGGTGACCTGATCATCAACAAAACGAAGTTTACCGTAAGCTACAAAGACACCGAAATCGTTTTAGCCAAAAAAGAATTTGAATTATTAAACCTGCTTGCGGCTAAGCCGGGACGCGTTTTCTTAAGAAACGAAATCCTGCAAAAAGTATGGGGGACCGATGTGATTGTAGGCGACCGTACCATTGATGTGCATGTAAGAAAAATTCGCCAGAAAATGGGTATAGACCTGATCACTACCGTAAAAGGAGTAGGCTACAAATTTGAAATGGCCGATTAAGCAAAAGCTTTGAATTTATAAATTATGTTTATATATTTGTAAACAAAGAAAATTCAATCAATCATGAAAAAAGTACTCATCAGTTGTGTTATCCTTGTCGCTTCTGCCCTGAGCGTACAGTCTTTTGCGCAACAAGCACCAACAGGCGGCGATAAAGCATATCATATTTTCTATGCCCAGGATATTCCTTATACTGCTGTTAAAGAGCAGGACAATAAGCTTGTAGCATTAGATAAGCAGTTTAAAGCTTATGAAGCTGCCATGAATAAGAAGGACAGCAAAAAGGCTACTGCGGCGAAAGCAAGTATTGAAGCCTGGAAAAGCCAAAACCTTTCCTGGGTGAATCAACTGGAGCCCCATCTGGTAACCGGCATCAACAACTGGATCGAGCATGCCTCTAAATCCTTAAGATTAAACGATCCCGTTCAATAAATTATTACAAACCCACAAGCCCAGGTAAATCTACCTGGGCTTTTTTAGTAGCGCAACATTTCTTAACCTAGGTTATTTGCAGCGCCTGACCTCCGTCCTAATTTTGCTAACAGAAACATTGAGACAATATATTTTAAACGCTATAAAAAATCAAAAAACATGAGCAACATTAAATGGGTATTGGATCCCACACACAGCGAAATTTTCTTTAAAGTAAAACACCTGATGATCACTAATGTTAAAGGTACCTTTGGCGCTTTTAATGCAAGTATAGATGGTGAAGACTTCAGCAAATCCCCGATTGCAGTCAATATAGATGTTAACTCTATTTCTACCAACAACGCAGATAGAGATGCGCATCTTAAAAGCGGTGATTTCTTCGAAACAGAGCAATACCCGGAAATGAATTTTGTTAGTAAATCATTCGACAGTAAAGGTGGCGATGAATATAAATTATCCGGCGACCTTACGATCAAAGGCATTACAAAACCGATCACTTTAGACGTAGAGTTTGGCGGTACCAATAAAGATCCATGGGGCAATGAAAAAGCAGGCTTCGAAGTAAAAGGTAAATTCAACAGGAGCGAATTCGGATTAAACTGGAACTCTGCCCTGGAAACCGGTGGTGTACTGGTAAGCGATGAAGTTAAATTAGAAGCTTCTGTACAGTTTGTAAAGCAAACTACTGAGGAATAAGTTATCTATAATTCCGGGCCTTACAACAGGCCCGGATTGTAATACCTGAATACATTGAACAGAAAAGAATTTTTAAAGATCATGAGTATCTTACCATTTGCAGGAGCAGTAGGCCTGAGCGCATTGGGACGCGCTTCGGGCGCCTTCCCGGATACCCCGAAAATGCCGGTACTTTTTTTAGGACACGGCAGTCCTATGAATGCGATCGAAGAAAACGAATTTGTAACCGGGTTCAGGAACGTGGCGCAAACTATTCCTAAACCGCATGCCATTCTCTGCGTTTCGGCCCACTGGGAAACTAATGGTACTTATGTGACCGCCATGCAAATGCCACCCACTATTCATGATTTCGGAGGCTTTCCAAAAGCCCTTTTCGATGTTCAATACCCGGCTCCGGGCAGCCCGGAACTGGCCAGGATGACACAGGAACTCGTTACCAACACAGAAGTGGGTCTGGATGACAAATGGGGATTAGATCACGGCGCCTGGTCGGTAATCAAACACCTGTACCCGGATGCCGATATCCCGGTAATCCAGATGAGTATCGATGTAAATGCCAACCCGGAAGCGCATTATAACATTGCCCGTCAACTTTCTAAATTGAGAAGAAAGGGCGTGTTAATCATTGGCAGTGGTAACATGGTACACAACCTGAGGGCGGTAGACTGGCAAAACTTAAGCAAAGTAGACTATGGTTATGACTGGGCTATTGAGGCCGATGAACAAATGAAAAAATTCATTCTTGAGCAGGACCATAAAAGCCTGATCGGTTTCCGCTCGCAAGGCAAAGCCTTTGACCTGGCGATTCCAACTCCCGAGCACTTCCTGCCGCTTATCTATACCCTGGCCTTACAGGAAAAAGGAGATGAAGTATCGATATTCAATAATAAAGCAGTAGCAGGTTCTTTAACCATGACTTCTGTCAAGATAGCATAATATAGGGTTTATGTGCAGCAGCAGCGGAAGGCTTTGCCTTCCGCTTTTTTATGCCGATTATCCGAAGTAAATTCGTAGCATTGAGGCCCAAAACCAATTAGCCGCTCTGCACAAATGGATATCGATAAAAGATTTGAACGCATACTCGCTATATTTATACAATTACAGGCCAAACCTGTGGTTAAGGCGCAGGATTTAGCCGATAAATTCCAGGTAAGCATCCGTACCATATACCGCGACATTAAGTCTTTGGAGAAAGCAGGCGTACCCATCTATAGCGAAGCAGGGTATGGTTATTCCCTGGCCGGCGGTTATCGTCTGCCGCCTACTCTTTTTTCAAAAGACGAGGCGCTGAGCTTTGCTGTAGCAGAAAAACTCATGCACCAATACCTGGATAAAGAGCTGAGTAGGCAGTTTTCAAATGCATTAAGTAAAATGAAATCAGTACTTAGAACGAGCGATAAAGAAAGCATACAGACCATTGAAGACCAGGTCTTGCTTAAATCTAACCGGAAACTGTTCAACCAGGAAGTGCCAACAGCCTTATCTACTTTATTCAGCAGCATTGCTCAGAAATTACAAGTCTCCATAAAATATCAAAAAGCCGATAGCCATAAAGCCGAAGAGCGAACCGTAGAGCCCGTAGGCGTGTTCCAGGAGAATGGCTACTGGTATTTCATGGCCTATTGTCATTTGCGTAAAGAAGTGCGCCAGTTCCGGCTGGACCGGATCAAAACGATATGGATCACAACAGAGCCTTTTCAGCAAAAATTAAAAGACCTGGCCTATTACCTGGAGCAGAAAGTGGTCAAAAAAGAGGTGCACCCAACCGCGACTATATGGGCAACAAAACAAATGCAGGCTTTTATGTGCTGGGAGCGACAGTTGTATGGTTTTATAAAAGAGACCGAAAAAGACGGTGGTTTTGAGATGGTTTTCGAGTATAACTCCAAACATCAATACCTGCAGCGCTGGCTCCTGGCATTTGGGGACGGCATCAGGATCATTAAACCGGCATCACTTAAGCAGGAAATGCTGCAATTGATCGCCGCGATTCAACAACAAATAAAATAGATCTTGCAGAGCCAAATTCGAGTCCCATTGAGCACGTTGAAAGGCGACAACATTTAATAACAAAATTTGCCCTCCTAAGCTTGCCGATGGATCGACAGGCCAAAGAGGACAAATTGATACAATTACAGGTACCTTATTCAAAACATTCCAGAGTGGGCATTAAGCCTGGTAGTCTCCCATTTTCATCCCTTCTACCGTTCTGTCCCAGAAGAATGGCGGCTCAATACCTAAAGCACGCAGGTACACAAAACCCTGGCCTCTGTGATGGATCTGATTATCGACAAAATACTGGATGTTCTCAATGATCGGGAATTCATATTGACCGAACAGGTTAAAATTTTCAGGGAAGCGCTCTTCCGGGATCTGACGCAATAAAGCATCTATCTGTGGAGTAGCCTCATCCCATCCGGCAAGGAGTTCTGCTTTGGTATGATAAGGCAATTCATGGTTGTAAGGCTCTACATTGCTATTTACAATCCCTTTCAGTCCATCCACGTCTACATTGATCATTTCTTTCACCATGTCTGCAAAAGGACGCATTCCGCCGATATTAAAGGTGAAAAGTTCCTTTTCCGGGAAAGCTTCAATAACCCTGCGGGTTAGATTACGATGTCCTTGCCAGTTTTTCAATAATAATTCTACGTCGATAACATTTACCTTTTTCATTGTTTTTAAATTTTTAGGATGATTAATTTTCTATAAAACAAAGGTATAATGCACTACTGCCAACAGTATGTCAACAGTAAAAACCTGCACTTTAAAAAATTTCCTGTGCGAGTCTTTTAACATTAATTAAAGTTTATCCTTTAAATAATGATTAAATTTGTTATCCAAAACAAAACAAAAAAATAATGAAAAAAATGGTTTACCCGGCCATGGCCCTGTTCGTAACAGGCGCCCTGGCACTTACTGCTTCGTGCAACAAAAAAGACAGCACCCCTGTTGAAGTATGTAAATTACAAAGAGTGGTCAATGGCAATGAGTCTTACCTCTTCAGCTACGACGACCAGTTCCGGATCTCAAAAATTGAAAGCCCCGACAAAATTGCCAATTACAGTTACAATGGTAATCAAAGCACCATCCTGACCACGTCCTCCGGTAGCTTCGATACAAAACGGATCATTACCACAAATGATGCCGGCCTGGTACTCAATGTAAAAACAGAAAACAATACCAGCGGTACGCTCTGGACCAATGAAGCTTATACGTACAACGGCAGCCAGGTGGCCACCTCGGTATCAAGTAATTCTACTGGCTTAGGGACCAGCACCACAAATTATGTATGGGCTTCTGATGGTAACCTGAGTACCATCATCGGTGGCTCCGGCGGCACTACAGACTTCAACTACTACACAGACCAGTCTTTCCAGGAAGGCGATTTTTTAAACGTCTTCAGCCTTATTCAAAACGGTTACACTTTCTACAAGAATAAAAACCTGAACAAAACAGCCGGCTCCAATGCCATCAGCTATGTCTTTGATGAGGGAAACAAAGTCAACAAGATCAATGTGAACAGCACAGTGATACAGATAGAGTACACTTGCCGATAAAACAAAAAATGCAGCCGTTAATTCGGCTGCATTTTTCTTTATACAAACTATTTATTTATTAGGTACTTCTTCTTTTTTAGCTCCTTTCTTTTTATCCCAGGCCAGCAATAATGCCGGTTGTAGCGTAAGATTGAAAATCATCGCCAGGAATAAGGTCAACGCGGTCAGGTAACCCAAAGCCTGCGTACCTCCGAAGTCAGACACTGCAAATACACCAAAGCCGACTACAAGAATAATACTGGTAAAAATAATACTCATACCCGTATCGCGGATGGTGTGTTTCACCGTTTCAGCAACGGAATCATGCTTATGCGCCTCCTGCTTGTAGTTGACCAGGAAACGAATCGTGACATCGACTGTAATCCCTAATGCCACACTAAATACCAGGACGGTTGAAGGTTTTAAAGGAATGTTCAGCAGTCCCATAATACCGGCTGTAATCAATAAGGGAACAATATTCGTGATCAATGCCACAATAACTACTTTAGTAGACCGGAATAAGATAATAATACACACCAGGATCATCCCGAAAGCCCAGGCCAGGCTCTCTTTCAGGCTATCAATAATGAAGATACTTCCTTCAAGGTAAGTAATACTACCACCGGTAATATTCACATCGTATTTATCTTTTTCAAAAAGCTGGTTGACTAAAGGTTGTATTCTTTCATTCACCAGTTTAGGAATTTCTACGGAACCAATATCTGCCACATTCACGCTAATGCGTAAAGTTTGCGCATTACTATCCACAAAACTGTACAGCAACTGACTGAACTGGTCTGCCTGCACCGCCGCCGTATCTGTATTGGATTTTTGCATTTTATTGAAGGTACTTACCAGCTGTGTCCTCAGGCTCTGGAATTCTGTACTACTTGGTAAAGTATAGTCCGAAACGGCGCCCCCAAAGAAGCCCTGCCGGAAGAATTTAGCGCCCTTGGTCAAGGTAATGGCTGCCCCTACTTCGGGTTGCGCTTCCAGGAAGCGGGTAAGCGAATCTACCTTTTCCCAGGTTTCCAGGCTGGTCAATGCACCGAATTTCTTTTTGGTATCTACCGTAATCTCAAGCGGCATAATTCCTTTAAAGTTCTTTTCGAAAAACTTAAGGTCCTTTACAATCACATCTTTTGCAGGCAGATCGTCGACCATATATCCTACCGATTTCAGTTTTACCATACCTACTCCACCCAGTACACAAAGCGCTATCGTACCAATGAAAACCGCTTTCCGATAATTGAATACCCATTTCACCAGGATGTCCAATGTTTTATTCATCCATTTGCTCTCTGTATACTTGGTCTGGTTGGTTTTAGGAGCCGGCAAATAGCTGAAAATCGCAGGGATTAAGAATAAAGACACAAAGAAAAGCGCCATAATATTAATACCGGATACGATACCAAACTCTTTCAATACCTGGCTGTTGGTCATCCCGAATACCCCGAAGCCAATAGCGGCGGTCAGGTTGGTAAACAAAGTAACAATCCCCATTTTACCCACCATATTTCTCAGCGCTTGCCGCTTATCCCCACACAGATTGTATTCTGTATGGTATTTATTCAGGAAATAAATACAGTTAGGAATACCGATTACCACGATCAGCGGAGGGATCACCCCCGTAAGGATAGATATTTTATACCCGAACATCGCCAGTGTTCCCATAGACCATACTACGCCAATAGAAACGATCAGCATAGACACGATCATTGCGGTAAACGAGCGGAAAATGATCAATAGAATAAGCGCCGTAAGGCCTAACGAAAGTACCAGGAAAATATTCAGCTCATGCTTGATCTTTTCAGCCATCTGCGTCCTGATGTAAGGCAGGCCACTATAGTGCACTTCAATATTCGTAGCACTTTTAAATTGCTCCCCGGCTTTTACGATATCATCCACGATACGCACCCTTTCTTTGGAGTTGAGGGCCACTTTATCGATGTTGATCATCATGAGGTAAGCGTTTGAAGCTTTGTTGTACAGTAAGCCATCAAAAATAGGCAGGCTGTCGAGCTTCAGTTTACCAGCCATCGCCGTAGCAGGCTGCTCTAAATTAAAAACCTTTTTAGTGAGCAGTTTTTTGGTACTATCCTGCGAAAGCGATACTGCATCATTGATAGAAAGTACACCGGTCACATTGTTGATCGCTTTAAGATCGTTGATCAATTTACCATAAGCGGCAAAGTGCTCCGGGGTAAATAGCTGGTCGGACTGTACACCCAGTACCATGGCATTGCCGCCCCCGCCGCCAAATTTATCCTGGAAATCTTTTAACGCTTTATATTTTGGATTGTCTTTAGGTATTGCCCCCGTAGAGTCATAGCTCATACGTACCTTAGTCGCCTGCACACCCATAAAAGCAGTAATGCCCAAAACGAGTACAATTAGTAATACCCTGTATTTGAGCACAAAATCAGCAATTTTTAACCACATAATTACCCTATATTAAATATTAATGTACAAAGATAGTCTATACAGACAAAAAGAAAGGCTAGCTCGAGAACGAGCCAGCCCTATAAACCCTATCACCATGAAAACAAATTAATGAACCGAAATGAATCGGTTACTGATTTACACCTACTTTTTCTTTTTCGGCGTAAACATAGCCAACATACGTCGACCTTCCATTTTAGGCATGGATTCCAAAGTTCCATAGTCGGCTAGCTTTTCTGCAAATTTAAGCAATAATAACTGACCCCTGTCCTGGAATAATATGGACCTACCTTTAAATTGAACAAAAGTTTTCACTTTATCTCCATCCTGAAGGAACTTAATCGCATGCTTCAGTTTGAATTCAAAGTCGTGATCATCTGTATTAGGTGTGAAACGGATTTCTTTCACCTCAGATTGTTTCGCTTTTGCCTTTTGCTCCTTATCTTTTTTCTTTCTTTCGTAAAGGAACTTGTTATAATCAACTAATCTACAAACAGGAGGCTCCGCGTTAGGCGAAATCTCAACAAGGTCCACCCCTAAATCCTCTGCCAACTTCAAAGCCTCGGGTAATGACATTACACCACCTTCGACATCTTCACCTACTACACGCACCGTTTGCGCTCTAATCAAATTATTAATCTTATGTTCTGGCTCTTTAACCTTAATCGGTACTCTAGGTCTCCCTTTTTTCTGCATTAATTAGATTGAATTGTTAAATTTTCTTTTATGTTGTCGACAAAGATATTGAAAAAAATAAACATACTGCGTTTTTTTTAAGGAAGTAAATATTAATTAACATTTTTCCCCTTTGCAAGCAGGCTTAAACCTTCCTTATCTCGTTTAAGCCTTTGCTTTAAACGCGCTGATCGCATTGACTGCAAAATCGCTTAAGATTAAACGACCACTGATCGCCGCCCTGTCCGTCAATAGCGTATCCCAATGTTCCGTACCCTGCCAGATCACCGCTTTCAGGTCTTTCATCGCTTCCGGGCTCGATTTGGCCAGTGTTTTTGCTAATGTGGCAATCGCCTCGTCCATAGCTGCAGCATTTTCATGCACAGAAGCATACAAACCTTTTTGCTGTGCCCACTGAGCATCTCTCCAGGAAGCCGCGTCAATAGACAACTCTGCAAAAGCAGATAAACCTATTTTACGCTCAACTGCCGGGCCAACCACGAATGGGCCGATCCCAACCGCCAATTCGCTTAACTTAACCGCAGCACCTTCAACGGCAAAGGTATAATCAGCCGCAGAGGCCAGGCCTACGCCACCGCCTACCGCTTTACCCTGTACGCGCGCAATAACAAATTTAGGACATTTCCGGATCGCATTGATCACCATCGCGAAACCACTGAAAAATTTCAGGCCGTCTTCTTTATTATCAATAGTGATCAGCTCATCAAAAGAAGCCCCGGCACAAAATGCCTTTTCGCCGGCACTGCGCAAAATGATCACTTTAGCCACGTCATTATTACCCATTTCGGTAATCGTATCGGCCAGTTTACGCAAAATCGCGCCTGGTAAACTGTTACTCATCGGGTGCTGGAACTCTACTACGGCAATACCCTGCTCATTTACCTGGGCGGATACATAGCCTTCTTTATTTTCAATCATTTTCTATGCTTATTTAAAGAGCAAATATAATTTTTTGCCGGGAATTTGTATCATATCTGATACACATAAAACCCAAAGCTCTTTCTATTCGATCCATTTCCAATGAATAGTGCAAATATCTACAAGCCCAATGTAATTAAAAATTCACAATAAGTCGCCCTTAATAATTGTTCTCCCCGCCTATTTTTGCTACATTTGCGCTTATGGAAAATACGATAGCATTAAGCGAATTAACCAATAGTTATATTCAAAAGGAAGAGCAGTTCGGTGCTCATAACTATCATCCGCTTCCGGTGGTTTTGAACAGAGGAGAAGGGGTATACCTTTGGGATGTCGATGGCAAAAAATATTATGATTTTTTAAGTGGCTACTCTGCGGTCAACCAGGGGCACTGTCATCCTAAAATCATAGCGGCATTGATAGAGCAAGCACAAAAGCTGACCTTAACTTCCCGTGCTTTCCATAGTGACCTATTAGGCGAATATTCCGAATACATCACGAAATACTTCGGTTACGACAAAGTACTACCTATGAACTCTGGTGTAGAAGCGGTGGAAACAGCCTTAAAACTGGCGCGCCGCTGGGCATATGATGTGAAAGGTATCGCAGAAAACGAAGCGAAAATCATTACCGTAGAAGAAAACTTCCATGGCCGTACCATCAATGTGATCTCTTTCAGCACTGATCCGACTGCCAAGAAAGGCTTCGGTCCTTTCATGACCGGCTATACCACTATTCCATACAATGACCTGGCCGCTTTGGAAGCAGCCCTGCAAGATAAAAATATAGCAGCTTTCCTCGTAGAACCCATCCAGGGCGAAGCTGGTGTCTTTGTACCCGATGAAGGCTATTTATCTAAAGCTTATGCTTTATGTAAAGCTGCCAATGTATTGTTTATCGGGGATGAGATCCAGACGGGTCTTGCCCGTACGGGTAAAATGCTGGCCTGTGACCACGAGAATGTACGCCCGGATATCCTGATCTTAGGCAAAGCCCTTTCGGGGGGCACTTTACCGATCTCTGCGGTACTGGCCGACGATGAAGTGATGCTGAACATCAAACCCGGAGAACATGGCTCCACTTATGGTGGTAATCCATTAGCTTGTAAAGTGGCAATTGCTTCATTACAGGTATTAAAAGACGAACAACTGGCCGAAAAATCCGAAGAGCTGGGCAATTATTTCAGAACACAGCTGGAGGCATTGAACAGCCCCTATATCAAACTGGTAAGAGGTAAAGGTTTATTGAATGCTATTGTTGTGGCTCACAGTGATCCCAATGCAGCCTGGAACCTGTGCCTAGAATTAAAAGAAAATGGTCTTTTAGCCAAACCTACTCATGGCGATAAAATAAGATTTGCACCGCCTTTGGTGATCACCAAAGAGCAATTGGATGAATGTATCACCATCATCAGCAAATCATTACAAGTATTGGCTTAATACTCTAGTTATAGCAACAAAAAATCCAGCTTTTAGCTGGATTTTTTGTTTACAGGAGTGTTTATGAAGCACTCATCGTTAATAAATTGATCTTAGCCATAAGATCTCCGACGACCTGCTCATCAGGCAGAAACCCGATAGTATGCAATTTGCTTAATTCGGGAGCGTATTCGGTATATAAATCAGCATCTGCGATCTCTATATCCTGAAAAGTATCTGGTGTCGAAAAAAATGCGTCTTGTACAGTTATTCCCATTTAAAAGAGTTTAGTATACCTATTAAACGTTTTAAAGAAAAGCTGTAGTATATACAGCTTATAAATTTATTCTATGTACCTGGAATCACTTATTTGATCACATACACATCTTCGCCTTCCTTTTTCTGATGGTACAATTCCCGGGCATATCTTTCCAGTGCTGCTGTATCCGTGACCAGGGTGCTCAACTCCGCGTTCATCCGGTCCGATTCTTTATTCAGAAATTCAATCTTTTCATTTATATCATCCAGCTCTGCCTGTGCTTTACGGATGGTGAAATAGTCGTAAGGGCTGAAAAAAAGAACCATGACTATAAATACAATACTTGCGATGATATATTTATTGGTCAATAATTTCAGGGCGATCTTCATTGCTGCGTGCTGTTAAAAAGATTAAAGCACAAATTTCCGTAAAAAAATTCAGTTCGCATCAAAAATCGGGGCTTGTGGATAAGTATCTATAAATAAAATATAAATGTTACTGCCACGTAAATATTTAATACTTTTGCGAATCAATTCATATAAATCAAACTTCTTACTTATCATGTTGCAGGATTATAACGCAACCAGCGAAAAAGAAACAAGAGCGGGATTTGGGGACGGCATTTATGCTTTGGGTAAAGAAAACCCGGACGTCGTGGCCCTGACTGCTGACCTGGCAGGCTCCCTTAAGCTAAACAATTTCATTAAAGATTTCCCGGAGCGTTTTGTTCAATGCGGTATTGCAGAAGCGAATATGATTGGGGTTGCCGCCGGTTTGGCAACAGCAGGAAAGATTCCTTATACCACAACATTTGCCAATTTCTCTACCTCAAGGGTTTATGATCAGATCCGTCAATCAGTAGCTTATAGCGGCAAAAACGTAAAAATATGTGCTTCGCATGCCGGTCTTACCTTGGGTGAAGATGGGGCTACCCACCAGATCCTGGAGGACATAGGCATGATGAAAATGTTACCGGGTATGACCGTTATTGTTCCTTGTGACTACAACCAGACTAAAGCAGCTACGATTGCGATCAGCAAAATGCAGGGCCCGGTATACCTGAGATTCGGTCGGGTGAAATGGGCTAACTTCACTAAAGAAGACGGCACCGATTTCCAGATTGGTAAAGCCCAGGTTTTAAATGAAGGTACTGATGTAACCATCATTGCCTGCGGACACCTGGTATGGACTTCCCTGGAAGCCGCAAGAGAGCTGGAAGCTAAAGGCCTGAGTGTAGAAGTGATCAATATGCACACCATAAAACCTTTGGATAAAGATGCCGTAATCGCTTCTTTAAACAAAACAGGCTGTGTCGTAACGGCTGAAGAGCACCAGATCAATGGTGGTTTAGGGGATAGTATTGCCAATGTAGCCGCGCAACACTACCCGGTACCGCAAGAATATGTTGCTGTTATGGATACCTTTGGTGAAAGCGGAAAGCCTACCCAGCTTCTTGAAAAATATGGCTTGGGTAAAGCGAACATTATTGCAGCGGTAGAGAAAGTGATCTCAAGAAAAAAATAAGTAAACGCAGCTTTACATATCAAAAGCCTTCATCGTAGCAGATGAAGGCTTTTGACATTATGAATAAGTCCTGCTATATTTAATAAGGTTCCGCGTAAAATTTGGCGTTCCTGATGCGCACCGTATCGCCATAAGTATTACGGGTACAGGTACCATCTGAAATACTCGTATCTTTTACCATAGTCATACTGTAGCTACCCCATACTTTCCGGAAATTATCTTCCTGCCGCTCAATCTGTACCCAGTTATTCGATGAATCTCCAGCATATACGTTATAAGTCGTACAGAAAAATTCCCCGGCTTCTATCATAGTAGAAAATAAGGCAAAAGGCTTACCGGATAAAGCTTCGTCTCCTAATTTATTATTAGGTACACTATATAAAGAGTGTTTACCTACTTCCAGGGGTATGGAAACAATAAACATTTTACTGCTTGCAGAAAAGTAGTCATCTTCCTTAATGTAACGACCAGCTGAGAAAGAGAGATTAATCAAGCTATCCCCCATTATCGTACTGTACCCCTTACCAGAACTCCAGGCACTGTCGTTTACCTCAAAATTCGACCAGGAAGAATTGGCATCACCCGATTTTTTCTTGCAGGTCTGAGTCACACACACTAACAACAAGAGCAAGACAGGAACTTTAATCGTTTTCATAGGCAGACTTCACTAATAGGGTTCCGCGTAAAATTTCGCATTCCTGATACGGACGGTATCGCCATAAGTATTACGCGTACAGGTACCATCTAGAATACTCGTATCTTTAATCATAGTAATGCTGTAGCTGCCCCATACTTTCCGGAAATTATCTTCCTGCCGCTCTATCTCCAACCAGTTATTGAGTGAATCTTCTACATATACTTTATAATCTGTACAAAAAAACTCTCCTGCCTCTATCATAGTAGAAAATAAGACAAAAGGTCTACCAGATAAAGCTTTTTCTCTTAATTGAACAAACGGTACACTATATAATGATTGCCTACCCGATACTAAAGGAATAGAATAAAAAGTTATCATACTATGTGTATTAAAATAATCGTCTTCCTTAATATAACGACCGGCAGAAAAAGTAAGGCTTAACAAGCTATCGCCTATTACAGTACTATAGCCCATGCCAGAACTCCAGGCACTATCGTTTACCTCAAATTTGGACCAGGACGGATTAGTAATTTTACCCGATTTTTTTTCACAGGCAGCTACCCCAACTAATAATAGTAGCCAAAACAAAGCCGGAATTTTAAACATTTTCATCTTAAGATTTTATTTGACAATGATCTTTATCGCTTCATTGATACTTCTTCCATTTACGGAAATGATATAATTACCAGCTGCATATTTATTTTCAAACTTCAACTGTTACAATCCTGCAGCTACATTACCCTGATATAAAGCAGCCACCTGTTTACCTGTAAGATCAAAAAGCTTTATGCTTAAATAATCTTCCGCCGGCAGCAGGAGGTTAACGGAGAATACATTGCTGGCCAGTACCGGGCTTACAGATATAGCCGGCTTAATTTCACGTACCGCATTCAACTGCTGAAGGAAAGCTCTTGAATAACAATTATTGACTGCGGTCCTGGTGACCGTAGCGGTTCCCAAAGGACCGGTGACGGTAACCTTGTACATCCTGGTATTATAGTGCTACGTCAGCGTCAAATATAATAAACCGGAACTTAAAACGGTCAAATTGCATTACAAAATCATCAAATAAATATTAAAATACTATATAATAAACTTAAAAACATTACAAGCACTCATAACATAATAAATAATGTTGTTCATGTGGTGATTATTGTACAATTTACACAAAACTTCCATCTCCCTCTTAAAAACCGATCAATAGTAAGATTTAATGAGCACCCATTCCAAAGCCTGGATCGCCCTGGTATTTATCTGTATCGCCTGGGGCACTACCTACCTCGGTATCAAAATAGGCTTGCAGGCCCTACCTCCCTTTTTGATGGCGGGTAGCCGGCAGTTCCTGGCCGGCATGATCATTTTCCTGATGGCACTAGGCAATAAATTACCCAAAGACCTGTCCCGGAACAATATCGCCAGGCAGGCACTAATCGGCTTCTTACTCATCACCCTGGGTAACGGGCTGGTGAGCTGGGCTGAAGCCTATATTCCCAGTGGGGTGGCTGCGCTGCTTTGTGCCACCATGCCCATTATGTCCGTACTGCTCAATGTAACGGTCCAAAAAACAGAAAAAATCAACCCGCTTATTGTAACGGGTATGCTGATCGGCTTTTTAGGGGTAGCCCTCAATTTCAGGGACAGCGTAAAAGACTTGTCTAACAGCGATTATATACTCGGCATTGTCGCTACCCTGACGGCCACAATCACCTGGGCCTATGGCAGTATGATCAGTAAAAAGAACAAGGTGAATGCCAATCCTATATTCAATAGTGCCTTACAGGTAAGCTTCGGAGGGATATTCCTGCTCCTCTTCAGCCCGGCTGTGGACAATTACGATCATATAAATCTACAAAATACCGAGGGATTATTGGCTATAGGCTACCTGATTATTGTAGGCTCTGTATTGGCGTATACTGCCTATATGTATGCCTTGAAGCACCTGCCTGTGGGCTTGGTTATGGTCTATGCCTATATCAACCCGCTGGTAGCAGTAATACTGGGTTGGTGGCTGGTTAATGAGCCTCTGACCATCTACACAATGCTTTCTTTTATTTGTATTGCCGGTGGCTTGTTTTTAGTCAACAAAGGTTACAAAAAAGTCAAATAGCAACGCTATCCTGTGTTTAAAACCAGGAACCCTATCCATTTTACGAAATTTGGTTACATTTGTAATCATTAAAACTGGAAATATCAGTAAATCAAGACTATGGCACAACAATCTTTCCAAGAAGATGATAAAGAACTTTTAGTTGCTTTCAGAGAGGAGGCGACCAGGGAGCGTGCTTTTTCTAAAATAATCAAGAAATACCAGGAGCGATTATATTGGCATGTGAGAAGGCTTGTGGTCAACCATGAAGATGCCAATGATGTCTTACAAAATGTGTTTATTAAGGTATGGACTTACCTGGACAACTTCCGGGAAGAGTCCAATCTTTATACCTGGATGTACCGGATTGCCACCAATGAAACGCTTACTTTTTTAGAAAAAGAGAAGAAGCGCACGTCTGTATCTCTTTCGGATCATGAGAGCGGTTTAGCCAACAGGCTACATGCAGAGAAAGGCTTTGACGCCAACAAACTGGAATGGCGTTTACAACAGGCCATACAGAGTTTACCGGAAAAGCAGCGCGTGGTCTTCACCCTCAGATATTATGATGAGATGCCTTATGAGCAGATGTCCCAGGTTTTAGAAACCTCTGTGGGGGCACTGAAAGCATCTTACCACCATGCGGTAAAGAAAGTAGAAGAGTTTTTAAAAAGGGATTAAACTATTTAACCAAACGTTAGTCTATAGTTTAGTTATGAAAAGTAATTTAGATATACAAGAAGAATGGGAATCTATAGGTGCTGGCTTCAGCACACACATCGGGCTACCGCTATTTCGTGTTCCGAACGACTATTTCGAACAGTTACCAAACGAAATTATGTCAGGAATACGTGCTATATCGGCATCTGAACCTGAATTGGCACCGATAGATTTACCTTACCAGGTTCCGGCCAATTACTTTGACCAATCCGCCCAACAGCTGTTTGATCATGTTATGGGCGCGCACCGGGTTATAGAAGACACACACATTTCCGGTCTCTCAAAAGCAAATTCCTTTAAGGTTCCGGGCGATTACTTTGACCGCCTGGAAGATAAGGTATGGGCGATGATCCGGCAGGAAGATCCTGTTGAAGAAGAACTGGAAGAGAGTCCTTTACTAGCCAGCCTCAAGGGGATCAATCCATTTGAAAAGCATAAAACTACTGAAATTGCGGTACCGAAAGTCGCCACCAGCCCTAAAGAAAAACCGCAGATTGAAGTCCCGATGACGGTACGCAAAAGCCTGCGCTGGAGCAATTGGGTAGCGGCAGCTTCTGTAGCCTTATTTTTTGTACTGGGTGCAGGATGGCTGATCACAGACAACCGGAATAATGCCAGCAATATGGCTCAATCCACTATAGGCAAACCGGATATGGTCAGCAAAAAGCTAGCCGCTCTTCCGGACGCTGCGATTGAGGCCTACCTGGATCAGAACATTGATGATTTTAATGAATACCTGTTAGAAGATAACATATCCAGTGCTTCCACAAACACCCAGTATAGCGCGGAACAAGCGCTGAATAACATTTCTGATGCCGAGCTGGAAGCCTATCTGAATAATGACTTATATTAGACCAAGAATTATCGAAGATTAGAATAAATTTGCCTTTATGAAACGTAATTTAATAGTAATAATAACTTTTATTTCCGCCCTGCTGTTCCAGGCGTCCCTTGCGACAGCACAGCATAAAGGCGGCGAGGAGGTAAGAGCGGTTAAGATCTCTTATATCACGGATATGATGAAATTAAGCGCCAACCAGGCAACCCAATTCTGGCCGGTCTATAATCGTTATGATACGGAAATGCGTGCGGTAAGATCCGGAAAACGTCACTTATTGAACGAAAAAGGCAAGACTGCCGAAGAGATTATCGATGAACGCGAAAAGCTGGACGAAAGAGAATTAAGCATCAAATCAAAATACAAAGAAGAGTTCCTGAAAGTCGTCAGCGCTTCCCAACTGAATCAAATGTATGCCGCGGAAGCCCGGTTCAAACAATACTTACTGGACCGCATGAAGAAATAAGCAAAAAACAATTTCAATAAAAGCTAAGCGCCGGACTTTGTCCGGCGCTTAGCTTTTATTGAAATACTACTTTTTATTCGCAATGATCCATTTCAGCACTTGCTGCTGCTTACCATCTGTCAGCCAGATATAATAAGCACCCGCGGCATAATTGTGCACCGGGATCATATACTCCTTAACGGATTTAAGCTTTACCTCGCTGACCAGTCTGCCGTTTATATCAATAATACGCATAGCGGTCATAGGTTTTTCCGATTTAATCAGGGCATCATTGCCCATTGCCGGGTTAGGAAAAACAGTGGCAAAGTTACCCTTAGGTAATACCGTACGCACACTGGTACCGGTATCTACAGGCGGGGTTACATAAAAAGAATCAAATAAAACCCAGCCTAAGCTCGTATCATCTACCTTATGAAAAATCGTGGTTTCTATAGAATCCAGTGTCTCATAATCCCAGCGGTTGCGCTGCGCCCATACGGTATCCGGGGTATTATTGTAGATCGCATACAAAGTATCATTAAACCCGTTACCTAAAAAATAGTTGCTTCCGGTATCCGCCACATTCACGGGAGCTATACGGCCAAATGAAACTTTCGGTGCGCCATTATTTCCTGATTGCTGTATGGTAGCTCCCCAAAGGTTCCGGGATATGCGGTTATTTACCGCGATAATGTCCAGGGAAGAATCCCCAAGGATATTAATACCACTACCTCCCATCATAGGCAGGCCTTCGATATTATTGGAATCAATTACATTATTCGCGATCATTGCCTGGATACCACGGCCATTAACCGCAATGCCGTACCTGTTTTTCATAAAGGTACTATTACGGACGGTTGCCGGATAATTAGCCGCGGTAACATTCAGGAAAGCCAGGCCACCTACTTTAGGATAGCTGCCATGAATTTCACAATCTTCAATCAACACACCATCGGCATTAGCCGTACCAATATTGATCTGCGGGTAATTGCCGTTAGAAGTTCCGTTGTTCCTGAAGACAGAGGTCTGTAGCTTGATCGATGAACCGGAGTTAACCGATAAAGTAATCGCACTTCTTACGCTTTCATAAAAAAAGGAATTTTGTACCTGGAGATTTGAATTCAGCAGGCTTACCGCACCACTCGGGTTGCTGCCGGTATGATGCGTTTTGCGCATAGTCAGTTGCTCCAGCGTAGCATCGCTGTTAATAAATGAAATACCATTACTATGTAGCAGGGAGAGCCCGTTAATGGTAACAGATGCCGCGCTGTCAAACCGGACCCTCAAAAAGGATTTTAAGGTATCTACAGGTTTCCACATAGCAATACCGCTAGTATTGATCTGTACTACGCTCTTTTTAAACTCGAACGTAGCTGCAGAATCAAAAGCTACGTAAGCGCCTGAATAATCAGAGAACGTATCTGTAGGACTGAAAATAATTTTGGACCCTACATGATACTCATTGTTACTCAATTGAACGGCTGCCGGGTGGTGCGCTACCAGGCTGTCCATATTCCAGTTCACACCTGTACCCGGCGTATTAATAATTGTCTGTGCATTTAAATACGTACCGGTCAGCAACAGACAGGTAAGCAATTTGGTAAATTTCGTCATGATGATTGAGTTTATTAATATTAGTAAATAAGGGGTTTGGTCGCCATAATAAGATCTATCTCTTCCATGATATCCGCTGTAAGTTTAGGGTACACTTCCAGTGCCTTCAGGTTTTCCAGTAGCTGGCTTTCTTTGGTAGCGCCGATAATGGCCGTAGTTACATTGGGATTGGCAATACACCAGGCCAGGCTTAAAGTAGCCAGCGAGGTTTCCAGTCGATCCGCCACGGTTTTTAACTGTTGTACCCGGCCCAGTTTTTCCCCGGTCAGCGTTTTATCTTTCAGCCATTCAAAACCTTCTAAGGCCAATCTTGAATCTTCAGGGATACCCTCATTATATTTCCCGGTCAGTAAGCCTGAAGCCAGCGGGCTCCATATCGTAGTGCCCAGCCCTGCCGTTTTAAACAAGTGCAAATAGTCTGATTCCACTTTCCAACGGTTGAACAGGTTGTATTCCGGCTGTTCCATTTTGGGTCCTTCCAGGCCTAGGCGGTCCGCTATCGCGTTGGCGTCCATAATTTCTACTGCGGTCCATTCTGAAGTACCCCAGTAAAGGATTTTACCTTGCTGAATCAGGATATTCATACTGCGGACGATTTCTTCCATCGGCACAGTTCTATCCGGTCTGTGGCAAAAATAAAGATCCAGGTAATCTACCTGTAGTCTTTGTAGTGCTTCTTCACAGGCTTCAATAATATGTTTTCTACTTAAACCATGTTGGTTTGGTCTATTATCATTCCCCCTGCTGCCAAAGAAAGCTTTGCTGGAAACTACGTAGGAACTGCGTTCCCAATCTTTTGACTGTAATACCCGTCCCATCATCTTTTCTGACTCGCCCAGGGCATATACTTCTGCATTATCGAAAAAATTAACGCCATGCTCATAGGCGATAGACATTAAACGGTCTGAAGTACCATCATCAATCTGCTTGTGAAAAGTAACCCAGGACCCGAAAGATAGCACGCTTAACTCTAAGCCGGTCTTTCCCATTTTACGATACTCCATTTCCATAATTTAATGTTTAAGCTACAAATATAAGCCTAAACCAAGTTGGGGCTGGTTTATAGAAATGTGAAAATCACATTCCGGACAGTAATAAATATAGGAGACGCAATAAAAAAAGTGCAGGTATCGCACCTGCACTTCCATAAGATAACATATGACTAAAATTTATAACCTACTCCAAGCTGGAAGTTATGGATGGTTCCATAATCTACCCTTCGTCCAGCCTTTATAACTTCGGACTTATAATAATCAGTGATCAAAGCGTGGTAACGTGCCGCTACAAATAAACCTTTGCAGATATAATAGTTCACGCCCATTACACCTCCTAGCTGAAAAATATTTACATCATAATCTGCAATAGGAGTAAGTCCACTATGGTCAGTAGTGCCAGTAGTTTCTTCACGGGAAGAAATATTATAACTAACGGCAGGTCCAGCATATAAGGAAAAGCTGGGCGTAAAGAAATATTTAGCTAAAACGGGAATGGATAACATATGAGCCCGGCCCATATCAGTTCTGTTTTCTCCAGCCAAAGTGTAGCTATGCCCGATGGTCATATAGCTATAATAGGCTTCTAATTGCAATTTAAACTTATCGGTTCTGCGCTTAAATGAAAATTCAACCAGTCCACCTGCATATACTCCCCGAGCGAACTTGTTTTCAAGATTGGATATCCCTTTACTATTCCTGTTGGCAGTAGTCAGCATACCCCCTGCCTGAACGCCGAATCTGGCATGTTGTGCTTGTGTCGCTACCGCCAAGCCGGAAAGCAAAGCAATAAATATAATTTTTTTCATAAAAAACCCTTTACTAGTCATATAATACATTTTAATAAGTTTTATCGCATTCATACTATTATAGCTACAAACGAAAAACAGTAGCACCTTATGATGCTACTGTTAAAACATTTTAACTATTTTTTTATGCTATACTATTGATGATATTCAATAAACGTTAATTAGAATTTATATCCTACACCCAGCTGGAAGTTATGAATGGTTCCATAATCCGGAAATAGCGGGTTGGCTTTATAATATTCAGGCAACAAAGCATGGTAGCGTGCCTCTACAAAGAATCCTTTATAGATATAATAATTAACGCCTGCCATAGCTCCTAACTGGAATTTATTTACATCATCATTTGTACTGCTATTAGATTCACTCCCATTAATAACTGCCTTTTTAGCATTGGAAGATAAGTTCAGGTTAGCAGACGGACCTGCGTATAAAGAAAAACTTGGCGTAAAAAAGTATTTAGCCAATACGGGAACCGAAACCATATGTGCCCTGGCACGATCATCAACATCATTGCCTCTATCCAGATAATCATGACGAATCGTCATATAGCTGTAATCAGCCTCTAATTGTAATTTAAACTTATCTGACTTGCTCTTAAAAGAAAACTCAACCAGACCTCCGGCATACAGGCCAGGTGCCAACTTATTTTCCAGGTTTGTTGCACCAACGTTTGTTCTGCTGGCAGTGGTTAACATACCACCAGCCTTAACACCAAATCTTGCGTATTGCGCGTTTGCGGCTACCGTCAAACCGGAAAACGCCGCGATCGTCAAAAGTACCTTTTTCATTGCTTATTGTTTTGTTTAGTGCCCCAAAATTAGCTATAAATTCAGTAAGTAATTGTGAATGACTGGCTAAAGGGAACTTTAAGCAACAATATTTTTATTAGTCATGTAAATACTATTCACCCTTAGAAAGCTTATAAATATTGATTTAACGGGTATCAAAGAGGTACATTAGCTTAAGCCCCACAACATTATTAAACTGGTCTTCCCGGCCAAAAGCAGTAAGGTCCTGGTGTTTTTTACGGATGGACAATAATGAATATTGGAACCTGGGAGCGACAAAGAATCCGGCAGCTATATGGAAACTTGCCGTCGCCACGAAACTCAAATCAATTTTACGGAAAGGAAACTGATACAGTTGACCACTATGTGTTATGATTTTTTCTTCGGAGGTTGCCAGATAGCCTACGGCCAGGCCGGCGCCATAAATACTTTTACGTGGCCCGCGCCAATAATTGAGCTGCAGCGGCAACTCCGCGTAGGTCAGCCGGATGTCCTGGCTTTGCATAAAACTTCCGGTGCCGGAGCCACTTCCGGAAGCCCCCTTACCACTATAAAGCACTTCCATACTCCAGGCCAGGCATCCCTGGCCAAACTCAAAATCAGGGACAGGGATATAAATAATTCCTCCTAATGCCGGACTTAATTTATTATATCCTTTATAGCCATCGCCATCTACCTGCGAAACATTAGCACCTGCCATTAAGCCTCCGGTCCACTGTGCCTGTGTATAATCATATTGCGCCCTTGCCTCAAGACCCGGTGTCCATAAAGAAATCAATGTAATTAGCAGAATCTTCCTAACTTTAGGCGGAATTTCAATAGAGAACACGCTAGCAATAAACATCTTAAAAAAGTTATGAGTTTCAAATATACACCAACTGCACTAAAAAAGGTGGAGCAGATATATGATGAAGCCAAATACCTCGTCCGATATGAAAAGGGAAATTTTGCTTCGGGATATTGTGTATTGGAGCATAAAAAAGTGGTGGTCGTCAACAAGTTTTTAAATGTTGAGGGCCGCATCAATGCCCTACTTGAAATATTACCCTCGATCAAAGTAGACCCGGAGACCTTCAGCGGCGAGACTTTAAAGCTTCTGGATCAATTGAATATACAAATCCAGGCTCCTGTACCAGCAACAACGGATGCCGAGGAACAGCCTGAAGCAACTGATGAAACGACTACAACACCTGAGCAAAGCCCACAAGTGTCGAAAAACCCGGAAAATGAAGGGGATAACATTATCTAAATCTTAATTAAGCTATACACGTTGAAAATCACTTTTTTAGGAACAGGCACTTCACAAGGCGTCCCCATGATCGGTTGCGATTGTGCAGTATGTACTTCTGAAAATCCTAAAGATAACCGTTTACGCAGTTCTATATGGATCCAGGACGAAGCTACCAGTGTCGTGATCGACTCCGGTCCTGACTTCAGGTACCAGATGCTGCGTGCGAAAGTAAAACACCTCGATGGCATCGTTTTCACCCATGAACATAAAGACCATGTTGCCGGCCTGGATGATGTACGCGCTTATAACTACTGGACGCAAAAAGATGTAGACCTGTTTGCCAATGCAAATACTGAAAAGATCATCCGTTCTGAATTTCATTATGCTTTTTCAGGGATCAATTACCCGGGCATACCGCAACTGAAAATTCATCCCCTCTACGGGCAGGATATACAGATAGGGTCTTTAACGTTTAAAACCATCAAAGTCCTGCATTATAAATTAGAAGTATATGGCTACCGGATTGGTGACTTTACTTATATAACAGATGCCAATTATATTTCACCGGAAGAACTGGATAAAGTGAGAGGTTCCAAAGTATTGGTATTAAATGCCCTGAGGTACGAAGAACATATTTCGCACTTTACCGTAGCCCAGGCTGTAGCTCTGGCGCAGGAAATAGGTGCTGAAACAACCTATTTCACCCATATGAGCCACCAGATCGGCTTACACGATGTAGTGAATCAAACCTTACCTGCAGGCATACAGCTGGCCTATGACCAGCTCAGCTTTGATATTTAACGGATACGCCTTGCTCTTGTTTTTATACAACATATTTATTCGCATTTACCAGGGCCTCGCAGGCCTGGCGGCACACTTTAATCCTAAAATAAAATTATTTGTTAGCGGGCGAAAGCAGCTACTGGAGCGAATTGCAGCCGACTTTAAACAGGAAGAGCAACAACCGGTATGGTTTCACTGCGCAAGCTTAGGAGAGTTTGAGCAAGGCCGCCCATTAATGGAAGCGCTGAAAGCAGCCTACCCCGAGACCAGGATATTACTTACCTTTTTCTCTCCTTCCGGCTACGAGGTCCGGAAAAATTACAGCGGCGCAGATTATATCTATTATCTTCCTATAGATACAAAAAAAAATGCGGAGCGATTTATTGCTATCACCCGGCCTCAGCTGGCGATTTTCGTAAAATATGAATTCTGGTACCATTACCTGAATACCCTGAAACAAAATGGTATTCCAAGCATAGTCGTTTCGGCTATATTCCAGGAAAGGCATGCATTTTTCAAATGGCATGGGGGCTTTCAAAGAAAAATGCTCCAAATGCTGCACTATCTTTTTGTACAAAATCAGTCCTCTGTCGATCTCCTTCAGCGCATCGGCATCTTCAATGCAGCGATAGCCGGAGATACACGGATAGACAGGGCTTTAACCATTGCCCATACGGAAAAGCACTATCCAATAGTCCAGGAATTTAAAGGGAAGCACAAATTAATTGTGGCCGGCAGCACCTGGAAAGAGGATGAAACCTTACTTCATGATGCCTTGGTACAGCTCAAGAACCCCGCTATAAAGCTACTCATAGCGCCACATGAGGTCCACAAAGATCATATAGCGCAAATAATGGAACGCTTCCGTGCATTTCAACCCGTATTATGGTCGGCGCAGCAAGTCAACCCTGACAACAGGGTATTGATTGTGGACAATATCGGGCACCTGGCTTACCTCTACCGCTATGCAGACTATACCTGGATCGGTGGTGGCTTTAACAAGACGGGCATTCACAATAGCATTGAAGCCGCTGTTTATGGTCAGGCGCTCACCTGGGGACCTGTATACAACCGCTACCAGGAAGCTATTGATCTAATTGATAATGGCGCTGCCTGTAGTTTTGCGGATGCTACTGCTTTCGCTAACAAGATCAGCGAATGGATACATGCTCCGGAGGGGCATAAAAAAGCCGGACGAGCGGCCCGGCAATATATTGAATTGAATAAAGGTGCTACCGAAAAGATCTTAAGCTACCTTAAGCAGCAAAATATTTCCTAACCGTTTCCAGCAAAGAGAGGTAGGTTTCATCTTCTTTCTGCCAGCCGTAACGCTCCATTGCCGTAGTAGACAGCCATTCCTGAGCCGCTTTAAAATCATTACAGAAAACAATTTTATCCAGACTTTCTTCGTAAGCTGTTTTGTTATTGGCGAACAGCTCATTCATATATTGGTATTTATCATTAATCCCGATAAAGGAGCGGATATCTTTGATCTTCTGTTGGAATACATACCCTTGCTTAGGACTTTCAGCAGCATTATCCTTTACCTCCGGTAGCTCGAAATGTATTTCGGTATAAACCGGCTCTTCTTTTACCGCAACGATGTCTGAATCCAGCCTCGGATAGTCGTCATCATTGATTACGTGTTGCTCTTTTGTATCATCGTCCTCAACAAGCGCTTCTTCAGCTATAGGCGCTATGGCTTCCGGCGCTGTCACTTCCGTTTCTGAAGCAGTCTGTTCATTTTCATCGTTTGCTTCCGGGGCCTCAATTACTGCTTCCTCCTCAATTTCTGTTGACTGAATTTCCGGTGTCGGTATTGCAGCTTCAACAGTAACTGCTGGTGTTTCAATTTCGGGTTCCTCAATCGTAGTTGCGACTTCATTTTCAACAGGTGCCACTACCACTTCAGGTTCTGGTTCTTGCTCACGAGCTACCGTTGGTTCTGGCTTTAAATGCAGGCCCATTCCCTGTTTTGCCAGTATATCAGTCCTTGCATCCAAAAGATCTGCATATAAAACACGGGTATAATCAAGCATCAGGTCCAGATCAATCACTTGCTTTTCCTCTTGCTTATAATAAATGTCTTGTAATTTCCTCAGAAGATTATGAATGCGTTCCATGTTTAAAGATGTTCGTGCAAATATAACAAATACGTACCATTCGGTTCAACACAAGATTTTGTAAAAAGACGGGCATACTACTGCTCTACATCATAAAATATTTTATAATATTTCCGTCCTTCTTCATCCACCCCCTGCTCAATCATACTCCGGTCGCCATGTATATAAATATGAAAATTTTTGTCCAGCTTGATCACACTTTTATAGCTGCGGGTCTGCTTTTTGAGCGCAGCATCAGAAATATCAAATTGGTTTTCCAATTGTACTTCATATTGGTTTTCATAATCACCTTTATATTTGGCGAAACGATCTATGATCTCCGGCTGTGCCAATACCTCCTGTTCGAATTCATGAATATCGAAACTTTCCTTTTCTTTAAAATAATGCATGGAGCGGTTCAGCAGGTCTACCTGGTCGGCCTTACTTACTTCAAAGTTTTGCGGGAGATCCTGTAGCACAAATTCTTTATACATAGACATGGTCTGGTTGGTATGAAAGAATTCATTCTGCATTTGTTGCACTTTCAGGTAATCATCCAGCCAGTATTGCGCTTCACTATTTTTATTACTATTATCGACCACTGCTACCTGTAGCTTTCCCTCTTCATCCAGGATCACTATAGCGCCTTTGTCCAGCTTCGCGAGGTTTACCCCTTCATGCTGATCGATCTCAAAATTATTGTCAAACGGTTTTACTTTCAGGAAAATATCTTTCTGTTCCGATTTGAAAATACCTATTGCAGGATACTGTCCGCCCTTAAAATCAAAAGCTTCATAATAGACGACATAAAGCTCACCAGCCTTTATTTTGGGATGATCACTGCATTCATAAAGATATTTCGCCAGTGAACGGGATTGTTCAAAGAGGGATGCCGGGTCTTCCAGGATTGCGGAAGCATAGGTATAAACTTCGTTCAGGTCCAGGTTGGATTCATGAAAAAATTCATAAATAGTATCAAACTTAAAAGAGGAAATAAAATAGCCGTTCAGCAGCTCAGAGAGGGTATCGTCTATCTGCAACAAGCCATCCGATAAAAAATAACCTTCTGTATTGGCCTTATTGCCTACTTTATGTAATGCTATGGGTAAACTCATGTTGAATCAGGAAAAATAATAATATAAATAGGATTGTTTACTTACCGCTCATCCGGCCTTTACTAAAGGTGTAATAGGCCAGAAAGGCGGCTAGTGCCATGAATAAACTTCCGAGTAAAAAGGCCGCACCCGGGAAATGCACCACTGCCTGCTCTCTTGAAAAATAGGAAAAAATACGCGTCATTAATAAAGGACCGATAATAGCGGTACCGCTCATCAGACTGGCCAGGATACCCTGCAGCTCTCCCTGCTCATTAGCCGGTACTTTAGAGCTGATCACCGCTTGTAAAGCAGGACCGGCAATACCTCCTAGACAATAAGGGACGAGGAATGCAAACATCATCCACTCCTGTGCAGAGAAGGCGAACAATACCAACCCTATTGCATAAAGACTCAAGCCCAGGTAGATACTCTTCTGGTTACCCAGCTTCGGGTTCAGCCAACGGATCAACACACCTTGTACCAGCCCGGTAAGCACACCTACCGCGCCCAGGGAAATACCGATCATCCGTTCATTCCAGTCAAACTGGTATTTAGTAAAGAAGCTCCAGTTACTGTTGACCGCATGCGAAGCCATATACATTAATATCATCGCAATGATCAGCCATTTCAATTCAGGATACTTCCTGATCTTAACTACAGTACCTAAAGGATTGGCCCGTTTCCAGTCGAAAGCCCGCCGATTTTCGGGTTTCAGCGACTCCGGCAAAGCAAAATAACCGTAGATAAAATTAAGCAGGCAAAGCAATGCTGCCGCCAAAAACGGGATACGGATCCCAAAGCTACCCAGGAAACCACCGATTACCGGCCCGATCACAAACCCCATACCAAAGGCAACGCCGATCAAACCAAAGTTCTTAGCCCGGTCTTCATGAGTACTCACGTCTGCTATAAATGCACTTGCAGGTGTGATACTCGCCCCTGTTATACCGGCAATAATCCGGCCGATAAACAACATACTCAGGCTGGAGGCAAAATACAGGAACACATAATCCAGGGCAAAGCCTATTAATGAGATCAGGATAACAGGCCTTCTGCCGAATTTATCGCTGAGGTTACCCACCAGCGGAGCAAACAAAAACTGGGTAAAAGCATAAGCCGCGATCAGCGATCCGCCATACTCTGCAGCTTTATCAGCTCCTACCTGCATAATCTCCCCGATCAGGTCAGGCATTACCGGGATAATGATCCCCCAACCTACAAAGTCGATCAGTAAAGTGATAAATATAAAAGTAAGCGCATTGCGCTTTTTCGATGTTTCCATAAAAAGATAAGATAAAAAATGGCGACCTGTAAGCCGCAACAAATTTCAATGAATTAATACGTATTGACAAAAAAGATTTATAAAACCCCTGTAAATAAGCTTTGACGACAACAAGAATAATAAAAAATTGCCCTATGATAATATTTGCAACAGGAAATACGCTATATAATATAATAACCTTAATTATAATTTTTATGAAACATGGCATGCTTTTAGCTTTAATGCTATTGTTGATCACTGCTCCTACATGGGCAGACAATAAAAGAATCAACCTGCTGGAAGCAGTGGAAAAACAAATGGTGCATTATTCCGTAACGCGCAATAAAGCTTCTTTTAATAGTAAAGGATTAACCGTTGCTATTACCAATACCGGCAAAGAAGCATTAGTAGTAAAAATAGACCCGGCCATGATATTTGCACCGGAAGACACTACCTACCAGGACCTGATGCTGCCGGGCAATGAGGTACTTTATGTAGGGGCCGGCCGTACCAATACGCTCGAGGTGCAAACTTATTGTGCCAAAAGCGCCGCCCGCTCTCCTGGTACTGAATTAAAATTCCGCTTTAAAAAACAGGGAGACAGCAGCAGCATTAAAACCCTGGAATATATGCGCCAGATCTCGGCAGGACAAGACCTCGCACAAAAAATCGTTTGGTTCCTGACGGATGAACGTAAGGATCTGAGCAGCGTTTACGAGGATAATCAGAAGGAGCAATCGCTAAAAATGATACAGTTTCTGAGCAAATTATATGCAATAGAGATACCGGGATACCGCACAGAAAGAGGTATCGACACCACGCCCGGAGCAGTAGCGTTGAGCGAAACCGTACTCAAATTACACGTCCGGCTGGAATGGGAGCAGCCGGGCCCGGAAACCCTGAGCCTTTCTATATTTAATGAAAACAATGAGAAGATTGCCTCCTATTTTGAAGCAATGGCGGTGCGTAAAGGCCGCGCAGAAATAACCGCTTCATTTGAAACCATCAGTTATCCAAAAGGCAATTATTATGTAAGGGTATACAATGACATCGGTAATGTGATTAAAGAGGTCAAAGTTCCCTTACAGTAAATGAATACCACCATAACCCGAATTGGCCAACAGTATATTATTCTTTCCATTTATTGAGCCATTTCTTTTCTGCTTCCTCCAGCTTTTGAATCTCGGCTTTATAGCCCGGGTCCGGCATATACCATTCGGTCATATTGGTAAAATAATCCTGCAGCGCTTTATCCTTAAAAACATATCCCCTGCGGGCAAAAGGCAAGTTGCGCAATATTTTCTGGTTTACAGGTGTTGCGGGCGAAGGTTCGGGAATGGTCGCTTGCTGGTAAATGGAAAAAGGCAGGCTGCTATTATTATAATCAAAATGATCGCTTCCTGACAGGTAGCGCCAGCTGTAAACGAATAGTTCACCACGAGGGCGGAAGTTCTTTTGATGAAAAGTGATCGTACCTTGCCTGATATGGAAGCTTGCGACATCGCCCTGTTCATAATTCCGGGCCCTACCCTGCTCTTCTTTAGCCTTTCCCACCCCACTGATCTGCCAGTCAGCAGCTTTATCAAAAAAAGCTTTGGCAATGTGAAAAGACTCAAAGTTGCCCATATCCAGGATTAAGGTAAAATCGTCGATCTGCTTGTTGGCCCAGCGGTTGGCCGCAGTGAGCACATAATCGAAGTCATAATCGAAATCTACAGAGCCGGACGCATCATATTGATAGGTATGCTTAATAATATTTAAGCCTTTTTTAAAATGAGCTTTAAAATGGTAGACATAAAAAAAGTCTACGGTATTTCCCCCTTTATTCCCTTGGAAAGTCTTCCAGTCAATGGTTTTGATCTTCCCGTTTTGGTTGTATAGCGTATCGGCGACCAATGCAGTGCTATATTTCAAGGGTGCATTATTCATGATCACTTTAAAATGCCGCATGTAAGGATGCTGCCCGTTTACAGGAGCCCCGTCTACATCCCCCTCCGGAGAGAAAGCCTCAAACCCTACGGTAATCTCTTTAGCATTGCCTGGATTATAAAATTCATAATAAACCGATACTTCTATCTGCTCATTGTTCACTTTTTTAATCTGCAGCACTTCTTTTTGTACCCTGACATCCGTTTCCACAATCGGGATCAGCTGATTGCCCGAGGCATAATAAGCCCCGTCATTCGCAGATGCCCCGGAAGCCCAGGCTAGCATAATAGCACCAAAAATATACTTCATCATCCCGGTTTTGTTGCTAAGATAGTATTTCTGACCTAAGTAATTAAATCGCTGAAACATTATACGATATCCAAAGAAATAAAGCCGGCTTTATAAAGGAGTATTTTATATTTGTTTCCCCACAAATTAGCTTAATTTTGCCCCAAATTTTAAAAAATTAACTACTCAATGACTGCTGCTGAAATACGCCAACATTTTTTAGATTTTTTCCAGTCTAAAGGACATACTATTGTTCCTTCCGCGCCGATCGTGGTAAAGGATGATCCGACACTTATGTTTATCAACTCCGGGATGGCGCCTTTCAAGGACTATTTCCTGGGTAATAAACAAGCGCCCCATAAGCGTGTCGCGGACACCCAAAAATGTTTGCGCGTAAGCGGTAAGCACAATGACCTGGAAGAGGTAGGTGTAGATACTTACCACCATACTATGTTTGAAATGCTGGGTAACTGGAGTTTTGGTGATTATTTCAAGAAAGAAGCCATTGCCTGGAGCTGGGAGTTATTGACCGATGTCTTTAAATTAGCTAAAGACCGCTTATATGTTACCGTGTTCGAAGGCGATGCCGGCGACGGCCTGCCGCTGGACCAGGAAGCCTACGATGAATGGAAAAAATGGATCGCTGAAGATCGTATCCTGAAAGGCAATAAGAAAGATAACTTCTGGGAGATGGGCGATACCGGTCCTTGTGGCCCCTGCTCCGAGATCCATGTAGACTGCCGTTCTGAGGAAGAGCGTAAAGCCGTCGATGGTGCAACTTTGGTGAATGCAGACCATCCGCAGGTGATCGAGATCTGGAATAATGTATTCATGGAGTTCAGCCGTTTAAAAGATGGTTCTTTAGAAAAACTTCCGGCGCAACACGTAGATACGGGTATGGGCTTCGAACGCCTGGTTCGCGTATTACAGGGCAAGCAAAGTAACTATGACACCGACGTGTTCACGGGTACCATTGCTGCCATTGAAAAAATTACCGGCAAAAAATATGACGCTTCGGACAGTAAGGAAGCCATTGCTTTCCGGGTTTTATCCGATCATATCCGGGCCATTTCCTTCACTACAGCAGACGGACAGCTACCGTCTAATACCGGTGCGGGTTATGTGATCCGTCGCATTTTACGCCGTGCCGTGCGTTATTATTACTCTGCGCTTGATTATAAGCAACCTTTATTGTTCCAATTGGTGCCGGTTCTGGCAAGCCAATTCGAAACCGTATTCCCTGAGCTGAAACAACAGGAAGAATTTGTCACTAAGGTGATCAAAGAAGAAGAAGACAGCTTCCTCAGGACCCTGGAAAAAGGCTTGAAGAAAATAGACGGTATTATTCACCAGAGTAAAGGCCAGACCATTAATGGTAAAGAGGCATTTGAACTGCTGGATACTTATGGTTTTCCGATTGACCTGACGCGGCTGATCGCGGCTGAAAATAATCTAAGTGTAGATGAAGCGGCATTCGAGGCTGAGATGCAACAACAAAAAGACCGTTCCCGTATAGCTACCACAGTTGATGCGGAGGATTGGGTAATGGTAAATGAGATTGACCGTAACGTTTTCGTGGGTTATGATGACCTGAATATCCAAACAAAAGTAGCCCGTTACCGCAAGGTAAAAGCAAAAAATAAAGAACAATACCAGCTGGTACTGGAAACAACTCCTTTCTATGCAGAGAGTGGTGGCCAGGTGGGCGATAGAGGTGTTTTGATCTTCGGTGAAGAAGTGATCGAGGTAGTGGATACCAAAAAAGACAATGACCTGATCATTCACTTTACCGAAAAATTACCGGCGGATATTGCTGCCGGAGTAACTGCGAAGGTGGATTGGGAAAAGCGGATCAATACTATGTATAACCATACCGCTACCCACCTGTTACATGCTGCTTTAAAAGAAGTTTTAGGGGCGCATGTGAACCAGAAAGGATCATTGGTGAGCGAAGAGGTATTACGTTTCGACATTTCCCACTTTGCCAAAGTGACTGATGAAGAATTACGCCAGATCAATTATATCGTTAATGAAAAGATCCGGGCGAATATCCCGGTGGTGATCAAAGAATTACCAAAAGAAGAAGCTTTAGCATTAGGTGCGATGGCCTTATTCGGTGAAAAATATGGTGATGTAGTACGCGTAGTGACTATTGACCCTGATTTCTCGGTTGAGCTTTGCGGTGGTACGCACGTAGGCAGTACGGGCATGATCGGTTCTTTTGTGATCACTGCTGAATCTGCGGTTGCAGCCGGTGTACGCCGTATCGAGGCGCTTACGGGCGGTGCAGCCACCCGATTTTTGGTAGACAAATTGCAGGAGAGCAAAGCGCTGGTTGAATTATTAAAAACCAAAGACCCGGTAAAAACCATTGAGAAATTAATTGAAGATAAAGCGGCCCTGGAGAAAAAGATCGAGGCTTATGAAGCCAAAGAAATAGCAGCTTTAGCGAAATCATTAGCAGCAAATGCGGCAACGATCAACGGCATTTCATTTGTAGGCGCCAAAGTGGATGCCGCTAATGCAGATGCCTTGAAGAAAGCGGCCTTAGACCAGAAAGTATACCTGGACAAATTTATTGCGGTATTGGTTGCCGAGATTGGTGGTAAAGCCTCTGTAGCGATTGCTATAGATGAAGCAACAGCCAATGAAAAAGGGCTGGATGCGGGTAAAATAATTAAACAACATATCGCGCCCTTGATCAAAGGTGGCGGTGGCGGTCAGAAATTACTGGCGAATGCCGGCGGACAGGATGTGTCGCAGCTGGAGCAGGTAATTGAAGTCGTGAAAAGATTACTCTAAAATTAAAAAATGCCCTTGTAGCTAACAAGGGCATTTTTGTATCATATCGTTGCCTATACTATTGTTGAGGCACCAAAAAAACAGACTTAATTTCCGCAACAAAATCTCCGGTGCTCCAATAAGTTGCAACCCCATTTTTCCATAAAGTAGCTTTCTTGTTATCGCTACCAGCGACATACACATCATTACCCAATACACTTACAGAACCGGTAATATCAAAACTATTTGCATAACCAGCATTCAGATTGACCATAACACCATTTTTCCACAATGCAATGCGACCTCCAGCACCAGCCCGGCCTTCAACCCCCGCTACATATATATCAGTACCCGAAATAACAACAGAAGTGGCTTTTGCATCATAGCCGGCTGAGTCAACCGGAAGCACAGTAGGGCTACCATTTTTCCATAATGTGGCAACAAGGTTACCACCAGTGCTTTCTGCCCCTGCTATATACGTATCAGCTCCTGATAGTGCAAGCGCATAGGCTATGGTACGTAAATTATCAGAAACATTAGCACCAACTCCATTTTTCCAAAGATGAGCAAAAGTATTCAAAGTGCCTGCAACATAAACATCAGTACCGGAAACAACTACGGAATTGGCAGCACCGGCACTACCCTCGCTGAGATTTACCCGCACACCATTTTTCCATAATACAGGCACATATGACGGCGGGGTAACTGTACTAATGATTTCAGAGCCTGCAATATAGACATCGTTACCAGATATCGCTATTGCAGTAGCAGTAACATTATTAATACCATCAGAAAGATCAGTAGCAACTCCATTTTTCCATAATTTAGCCACACGTTTCCCATTAACATTGGTTTCATATCCTACCACATAAACATCTGTGCCTAAAACGGCTACTCCATTGGCTATCGCACTCAAACTTCCGCTGGTTAAATCTGCGGCTACTCCATTTTTCCACACTTTAGCGACCGTTTTCATCAATTCATTGCGCTCATAACCAGCCGCATAAATATCTACGTTTTCTGTTGCAGCTTCATCTATGTTTGATGACTTTTTCTTACAGGCAATAAACATCATTGCCAGGAAAGGCAAAACACATAAAATCTTCTTCATATCCAATTAAAAATTTACTAAATTATCAAACTATACATTTACTGCCTGGGGCTAACAAAAACAGAAACGGACTCTGCAGCCCAGGTACCATCTGTCAAATTAGTAGCGACGCCATTCTTCCATATTTTTGCTATATTATTATCTTTACCTGCCACATATACATCATCACCAAATACAGTTACTGAATTAGCAACAGCATAGCCAGTACCATCCGTCAAGTTAATACCTTCACCATTTTTCCATAGTTTAGCAGTAGACTTACCGCTTATTGAGATCTCCCAACCTGCAACATAAACGTCTTTACCCGATACAACTACGGAATTGGCAACAGCATAGCTATTCCCATCAGTTAGATTAACAGGTATGCCATTTTTCCAAAGCTTTGCGATTGATTTTTCACTATCAGTACTTTCCCTACCCGCAACATATATGTCATTTTCTGACACTGCAATAGAGTAAGCGAAAATACTATTACTATTACCACTTGTGATATCGGTAGCTATACCATTTTTCCATATCTTAACAACATAAGGATCTAGGTTTTTAGCCTGGTAACCCGCTACATATACATCTTCACCTTTGATTGCAACTGCATAAGGAAATGTTCCCCTGTCATTACCATCATTAAGGTGATTGATAGCAACTCCATTTCTCCAAATTTTTGCAATAGTTTTCCCATTTTCATATTCATAACCGGTAACGTATACGTCATTATTAGATACAGCCAATGAAAATAGATTGCCATCACTACTTTCAGAAGTAATTATAGAGGGCACACCATTTTTCCAAAGTTTGCCCATAGATCGGCCATTCTCATTTACATTACCAATAACATATAAATTTCCATCAGATACCACTACCGATCTGGCGGAACTCCAGTTCTCATTAACTAATTTAATCCCATCGCCATTCTTCCATAATATGGCTAAAGGTTCTGTATTACTGTGTTGGAAACCTGCCACATAAACATCAACATGGACTTCTTTAGACTTTTTCTTACAGGCAATAAACATCATTGCCAGGAAAGGCAAAACACATAATAATTTTTTCATATTCATATAGAATAAAAGGAGCGCAAAAATACAATTATTAAGAGAACGCCCAACGGCTTTATTTCCATATCCGTTTATAATGCCCCTTAAAATAAAATCAATTGTGAAACCTTTTGAGAATCGTCTATGCTCCGCATTTATTCATTAATTTTGCAAACGGATATTTATTAGGTCAACCAAAGCCCGGTACATTCCATTAGAAGTTGCATAAAAGATAATTATGAATAGTAGCGTAGTTTTCCCGGAAGCCATTTTAGCTACAGTAGTCAATGATGCTGTATTGAGTTCCGTGGCCCATAAAGTAAAAAATGCGGAACGTATCACAACGGATGAATGTGAATACCTCTTCCAGCATGCCGACCTCAGTTTTGTAGGCGCATTAGCCAATTATATCAACCTTAAAAAGAACGGTAAAAAAGTTTATTTCAACAAGAACTTCCATATTGAACCTACAAACGTCTGTATTTTCAAATGCGACTTCTGCTCTTATTCCCGCACTTACAAAAATCGAGAGAAAGGCTGGGAATTAGGGATTGACCAGATGCTGGATATCGTAAAGAAATATGACAACCAACCGGTAACAGAAGTACATATTGTAGGTGGTGTACACCCTAAAATGAACCTGGATTTCTTTTGTGAATTACTGGAAAAAATCCATGCTCATCGCCCGGACTTACACCTTAAAGGCTTTACTTCCGTAGAATTGGACTATATGTTCAACAAAGCGAAATTAACTTACCGGGAAGGCCTTGAGCGTATGCACAAAGCCGGTTTGCAGTCATTGCCCGGTGGTGGTGCCGAAATCTTTGACCGAGGTGTACGGGATGAGATCTGTAAAGATAAAATCAGTGGTGAAGGCTGGATCGAAATGCATGAAACCGCGCACGAGATCGGTATGCCTTCAAATGCAACTATGCTGTATGGCCATATCGAAACCTTTGCCCATCGTGTAGATCACATGAACCGTTTACGTGAATCCCAGGACCGCGTAGGTGGGTTCAACTGCTTCATTCCTCTGAAATTCAGGAACGGGGATAATGATATGTCACACTTAGGAGAAGTAAGCATTATCGAAGACATGAAAGTCTATGCCATCGCACGCATTTTCCTGGACAACTTCAATAACATTAAAGCTTACTGGCCTATGTTGGGCCGCGAAAGCGCACAATTAACCCTGGAGTACGGCGTTAATGACCTGGATGGAACGATTGACGACACCACCAAAATCTATTCTATGGCAGGTAGCGAGGAGCAAAATCCATCCATGAGTACTGAACAGTTATGTGAACTGATCACCCACGTAGGAAAAGTCCCTGTAGAGCGCGATTCAATCTACAACGAAATACAGGTTTTTGAAACTACAGAAGCATAATTACTTATCTTCATACAATCATATAAGCCTAAATGAGAATAGTTATCTATCCACATTTAGGCTTTTTTATAAAATTATTCACAAGACAGGATATGGATCTGTTAACCGGTTCACATCTTTAGTATAAATACAAAAACATGAAAAAACTACTTTTGTTAATGATGATGGCATGGTCCGGGCAGGTAGCCCTGGCACAGGTACCCAAACCCCTGATCGGGAAAACTTTCTACAATATCAACAGGTGGAACATGGACCCGAGATTTGGAGGGACACCTACGGTTAAATTCACAAGTGCAACTACCGCCAATGTGAAAAAAGGCGATATTATGGAAACTGCCAAAGTAAAGCTTTATAAAAAAGGGTTTATCATCACTACAGAACAAAGGAAACTTTCAGATACTTTTCAATTCGAAGTAATGCCTGCCAAAACAGCGAACGCAGATGGTTATGAGATGAAAGATCAACAGGGTACCATATGGACCACCCGATTTTCGGGCACTGCTGAAGAGGCCAGTATTAAAGCCTACCCGGCAGCACAATCGGGCTATGTAAAAAATGTTATTGTACTCCCTAAAAAGAATAATGAGGAACTGTATAAAGTGGAAGTCTATGCAGGCGTAATACAGGAAGTAGATTGTAACAGCCACTCTATGCTGGGCGTTATAGAAGAAAAGCTTCTGGATGGTTATGGCTATACTTATTACAACGTAAAAACAGAAGAAAGAATTTTGAGCACCCGTAAAGGCTGCCCTGATCAAAAGAAGACGACAAAATTCGTCAGTACACAGCCTTTAATCGTCCGTTACAACAGTAATGCCCCTATCGTGATCTACAGCCCTAAAGATGTTCAGATCAGGTATAAAATATATACCACCAATAATCAGTGGGAGATCGCCAGGCCTCAATAGTCCGGGCGCTTGTAAAAAGAAAGGAACAAATTGTAGTACCTAATTAATGGTGCACAATTTGTTCCTTTTTCTATTTACTTCAATTGTCATTCAGTGGTAAAAGTATTGTCATAAGTTGGATCCTGACAAAAAAATGACCATACTCTTGGCTACATTCGTAGCCGATGAGCTACTACTCAGCGGCAGTACAGGTGCCGGCGACTATGACCTTTCCAGCTTCAGCAGCCGGAAGGTGGGTGGCGCCATCCGCCTATCCCCCTTCCGGCCTATAGCCAGCATTAAAGATGAAGAAAACACCGGCTATGTATTTAGCCTGGCCTCCGCTTCATTCAGGTATGCCTATTATACCCGAAGCGATGGATTCAGAGCTAATTCTTTTAGCCTGGAATTAAATTTCAATTTTTAAAACAAAAAATGCAGCTCTTACAGAGCTGCATTTTTATTATCAAAGATTATTAATTATCCTGCCTTTGGGATATTTGACCGAATAAGAGAATTTCACTTTTCTTATTTCTCCCGGCTTAAGGTTCAGCCGCCAGGTCAATACACCATTATCGGGATTCAGGCTCGCCTGATCCGAGCTGATTAGTTCTATACTTACAGCATTATCGGTACTCGAAGGGATCTGATCTTTCAACAGCAACTCTATTTTTTCCGACTTGCCGTTCTTTACGGTCAGTTCATAAACAAAGGTTTGCTTTTTAGTACTGCCCAGCGTTTTCACCCCGCTTTGATCTGAAACTTTTTCCCGTTTAACGGTAATCCTTTTATCCCTTCCTATACTTACATTAATCGTATCTTCAGTAGTGTAAGGGTTCAGCATTGTTTTACCTACAAACTTATTTTCAAAAAGTATATTGGCAGGCCCAGGCATCAGGTTCAGGCTTTCGATATCTGTAAGTTCGGCTAACAGAAACACATCCGGGTCCAGTCTCGGTACCGCATAGTGTTTGTATACGGTATTGAGCTCATGGGTCTGCAAGGCTACTGCATGTACCTTATAATTAGAGGCGATTGTGTAAGGAAGATCAATATTAAATGTAGTGGCTACCGGGCTTTCACGGGTACTGACATACTCATCCAGGCTCTTAGTAGCTAATTTAGCCCGCATCCGGTAATCTGATTCCGAAGCCTGTATGGCATTAACCGCTACATCTTCCCTGCTAGCGCCATAGGCTGGTGGCACACCGAACTGAAGATACCAGGTAGCTAAAAGAGGGGCTACATTGCCAAGCGTCGGATTACCGGTTGAAAGTGATAGTTTCACCTTATTCCAGTCCAGGCCTGTATTCTGTTGTATATTCGCTTTATACACCAGGTTAATGGGCTGGTTGAGGTTATCGGCTTTTATATCATATGCTGCCGACCAGGTAGCGGCATTGCTCAGGTAAGAAACCTGTATCGTACTATTCACCGCTGCAGATGCCATCAACTGAAGCTTAAGCTGGCCACGGGTTACCAGCTGCTGTTGCTGTACTTTTCCACCCAATGTAGCCAGTTCTGCATTCCATATCCTGACTTTTTCATTGAGTTCTTTTTCCTGTTGCCGCTGTTCGGAGAGTTTATCTCTTAACTCGATCTGCTTCACCAGGTAAATTTCTGAAAGTTTGCCCAACTCTGCAGCATTCACGCCATTCTGCGGGCTGCTGATCACCTGGTTTTGCTCCAGCAGGGCCAGGGACTTATCGTAAGCGGCGATCCGGTTCATCACTTTTTGCAAACTTAGTTGCGCCTCTTTTATCGCTGCACCTATCTTTTTTTGTTCGGGGTTGTATAAAGCGGTATCCTGTTGCCGCGTATCCACTTCCTGGTTTTTATTGACCAGCACAGATAAAATGGTTACGTTTGCCGGAGCGCTTACCTGTATGGTATTCTCATCTATAGTACCGGCCACATTATCGATGATCAACTCTGAAGCTCCCGCCGGAAGATTAATTCTTGCGCTATGACTCAATGAAGCCCCAGCTTTATAAACCACAACTTCTTCCAGTTGTGCCTCGAAACGCGGTAGCTGTTGCGCTTTTACCTGGTATACCAGTAGCGCACAGCATAGGCATAAAATAATTTTTCTCATAAACCTGTTTTTGCTTTTTTTCAAAAGTATACCGCAAAAACAAGTCATGCCACACTACTTGGTCAAATGAAGCCCCGACTAGGTAAAATCGCTGAATGCGCAACAGATGTGCTAGTATTCATTATTGGTTTTGTATTTGCGCAGGCGGTGTCCGGAACGGTCCAGCTTGCCCCGGATGCTTTTCGCCTCGCCGGCATCAATATAGCCATCCCTTCTTGCCTTAGCAATAGCATTCCGGATAGCTTGTTGTTCTTTGAGCAGTTTATCGTACTCCTTAGGAGTAACAGCACCATTACGCCTTGCCAGTTCTATACGGTTCCTTTGCTTCCGCAGTTCGTTTTCAAAATTATGTTTACCCTGGGCATAACCATTACCGGTCCAACCTATAAATACCAGGATACCAACGATAAGCATTCTTTTCATAACCTGAATTTTATAAACTCAAATTTAAACAATTACTACACGTTCATATTGTTAATTAATCATTTATAACAGATTTTCAACATTCAAATACAATCAGCTCGCTGCTGCCTAAGCTTTCCATTCCATTTTACGTCTCCAATAACAAAGCATTAAAATCATGAAAAAAATTCTATTTGCGGGCCTTGTCCTGTCTTTAAGCATTTTAGCGCAGGCACAAACGCTTGAGCTGGATCCCGTTTTTGGCACCAACGGCGCTACCATTGGTTCCGTTACCGGAGATTACCATCAATTTTATGCCATCAAAAAGACCGCCAACGAATCTTTTATTTGTCTTGGCTCTGAAGAGGACAATGACGGATCATCAAAAAGCTTCCTGGCCAAATATACCAACACAGGGACCTTAGACCAGAGTTTTGGCACCAATGGTATTGTAAAATTTAATGACGCGGATACTGTAGACAATTATTACTTAGCACTTACCCTGCAAAGTGACGGAAAAATACTTGTTGGCGGGGATAATTATGATGGTAATGCCAGTACTTACTGGGTGAGAAGATATAATGCGGATGGCTCCGCAGACAACACTTTTGGTAACAACGGTGCAGCCCAGGTATTCAACACCTTGAATAATTATGGCAACATCCCCAATATAAGTTTACAAGCAGATGGAAAAATACTGGTAAGCTATGAGACGGATTCAGGAGATCCGGGCATCACAAGGCTCAACGCAGATGGCAGCCTGGACAATACATTTGGGACCAATGGCCTGGCCCATCCGGGCACCGGCATTTCAGGCCTGTTTTACAATTACGTAAAAGCACTTGACAACGGAAAGATCCTGGTAGCGGCTTACATTAATGACATTAACGGAAGTGGCAATACGAATGAAATACTGGTTTATGGCCTGAATAGTAACGGTATGACTGATCTCGCTTTCGGTGTAAATGGAAAGTTTAATTATACCCTTCCAGACCAGGTATTGGGCATTCAAAATTTAAACCTGCAAAGCGATGGAAAGATCATTGTCGGCGGCTATAGCTACGATCCCAATAGTTCTTCTGCGGATATTAAACTAATGCTGATCAGGCTGCTTACTAACGGATCTCCCGATAACACCTTCGGCACACAGGGGGTGGTGAACATGACGCCTGAATCCGGGGATATTGAAGCGACGAGTGTGCATGTCTTAAGCGATGACAAGTTAATCATAAATTACGGCAACTATGATTCTCTGTATTCAGGGCTGGTAAAATTCACAGCAAACGGCACACCAGATGTTTCGTTTCACGACAATTCGGCCATAAAAATTGTCCGGGAGTTTGAATTGGGCAGTTTCATTAGCGCTATAGAAGTACAGTCAGATCAAAAAATTGTTTTTGCAGGTGTTGCCGCTACCGATGTATCCGGATCTGATCCTGAATATAAATCCCTGATCGGGAGGTTAAAGTTAGAGGGAGTAGGCATAAATACGCCATTCAAAGATATAGCCAAAATCTACCCTAACCCGGCAAAAGATAAACTCTATATTGATCTAAGTAAACAAGAAGCTACTGCAAGTGTCTTCGACCTTTCAGGAAAAAAAGTACTGGAACAAAAAATTTATCGCAACGGCACTTTAAATGTAGGGCAGCTCAATTCAGGTACTTACCTGTTAAACCTGCATTCCGGTACAGCCAACGCCGCACAGCAGTTCTCAATCATTAAATAGTAGGAGTAATCCCTAAGCATACAACTCTCTATAACAAAATAGCTGCAGATCATTTTCTGCAGCTATTTTATTAAGTGTTCATCCCATTTTACTGTTTGATAAATTTTGCTTTAAACCAATCGTTACCACTCTTTAACTGCAACCAATAAATACCGGCAGCCAGATGCCGAACATCTATCTGCTGTACAGAACTGCCGCTTCCTTTACTATTCAGCACTTCCTGCCCGTTCATATTATAAGCAATAACCGACTCAATAGATTTTCCATTATTAAGCGCTACCTGTAATTGTCCTTCTACAGGATTAGGGAACAGGTTTAATACCGATTGCTTAACGACCACCTCTTTCGTTGCAACCGGTGAATTACTTACCGATACATCATCAAGATAGATATACCCGCCCAATGCAGAAATATAACTAAATTTAAAAGCTACATTTTCCTGTCCGGCCAGCTGGCTGACATCAATCGTAAAAGGCCTGTATTTACTTTCATCTTTGGCCACCGCAATAGCCTCCAGGCTCAATGGATTCAGCAATGGCTCATCATGACCGCTCAGGTCCGTTCCGGCTTTTTTGAACAATGAAGTATAAGTAGCTCCGCAATCAGTAGATACCAGTACTTCTAAAGTGTCCGCAAAAACAGTGTCTGCTAAAACATCCGGGGTATATTTCACGTAGTTATAATCCACATTAAAATGAAGATAAACATTCCCCTGGTTCCGGAGATCCAACCTGGGGCTGATCACCTCCTCCCGCGTACCGGAATTATCGAAGATAAAAATAGAATTCAGACTGAACAAGGCCGCATCTTCTTCATAATACTCGAAAGGAAGAAAATAATCCCCTGATTTATTAAAGGCCCACTTTGTTAATGAAGTTTCGTTAGAAAAGTGCTCTTCGAATGGCAGACTTAATACTTCCTGCATTATGTGCACCGGCTTTTGCAGGGTATTGAAATCAGTAAATGTATCTGTTGCAAATTGATTAATACCTGCGATACTCACTTTAAAATCATAGTGATCAGTAGCCAGGTTCCCGGCATCAAAATATGGCAAATTAATCAACTCAGATTCATGTGGAGCGAGGCTCCCCTGCCATTTGACCGTATCCAGGTTATTCCCTACCCCAAATACAAAGCGTACACTATCCAGGTTTACATTTCCGGTATTCTGAAAAAGTATACCTGAACCGATATTCCCGTCACAACTGCGTTCCGGAACATTCAAGCTGTAGATACCGGCATCCGCCCCATTGCTGGTTGGCTGGTTAAAAAAAGAAGTGTAAGGGTAGTTTTGAAAGTCAGGTACCGTATGAGCACCGGTAAATATTTTATAAGCAACCTTTCCATTATTGCCTACCAGTTGAGCCACCATCCTGTTCACTGGTTCATTATACAAAGGATCGTTATTACCGATGGTAACATAGATAGGAAGTTCATTGGCCGCGGCAAAGTCGAAATCAAATATAGCTTCGTTTGCGGCTTCTTTCACCCCTTGTATAGCTGGTGTATTCAACAATAATGCCTTAAATTTCCCCGTATTTTCCAGCCCATATTTAAGGGCGCTTCTTCCCCCCAGGGAAAAGCCCTGCAGGATGATTTCGTTTGTATCAATATTATAATTGGTACGGGCATAATTGATCGCTTCTTCGATGATCAGCTCATCGCCTGCCGGCTGATAGAAATCACGTCCCTGGTCATTACCACCGTCAGGACAAATAAGAATTGTATTAGGAAAGGCTGCCGAAAAGGATAAAGCATTCACCAGGGCATTCCGGTAATTGGCAGCAGCATCCCCCATACCATGTAAGGCGATAACCAATTTATGAGGTTGTGCAGCGGTATAGGTAGTGGGTACAAAGTTCGCAAGCGTGCGGACGCTGCCGTTAAAGGTAACAGAGCTGTTAAAACTCCCTGTTTGCTGTGCCAGTGCCCCTTTCCCCAGGCAGGCCACAGCGATCAAAATCAAATACTTCTTCATAACATAGCTAATTTGGCTACAAAGCTAAATGAGCTATGATTCAAAAAATGGTAGGATTCGGACAGATTTTACCGTCTTTCAAAAATCATTTTCTTATTACAATAAGTCGCTACATTTTGAAAAAATGCTTTGGGTGATTTCAGCGTCAGGGACCGGTAAATTTTATTGAAGTAGGAAGCATCATAGTAATTACTGTTATAAGCAAGGTCCGTAAGGCTCTTAAAATTTTGCGCCACCAGTTTTGTTTCCAGCGAGTGCCGGAACTGGGCTATTTTCCTGAAATTGTGCGGGGAGAGGCCATTATACTTAAACACAAGCCGGTACAGTGTCCTTTCAGCAAGAAACAATTCCCTGGCGATATCCGAAATTTTCAGGCGGCAATCTACCTCTTTCAGCAAGGCACTCGCCCGTTGATATAAGGCCCAGTCTTCTCTTACTTTTAATACAGACAACAGGAATGCTTCCAGTAATGCCAGTTGTACCATATGGTCCTTTTCCCTGAAAAACGCGCTGATAAATACTTCATAACCCGGGGCACTTTTCCAGGCTTCAAAGACCTGGGTATGATTACCAGCGATCATCGCAAAATCATCGGTCATAAAATTATTTAAAGCCCCGTCTTTAAAGATAATCGTCAGTTTTGAAATACTCCCACTGAAGCGCACCAGGATTGGCTCCGTATATACACCCTGCAAAAGCATTTGCGGTTCCACTTCCCGGATTCCCTTTACACTGATGGTCTGCTCTTTTATTTCATGCTCGAAACCCCGGTGAATATTAAGCGGCTTATTAAAATGCGGGAAAGCATAAAACTGGACAGGCGCTTCATAATCCGTTTCCAGGAAATAGAAAAAATCAATAAATTGCTTTAATACTTCAGACTGAGGTTGGTAATGCAAAAAATCCATGTGCACAAATACGTTTACGACTCTTTGTAAAGATAAAACATTATTAAAACGTCCAAAAACAATCTTTATGATGACAATGAAAATTATCCGGGAGAGGCAATAGACTTTCTAAATACAAAAAGGACGACCCTTCCGGATCGTCCCTTGTATGATTAAGCTAAAAAACAAAGCTTATTTTACTTCTTCAAAATCGGCATCTGCTACATCATCTCCGCCAGCATTTTGGTTCGCACCTTGTTGTGCCCCACCTGCATTTGGATCTTGCTGACCTTGTGCATAGATATCTTCACTGGCCGCATTCCAGGCCGCATTCAGTTTTTCCATGGCACCGTCCAGGCCTTCAATATTTTCCGCTTTATGTGCTTCTTTTAATTCAGTCAAAGCGGCTTCAATCGCAGATTTTTTATCGGCAGGAATTTTATCTGCATGCTCTTTCAATTGCTTTTCAGTATTGAAGATCAGGCCATCTGCCATATTCAGTTTTTCTACTCTTTCACGAACCGATTTATCAGCTTCTTCATTAGCTTTAGCATCGTTTTTCATTCTTTCGATCTCTTCTTTGCTTAAGCCGGAACCCGCTTCGATACGGATGTTTTGCTGTTTACCGGTACCTTTATCTTTTGCCGTTACATTCAGTATACCATTCGCATCGATATCGAAAATAACTTCGATCTGAGGAACGCCTCTTGGAGCTGGCGGGATATCATTCAATACAAACTTACCTAATGATTTGTTTTGGTTGGCCATAGGGCGCTCACCTTGTACTACATTGATCTCAACGCTTGGCTGATTGTCACTGGCAGTAGAGAAAGTTTCTGATTTTTTAGTCGGGATCGTAGTATTAGACTCGATTAATTTAGTCATCACGCCACCATAAGTTTCGATACCTAAAGAAAGCGGAGTAACATCCAACAATAATACGTCTTTCACATCTCCGGTCAATACACCGCCCTGGATCGCAGCACCAACTGCTACAACTTCATCCGGGTTAACGGATTTGTTTGGTTTCTTTCCGAAGAATGCTTCTACGACTTCCTGGATTTTAGGAATACGGGTAGAACCACCAACTAAGATTACTTCATCAATTTCGCCTTTATCCATACCGGCATCTTTCAATGCTTTACGACATGGTTCTAAAGTACGCTCAATCAGGCTGTCAGCGATCTGCTCAAATTTAGCACGGCTTAACTTACGTACCAGGTGTTGTGGTACACCGTCAATAGCGGTGATGTAAGGTAAGTTGATCTCTGTTTCCTGGGAAGAAGACAGTTCGATTTTTGCTTTTTCAGCTGCTTCTTTCAAACGTTGCCAGGCCATAGGGTCTTTGTGCAGGTCCACAGTAGGATGATCTACTTTAAATTCATCTGCCAACCAGTCCATGATCACTTTATCGAAGTCATCACCACCTAAGTGTGTATCACCATTAGTAGATTTTACTTCAAAAACGCCATCACCTAACTCCAGGATAGAAACGTCAAAAGTACCACCACCAAGGTCAAATACTACGATTTTGCTGTCTTGTCCTTTTTTATCTAAACCATAAGCCAAAGCAGCTGCTGTAGGCTCATTGATAATTCTTCTTACATTCAGACCCGCGATCTCACCGGCTTCTTTAGTCGCCTGGCGTTGCGCATCATTAAAGTATGCAGGAACGGTGATAACCGCTTCACTAACATCTTGTCCCAGGAAGTCTTCCGCAGTTTTCTTCATTTTTTGAAGAATCATTGCAGAGATTTCCTGTGGTGTATATAATCTGCTGTCGATATCTACACGTGGTGTATTATTGTCCCCTTTTACCACTTTGTAAGCACTATGTGCCGTTTCGCCGGTTACCTCGTCAAAGCGGGCCCCCATAAAACGTTTAATAGAGCTGATTGTGTTAACCGGGTTAGTGATCGCCTGGCGCTTTGCAGGGTCACCTACCTTACGTTCTCCGTTTTTCAAAAATGCAACAACCGAAGGCGTAGTTCTGCGGCCTTCATCATTAGCAATAACAACCGGCTCATTACCTTCCATTACTGCAACACATGAGTTCGTTGTTCCTAAGTCAATTCCTATGATTTTTCCCATAATTATTTATTTCCTTTTATTTGCTTCTTGTGTTTTACTCTTTAAACTCAATTATATTGCCAAATGCTATAAAAATGCAAAAATGGCAGTATTTATGTCATTTTTAAGCGCCTAAATGAACAAATGACCTGCAACCTTGATAAAAGCTAATTTTTTGTCATATTTAAATGACTAAAAAGCTGCATTTCCCGGCTAAACTGTCTTAAAATGAATAGAGCAAGCGCTCAGGCTTGCTCTATTCATTAATATATTTAAATAATTTATTGTTATTCTCTACTTCAACAGCTGGATAACTCTTTCTGTGTAGTTTCTTTTTTCATTGATATAAGCCAGGCTCGTGCTGACATCCTCAAAAAAGTACACAACGTCCAGGTTTTCTGCCATAGCCAGCTTTTTAATTGCAGCATCAACTTTGGCTAATACGGGCTCTACTTTTTCCTTTTGCAACTTGGCAATTTTCACATCATAACCCTTTCCCTTATCATCTAAAGCGGCATTATCATCAAAAACTTTCTTCAAGGCCATCGTATCTGCCGGACTCATTCTCTTCTTAATCATTTCCAGCGTTTCATTGGTCTTTGGACTATAATTTGCCATCAGGCTCCGCGCTTTTTCCTGCAACTTAGTACTTTGTTCCTGTATTTCCGTGTTATAGGCAGACTGCATGCTGTCTATAATAGTCAGGTCTTTTATAAAACCTGGAATACTCTGGTAAATAGCGGCACGACTAACAAAACCTGTTTGCGCCTGAGTCACATATCCCAAACACATTAAAGCAACAAATAAGTATAAAAATTGTTTTTTCATCTGGCAAATGTATGAAAAATTGATGTTTAAAAGTTTGTGATCACTTCCTGATCCTTACAATTGAAGCAAGCTATAATAATCCTCTAAAGAGAAATGCGCCAATGTAGCTATTTTCATATCTGCCAGGCCGAATTGCGGATCATTGTAGTGACTATCTTCCGGTACGGCAACCACCTTCATCCGGGCTGCTTTGGCAGCCACCATACCATTGACAGAATCCTCAAAAGCCACACAGCGCCAGGGTAATACCTGCAGGGCTTCGGCACAATTCAGATATACCTCCGGATGCGGTTTTCCCTGCCGGCAATTATCCGCAGTACTGACGCAGGAAAAATAAGGGCGCAGGCCAAAATGATCCAGCAGGCTGTCCACCAATCTCTGAGGTGATGAAGTGGCTAAACCTGTAGCAATCTTTTCCTTTTTACAGGCTTCCAGTAAATCGATCACACCAGGAAGAATTTTACCTTTGGCATGGGATATACTGATCACCGTGTCCAGTATATCTTCAGCCATCTGTAGTGCTTTACCGGGATCCATCCAGCCAAAATGTTCATTCCAAAAGCTGGTCACTTCATAAATACGGAGGCCCTTGGTATGCTTCAGCAGGTCTGTAGTTACTGCCACCTCGTAGCTTCCGGCCACCTGGTGCATACTCTCCAGCCATATAACCGGATCGGTATCCAGCAGGAGCCCGTCCATGTCAAAAATTACTGCCATATATAACTATATATTTTTTATTACAAGTAAGAAACGCGCCTTATACGGCGCGTTAAAAATTTTTATTGATTCCAAAGCGGGTGATCCGAAGGGCACCTATAAGTTTTCAACTGGAACGAAAGCGTGACCTGGCCTATAAAATACTGGTCTATCGTAGCCCGGTCTCCTCTTTGCCGGCCTTCAATACCCAGCTTGCCACCATCGGCAAGTATAGAAGGATCCTGGAGCAAAGATGAAGTAGTAGGCTGACCACCGGGCGTCAGGAAGCGCTGCTCGCCGACATAATTGGCACTTACATCATCCAGGTAGTCAGTTAAGGCAAATCGATGCACAAATTCTACACCCAGGTTAATCCCCGGTGCGATCCAATACTTGATACCGGCACCAAAAGGAATAACCGCATTGATCCTATTGTATTTACGATCTGCATATTCCGCAAGATTCTGTCCTTCGGTACCTAAACCTTTAAGCCCTACTCTGCGTCCGCCATGAATCACATAAGGATTAGAGTACAAAGCACCTACTCCTAAAACCATATAAGGTGTAAAACGACGTTGCTCATCACCGGTCATAAAGTAAAAGAAATTGAACTCGCCCATAGCCATCAGTTCAACAATATCATTTTTGAAGCTCAGGTTCCGAGCCTGCTGGAACGGGTTTTTCGAATCGCGGTCGTTACTGGCGAGATGGGTATAGTTCAGGCCCATACGCAGGGAAATATAAGGATTAAAATAATAGCGATAAAAAGCACCTGCGGCTACATTGATGTTATTAAAGCTATATTCCGGGTTCAGATCCCCGAAATATTGGGAGGCGCCTCCCATAAAACCATATTCATTACGTTCATAAAACTTCTGCGCAAAACTGTTTTGAGTACCCAACAATACTGCTGCAGCAAATAAAAACGAAATGTAATACCTCATACCCGATTTAAGTTTAAATGATCTCCTCATAGGGAAACGCAAATTTACGAACTAATTATATAAAAGAATGCTTCTATCCGAAGGCTTAAGCTACAAGAATATGCAAATTCCTTTGTAATTTCACCCTTTATCTAAATAATAGCCCATTATTGATATGAATATCGGTTCTAATCTCAGTTTTTTAAAAGCATTGGCAGAGAACAACCACAAAGAGTGGATGGACAGTAATAAGAAGTGGTATGAAGGGGAACGCAAGCAATTGATCTCATTTGTACAGGCATTGCTTGACGGTCTTGCTGTTGATCAGCCCGAATTCGCTACCGTCAACCCTAAAGATTGCCTGTTCCGCATTAACCGGGATATCCGCTTCTCCAAAGACAAAAGCCCTTATAAGACCAATTTCGGGGTGCATTTAAATCCCGAGGGCAAAAAAAGCCCCAAAGGAGGTTATTATATCCATATTGCCGATAACAGCTCTTTTGCAGGTGGTGGTATCTGGATGCCGGAAGCAGAACACCTGAAAAACATCCGCCAGGAAATTGATTATAACTGGGAAGAATTCAAAAGTATCATTTCTGATAAACAATTCGTAAAGACCTTTAAGGGCTTAAACGAAGAAGACAAACTGTCCCGCCCGCCCAAAGGTTATGAGGCGGACAACCTGGCTATAGACTACCTGAAACTGAAGAGCTTTACGGTATTCAAACCCATGAGCAATAAAGACCTGTCCTCAGAAAAACTGGTACAAAATTGCCTGGACACCTTTGCCACGATGCGGCCTTTACTTGAGTTTATGAACAAAACCTTTGATTAAGCGCTCTTGTCGACCTAAAGCCAACCATCTCCTTTTAGCAGAGTTATTTTATTTATAAAAAATGCAGATCAACTTATTTGACACGGCAAGTGCCGCTTACCTTCTACCCTTTACCCATACCCGCCCTGCAGCAGATATCCGCTGCGGTATCCTTACGATGCGCGAACGTTGGGAACAATACCTGCAGGCTACAGCAAGCGGAAGTATTACAACCGCTCTTTTAAGCAAGGTTTTCCCTGCTCATTATGGTGATGACAACCTGTACCTTAATGGTAATATCTTTGCCAATGTCCCTTTAGCGATTGTTGTCAGCAATCTCCAGCCCGGCCAGGCACTGATCCAGGAGGAAACGGTGATTGCGATCCGTACCGGGCAGCAACTGAGCTATGAGGATATTAATAAAGGTAGTCTTAAAGATTTTGAACCGGTACTATTTAAAGAGGCCATCATTGCGCTGAAAAATGTATGGGATATTTTCGTGCTGGCTGATTATGCCCTGCGCGCCGACTTCGAACTCCTGACCCATAATAAAACATCTGCGGCAATCCCTGAAGGCATCCGGGTGATCGGCGACCGGGATAAATTATTCCTGGCCGAAGGTGCTAAGCTTTATGACGGGGTATTCAATACGAGCACGGGCCCTATCTTTATTGATGAGGACGCAGAAGTCATGGAAGGCGTTATGCTGCGCGGTCCATTATACCTGGGCAAACATGGCGCGATCAAGATGGGCGCTAAAATATACGGCGCAACTACGATCGGTCATGGTTCTAAAGTAGGCGGCGAAATCAGCAATACTGTTTTCTTTGACTATACCAATAAAGGCCATGATGGCTTCCTGGGTAATGCCGTTATAGGCTCCTGGTGCAACCTGGGCGCCGATACCAATTCCAGCAACCTGAAAAACAATTATGATGAGGTAAGCATCTGGAGCGAGCATGAAAACCGAATGATCAAGACCGGCCTGCAGTTTTGCGGGCTCTTGATGGGCGACCACTCCAAATGCGGCATCAACACCATGTTCAATACTGGTACGGTTGTGGGCGTGAGCTGTAATATTTATGGTGGCGATTTCCCGGATAAATTTATTCCTTCCTTCAGCTGGGGGGGCAAAAACGACCGTACTTCCTACCAGTTCGACAAAGCCATAGATACCGCTAAGCGTATGATGGCCCGGAGAAGCATGGAGCCAAGTGCAGAAGAAATCGAAGTTTTAAAATACATTTGCAAAAACAGTCAGCAGTTTCTTTAAGCATAAACTGCAATCATTTAATAATATTCCAATCTTAATTTTTATAAATAATGGTCAGAAAAAAAATAGTAGCCGGCAACTGGAAAATGAACAAAAACCTTTTTGAAGGGAAACAGCTGGTAGAGGATATCCTGCACTCAGGTATTGAATTGCGTGATGATGTTGCAGTAGTGATCGCACCACCTTTTATCAGCCTGGAAATGACCGCTAGCCTGATAAAAGACAGGACCGGCTTTTTCTTAGCGGCCCAAAACTGTCACCAGGAAAAATCGGGTGCTTTTACCGGTGAGGTGTCTGCTGAAATGTTGAAAAGTGTAGGCGTAGATTACGTGATTTTAGGCCACTCCGAGCGCCGTGAATACTTCGGCGAAACCGATGCGGTACTGGCTAAAAAAGTAGATGCGGTATTGGCACAGGAGATGAAAGTAATCTATTGTTGCGGTGAGCCTTTACAAATTCGTGAAGCAGGCACGCAAAACAACCACATCCAGACTCAGATTGAGAATGGCCTGTTCCACCTGAGCGAAACTGCCATTAAAGATGTAGTGATCGCTTATGAACCGATCTGGGCCATTGGTACCGGGTTGACCGCAAGTGATGAGCAGGCGCAGGATATGCATGCTTTTATCCGTGGATTGATCGCGCAAAAATATGGCGCAGAGATTGCTGATGCGACCAGTATTCTATATGGAGGCAGCGCTAAACCTTCTAATGCGGCAGGTTTATTTGCCCAGCCTGATGTGGATGGTGGCCTGATCGGCGGCGCTTCTTTAGTAGCGGCTGATTTTGCAGGGGTGGTAAAAGCAAGATAATTTCAATATACAGATATAAGACAATTGGGAGATGTGCTGGTGAAAATCGGCACATCTTTTTTATTGGATCCTGCTTTTTCATTTATACTTCTGCTTTCCCTTTGGGCTTCAACTCCTTTTAACCGGCCTCATTTCATACAATTCGTTAAAGAATGAGCTCCCCAACCGTCAAATTAGCTAATCAGCCAATTTTGAAATAACTTTGCACAAATTTTAAATCTAATTTTTATTTTATGAATAACGCTTATTTTTCTTTCCCCATGCCGCCAAATGAGCCGGTACGCAATTATGCACCCGGCAGCGAAGATGCCTTACAATTACAGGCCGCTATCAAAGAGCTGAAAGGAAAGAAACGTGATATACCTATGTATATCGCAGGTAAAGAAGTTCGTACAGACAAAAAAGTGGACATTTATCCGCCACACGAAAGAGCGCACCTCCTGGGCCAGTTCTCAATGGGCGATGACAGCCACATCAATAAAGCGATCGATGCCGCTTTGAAAGCTAAAGAATCCTGGGCCAATACCAGTTGGGAGCACAGAGCCTCTATCTTCCTGAAAGCCGCAGACCTGCTGGCCAACAAATACCGCTTCAGAATGAACGCAGCTACAATGCTGGGCCAAAGCAAGAATGCTTACCAGGCTGAGATCGACAGCGCTTGTGAACTGATCGACTTTTTACGTTTCAATGTACACTTCCTGAGCGAAATTTATAAAACACAACCTATTTCCGGTCCGGGTATGCAAAACCGTACCGAGTACCGTCCTTTAGAAGGATTCGTACTGGCGATCACTCCGTTCAACTTCACGGCGATTGGCGGTAACCTGCCTACAGCGCCTGCTATGTGCGGTAATACCGTAGTATGGAAACCGGCCAACACACAAGTATATTCTGCCAGCATCTTCATGGAGATCCTGAAAGAAGCCGGCTTACCGGATGGCGTGATCAACCTGGTATATGCAAGCGGCCCTTCTATCGGGGATATCTGTTTCAAACATAAAGATTTTGCCGGCGTACACTTTACCGGCTCTACCGGCGTCTTCAACCAGATGTGGGAAACCATCGGTAAAAACACGCCTAACTATCGTTCTTATCCGCGTATCGTAGGGGAAACCGGTGGTAAGGATTTCGTATATGTACACCCGAGCGCAGATGTGGATGCGGTTGTAGCCAACCTGTTAAGAGGTTCTTTCGAATACCAGGGACAAAAATGTTCTGCCGCTTCCCGTGCTTACCTGCCTTCTAACCTGGCAGAAAAGATCAAAACAAAATTGATCGCGGAAATGAAAACCCTGAAAATGGGCCCTGTAGATGATTTCAGCAATTTCATCAATGCAGTGATTGACGAAAAATCTTTTGACAAATTAGCTGCAGCTATTGATTCTGCTAAGAAAAGCAGGACTGCGAAAATTATCGCCGGTGGTAAATATGACAAAACAGAAGGTTTCTTCATCGAGCCAACGATCATCGAAGCGTCTAAACCTGATTATGTAACCATGTGCGAAGAGTTATTCGGACCGGTATTGACCATTTATGTTTATGACAAAAAAGACTGGGACAAAACATTGGATGTAGTAGATGCTACTTCTCCTTATGCTTTAACTGGTGCCATTTTTGCGCAAGACAGATTAACAATCGAGTACCTGACCAAACGTCTAACGAATGCAGCTGGTAACTTCTATATTAATGATAAACCAACCGGTGCCGTTGTAGGCCAGCAGCCATTTGGTGGCGCCCGTGCTTCCGGTACCAATGATAAAGCGGGTTCTGCTTTGAACTTATACCGTTGGTTGAGCGCCCGTACGATCAAGGAAACATTTGTACCGGTTACTAACTACCGTTACGCGTTCCACCAGGAAGGATAAGCTGACAAAAAGGCCTTCAAATTGATGGACCTGTATTAAAAAATAGAGCGCCACCACTGGAATCATTAGCCAGGTGGCGCTTTTTCAATGACAACATTTGGCTGCAATAACTCAAAGCCTTTATGTTGTCTTTGTTTTTTTATAGAAAAAAACTGCTATTTTCATTGCAAAAAGATGACTACCATAACCGAAACGTATCGAAAATCCTTATCAAACAATCGATTCGCCCATGTGACGCTAAGCCTGTTCCTGCTTTTCTGGTGCTACTGTTACTTAAACAATACAGATGAGCTCAACTGGTGGATTGAAAATTTACTGGTCCTTATATTTATACCCGTGTTAGTTTTCACTCAAAAGCATTTTAAATTCTCGGACTGGAGCATTTTGAGTATTTTTTTATTTTTAGCCCTCCATACTTTCGGGGCCAAGAACGCCTATACCTATAATACCTTCGGCGAATGGCTGCAAAACACTTACCAGCTGGAACGCAATCCTTATGACCGGATCGTGCACACCGGCTTCGGCGTATTTATGATTTACCCCATGATGGATTTGCTGTACAATAAATACAAAGTGCCTTCACGCTGGCTTTTACTATTAAGCTGTTCTTTCATACTGTGCCTCGCCACTATTTTCGAACTGATAGAATGGACTGTAGCTGAATTTACTGATTCTGAAACAGGAGAGACCTATGTCGCTACCCAGGGAGATATCTGGGATGCCCACAAAGACATTGTTCTGGCATGGATAGGCGCCGGCATAACGGGTTATTTTTTCAAAAAAAGACACTTTATGGCTGCACAGAAACAAACAAACCATTAAATTTTGCTTTATAAAATTTAGGCGTAGCCTCATTAAATCAATTCCGGGAACCAGGATAATCCATTAAGAGATTTACATCAGGGGATTGCTGCACAAGAGCAGACTCTTTCAATTAAAAGTACTTTATCAAGTGGCATTCGATTGTAAGTGCCAACGGCAATGCTATTGACAATTTTTTCGTACTTTCAGGCAACTAAAAAAACAGGTATCATGATCCGCTCCATTTATATTTGCACCATACTGATATTAACAGCAGGCACTACTTATTCACAACAAATCAATCGTAACAAGAAGCCCTTATATGTTCCCTTTGAAGTCGATGGCTCCCATGGGTTAACCGATACCTTTGGACAAGAATTTGTAAAACCCGGTACTTATAAAGCGATTATTAACTCCGGAGATTTTAACTATTATATAATCGGGGAGCAAAAAAAAGAGGTAAAAGAATATGATCTGTCTTATTGGATCATGGATCCGCAAACCGGCAAAAAAATAGATTTAGGCGAATTACAGGATAGCGATCCGGCATTTTTCAAGGGAGATACAGCATACTACCATTTTCTTCGTAGCGGGAAGAGTGTACTGGCTACACCCCTGGCTTCAAATACCTATGCGTTCGACCGGACTTATGATGATATAAAGGGCATAAAATTGTACGATACTGCAGGCAATAATTTCAAGCAGGTATTCATAACAACGCTGCCAGGATATGATAAAGAAGTCTGGCTACTTAATGGAGCACAGCCGGAAAAAGTAAGCCAGATCAAACCGGAATATAAAATTGAAACGATCCGCTCTTTCGTAGAAAGCGGTTATAACCATACGAGTTTTGCAGTAGGCCTGGCAGTCCGCACCACAAAAGCGGCGCCTAAACCACCGGTAAAAAAAACACAGCCCCCTGCTAAAACAAAGAAAGGGCTTATACCGCCTCCAGTTATGGCTCCGCCCCCACCACCACCAATTAGCTCAGACATAAATGAGACTGATTTTTATGCTAATATTTACAATTATGAATTGCAGCTTTTGGGAAAAAGCACGACCGATAAAGCGGCACTTTCTAAACTCTTTGGCAAAGAGGCGTACCTGCGCAGCCAGTCAGAAGCATCCGTAAGCATAGGCGGAGGTATTATTAAACAAACCGGGGATAATTACAGTACCAAGCTGAACGATACTTATGCTATCGAACGTATTTTGAAAACAAGAGGCAATTATGGTACTCAGAACTATTATCTGGTAAAAAATGAAAAGGATGGAACCCTAACCGAGATTGCCTCTTTAGAAAATACGCCTCCCTACTGGGCATCTTTTAATCGTCAAAAATTATTGAAGTTCTATTTCCACAAAAGTAAAAGATTAAGTGCCTATTTTGATTATGATGGCGTGGCTATGCCCAAAGCCAAACTGATGATCCCTGCAAAATACTACGATGAGCAACAGGAGCCGGGATTTATTCCTTTTTTGATCAGGTAATGGCTCCTTGTCCCGGCTATCGTGTAAATATTTACAAAAAATACTATCTTTGCCTTCCCGACAATTCGGCTGCTGACATCTCTGAACGAGGCGGATGTTTCCCCAAGCCTCAGTAACTCATCTATTTTTTATAAAAATCAGATTATGCAATCTATTGGATTCTATTGTGATGCCAATAGCATTGAAACGAATGCTATGCATCAGTTACAGCAGTATGCGCAGAAGCCTCATCTTCAAAAAATTTGTGCTTTTACCGACATTCATTACTGCTCAGAAAAAGCTTTGCCCGTGGGTGTAGCTTTTGCAACAAAGGATTATTGTTATCCTTTAATTACCGGTAAAGACATCGGCTGCGGTGTTATGTACCTGAAAGTGAGTAAGGCTAATTGGCTGAAACCCTTCAACAAAAAAGAGCATTACAAAGCCCTGGTGTTTGCACATCAAAAAATGACCGATGACGGATTGGGCGGAGGTAATCATTTCCTCTCTATCGAAGAAGATGAGCAGGATGTTTATATCATCTGTCATACCGGCACCCGCGACCGGGGCATTGCCCTGTACCAGCAGTGTATGTCCTTATGCCGGGATTTTTCACAGGAGTATGGCAGCGAGGTAGACTTTATCCATAAAGACTTTTTACAAGAAAACTTTAAGGATTATTACCGGCAAACACTTGAATTCGGCTACCAGAGAAGGAAAAATTTCTGTATCAAAACCTTGATTTTCCTGCAAAATGCCCTTTATATTCATTGTGATAAAAACAGCATTGATAAAGACTATCTGAAGCGGGATTACAGCGGAACAGCTCATACCGGTAGTTTAAACGGCACTCCTTTTGAGTTATCCGACTCGATGCACAATCACCTGAAATTCGAAACGGACCAGATCATGCACCGGAAAGGAAGTACTGAATTAATCCCGGGGAATATAGCGGTAATACCCCTTTCCATGTCCCGTGGCAGCCTGCTGGTAAAGGCCGGTGATACTACAGGTACAGCCGCAGCGCTCCATTCCTGTGCCCATGGAGCAGGGAGGCGTCTTTCAAGATATGATGCCATGAAACATTGGAAAACGACCCTGAAGCAGAAGCAAAGAAAGGCTTATATGGAACAATTCCCGGAACTGCTGGATCATTCGGGGCAATTTCCCTCCGGGTATATACAGGAATTTGATTTCGCGTATAAAGACAGCCAGGACATCCTTGCCTATCAGCCCTATCTGAAATTAGTGACCCGGACAAGCCCTGTGGTCACCATTAAGTACACAGAAATTTAAGTAAAGCCGCCTTCGGGCGGCTTCTTATTTGCCCGCTACATAAAATTAGCAAGTCGGCATTCTTTTTAAAGCAGGAAATTCTGAGTATTTTTGAGCCACAAAAGATTTATTCCCTTATGGCCCAGATAGAAGTATTCCAGCGTTATTTACATATTGTACAATTATTGATGAAGCGGGCAGCCTCGCTGGCCGACATCCAGAACTACCTGGAATTACAAGCCGAACAGGATGGCCAGAAATACGCGCTTTCCAATCGCACCTTCCTGCGGGATAAAGCCGCTATCTTAAGCTTATTCAAACTGGACATCGTTTATAACGAACAGGATAAAGTCTACTACATAGAGGAAGAAGAAGGTATGGAAACCGTACCGGCAAGACTCATCGAGGCCTTCAACACCTTTAATGCCCTGCAGTTCAACCACAGCATCCCGAATGCCGTGCAAATGGAATACCAGAAACCAAAAGGTATCGAACATTTCAGAGGTATCCTGCAGGCAATCACCCAGCAAAAAGAACTGACTTTCAGCTATCGTAAATTTGATGCCGAACAAGCCGAATCCCGCACCATTAAACCTTTACTTTTAAAAGAGTTTAAAAACAGGTGGTATGTGATCGGGGAAGATGGCGTAAAGGGCGCCATCAGAACTTTTGGCCTGGACAGGATGGAAGAGGTCAATATCTCTACCAAAAAATTTAAAAAAGACAAGGATTTCAAACCGGGTACTTATTTCCAGAATACCTTTGGCGTCATCTATGGGGAAGCAAAATCTGTAGAACAAATCACCCTGCTCTTTAAGAACGGGATCGGTAATTACATCAAAACGATGCCCTTACACCATTCGCAACAGATCCTGAATGATGATAAAAAAGGTTTATTGATCCAATTAAACTTATACCCGAGCCAGGATTTCATCAGCGAAATACTGTCTCATGGCGCCGGTGTAGAGGTCATACAGCCCGCCAGATTGAAGAATGCCGTTAAAACTGCGCTAAAAAAGGCATTAGATCAGTACAATACATAATAAAAAGCTGTATCTTTGCAGACTGTAATTACACTTTAATATTATTCACAGATGAAAAATCTGCGACACATACCTGTAGATGTGCTGGAGCAAACCCTGACCGAATGGGGGGAGCCAAAATTTAGGATTAAACAAATCAAAGATTGGATTTGGGTTAAGAACATTGGTTCTATCGAAGAAATGAGCAACATTTCCAAGGAATTAAGGGCCAAGCTGCACGATTTATTTTACATTCCAAAAGTTAGTATTGACCATAGCCAGTTCAGTGAAGACGGCACGGTAAAAAGCCGTTTCCGCCTCCACGATGACCGTTTTGTGGAAGGGGTGCTGATCCCTACCGACAAACGCATGACCGCCTGTGTCTCTTCACAAGTAGGTTGTAGCCTGAGCTGTAAGTTCTGCGCTACCGGCTATATGAAGCGGATGCGCAACCTGGATTGGGATGAAATCGTAGATGAAGTTACCCTTATAGATAGCATTTCTCAGGAAAGATATAATAAGAAACTGACCAATATCGTATTCATGGGCATGGGTGAGCCTTTGCTCAACTATAAGAACATGATGCAGGCAATCGAGCGCATTACCTCGCCGGAAGGCCTGGGTATGAGCCCGCGCCGGATCACGGTTTCCACAGCCGGTGTATCCAAAATGATCCGTCAGCTGGGCGATGATGGCGTAAAATTTAAATTAGCACTAAGTTTACATGCGGCCAATGATGCCAAGCGGAACGAGATCATGCCGATCAATGAAAGTAATGACCTGAAAACTTTGATCGAATCATTGAACTACTTCTATCAAAAAACGAAAAGCGAAATTACCTTAGAATATATCCTGTTTTCAGAATTCAACGATAGCCTGGAAGATGCGGCTGAGCTGGTAAAAGTTTACCGGCAAATCCCGGCCGACCTGGTCAATATCATCGAATACAACCCGATCGAAATGGCCGATTTCAAAAAACCGAATGAAGCCGTTACTGACCGCTTTATGGACTACCTGGCCAAGCATCGCGTGAACGCGCGCCTGAGACGCAGCCGCGGTAAGGATATTGATGCCGCCTGCGGCCAATTGGCGAATGTCGACCAAACCAATCTTTAATACTCAAAAAATAAAAATGGCTTTGCCATAGTTTTTAAATATATGAACAAAAAGTTTCCTAAAAAGAACCATACAGAAAAGCACGACTCCGACGAGTTCCAGGCAGAAAGAGAAGCGGCTAAAAAGAAATTTACCGAATCAGATCGTAAAGATTTCTGGAAAAATTTCGATAAAGACGGCGGACAGTCGGACAGCAAAAGACCCGATCGCTCCAGGCAGGATGGTCCTCGCGCTGATAAAAAAGACTATGGTAAAAAAGCATTTGGTGATAAAAAGCCTTTTGACCGGGAAGGACGTGGCGACAGAAAGCCGTTTAATAAGGACGAAAGAAAATCTTTCGACGATAAACCAAAGCGATTTGACCGCGAAGAGCGTGGCGACCGGAAACCTTTCAATAGAGAAGAACATGGCGACAAAAAGCCATTCGATAGAGACAGAGGGGAGAGAAAATCATTTGGGGATAAGCCAGGATTCAAACGGGAGGATCGGGGTGACCGGAAACCTTTCAACAGGGAAGATCGTGGTGATAAAAAACCATTCGACAGAGACAGAGGGGAAAGAAAATCTTTTGGGGATAAACCAGGATTTAAACGGGAGGATCGGGGTGACCGCAAGCCATTCAATAGAGAAGAACGCGGAGATAGAAAACCTTTCAATAGAGAAGATCGCGGCGACCGCAAACCTTTCGACAGAGAAGAGCGTGGAGATAGAAAGCCATTCGACAGAGGTGAAAGAAAATCTTACGGGGATCAACCTAAAAGATATGAGCGCGAAGATCGTGGTGAAAGAAAATCTTTTGGCGACAAACCTAAAAGGTTTAATAAAGAGGAATCTTCGGAACCCAAGAAAAGAACCTTCCAGGATGTAATGAACAATGCCTACAGCCAGCGTATGGACCGCGGCGAGGTAGAAAAAATAGACAAAGAAGACCGCAAGCCGATAGAATTCGAAGCCGTAGAACTTGAGAACCGCTTTGAAACTAAAAGTGATAAAAAACCAAATTACGAACGCAAGGAAAGACGAGAGGACCGCGAGGAGCGTAATAGCCGCCCTGATCGCAAGGACGATAAGAAAGCAGCATTCCTGGAGCATTTCGATTATGAAAATCCGAATGAAATGGCCTATGACACCCGTGGTAACAGAGGCGTTCGTACGGAGCAACAGCAATCCAGCAACGATGAGATCATGCCTTTGAATAAGTTCATCGCCCACTCCGGTGTATGTTCCCGCAGAGACGCAGTAGAACTGATCAAAAACGGGAAGATCGCGGTGAATGGCAAAGTAGCTACAGAGCCGGGTTATAAAGTACAGCCGGAAGATGTGATCCAATTAGACGGTAAACCTTTAAAGGTGCAAAAAAACCTGGTTTATTTATTATTAAACAAACCCAAAGGATTTATTACCACTACCGATGATCCTAAAGGCCGTCGTACCGTAATGGATATTTTCGGCGATAATATTAAAGAGCGCGTATTCCCGGTAGGTCGCCTGGACCGCAATACTACAGGGCTTTTATTATTAACGAATGATGGCGAGGTTGCCCAGCAATTATCCCATCCTAAATATGAAAACCGGAAAATTTACCAGGTTACCCTCGACCGCCATGTGGCCAAAGCTGATTTTGAACAAATCATCAAAGGTTTAGAACTGGAAGATGGTATAGCGCAGGTAGACCAGTTAGCTTACCTGGAAAAGAAAAACGAGATTGGTATTGAGATCCACAGTGGTAAGAACCGGATTGTACGCCGTATCTTTGAACACCTGGGTTATGAGGTGGAGAAACTGGACCGCGTCATGTATGCCGGCCTGACCAAGAAGAACCTGAAGCGGGGCCAATGGCGCTTCTTAACCAAGCAGGAAGTGATCAATTTAAAACATCTGAAACGCTAGTTGCGTTTTGGCAATAAACAATAAGGGCTGATGCATTTTGCATCAGCCCTTATTTATTTTTAGAATCTTGGTATGAATACCGGTGGTACTAAAGGTCTTGGTACGGGGAAGCGCTTGTGGTATCTTCCGAAATAGCCTTGTGGTGCGTAACCTAAAGGCACGTCATTCATGATTTGAACACGGGCGCGGCCCAGGTTAACATTTACCAGGAAGGAAGGAACAGAAGTAGAGAAAACCCAATCGTTACCGCCCCAGTAGGTATACCCGCCCCTGTTGGCATCATAGAAAGTATAGTATTCCGGGAAGTATACATGGCGCGACATATTGTAGCGATGTGCCCTGGCCCAGGCCGGCGGCCCGTGGCGATGACGCCTGGGTGCCTCATAATAATGATCATGATGGCGTTTTTTGTAATGCCCGTAAGCATGGCCTCTGCCGCGATGATCGTCGTGGCGATAGCCGCGATCCCTATCTCTTCCATGACCGCGACCGCGATGTTCGTAACGGTCGTCCCGGTCTCTGCCGTGGCCTCTTTGAGCGAAGGCGCTGATATCTGTAAAGATCAGGGTCAGTCCGAGTAAGGCTGCGATGGTGATGAACTTTTTCATAATAAATATCTTTTTGTTTGCTATAATAGACCCGAATAATCTGCCGGGGTTTAAAACTTAGGATATATATTCTATTCAGCCAATCAGAAGTTTCACAAAACCAATAAATTAGCGATGAGTGATGAGTGATAGGTGATGAGTGAGATGTGATAGGTGATAGGTGATAGGTGAGATGTAAAAAGTGAAAAGTGTCATGCTGAGGCACTCGAAGCATACGACACTCCTTTCCACCCTTCGATAAACTCAGGGTGACATCAAGCAAACGCGAGAATAACAGCGTGTCCTGCTGACGCACTCGAAGCATGCAGTATACCACTCCACACTTTGATCAACTCAGAGTAACAAAACCTACCTGTGTCATGCTGAGGCAATCGAAACATTCATACCTCCCCTATTTAAGGAATTAACAAAAGGTATATACTGGAAATGTTGTATCTTTGTAGCTGAAAGTTCTTTGAAGATTGCGCAAGCGATCTTGTGAATTATCAAAATTGGGGTCGACTGGTTTTGACAGCACAGGAGCGGGGAAGCGTAAGCATGTCGTGCGTTGGATAATTAGCACGTAAATCTGAATATTCACAACTTTATATGGCAATACTCAGTATGCCATGGCTGCCTAATCAGTGATTAGTTAGTCATTAGGGCCGCCCGAGCAGGTGATTTCGCTACCAAGCTCCGCCGCCGACTCAAAACAAAATGCGAGATGCTGTAGTGCCAGGCTGTGCACACTGCAAAAGACCATCCAGCTAAGTGTATAATCGGTTTGTTCATTTCCTGTTATATGCCGACAACTAATAGATGAAATAAGCATGTAGAAAACTTTCACAATCGGTGTTTGGACGCGGGTTCGAATCCCGCCGATTCCACTCCAATTACAGGTGGCACTTAAAAAGTGCTGCCTTTTTTTATGCTCAAACGGCACCTTATTTTAATGAAATTCCCGCGTCAAACACAGTCTGTGCAAGGCTTTCCACATTCTTAGTCTATGAATACTTAATGGCAAAAAAGTTGAAACAAGCTTAGGCATTCAACTAAAAGACAATGAGTGGGATGATAAAAAAGAAAAGATCAAAAACACTAATCCCCATCACAAATCACTGAATACAAGGCTTGAAACAATTGAAGCCGCATTTCATAAAGCCATAGAGCAGCTAATTGATATTGGTGACGCTTTAACTCCTGTAGCAGTAAAAAATCTGGTCTTTCCAAAGGTTAGTATTGAGAGTGAAAAGAAGCCGAAAATAAGCACACTAAAACAGCTTACAACGGAATTCCTACAAAGCATAAAAAGAAGTAATGAGCATACCGACGGAACTTACAAAAGGTATCGTACAATGTGCTTAAGGTTTTCAGAATATATACATAATACTCTTGGCATGCACGATATTGATTTAGCATCGTTGAGATTTACACATTTACAGGGTTACGAAAACGAAATATGCAATAGATATGACGTTAATACAGTCGTTCGTTATGTAAAAGGTGTAAAAATGCTGATTAATTACGGCATAAAAGAGGGGTACTTAGAATTCAATCCGTTTATCAAGCATAAGAGTAGAAAGACTGTCACAAAGCCTATTTTGTATTTAACGGAAGAAGAAGTATCTAAACTTGAACAAAAAGACTTCGATAACCAACGTCTTGATGAGGTAAGGGATTTCTTCTTACTGCAATGCTATTCGGGAATGTCGTTTGCTGACCATTTAACATCTAGGGTAATATCGTCTTTCCCATCCTTTCGCTTTCGCCATATCATTGTATTTTATTTTTAAATACTCTGATAACTTTTTTATTGAGAGCTGCATTTAAAAGCAAAAAGCAACCTGTTTAACGGCTGCTCTTTCTTTTTTCTTCTACTCTCTTTTCATAAGCTGCTAAAGCTCCATTCCATCTTTCCTCGTCATACTGTCCTGTAGTTAATACTTGAATTTCTTTATCTGCTTCAATCAGGTTGTGTATATACTTAAAGTCGTTACCTAACCTTTCTCCTGTTCCCATACTATCCCAAATCTCCGGGCATCGGTATAGTTTTAATAGTTCATCTACTCTTTCAATTCTTTTCAGTTGGGTTGTACTTAATCCAATATCAATATCTGTATTGAGGTTTCTTTTTATCCTTTTAACTTTCCATGTACAACTTTGTTTAAACTCAACTTCTTTAAAGCGTGCTTTAGAATCTCCCTCTTTCCAAAACCAAAAGTTTTTATGAGGTCTAAAGTTTGGGTTTAAATAAGATAAAATACTTGCGATGGATAAACCCGTATGCTCTACTACTTCTTCAAAGGTGTTAAACTCTGTTTCCGGTTCTAGTGTATCATGGTTCAAAAGATAAACTGTTTGAATTAGTTGTCCGTTTTTTGTTAGCCTGCTTTTCATTATCTATTTTGAATATTCCTGTCTATTAGTTCACTTAATTGTTCTGTTGTCACCCAATGGGTCTTTTTATCTTGCTTAGTGTATTTCACTTCCCACATCATTGAATCATTGTAGGTTGCTTTTAAATCCTCGTTAAATAGCGTTAATGGTGCAGCATCTTTCATAACTTCCTTTTCATGCAGTCTTAGGAAATAATCAAAATCATAATTTGCCTGTTCGCTTGTAATTACGGATTTGAATTTCTGCCTATTGCGACCGCCAATATCTTCAATATGGTTAATCTTGTTCAGTACAACAGAAAGAGAATAGTCATGTGCTATTAATGGAGTAGTGACGTATCGGAACTCTTGTGAAAGGGCATTGTAAGAAAATTTATTTCTAATCTTGATTTTCCAATTGTCTAATGTAAATGCTATGCCTTTTGATTCTAGTAAGGTAGTAACCTTTTCAAATCTTTCTAGTGCTTCCTTGTAGGGTCTAAGCTGTCTTTCATCCAGTTCTCTTTGTTTTGCTTCCCTTTCAAGTTGTTTCTTTTCTTCTATGGCTCTTGCTTCCGCTTCGGGGTCGTAGCCTTTTAAAAATCTTTTTAAATTCATTTCAGTTATTTATTTTTAAATACTGCTGTTTTAAAAAAATCACATAAAAAAAGCTACCCGGATGGATAGCTTTAGTATAGGTTTTAGTTTTTCGTATTAATTCAGTCCTTGATTATGGATGAATTGTTGCACTAAAGAGTTCTTGTAACTTTCAATGCTCCCTTTCCTCTGGGTAAGATGATAGATTAAAAACCCTTGCACTCCCTCATCTTCCATTTCTGAAATTGCTTGTATCAACTTTGCTTCAACTTCTTTATTGAAACTGGAATAATAAAATTCAGGTTCTTTACCTAGCTTTTCAATAATGCTGATTAACTGCTGAATTTTCAGGGTAAATACAACATCAATGTCTAAGTCTGTTGCATCCACACAAAAGCGGTTAATTGCGTTAATAAACGGTGCTACGTCACTATTGACATACTTTGTTGATAAGGTTTGCCCAATGAAGAATAAATCTTTCTTAGGCAGGCTGAATGTTACGGTTTCATTAAAGTAATCTCTAACGTCTTGGGTTGGGTCGAATAAAGGTTGTTCCATTGTTTTATTTTTAAATAGCCTGGCTATTCAAAATTTCATTCAGTTTTTGCAATACCCATTCTCTGGTAGCTATAGTTCCGTCCTCATCCGGTAAGTTATGCCTGCGGTTAGTGGTTAAGGTACTTGTTGAAAGATTAGAGTAGAAGCCACTAAATCCTGTTGTGGTGATTTGGAATTTATCTTTGCTATCCCATAGCCTATTGTAATTGCTTGGTTCTACACTATAGACAGTTAATCCACCTTGTGAGCCTGTAAGGTTTAAATTTTCGTTTCCGGTAATATTAACCCCTCCGGTTGTAAAAATATTGATGTAACTGGATTGAATGCTTACATTAGCTGTTTGCCATTTACCCTGCCAATCATTTTTTCCAAATGAGTAATAGACTTGTGAATCATCAATGTAATGTAATGCCCCATTGCCAGATATAGTAATCCCTTTTTCGTGTACCTGCGTACTTGTGCTTTGATTTGCGTTTTGAACTCTAATCCTTGCAGCATTGGGATAAGTGGAGTGAATGATTTTGCCATTACCTGCTGCTCCTGTAAAGGTTACTTCTCCCTCTACGTCCAATTTTCCTTTTATCTCTGTGTCCGTATATAATTTGTTTGCCATTTTCTTTTTTAAGTAGCATGGTGTACCTTTAGTTTAATTATCAATTAAATAAAAAAAATACTTTCTATGAATTTTATTGTCTTAGCATCACTAGCTTATCGCCAAATTTTGAACATTAATGTAAATCGTATTGAATATTTAGAGGATAGAGAATCTGATGATGGTATACAATATACAAGAATTTACTTTTCGAAAGAAAACTATGTTAATGTGGCTGAACCAATTGGAATAGTCCAAAAATGTATAGAAGATTTAGGAGGTGCTTTTAGCGTCCCAGGTGCTCACTAAGAAGTCTTACCCCTTACTCTCGTTTGGGGTATTTTTTTGATAATATAGAATTAATTCGAGTTTGTAAAAAATACGGGAATTCCCCCATTGTTTATTAAAAACGAACTTCATATATTTGCGGCTCAAAATTTAACATTTCTTATAAAAAGATTATCCCTTTTTGCACTATCGTGCCTACTCCTTGCTGCTTCATGTAAGAAGCCTAATGAAACGGCTCAGCCGAATTCTTTCGGTTTTTTAAATGGAACGATTAATATTTCTATGCCAACTATTGAAAATGGTATGCTATCTTTTAAAGACATGGCGCAGTTTGATAATTATCAGCAACGTCTTTTAGACGCTGCTGTCAAAATGACTACTACTCCTGATGCTAACGGTGATACACCAACATTAGATGAAGCATTGGGGCAGCTTGAACAAGGAATTTCGAATTTCACTTCTTTCCGCTCATTAAATGTAGAAAAATTTGAAATGGGCAATATTAACGGTTGGGACAAAGAATCTGACATTCCTGAAAAGCATAAACTTGGCGATCCAATTCTTGAATCTTGCCTCAATCAATATGGAGCAGTAATTATTGGCGAGGAAATAGTATTTCATGCTAATAGAGATTTAATTCTTACATTTTCAAAAGCAGAGATGAATAATATCTATTACTCATTAATTGAAATGCCAGAGAACGTTAGAGAAAATTCTTCCTCAATCTCCAGGTGGATTAGCAATATTGACATTAGTAAAATTAAAGCTATTCATGTTTCCGAAGGAGGCGGTGTTTCTTTAGGAGACCCAATACCATTAGGTAATTACTTTGGATTTACCGCTGCAAATGGACAACCACGCATAGTTCGTAAAATCCATGTGACCCATTGACATATACACTTAAAGAATTCTTTGTTGGTAAAATCGGCGACTGGAATGCTGTAGTCTATGCTAACTTTACAATAAATTGGGGTGACGGTACGAGTACTACAGACGTAGCTCCATCAGGAGCATCGATAGAACTGCACCATACTTACAGCGCTCCAGGAAATTATCATCCAGTACTAACTGTTCATTGTTCTCATCAAACGTTGAATGAAACTATTTCAACTGGTTTTCCTACTGTAGCGGCTACTAATACTGTGGATGATTGTAGTTCAAAAACAGATAAGGAAAAAAATATAAAAAAATATAGTGCTGATGGAAAAGCATACATAAACTGTCGAATAATATTTAGAAGTAAGTTTTTAGCAAATAATATTCAGTCCGAAACAGAGTTCTATAAAAAGAATAATAATGGCAAGTGGAAGAATGAAAAAACAGGAAGTGGAAGAGCGATTAGTACTCGTGTTTACGGATATGTGGGTGAGACAAATCAGTGTCAGAATATGGTTTTTGAAGACCAATCAGAATTTAACACAAATAAAAAATCTGCGTTTGCTGTTAAGCGTTGGGGGATGATGAGTGATCTGAAATCAATTAAAGAATTAAATAGTAATCACTACGCTTATTACGGGAGTGAAAAAATCGAATTAAATTTAAAATTGTCAAGTTGTAACTAAATTTAAGATGAAAAAAATTCTAGGTTTAATAACATTGCAGGTTTTTGCCTGCAATGTTATTGTTTATTCACAGGAAAACTTTTCTACTAAGTCTATAAAAGCTATAGTTAATCCAATCTATTCTTTTAATGGTTTAGGGGTAAGGTACTTTCAAAGTGCTATAGATAATGGAACACAACAATCTGACCCAGTTCCAACAGATTACAACTATCGTCCTGCGGAACTTAATGTAGAGAATAATTTAAATATAGGATTTGGGATAGATTACGAATTTTATCTTAAAAATAGATGGTTCATAGGAGCAGGGATTGATTATCGTACTTCACATTTAAAAATTCAGTACATAAATAATCCTTTATCTGTACAAAATGGTGAAATTCCTCGTGAAAATGCTGCCTATATACATGAATATAAAGACAACAGGAATTTATTGGGATTGAATGTTTTTGGTGGTAAACAATTTATGGTTAGCAAGTCTAGCGAACGTTTATTTGATGTAAAATTAGGTTTGAGTTTTGTTTTCAGTACTAACAAGACACCTACTTACGAAAGAACTGCATATCTTGAGCGTTTTCAATCAGGAAGTCAAAATTATCTTGTTCCTTATGTAATAACTGACCTATCTGATTATCAAACAGAGAAAAATTTTGAGAGTTTAGGATATCAGGCTTTTTTCTATTTAGGTTCAGAGGGTAAAAAGCCTATATTTAAGAATAGTAAACTTTATGGGTTTTATGGAGTCCAGGTTGATTATTACTTATCAACTAGGGGCATTACCAATAAAACAGCAACATTTATGACACAATACGCATATTTCATGGATGGTGCAAATGTTAGGTACAAATATCAACAAGTTGATTTTACAAGGCAAGCTATTTTAAACGTCGGTTTAAAGTTTGGTTTGATGTTGAGATAAACATTGTATTAAAAAAATAATAGCACCCGACTTTGGGTGCTATTTACTTTAATAACTATACTGCTTCTTTCAACCGTCCAAAGGCAGTTTCCAATTCTCCACGGAAATCACTAACAATCTCCCATTCTTTTGTTTCAGGATAATATGCCACTTCATAAAAACCATGTTCAAAGGTTACTTTTTTCTGTTTCCCAAAATTATGATTTGCAATATCAATTTCCTTTGTCAGGTGAAACAGCTTAATTTCATCATCTGATAAGTTGAGGTACATACCAGTAACATTTGGAGAATATAAGTTGATTCCAGTTTGCTTGATTTTTAACGCCATGCCATCAATTAATTCTTGCTCATCCTTTCCAAAATTGAACTCTCTGTTTTGAACATCATACTCAAAAGAGTACTGCCCGTTTTCAAAAGTGATAATGGAATTGGTTTCAAAGCAACTTTTTAATTCTTCAAAGGCTTTAACATCTTCCGGAAAATCTCTATTGACAGATTCTTCAAAGTTAATTCCTAACAAACCCGTTTCAGTTAGATACGAATAGGTTTCAAGATTTTTGTAATGAAAGGTTACAGGATCTTCGGGATGAATCAGGCTAATACCCATCGTTAATCCTTCAATTTCATTTGCGGCTAATATAACGTGTTGCGCTTTTGAAATCCTTTTGGTTCTTGCAGATAATGTTCTGCTGCTGTTTTCTTTTCTCATTTTCATTTAATTTATTTTTGTTATTTATTTTTAAATAGTGTGAAATATTTTTTGTCGACTAAAATATTATCTGCTGCAATAGTAAGATGAGTTGTTTCTACAGGTGGGTCAAAAAAGCAACTTTCTTTTTTTAATATGTAAGCTACTCATATCTTAGGCAACATATTTATCCAAAGTATCAATACACTCGATAAAATCTTTCAGAATGTGCTTCCGATTGTAAGTCGTATTTCGGTAATAATACCTAAGATCCTTACCTACAGAAATTATGTGCTTCACATTGCTGTCATCAACCATTACAATACATGTTTCTCCTAAAACTTGAATTGGTTGTGAAACAGACTTAAATATATCAACAGCTTTACCGATTTCCTCCTTTTGCGCTTCTGTAGCTTCACTACCCGAGATTTCACATTTGAAGTTTATGGAATCAAAGTACTCTTGCATCAATTTACAGATGGCTTTCTTTTCTTCAATTCTGACTATTATTGAATCGTGTTTAGTGATTACCTGATACCCGTTTTTATTCAGTATTGGCAGTAAATTATCAATAAACATTTCGCTTTCTCTACGCTGTAGCAGTACGGCAAATTCAGCAGAACCATGTTCCTTTTTGTAATCAGTCGCCCATTGGTAGACATTTGGAAAGTGTTCTTTGAACTTCCTCTTGGTTGGATTTAATACTGGGGATGAAAATATAATCTCCATCATCATAATTTTAGCATCTTGTCGCTCTACCTGAAATATCTTAGCAATCTCTTCATAAAAGCCCCCTGTCAATGCCAGGCTAACAAATTGCTTTACATCCTCCAAATGTCTAAAATACTGGTCTTTGGAAAGTATATCCGCAAATATGGCAAACTGGCTATTCTTAATATCTAGTTCTGTTAAGCCATTATCTGCCTTAATTTGGTTTAGCATTACCTTAGGCATTGAAGTAAATACGGAATCCAACCTACCATTTCTGCCGTTACGGGTTGAAGCAAAATCTTTTAAGGCAAGGCGAGCCATCACATAGCCATAGGCTATTTCTGTATTTTTAATTTTGCGTTTGATATATAATGTAGGCTCGTCAACGTAATAGTTGTTCTTAGCTTTGATAAGTTTTAGGTCTCCTTTACATGTATAGTCAAGGACTGTTTGGATTGAACCGTACTTCCTTTCCCAATTTAAGCCTACCCTGTATTCAATAGGTTTCTTTGAGGGAGTGCTTACTATTGTAAGGGAATCTAAATCAAGTTCTCCAATATAGTTATCAACCTCATCCCTTATTGCCGCTTCATCAATATACAAATCGGGAATAATGCCCTCATAGCTATATACCTCTTCCTCTTTAATTTGAACTTCAACCGATACAAAACTACCATCAATTAATTCTTGGTTGATGGCATACCCTAAAGCTTTCCTTGCTTCCTTTGAATAGTAATTATCGCACAAGACTATTTTGCTTTCTAGTAAGGAGGATAAAAATTCTGTTCTAAACCTCGTACCGAACTCTTTTTCTAACCTATTTTTACTGTAAATATAAAATGGTGATTCATTTTTGTAATCCCTCATAAAATAGTGGGTAAGCACTTGAAGGAAACTTACTGCCTTTTTGTATGCAGTTTTTGGCAGCACTATCAGGTTAAGCTGCTTTTCTACCAACTCAGGTAGCAATACCTTTTTAAATCTTCTGTTCATTCTGGGTGTCTCTAAAAAATAAGCAAGGAACTAATCAGAGAGACACCACTAACCCCAATTAGAAACCTTGCTTTAAATATTTTTATCTATGAACGATTTGCCATGTGTGGTGTCAAGCAGTCGTCCTATATACTTTTTAAATAGTGTGAAAAAAGTTTTTATGCAAAACTTTAAGAGTGGGAAGAGGTCGTTTGCTGTATGAAGCCAAACTGTTTGTAGAGAAACCCCTGTTTTTTGTTTTACAAAGTTACCTAAGCAGGTATGACTTGCAAAAAGCTTCTTTATCGTTTTAAACAATTGTGGAGAATTAGGCTACGATTAAAAATGCAAAACTTAACTTTGATAAAAATTACATATATGTTTGACGGCAAAATTGATATTAGCTTTACCACAATAGAAAAGGCAACGGAAGCCCTTAAAAACGCGGTAGAACCAATTGTTAAACCAGCAAGTGAAGAATTCGGTTTGTACCTGGCTGAAAATATAAAATTATAGCGAGTTAAGCGGCAAATCAAAAATGTAAAAAAGGTAGTTGAAAATTGCAAGAAAGCAGGATTTAACCCAAAGCAGCTTAACCTTAAAGTACTTTTTCCTTACCTTGAAAATGTATCATTAGAAGAAGATGAGCAAATGCAGGATAGATGGGCAGATTTAATTACTAATTATGTTGATCCTAGTGTGAATCTAACATTAACGGTATATCCTGAAATATTAAAGCAACTCTCTACGCCTGAAGTTCAAATATTGCAAAAACTCGAAAACTTATGCGTACAAAAAGTACAGGCAGCTATTACATCTGAAGGGGATTTTCCAGTTACATATAGTATTGAAACCATCCCGAGAGAAATTACGTCAAATTTAGGTAGGTTAGGGTTAGTGGATGAGGTGATAATTGACACTAGAAAGTTTAATGTCAATTATTCTGGTGAATTGATAACACAAACGGATGGCATAGTCAGATGTGGCAATTTTACCATAACTAATTTTGGAATAGAGCTGGTTAGAGCCTGCACTAGACCTTAAGATAGATTTTTTTTTAAACTTTCGGAAAATTAAAAGCTGTACCAGCATAGTAGTGTAATAAAATACTTCAATAACAATTTTAAATAAACACTATATTCAATAAACCAAAGTACTATTTTACATTACATACAATGCAACTCACACAATAGTTCATCAGAAGATTGTACTTTATGTGCTGTAATTTCAATAAAACGCAATACTGCATTAGCTTTTAGGCGAGTGTGATAAAGAGAGGAAAAGTTGTGGCAACTTTCAATTAATTTTATGTGCTGCATAACCCCTATGCTCCGCTATATTTTATTTTGATTATTGATTCCGCAGGCTTCAAAATAGCTATGATTCAGTCTGGCACTGCCTTTGCAAAAGGTTAATTGTTTAGAACCGTGCCATAAATCGTAACTGTAGCGGTATATTTGCAATGGTATTGCAGGCAAATGCAGAATTTCGATAAGCTAATCGTCTTGATTATTAGTTATTTATGCTGAACAAATCAGAACATCATACATTTTTAACATACGAATCCCGCCGATTCCACTCCAATTACAGGCAGCACGTTAAGCGTGCTGCCTTTTTTATGCTTGTAAAGATCGTTTCGTCAACCTTTATTGTCTTGTAGTCAACAAATCATTTCCAAAATCCACAGCAATAAATACTTAAAGAATTGATTGTATCATAGCCCTACAGCACTCCCATGAATTTCAGGTAAGGTGTCATCAGTTTTTCATCAAAAACAGGAGGAGCCAAATTGATATCTGATAAAAAATGCTGCGTATTGCTTCTATCGTAATAATAGGTATTTTCATATGCTTCTACTAAACACTTCCCTTCATGCACGTCCTCAGTAAACAAGCTGAGCAAAGGATAGATCGGCAATTCATTATCGTATTTCCATTGATTGAGCCATTGATGATATTCCATTCCTTTTAAATCTATCTGGTAATACTCATTCATTTTGGCACAAAAATCGGTAAGGGAAACATCATTTTCAGGTAAAGGAGAAAGGTGAAAATTAAGCCCTAAGGCTGCTTTTTTCTTACTGATATGTACAATCGACTTACACATATAATCTACTGTAGTCAATTCATCTTTTAATCCCATGACAAGAGGAAATGAATTCAGTGCGACGCAACTTCTTATCAGTGCACCCCACCATTGATTCATCACCGTAGCGCCTGAAGTGCTATGACATACGGCGAAACCTAATCTGAAATTGGTAACCGGAAGTCCTTTTTGCCTGGCTTTCTCCATGATACTTTCCATTACCCATTTGCTTTTTATATATCCCAGGTCCCTGGCAACAGCCGGCATATTCTGATCTATGGAATCATCTTCATACATCCAGGTCTTTTTTGTAAAAGGTCTTCCCCAACTAAAGACGCCCATAGAAGATAATAGCATCAGAAATTTCGTTTTCCCCGTAACTGCCAGATCGATGATGTTGTGTAAGCCATCAATATTTGATTTTTTTATAAGCTCGTAAGGCTGTACATAGCTCACCGAACTTCCGGAATGATAAATGACCTCAACCTGTTTTGTGATAAAGTCATAAGCTTCACTTTTCAAGCCAAAATGGGGCAAGGATAAGTCGCCAATTATTGCGACAACGCGATGATCATAATCGGAAGACCAGGGAAGTTTAAATTTTACAAAAGTGTCTTTAATACGCTCCAATCCTTCTTCCGGAGATGAAGCACGTACTAAACAATAAATACGCGCAGAAGTTTGCAGCAAAAGTTCCTCTAACAAATGGGAGCCTACAAAACCGGTCGTTCCTGTCACAAAAACATTTTGAGGATCCGCCAGAATACTTGCATCAGGTAACTGATCAATGCTGAAATCAATGTGCAGTTCCGCATCCCTGATCAGTTCATCGGTCATCATTTCGGCTTTGCTTTGTTGAGAAATCTCTGCTTTTTGCATCCTGTTTTCAACCTCCTTAACGAAACTCGAAATAGTAGTATAAATATAAAGTTCCGGCAAACTGACCAGGTTGCTTACGGGCTCCGGAAGCCGCGTATGCAGTTGCGCCAACAACAGGGAATGACCTCCTGATTCAAAAAAATCATCTTCTTCGCCAACGGTTTCCAGGGCAAGCAGCTCTTTCCATATATGCGTAACAACCTGGGTTAAATTATCTTCTTTCCATTTTGGGATACTACTCGTTGGTATTTCATCAGCTGGAATTTCCAAAAGCTTTTTATCTATTTTTCCGGCATGGTTCACCGGCATTTCATCCACTATAATAACTTTATCCGGAAGCATATAGGAAGGCATTAGCTGCTGTAATTTAGTCCTTATGTTGTGTGCCATTTTTGACCGATCTTCATTTTTTGCCAGCTGAATAAAGGCAATTAAAGCCGGCATGCCATTTTCCCTCCGCTGTACTTTAACGGCACTTTTCATAATTTGCGGCAATTGGGCCATATGATGTTCAATTTCGGAAAGTTCAATCCGATACCCCCGGATCTTAACCTGCTCGTCTTTCCTGCCATGGAATTCAAGGTTCCCGTCTGCTCTCCGGAGCACCATATCTCCTGTTTTATATAAAATAGTAGCTCCGCCCGATCTATCCGAAAGCCATCCAGGCGCCTGTATAAAGTGCTTTCTGGTTTCTTCCCCGCGATTTAAATAACCCAAAGCCAATTGCTTACCGCCGATATAAAGCTCTCCTATGGCACCATCTGCAACAGGTTTTAAATCGCTGTCCAGCAGCAATAGATCTACAAAGGGTATTGCCGCACCAATAATGCGTGGATTCGTCTCCTCTTTAAATTCATAATTAGTCACGGCAACGGTAGCTTCGGTAGGACCGTAGCTATTGATTAAGCGAATTCTTTTATACCATGACCTTACAGTTTGTTCGGTACAAGCTTCTCCGCCAATGGCTATGGTATGCAAGTTCCCTATTGGCCTGTTTTGAGGTAGTGATGCCAATACCATGGGCGGCATCAGGGGTACTGTATCAATATTATGGGTAACAATAAAATCCAGAAGAGGTTCACCCACGATTTTATTATTTGGGTACAGATGGATTGTAGCCCCTTTAATTAAAGGCGTCCAGATATCTATTATAGCCGCATCAAAACTTGGGGAAGCAAATTGCAGGGTTTGGCTGTCTGTTGATAATTTCAAAACAGTTGCCTGGTATTGAACAAAATTATGGAAAGATTTATGTGAGATTATGACCCCTTTTGGGGTCCCTGTACTTCCGGAAGTGTAAATTACGTAGGCAGGACTTTCAGGTGAAATTTCTATAGAGGGATTTTCATTGGCTATTTTTTGAAAATTTTCTTCGTAAAATAAAGTATCCAGATCTATACTTTGGGTATGTTCATTATTAACTTTTTCCCAATATTGCGCTACGCACAATATTAAATCAGCTTGCGAATCAGCAATCATCATCCCGATCCGGGCTGATGGTAATTCACCATCAATAGGTAAATAAGCAGCGCCAATTTTTAAGATCGCCAAAAAAGTAATGATCCTGTTTGCAGACTGGGGAATACACACGCCTACCAATCCTTTTGCTCCCATGTTCCTACTTAATAAATAATTAGCTAACTGATTGGCTTTGGCATTAAGTTGTTCGTAGGTAAAGTGTGCCCATCCATCAACAATAGCCACTTTTTGGGGATATGCTTCTGCTATCCGCTCAAATTGTTGTACTACATTTTCGACCTTCTGAAAAGTATTGCGCGGCAAAACAGCTGATTGAAGGGCATTTAAATTATTGGATTGCTTTTCCATGCTTAATTTTTTTGTTAAATTCGTTATAAATACATGAATATAAAATTAACAAAAAACAAATACATAATTATTATGAAAGGCAAAATAAAATATATCTGATTATTTAATTCTTTTTATGTATTAAAATTTAAAACATCATATTATTAATTAAATAAACCATTTCCTGGCAAGCAATGGCCCATTCAAAAATGTTACACATACTATACAGTTATCTTAATAAGGACAAGCATTATTTTTTTCTGAATAAAGAACTTCCGGGAATGCCATTAGCTTTTCAGCAAAAAGTTTTGAGGTACAAAAAATGGGAAAATCAACAAGCAGCGATACTAGGCCGTGTGCTGCTGAATACACTTATAAAAACATACGACCTCAACTTAAGCCTGGAACATTTAGTCTATAGTCCAAATCAAAAACCATATTTTAAAAGCAATGAAATTTTCTTTAATATTTCACACAGTGAAGACATTGTGATCTGTACGATTACAGATGTTAACGATATAGGTATTGATATAGAAAAACTAAGCGCTATTGATGTATATCCTTTTAAAAACATGCTGACTAAAAACGAATGGAAATGCGTTAATAGCTCCGACAACCCGCCTGATCATTTTATTTCCCTCTGGACTAAAAAAGAGGCGATCATTAAAGCTTTGGGGCATGGACTCAGTGTACCCCTTGATTCATTTGAGTTGAGCAATGAAAATAAAACAGAAATAGAAAATAAAACTTACTCAGTGCAGGAAATATTTATCAATGAAGCGTATAAATGTCACCTGGCGATTAAAGGGGATTTACCACAAATTACCGAGGTCGCCTTATTGGTTTAAAAAAATACATTTACCCGGGGGGCCTCTTTGAGATGATGAAGGTTAATATCTTTCAGAAAAATAAAAAGAATTATTGAACATATTGGGCAGGACATATGAACTGGAGGACCAATGAAAAACCGATTCAATGTTCATAGATGTAGTATATTTATTCAAAATCCCGAAAAAATATGAAAATGTTCTTTTCCATCCTGTTCCTCATAATAAACCAATGCTCTTTTGCACAGAAAGAGTATAAGACTTTTTATGAGGAAGGTAAAATTAAAGAAATAGGAAGAAGAGCCAAAAGTGGATTTAAAATAGGAACATGGAAAACATACTACAAAAGTGGCCAGCTAGAAAATATAGGAAATTTTAAAGACGCCCACACGGAAAGCTCCCCAAATGAAACCCGAATTGGCTTATGGAAATTTTATCACCAAAACGGGAAATTATATGCTATAGGAAGATATGACCAAAAGGGAAGATTTGCAGGCAAATGGAAATGGTTCTATGATAATGGACAATTATCGGTATTCTGGAAGCATAAAAAAGGTGCTATATCAGGAGTAAGTAAACGATACCACCGGAATGGATATCTAAAGGAGATTGGAAAATATAAAAAAGACAAGAAAGCGGGTGAATGGAAATATTATGACGAACAAGGTAAACTCATGAAAACACAAATCTATTAAGATAAAAACTATAGCTGAAGAGAGCACTATAGCACAACTCAAAAAGACAATTCCGTGGCCTTTTTTTGATGCTTCAACCGGCGCTTTTAGACTCTCTAAGTTTAAAATGACCTGATGAATCCAACTTTTAATCCTTTGCAGGAATTTTTATAACCTTCTTGCTCAGTATCAGTTTAGGAGATGCGCGGTATTCTATGTTTTTGCTCTCATAACGTTCAGCACCCCATGTCTGGGAGACAAAAGCGAAAATTCTCCGGTTAGTTGTTTTCTCGTCAAACAGCACTTCTATCACCGGGCTCTTCCATATGCCTTTTTCATCTGCTTTAATGTTAAACTCCTGACGTTGGTGATTAGGTGTACTTACAAAGCAAAGTAGGCTTTCCGGTACCATTTCCGGGTACTGTATAAATAGGCGTTACATATAGGTTGATGTAAGTATTGGGCGCTGCTCTACCAACCTTTACAAAGAGGCTGGTTATTTCAGACCCCGCTGTTGGGGAGGTAATAGTCGGCTTTATTTTGCTTTCCTGTCCTACAGGCCTTGGCTTTCTTTCTAATTTTTTACCTGATTGCGCATTTGCATTACTACAGATCATCAATAAGAGTAAAACGGATAGTATTGTTTTAAATCAGGGCAAAGTATTTATTTTCATATTCAAAAGATTTTATTTATTTAACAAAGGAACTTCCGAGGTTCCGGTATCTTTTATCACTGCTCTGTCCGGGAAACAAATATGGAATAGGCTCTTGCATTTTGGCTGCCATCTGTAAGAGATGTCGCTACACCGTTTTTCCATAGCCTGGCTACCTGCTTATCGTTCGTATTTTCTTCATAACCAGCGGCATAAACATCACTTTCCTGAACAAAAACACTTCTTACATAAGCATTCCCACTTCCATCGGATAAATTTAAAGGCATATTGTTTTTCCAGACCTTAGCTACATTTTTGCTTCCGTTGCTTTCGAAGCCACCGGCATATACGTCATTTCCATTTACAAATACAGCATACAATTCTGCTACCCCATTTTGACTGGTAAGGAATGATGCATTGCCGTTTTCCCAGACCGTTGCGATCCATTGAAGCCCGACATTTCTGTAACCGACTGTATATACGTCGTTCCCGGATACAAAAATGGATCGTGCCAAATCTCCTTCCTGTCCATTTACGAGATTAGTCAGCAAGCCGTTTTTCCATACCCTGGCAACAGGAATTTCAAGTCCAATCATCTCATTGCCCGCAACATAGATATCGTTGTCAACCACGTAAATACTTGTCGCGGAAGCATGCCTGCTACCATCGGTCAAATTTGTTGCGACCCCGTTCTTCCATACTTTAGCTATATTTCGGGTCCCGTTTGATTCGTAGCCGGCAACATATACGTCCTGACCGACCACATAGACCGCATTGGCAGCGGATGGCTTACTTTCGTCTGTCAGAGCTACCTTAACGGCATTTTTCCATAACCTGGCAACGAGTACTCCTCCTACGTTTTCTGTACCGGTAACATATACATCACTCCCCTCCACAAAGACAGATGATGCTGCTGCATTACTTATGCCTTCAGTCAGGCTGGTAGCAATACCGTTCTTCCATATTTTAGCGACCGAAAAGTTACCTTTGGTTTCTACTCCGGCCACATAAACATCAGTGCGCATTTCTTTTGGTGCTTTGCCCATATCCTTTTTGCATGAAGTGAGGAACAATGAGCAAAATATTGCTAAAAATATATAGTAATAGAATTTTCCGTTCATTTTAATTTGCTTTTAAGATTCATTTTTACAAAGTAAAATAAAGCGGCCATCAAAAAATAGTACAGATGCGACATTCCATCAGGATTAGCATTTGACCCGGGATGAACTGCCAGGAAATGATAAACAATTAAAAAGCAGCTTAATCATTATAGTCCGCGTTTAAAATAAAATTCCCCTCGAACTAAATGCTCAAGGGGAATTACGTTAGGATATAAATAAAAATAGGTTACTTTGACTTCATGATTTTATAAGTAGCGGTACTACCCTCCTGGTCGGAAATATTAATATAATACATCCCCGGCACCAGGTTGTCCAAAGCAATCTGAACAAGCTCCTTTTCAGCCTTTAACTGTTTTACTACTTGTCCCGATGCATTATAAACAGAGATACTTTCATTGCCCGTCAATCCGGAAAGGCTTACACTTGTGGTTGCCGGGTTCGGATAAATATCAACTTTTCTTGTTTTAACAATGGAAAGCATTTCTACACCACTGTATGCATAGCTACCGTTATGATCGGTTTGCTTCAGGCGGTAGTAATTCCTGCCATTCAAAGGATTGTTATCGGTATAGCTATAGTCCAGTTTTAAAGTACTTTTTCCGGTTTCAGACTGGCTAGCCACAAACCCGATCGCAGACCAGGAACGGCCATCACCGCTTCTTTCCACTTCAAAACCGCTGTTATCCTGCTCTGTAGCAGTAGCCCATACTAACAAGGCCATATTGTCTTTTTTCTGTGCGTTGAAGCTCATTAAGGTAACCGGGGTAGCGGTGTTACCCAAACCGAAGTTGGCAATTGCCGGGCTATTAGTAACGGTTACCGCATTTACGGTATCTGCCTGCCCATTGGAAGAGCCGGTCAGCCTGTACCCACTGGGAACAGAAAGGCGGACTTTGTAATTACCCGGTGCAATATTCGGGAAGGAATAATAACCATTAGCATCTGTTGTTTTGCTGGCAATTAAAGCATTGCTGGCATCGAACAATCTTATGGTCGCACCGCCGCTATAACCCGTACCACTTGGTGTTCCGCCATCCGGGTCTTCGAACACGGTTCCCGAAATCGACTGTAGTATCGTAACAGAGGAAGCATTATAGGCAACGAAGGCCTGATCGCTGGCTCCGGACAGCACCTGTCCAAACCCTACTATATTGCCGATATTGGTGGCATTAATACCGAATGCCGCAAAATCATAACTCACCAGGCGCAAATCCCTGTCTCCATACAAACCACTGTTATAAGTAGGGGGATTGGTTGGCGTGTAAAATTTCATATGGATCTGTGCTACCACAGGGATATTAGCTACATTAATCGATACGGAAGTACCTACCGTATTACCCTGCGCATCAAAGAACCGGTATACGTCATTCACATTACTGCCCGGGGGCACCCCGATTTGCGTCAGGACCAGGTCAGGGATACCATCCCCGATCTTGGAAGCATGTATATTGGAAACGCTGTATTTTAACTCGATACCACCAGGAATATTGTAGATCCCGGTACCCAGGTCTAAACCCTGCACGCCATCCGTTAAGTAGCTGTTCAAATCACTAGTCACCGGTACGGGGCTCACATTACCATCACCGCCGCCATACTTAGAACCGACACCAATGACAATCGGGTTGGAGCTACCGTTAATATTTACGGTAGGTACAGATGCTACCGGAAGCGCCTGAAACTTTTGCTGGGTAAACGTTACGCCTTTAGTCGTCAATAAGGCGTCATTCACACCTGTTGAGTAAGTTGTGGATCCAACCCTGAAGGCCAGCAAATTGTGGCTGTTATTGGGCTGTATAGCACTATTGTTACCGGTACTGGATTGCCAGTAGCCACCAAAATCGGTGTATACGCGGCTTATATTATTCTGTGCTTTAGCAGTGAGGGTCAGGGCGGTTAGTGCGAGCGATAATAGAGCAATTCTTTTCATACTTCAATTTAGTTTTGATTTTTAATGGGCGTTACTAAGGTTATAGCCAGGAACTATTAATACAAAATCCAGGGGGCTAATCGACTTCCGGACGGATCAAATAATTCAGGATGCAAAGTTGCAACGAAAGGCACAGGCTGCTTTGCTCCCCTGTTGATAAGATATCAGCAGGCTTGTTTATTTATCAACTTTATCTATAATTATCATTTATTTGGATATATCCGTCTTTTAAGGGCGGAGCTGCCTGAAGAAGATCTTAAAAGATTCTAAACAAGAGTAGGACACTAATGAGACAACAAACTCAACCGGAACAAAAAACAAAACATGTAAGTATAAAAAATACATAATTGGGTATAAATACCCAACAACAATTCTTCGGCATGAACTAAGTTTGTGCCACACAAAAATCTTAATGTATATGGCAATCGACAAAAATTCCTCCGACGTTGTTACCCTTACGGAAGCACAATCTTACACGCATAACTTCCAGACCGAAAACCCTGATGAGACTAAAGCATTTTTTGCAGGGCTTAATAAATTAAATCTTATCTTAGAGCAAAAAGGCTGCATTGGCATCCGGATTTACAATGGCCAAAAACCCAACTCCACTACAAAAAATCTTGTACTGGTGGGGGTAAATGAGGCCGGAGAAGATATGGAACTGGGACCATTACTGGAACATCTGATTCCTTGTCCGCCGACCTGTGCTACTGCCAGCAGTTTGCTCATTTAATGTATACGATCATCCTTTATATCGCCTTAGGTTTAGGTGTTATACCACTTATTTTCTTATTAAAAGGAGCAATATCGCTTAAAGCGCCTATTGCTCCTTTTATATTGCTTACGGCTTTCTCTAGCTTGTACGAGTTTGTAGCCACCCTGATCCTGAATTTAAATACAACTTACTGGTTCCACTTTTATTCGATCTTAGAGCTGCTCTGTATCTTATATTTCTTCGGACGGGTGAATAAGAAAAAACAGTTCAACCGCGCTGCGCTCATCGTACTCTTGACGGTCTACCTGGCTTCTTTTTATTATTGGCGTTCCGATAATGCCTTAACAGCCTTAGCTATCAATAAATTCCCGCTGACCATTTATATTGTGCTCTCCTTTATTTTCTGGGTCCAGAAACTTTTCAGGGATAACAAAATTGACAACCTTTGGCAGCACGGTGAATTTTATATAGTGGCTTCCTTGTGTATTTACTATTTCTGTACGGCATTCCTGTTTATTATGAGTAATTATTTATTTACGCATAAAGCCTTTTTCTTTGATTTCTGGATCCTGAATATCATTTGTGTCATCCTTTTAAGAATCATTTTATCTGTTGGTGTATGGAAGATGAAATAAATTACAGGCTGGTATTCTGGGCAGGCACTACTTTGATGACCATAGCGGTTATCGGCATTTTCCTTATCCTCATTTCCTATCATCGCTACCGGTCCCTTCAGCAACAAAAAGAAGCGGAGCGCTTACTGGCCAATTCTATAGAATCGGAGAAAAAAGAGCGGCTCAGGATAGCCCGGGATCTTCACGATGAAATCGGGGGCGACCTGAATGCTATTGCCAATTACTTAACTACGATAAAAAAATTAGCGACCGAAGCAAGAATACAGGAATTGGCCAAAGAGACCTATGAATATTTAAGTACGACACAAGCCAGTGTGCAGATGATCAGCTATAATTTAATGCCCCCACAGTTAGAGGTATCGGGCTTTATAGCAGCCATCAAAGATTACCTGGAACGCATAGAGAAAGTAAATACCATAGAAATTATGGTGCTCCATAACCAGCCAAAAATTCCAATTGACCCTTTATACAAATACGAGTTGTTCCGTATTATCCAGGAACTGACGAATAACATGCTGAAACATGGTAAGGTTTCTGCGATTCAATTCGACTTCCAGGTGGGCGAAAAATCAACACTGATCAATATTACGGATGATGGCATCCCGTTCAATTTCTCAGAAAATTACCAGACAGCTTCGGGCATGGGCCTGAAGAATATAGTTTCCAGGATCCGGTATATCCGGGCGACCCTGCAACATAAACAAACCGAAAAAGGCAATACCACTTTAATAGAAATCCCCCATACTCAAGATGATCCGAATAGCCATAGCTGATGACCATAAACTAGTCAGGAAAAGTTTATCCTTACTCTTAAGTACCTCTGAAGCGCTCGAAGTCGTGGCGGAAGCCAGCGACGGGATTGAACTCCTGGAAGTGCTTAAGCATACGCCTATTGACACGCTGCTCCTTGACCTGCAGATGCCCAACATGGATGGATTTGAAACGGCTAAAATTGTCAACCAATTGTATCCTGACATCAAGATCCTTGTGCTGACGATGATGGATGATAATAATACCATCAGGCGGGTTATCGAATATGTAGACGGTTTTTATACCAAGAACACAGATCCCGAAGAGCTGGAAAACGCTATCCTCAAACTCCATAAATCAGGATTTTATTTCGAACGGAGTTTTGCAGAAATCTCCAAAGGACTGCTTATTGACAGCAGCAAGGAACCACTTACTAAAGAATTCACAGAAAGGGAGCGCGAAATTCTGATACTCACCGCCCGGGAATTAAGCAATAAGGAAATTGCCGAAGAACTCCACATCAGTAAGCGAACGGTGGACCGGCATAAAGAGATTATGCGCGAAACTTATAAAACCCGGAACTTTACAGGAGTAATTATGATCGCACTCAAGTATGGCTATCTTTCCATGAATGATATTATAGTCTGATTTTTGGGTATTTATACACATTGCAGGACTGAAGAATCCGGGCTACATTTGTATTCATCTTTGTTATCCAAGAGTTACATTTCATCAAAAACAAAACCGAAGCTACACTATTGTGTGGCTTCGGTTTTGTTGCGCTAATCCGTATCGCTTTCATGCATCAATCGTTAAGCTGGAGATACTCAATGATTTTACCATCCTGCTGTTCTATAATAAAACGGGTACCGGTACTCACCGTACTGTAAGGAACAATCACTTTCCGGCAAGCCTCCTGCAACATTTCCCAATAACCCTTCACATCATCCACCAAAAAGATTGCATTTACCATAGCCGGTATTGCCAATGCTTCGGGGCCGGCAACTGCGCCCAGTACCACGAATTTATCAATACCACATAATTTATAGCCATCATGTGCCGCGCTTAGGTATACTTCTTTACCGGTAATTCTCTTATAGAATTCAACTGTACGTTCAAACTGCTCGGTTACGATGGGCAACACTACATTTTTTATTTCCATTGTATAAAATTTATCTTTACTTCAAAAATAGGCCAGGCTTGGAGGCCATCCAATAGCTCATTTTTTAATTAGTAAGTATATGTCACATTTGATCAAATCAAGCTCGACCAACCAGGCCAATAAAAAACATTTATCGGAAAGATGTAGTGTAAATGATACTTTAGCCTTCATCGGGAAAAGATGGCTGATGGCCATCCTATACGAGATCTCGCTGGGGCACAATCAATTTTCCGGCCTGTTGGCTGTTCTCTCCGGCTTGTCGGAACACATCCTGGCTGCACGCATACAGGATCTTGACCGGAATGGCCTGATCACTAAAACGCCCCAGCCCGACTCGGTTCCTATGCAGATTTGCTACACGATCACGCCAAAAGGATATGACTTGCTGGTAATTATGGATCAACTGCATCACTGGACGGAGGTACACAGTGATGAAGACCCGGAACTTTAAATGACTAAAATGGCAGACGCCATTCCATCACAAAGAATAAAGGGCGAACTATGGCAACATTAGCGGCTAATGAGTAGCTGATTTTGAGAAAAGGTTAATGATGACCACACCAACCACAATAAAGCCAATACCAATTATAGCGGGCCAATCCAGTGTTTGTTCATACGCAAAATAAGCAATGATCGAGATCAGTACGATCCCAACGGCCGACCAGATCGCATAGGCGATACCTATAGGAATTCCTTTCAAAGCTAATGACAAAAAGTAAAAGGCAGCGCCCATCATAGCAATGAAAATAACCGATGGCAGTAGTTTGGTGAATTGCTCTGTTTGCTTAAGTACGGAAGTCGCAACGGTTTCACAAATAATGGCCAATGCTAAAAATAGAAAGTGCTTCATCGCTTATTTTGTTTGGAGGGATTCGATACTAAAACGAAATTTTATTTTCCTGCAGGAGTAAAATTAACCTCCAAATTGATGCCACAGGTATAAAATAAGCCGGAAGCGTCAAAATAAAGCGTTGAATACAAAGTTTTGACTACTGAATGGTCCTTCTAAGACACTGTCTAAAAAGGTTACCAATTTATCATCCTGAGTTTATCGAAGGATAGACAAATTTGAGGCTCAATTCTTGTCGCATTTCAACAAGCTCATTGTCACAAGAATTTTAGCTTTTCAGATAACCTCTTTTTCAAAATACTTACACAATTCCCGGGTTAAAATTATTAAGTATCTTGTAGGCGATTTTTTCCGGGCAGGATGATCCGGGAGCTTATCATCACCCATGGGATAAATGAAAAACATGAGCCACGAGCAAGAGAAACATTTTGATATTATCCTGGCAGGATCAGGTATTTCAGGCTATAGCCTGCTCTATGAAGCTATGCAGCAAGGTATCTGGAAGGATAAAACAATCCTGGTCATAGACAGTAACTTTAAGCAAAGGCCTAACAAAATGATTTCTTTCTGGGACCACTCCAGCTCGCGCTTTCGCCCCTACAGTGCGGCTAACTGGCAACAGCTGGCATTCTATAGTCATAGCGGTAAAAAAACAGACCTGGTTTTAGGCGACTATGAATATTTTACGATTGATAGCCATCACTTGCTGAGCAGCTATCATCAATTCCTGGAGCAATGGCCTAATATTGTGTTCCTGGAAGCAAAAATCACCGATTGCCAATCCAAAAATAACGCTTGTACCGTGTCTACGGACCTGGGTGACTTTACAGCCACTTATGTTTTCAACTCTATATTCACCGTACCAGAGATTCCCCTGAAATACCAGTATTTTTTGCAACATTTTAAAGGAGTGCTGATACAGTTAGAGGAACCCTTTGAGGCTTACAGAGAGGCCACTATAATGGATTACCGGACCGATCAACAACACGGGACTACCTTCTTTTATTGCCTGCCGATGTCTGAAGCTTCCATTTTCGTGGAGTACACGCTTTTCTCAAAAACTTTACTTCCCGATGCCGCTTACAACGAAGCGATCCGCAAATATTTAGCAGAAGTCCTGCGTATCGATAAGTACCAGATTATATCAGAAGAGCAAGGCGTCATCCCAATGACCGACTATCCATTCAAACGGCGCAATGGGCATATTATTTACCTGGGCACTGCCGGTGGGGATACCCGTGGTTCAACCGGTTACACCTTCTGTAATGTACAACAAACGATACAGGCCATCCTTAAAGCCTTCCGCGAAACAGGTACACCTTTCTTTAAACAGGAGCACATTGGATTTAAAGATAAACTTTATGACGCGACCTTACTATCCGTCTTGAATGAAGGCCGTTACCCGGGTCATCAAATTTTTACTGATCTTTTTGAGGGAACAGCAGCCAAAAATGTTTTTAAATTCCTGGATGCGCAGTCCTCTTTGCTGAATGATGTAAGCATTATGAAAAGCCTCAGGACCATACCATTTGCAAAGCATTTTGTAAAAACACTATTGAGATTTTAAGCAACCTCATAGATTACCGTAACCGGACTTATTACCTGAACCAAAAAATAAAAAGCCGCTCTGCCCTGAAGAATGCCGGGAAGAGCGGTAAGCAATAATTAAGGTGGGCAACTATTCAGACCAGACCGCCAACTCATAGCCATCCGGATCCATAAACTGGAAGCGCCTGCCTCCCGGGAAACTAAAAATATCTTTCGTAATCGTTGCTCCGGCAGCTTTGACTTTACTTAAAGTATTTTCCAGGTCGGCGGAATAAAGTACGATCAAAATACTGCCATTCACCGGCTCCCCGCTGGCAAAGCCGCCATCTACATAATCGCCTTCAAATGCAGTATACTCCGGGCCGTAATCCGTAAATTTCCAACCGAAACATTGGGTATAAAATGCTTTAGCCTTACTTAAATCTTTTGATAAGCATTCAATGTACTGGATTTGTTCGTGTTTTAATCTTGATGAGTTCATCCTGATGATCTATTTAAGTTTATGGTTACAATAAGAGACAAATTTACTACAGCCAGCGACAGCAGTGTGGCAGGAGCTCTTAAAAAAATATTACCGGGTAAAAAGTGCCCGGTAAATCAAATGGGCTTGCGCTTCAACGATCAATGTATGCCTGAGATCTGTCATCACCCTGAATTTGATTAAATATAACAATCTTCCATAACTTATAAACAAAATTTTCCAATTCAATTTCAGGATCTTGAAGGTCTTGAAAATGCCCCGGGCACTAAAAAATATGCACTGTTTCCTATTACCTTATGCGCATCAAACGCTTGATCCTCCTCAAACAAAACAGGCCGCCTCCGGAGAGACGGCCTGTTGAAAGCCAGGGAACCTGGTTTGCTTATAAACTATTTATTGTTTTACAAAACGCTGGCGGAAGATCACTTTACCCTCCTCGCCGGTAACGACTACAAAGTAAACACTATTAGCTAAAGCGGATACATTCAGGCGTACTTTATTTTCACCTGTATGAACGGATTTTATGCTTAGCTCCTGGCCCAGCAGGTTGTAAATACGCACTTTGTTATGCGTCGGTACACCTTCCACGATTAACTCATGCGCTACAGGGTTCGGGTACACAATAATATCGGTTTTACTATCCTGCATTACGCTCACCACAGGGCTGTAGTCGAATTTACCATCAAAATCCAGTTGTTTTAAACGGTAAATATTCTTACCCGTTAAAGGCTGCTTGTCGGTAAAGCTGTAATCCAGTCTCACATGGCTGTTGCCATTTACGGCTTTGCTGTTCGTATAACCGATCTTAATCCAGTCGGCACCTTCTGCGCTTCTTTCAATATCAAAACCTTTACTGTTTTGCTCCATTGCAGTTGCCCAGTCCAGGACCACATTACTTCCTTCTTTATTTGCCGTAAACAGTAAGAAACGGCTTGGCAATGGTGAAGTAGTGGTGATACGATAAGGCACAGAAGGGCTGCTTACGCCTGCTTTATCCGTGATAGAGTAATTAAAGCCGAGCTCACTTCCTGTAGTACCGTTACCACCCTGCCCGTAAATAGCCAGCTTGGAGGCATCATAGTTAGGTATGCTTACCGGGCCTGAAGTGACATCGATCGCCACTACACCGGTTGAACCACCGAAGTCATAATACAATAGGGTATTTGCATTGATGGCATTGATCACGAACGTGGTACCCGTATTGCTGCGACAGCCTGATGCGCCTGCACAATCTTCCGGATCGGTACCGGATAAAGAACCACCGGAACCGTTATAACCGGTTAAACTTGGAGAAGAAGTGAGCATGGATTTATAACCCGGCACAACAGGGAAACCTGCAGGCGGTGTCAAACTAAACGAAGTCTGCGCGATGTTAAAGTTTTTGGTATCTGCAACCGGTGGTCTCTGGATACCGAAGACCAGGTTGCCTCTGCCGGCAAACCTTTTAGCGATAGCCATACTGCCATCCGGCGTGCCATCACCACCAGCCAGGCCGGTACTGTTTTCACCGGTGGTTACCCAACCTGCAGGAGGCGTTGTGCTAACAGGCGTCACATTCGTATTGGCACCTACAGCATACACCGCTGTTGATAATTTTAGGGTATAAGCCTGGTCGCCCGTCACAGAAATAGAGAAGGTACCATCTGCAGCTACCGGTACTACGGCATCGATAATTCCCGTAACGGTATTGATCGCATAGACATATAGCGTTCCGCCTGCATTCGTACCATTCTCGCCGGAAGTAATGAGCTTATCGCCATTAGCATCGTCGATCACCGTGCCGCAATAATTTTGTCTTAAAGTATCTGTTTTAGAAGCGACACAAGAAGGACTGGAGGCATACCGCACCTGAACCGAGTAAATACCGCCTACTGCATTAATAGAAGGTGAAGACTGCCATGCAGAAGTAAAAAAAGAACTTACTGCCCTGTATTCCAGGCCTGCACCTAAAGGGGAAGTAATGGTAATGTTCCCATCAGCTCCAGAGCAAGGCGAAGGCGTAACCGTAGTAACCGGTGTAGCCGGCATAACCCCATTCACCACGAAACTCACCGTATCGCTGCCACTACAGCCACCGTACAAGCTGGTAATGGTCCACTTATAAGCGTAGGTACCCGGTACATTAATATTAGTTACCGTAGTATTGGCGGCACTGGGATTCCCGATCGTGGCCGTACTGCCTGATGGGACAGCAACTACAGACCATACACCCGTTCCTGTTCCCGGGCTGTTACCCAGCAGGGCCAGCGAATTAGTACAGGCAATGGTTTGGTTGGAGCCCGCATTAGGATTAATGGGGTTTTCGACATGTACTACAAAGGTATCAAAAAGAGAAGTACTCGAGCAGGCATATTCCTGTCCTAAGAAATCGCCGATGCCGCCTGTACTAGGTTGTGCTATCACCCGGAACGTATAATCACCGGCTATCGTCAGGTTAGAAATAGTAGTCGTTGTACTGGTCAGGCTTCGCAAATTAGTTGTGGTGTATGCAGGCGTACCGGAACCCGCAGGTTTAGAGACTACAGAAAAGTAATACGCACCATTAAAGTCCTGGAAATAACTGCCATTCACAACACCCTTATAGATTGCCGGTAAAGGTATGGTGGCCGATATTGCACCGGTACCTGGATAGCAAACACTCACATCGGGTATGCTTACATTAGGCCGGGCCTTATCGGAAACATGGATATAATAAAATTGATTGGCGCCACAACTACCATCGGCATTGGCAACATTTACGGTAAATCTATAGGTACCTACCTGCCAGCCACCGCTGGGCGGGGTCACTGTGGCTACCCGGTTATAAGTACCGGCACCGCTTACCACTACAGTAGGTGTTCCCCCGGGTGGGATGATACCGCTCGGTGTAACCGTAGTCAGAATAGTAGGAGCATCCAGCGGATCAACACTAAAATAAAAGCTTTCAGGATTTGTAGTACCGGCCAGGTTACAATGTACTTCTCCGCCGGTCGCTGTGAAAGAATAAGCCGCCAATTGTTCCGGTGCTCCATGACCTGTAGGCTGAAAATTAACATAACGGGGAGTAGTACCATTATGAGTAAAGGTGACCGGAGGAGTAGTAAAAGTATCACAGCTATTCGTAAGGGTCAGGGTAAAGGTATAAGCGCCCGGCACATTGATCCCGGTAAAGAAAACGTAGTTATTATCTATATAGCTAAAAGCTATAGCCCCGCCGGACGGTTGACTTATTGGATTCAAGGTAACCGTAGTTCCATTTGCAACCGTACCTGCTGCACCTGCAATCTGGGTAGAAAAATAAGGTGGACTGCTTAAAACAATATAGGATTGCGCATCATTAGTTGAGCCGGGATTAAAACACCTGCTTGTATTAGGAATATTGATTTGCGGATTAGGTGTAAAACGAACTATAGCCGTATCCTTATAGCTACAGATACCATCCAGGGAAGTGATGGTTAAGATGGCATAATAAGCAGGATCAATTTCATGATTTGTTTTATTGATCAGGGAGAAAGTGGGTGTAGCAGAGCTTGTGCTGCTGAACTGGGCATTGGTGTTCACGTTAGTACTGAATCTACCCATGGAATAAATATTCACAGCGGTCCAGGAACCGGTAAAGCCTGCCGGTATTACGCCAGCCAAAGGCGTAGTACCCGTAGAGGCACATATATTGGCAATATCCGGGCCGGCGGTAAACGTTGCCGGACGCGGATGCGCGGTAATCGTAACATCACTGGTAGCGATACCGGCACTACAGTTCCGCGTCAAGCGAAAGGTATAGTTTCCGTCTGCCGTCATACCCGTGATATTGGTCGTCAGGGTATTAGGGGAAACAATGGTAGGTGTGGTTGGTCCGGAAATAAAAGTCCATAGAGGAGTGTTCAGCGTACCCAGGTTACCGCTAACGGTACCCACCAGTGTGGTGGTACTGCCGCAGACCGTGGCATTACCACCGGCATTGGCCGTACAGTCCTGGGCGTACGTTGTATTCATTCCTGCTAATGCTAGGAACAGGAAGGCAAGCAATTTTGCCAGGTTGGTTTTGCCCCGGGATGTTCTACCTGCCAGATAACGATTTATGGGTCGTTCCCCATTTGTGTATTGATGTTTCATAACTTAATTTTTAAACTAATAATGAGTATAAAATTATATGTACTATTGCTTTTCAGCGCTTTGTATTTTTGTTATCAATTGGTTATTAAACAAAATTATTATATGAATGATTATGCAACAATAACCTTTTCGAAGTTCTTAACAGAAAAGTACCGTATAAGTACAATTTTTATATAGTAAAACCTCTAGTAAAAAATATGCAGCAATGACCCTTTAAACGCCATAAAAAATGCGCTACCATTTAATAGGTAACGCATTTTTTATATTCACTAAAGACTTCCTTTTGGATTAGTTCTTTATTTTGGTTTTGTTAATCAGTGCTTCAATTCATATCCTTAAACGTAACACTAAAGGTGGTACCGACTTCCAGTTGACTACTCACCATCACTTGCGCGTTTAACTGGTCGGTGATGCGCTTCACAATAGACAAACCGATGCCGGAACCCTCGAATCCATCTGTATTCGGCAAGCGCTTAAAAATATCAAAGATATTGCCCCCATTTTGGAGGTCCATTCCGATGCCATTATCTTTTACATAGTAGATCACTGAATGCCCTTCTTTCTCGCTGTATACCTCCACCTTCGGGGCAGCCTTCTTGCTACTGTATTTCACCGCATTGCCGATCAGATTTAAAAACAATTGGTACATCAGGGTTTTATCGCCTTTTACTGGATAGGTTTCCCCAACCTCGAATGTCAAGTGATCACTACCATATTGCTGCTTAGAGCTTTCCAGGATACTCAAAATTTTAGCCCGCGGATCTATAAGCTCTTTTTTGAGCACGACCTGGGAAGCTTTATTCAGTTCATACACTTTCTCCAGCATATCTTCGATGACACCGCTCGCCTCGATTATGTTGCTTGCGAGCTTTGAAAGCATCTCCTTAGGAATGTTTTCCTTCTGGATCATTTGCCCCGCCAGTTTAATAGCGGATAGCGGATTTTTAAGATCATGCGTGAGTGTATAGCTAAAGGTTTCCAAAGCATTGTTTGAACGGATCAGTTCCCGGTTCAGTTGCTCTATCTCCCCGCCACGTTGTGCCACGGACCGTTGTATTATCCGGACCAGTTTCTTTATGTAGGATAATTCGTGCTTCTTCCATTTCAGGGATTGCCCTTTCATAATCTCATGCCAGGCTTCGAAAGACTTGCGGGGGGAAGGTAAAAACATTTTACTTTCTGTATCCTGGTTAAAAAGCTTTTCGGGCTTACCCGCCCATACTTCTTCATAAATATGCTCTTTGCGGAACAAATAGAGCTTGAGCTGGCTATGCGGCATTATATTAACCCTAAGTACTCCTGGAAAGTGAATGGAAGCCTCAGAGCTATCTTCCTCCTGCATATAGGCAGAGGTATAAAAAAACTCGTCCTGCTCCTGTTGCGCTAAAAAGCGGTCTATTGCTTTCCTTGACTTTTCATCCGGGACCTCGCCCCAGCTACGGCAACCGCGTTCGTGTTTCAGGATCAGGCCATCCGCATTGGTGGCCTCCATAATCTGTTGGGCAAAGCGTTCCAAAACGAATACAGTATTGCTATTGAGCAGCAGTTCGGCTTTTAGCTCCTGCTCCAGCGCACTGGTCATTTTCTGGGCAAGTATATCTTGTTTCTGGGTTTCTGTGAGATAGTAGTTTACCGCATACTGGGTAAGAAATATGCTCAGGTGACGTTGTGCCAGATCAACATGAAGGGGTAAGCGATGCTGACAGGCAACAATGCCCCATAGCTTACCATCGAGTAATATAGAAAAACTGGCACTGGCACGGGCGCCGGCATTACGCAGGTATTCCAGGTGTATAGGGGAAAGTGCGCGGACGCTGCAACGGGTCAGATCCAATTCATGCGGCTGCAGGCCTTTTAGTAGCACCGCTTGCGTATCGGTATCTGCAACATGGCGGGCCAGGAAAGTGGTATATAGTTCCCGCGCCTGCTTAGGAATATCAAATTCGGGATAGCGGTATCCCATAAGCGAGCTCATCCCCGGAGCCGTCGACTCTGCGATCACCTGGCCACTATTATCTTCCTGGAAACGATAGACCATAACACGGTCATAACCGATGATTTGACGGATCAGGACGGTTAAGGATTGCCAGACCTCATCGCCTTTTTCTTCCAGGTACTTGGCATAATAAAAGAGGTTAGTCGTTTTAATATTATGCTGGTTAGCCATTTCCAACTCTACATAGATCTTTTGATCATAACGGTAAATACTCAGGAAATAAGCTACCCCTTTAATACTGATCCGCTCTACGTAGCGCAGGAAAATTTCATCATTAATTTTCTGGCTTATATCCTCCAGGTTCCAGGATACTGCTCCGGAAAGGAGTTCCAGGATATCCATTAAAGATTTCCCAAGGAGAGCATCCAATGGGATATCCAGCAGGGTTTCACTATTCTCACCTGATGCGACGCAAATATGGTGATCAAAAACGAACAAATAACCAAAAGGTTGGATTTGTCCGCAAAGATGGATAGCTTCTTCCTGACATTCTTTGTACAACATGGCAAAAATTTATAAGGCTTTTAATGTTTCAATAAGAGGATTCAAGCGCGGATAAAATGCATAAGTGCCTAAAAGTGTCATATTGACCGTAAAAATAAATAATATCTGTATAATAGCCAGATTATCAGGTAAATATTATTAATATATAATCAAAAAATGGCATTAGCTAAAGATAATTTATTGGTATAGTAGCTAAAAGTGTTTAATTATTGTTATAATTAATTTTAAGTATTATATCATACCAATATTGGTATATTTTTGTACCACACTTAATTTAAACACAACAAAACTAAAAACAATGCAAGAAGGTATCGTAAAATTTTTCAACGAGGAAAAAGGATTTGGATTTATCGTTCCGGATAATGGAACAGAAGACGTTTTCGTACACATAAGTGGCCTTGTCTCTACCGACATCCGAGAAAGAGATAAGGTAACTTTTCAAACCCAAAACGGGAAGAAAGGTATTAATGCGGTGAACGTTCAAAAAGTTACCCTGATCTAAGTTTTTACTCAAAAATTTTCAAAGGAGCTGTCACGAATGATCAGCTCCTTTTTTTATCATTATCAAAAACACAAAATGGTTAAAATTCATTAACCAGTTCCTTGCAATTATCCGCTCGAAAAACAGGTGGCTCAAAGCCCCTGGAAAGAGGCCCTGAGTTTCAATTAAAAAAAATTGATACACCTAATTTAAATATGCTTTACTACTGAAATAGATCCAAGTCCTTGTCTACAATCTGGCTGGCAGCCTCATAATTATTACTACCTTGCGCAGGTTCGGGATCCGTGAGGACACAGCTGGCAATAAACAGGGCTGCAGCTAATAGGCAGCCAAATAGGGTAAATGCCTTGTGGTTAATCGTAAATTTATGCTTCATATAGTGGTATTTTTTCTTTAAATAATTAGCGAACACCCTTACAAAACCTACAATTCATTACTGCACTATTGTTCTTTCAAATATTGTTCTTTTGCTCTTTCCAGAAGTTTTTCAGGAGCAACATTTTCCGAAAATATGGGCTTATGAAAATGGTCCAGTTTGGTTAATAGCCGGATCAGTTCCATTTTTTCTGAAGGACTGAGATCACCGGTCACAATATTTGTTGCCGTCCTTATCTTAAGCATTTGCTTTTCTAAAGTTTCCAGTCCTTTGTCGGTGATCTGCAAAATTTTACTTCTCCGGTCTTGCTCAGAGGTATTTTGCACGACCCATCCCTGTTTCAGCAGCCTGCCAATTATTTGCATACCAGAAGGCTTGTCCTGTACATTCTTTTTGATCAATTCCATCTTCTTCATCTCGCCAAAAGCTTTCAGTACAATCAGGTAGATAAATTCTTCCTGTGTAGAGAATTCCGAATTATAAATGGCTGCTTTAGAATAGGTCTTTGCGTACCTGTTCATATGCACGATAAGGGTGTTGATCATACTTTCCGGGCTTCTTCCGCTTGCCTTACCTTCCCATTCCGGTTCAGGTCTCAGGGGTGCGCCTACAATACTTTTGGCAATCCATTCCTTAAGCCCCAGGATATCCGGATTGTAATCTTTTTTACCTTCTTGAGCTGTTTCAAACTCTTCGATCAACTCAATAACATCTATTAATAGCTGGTAATTCATAACCTGTAGTGGATTATAGAACAAATGTAAACAATAGTATTAAAATGTGCTAAATAAAAGAATAAAAGAATGTATTAATACTAATTTTTAGCATTTCATTATCTATTGAGCATAGGTTTAAGAGATTCCTTCTATCATTAATGAATAAGTGTTTCTATAAAAACCTAATTTCAAACCTGAAACCCGATAAAATTAATCAGCTAATGCAATTATATATGGTCATTCTTGGCGGCAAACCAGCCGGCCGGTATACAGAACAACATGATGTTTTCTTTGGCGTGGCCCATGAGCTTAAAAATTTAGTACCACAGATGCAGGATTTCTGGCCGGAACTGAAAGAGGAACTGCATATTGACTCCTGGCGAAAGGTTACCCGGGTAGGCAACTACCACATAAAGGTGCTGCCCAAAGACCAGGCAACCATAACGGAAAACAAATTATTTTTTGTCAACCTGGGCGGTTATAAACCGGGGGATATGGAAGAGTATCATTACAAACACTTAGTCGTTACTGCTGATATAGGCAAGGCCACTCAAATGGCTAAAAGAACGCCTTTCTGGAAGGAACATGATGCCAGCCATATTGATGACAAATTCCAGGTTGATGTAGATGATATTTACGAAGTAAGCGATTTACTCGGTACTGCTTTTAAAGAACAATTTGTACTTGATATTTCAGAGGGCAGCACACAGGAAGCCGATGTGTTGCAGGTAGGCTATCTAAAGTTAAGCAAGTTATTGAAACAGCCTTAGCCATTCAGCTTGCTTGCCGGACTATTTGCCGTCTTTAATAAACCATAGCTCAATTGATCTCAAAAAAGACCTGACTTTTTAAGCCTTTCGGAAAATAAAGTAACAGATCAGCAAAGTCGTATTGATCAGCACTGAAAAGGCATTGGATAATATAATCGGCCATTCTTTAAGCATCAGCCCATAGACAACCCATAAGGATACACCGGCCAGTAATACGCCTACCATCAGGGGAGAAAGGTTGGCAACATCTTTCTCCTTTATTACTTTCACTAATTGCGGCAGCATCGAAACGGAAGTTAAAATGCCGGCGACAATCCCGATTACTATTTCCATACGTTCGAATTTTAAACCTTGTAACAAGATAGCAATTCCCTTGATGACTAACAACTATAAACTTAAAGTCTGTTGATTTCGGTTGATAAAAGCCTGCTGAAATCAGCTTGATTGCTCTTATATCAATCTTTTAATGAGTTCCCGACTGATCAAGTTAAACAGCTGCTGCGGATCACCGATAATGATCTTGCCAAATAAATGTAACTATGAGGATGAGGTGAATTTTATACCTGAATAATCCATACAGGCTTCTTGTTTGCCGCTTAAATGTGAAGCTGGTTTAAACCGGTATCAAATTGGATCGGCTATATTTAAAAAACTAATAATTCAATAAAGCTACCGGCTTTTCCCGCCATCAAAAATCACCTTATTCCCGAGCATATACTTATTATCACTCGTCCAGGCACCACCGGACTGGGTATAATTACTATTAAGACAGTCACCTGTTTTTAGATCAATCACAGAATTAAATGCGCTTTCATGCCAGAATAAAGTATCTCCTACTACCCAACCATACTCCAACTGATAAAGATCAATGAATTGTTTATTAGGTGATATATGATCAGGAAGGCAGACTTGAAACCCGCATTGATCTGCTAAAGAAGGAATCTCTATTGTATCGCTTCCGCTAACAATTACAGGCTTACACCGAACAAGTTTTCGCTGTTTCTCATAACCGATAAAAGTGTCGGTACCCAGGTATACGATCCTGGTACGGTCATCGATAATGATAATACTATCGGGGGTGTAATCAGCAAACACCCTGGTAGAAACTTTTAGGTTGCTATACTCTTCATCAACAATACTGTCTGCAGGACTAAGTGCGCCAGCAGACTGGTTACCGGCATTGCTACATGAAAAAAACAATAAACCGGCCAGACCGATCAATACTTGCATTATTTTGCGCATTATTATCATTGTAGTTGTGTATATAAAGAACAGAAAAAAAGTAATATATTATTTAATCGCGGCGGTTTGTTTAATAAACGCTGATTTTAGCTTTCGACAATAAAAAAATAAAGTTATTATAATTAAGGCATTATGCATGCCGTAGTAATTGTTAATAAAGCCATCCGGGGGAAATAGTTATTAACGCATCTCCTTTCTTACACCTGTCCCTTTAGGAAAGGTAACAATATTAAAATAGGTTATTTTTGCATTCCTGGTCTTCAGGTGATCATTTTATCAAACAATATGGAACAAGCAAATAATCCCTTACACGGAGTAAGGCTGGATACGATACTGGAAACTTTAGTGGATTACTACGAAGGCTTTGAGCAACTGGGCGAGCAGATCAATATCAGGTGTTTTACCGACAATCCAAGTATTAATTCTTCTTTAAAATTCCTGAGGAAAACACCCTGGGCGAGAGCCAAGGTGGAAAGCCTGTATTTATATGTTTTAAGGCAGCAAGCTAAAAAGAAGGCCTCTGGTATCGACTAAAATTATCGGTAATGAGGCAGTTTTAAAACTGCCTCATTATTCCTTTTATGTTTCCGGGATCATCTTGATCAACTTTGCCGGATTGCCCCCCACTATACTATTGGCCGGTACGTCCTTAACGACAACAGACCCTGCAGCGATAATCGCATTATCACCTATCTTTACACCACCAATGATCACGGAATGCCCTCCGATCCAAACATCATTTCCGATCACTATAGGTTTTGCCGAGCCTGTTTTATATCGGTCAAAAGCCTGTATATTATGACTTGCAGTATAGAGACCTACATTAGGCCCGATCAGGCAATTGTGGCCAATAAGTACCTTGGCCATATCCAGGATCGTACAATTGAAGCCGGCATAAAAGTTATCCCCAACATGAATATTGTATCCCAGGTCACAATGAAAGTTATGCTCCACATTAGGCTTTAATCCTACTGAGCCAAAAAGCCGGGCAATAATCTTTGCCTTAACCTCATCGGCATCGTAGTCTGCCTGATTGAATTGTTGCAGCAATTTTCCTGCATAGACAAACCGGTCTCTCAAAGCACCGTCTCCACGGATATAGTTCATCTTTTCATTTTCCATGTCATTATCTTTTACTGGTCCTCATTTTTTCTTTCCCCGCAAAATTAAAAAGAAATGAACGAACAAGCCTATTTTGGATACAGATCAGCGGCATTGAATTACGTACTTTTTTGTATCTTGTTACAGGTTTCCGAAACGGTAAATGATTACCATTAAAATGCGGAGCTACTGTTTATGAAGTCAAAGAAAATTGTTATTCCTATACTGGTTTTCCTAATCCTGGGCGGCATAACCATGTATATGCTGATGTTTCCGCGTACCCTCTCTTTGTTACCTCAAAGCGAGTATGATGTAGTGGACAAACCCAATCCCAAGATGGTGACCCTGGTTAACGGGGAAATCGATGCAATAATCAAGGATTACGGCTCGGGCATGTATGTTTACCGGCCTGAAGCTCCCGACAACCTGAACAAATTTTTCCAGGGAATTAAACAAATAGAGACCTACTCCCGCTATGGGACCAATTCGATACAAGGTTATAACGGCAGCGGAGCTAATGTAGCGTTCCTGGACGGGCGCCAGGTCAAAGATCTTTATATAACTTCCGGTTATAAATTCCGGTCCAGATCTCCGAAACTGTATATGCGGATAACCTTGCAGAATGGTCGTGCAACAGAGGTATTAACCAACGGGCTGGAACTGGAACAAAGCCCTGCAGTAGCTCAAGGTACTATCAGGGAAATACTGGAACAGCTGGCCAATTTTGACAAAGAGGCGCATAAGATTAATTATTTTTATCCCGAGGCGCCCAAACCACAGCCCGCCGAAGAATGGAAAAAGGTGCAATAAATATCTTAATTTTTATTCTTTTTTGACTCAACACGGTTTCTATTTTCCTGTAAAATACTACACCTGGTGCTGGTATAGAACCCCTAAGGTGATCCATAAAAAACCGGCACCCCAGCTTTAGCTGAGGTGTGCCGGTCAGGTGAAATGTAATTAATTAAGGACTTTTTAAGAAGTAAAGGTCAGTCGTGCCATACCGGAACAAGCAAAAGCCGGATACCAGGTTGCTTTAGTCACCACACAAGGAGTACAGGTGGACGTTAGTGACAAGTAACCGTAGCCGGTGGTCAGCCCGCATGGTGCCTGGCCTACTGAACCGCCCGAGGTAGCACAGGATGGCGGACCATCAGGAATCTTAGCGGCAAAAATACCTTTGGGTACTGCCGTAGGAAAAGAACCTCCGAGCGTAGTGCTGTTAGGATAAACATGGGTACCGCCTGGGGGTATAGCAATTACATTACTGGCATAAATACCGCCGCACATACACATTTCATCACCGACTACATAATAATACTGCGTACAGTTAGTCTGGTTGTGTACCGACAAACCCACGGCAGAAGGACTTTGGGCTAATGCGGCAAAAGAAAGCAGCATTGCAATAAGGATAGCACATAATTTTTTCATGCCTTAATAAATTTAAAAGAGAAAGAAAGTTTTTGTTGTCACCACCTTATTGGAAGAGCAGCTGTGCCATTTGATCACAGTTAGGCGCATCCACCCAGGTAGCTTTTGTTGTTACACAAGGGGTACAGGTGGGCGAGATGGACAAATAAGTATAGGTGAGCGGAAAGCCACAGGTCCTGTGCCCTACAATACCTGTCGGTGCGCCACAGCCAGTCGGGCCATTGGGTATACGCGCGCCAACAATACCTTTAGGCGTTCCCGGATAAGTGCCGAACAAAGTTACTGAAGTGGGATAATTATGGACTGCGCCGGGAGGTATCGTAAAAATATTGGAAGTATATTGTGTACCACAACGGCAAAGCTCGTCCCCGAATACCTGATAGTATTGCGTACAATTAGTTTGATTACGTACGATAAGTCCACGTGCGGACTGGGCCTGGGCCAACGCCACCATAGAAAACAAGATTGCTACGAGCGTGAAATATAACTTTTTCATAAAATTTGCTTTTTTGTTAAAAGGTGAAATAAAAAAACGGACTCAGCTACAAAGCAGCCGGTTTTAAGCATGAAAAAATAAGCCTACTCGTTTCTACAGGTTTTGGGCTCCGCCTGATATGGTAAATGTTTAAAGAATGTGTTTGTCGTATAATAAATCATGGTCAAGACCAGGAAACCGGCGCTTGATTTCATTCATTACAACAGGAGCAGATGAGGAGAAAGGAAACAAAAAAGTGTATTTGTTGTTGCTGTTTTAACTTAATCAGGTAGAAATACCTCTGGTTAAAAAAATAGAGAATAACCGCACAACGATTAACAACTCGTTTTGTTAGGACGAAGTTAATTAGCGAAGCAACTTAATGCAAGTAATTGATTATCAAAGTGTGCAAACGATAAGAAAAAGTGTTCCAGCGATACAGAACCACCTTAAAAAACTTAAAAAGCATGTCTGAACGATACATAAAAAATGCATGAACGATACCAGAATAGCGCAACAAATGTGTAAAATGATGGCCCGGCAACATGAATGACTATCCTTAAACCTGGAGCTGCTTATCAAACCAGGATTTGAAAAGACTATAATTCCGCTGGCTGACGGTAACAAAATCCTCCCCGGAACAGAATTGCTCATAGCCCGGTTTTAATTTCAGGATAAGCCTGCGATGCTTTCCTTCTTCATAATTTGCCAATGCAGCCCGGTTCACAATGACCGCACGATTCATCCGGAAAAAATGCGGTCCGCAAAATGCCGCTTCAAATTCTTTCAAGGTCCGGGACACCAGGTACCTGCTTCCGGAGAAAGTAACGACCCAATTGGACCTGCCGGAGCGATAAAAATAACAGACTTCACTTACCACATCGAGTTCAAGCGTATCCCAGCCCCCATTCACCTTAATCAGGCCCTCTGCTATTTCGGATTCCGGCAATATTTCTTCCGTTGCAGCTTGCTCCTCCAGGTCCTCTTGATCTATAATAAATTCCTGCGCGTAGCCGGCATCGGATTCCTCTTCCAGGCTTATGGATACTGCTGTGCTCCGCTCTTTTTCTTTTGTCCGCAATTCATTCTGCCAAAGATGGTACATCACCATTAATTCCACTACCAGGTAATGAATGACATAATAAAGATTAAGGATAATAATGAAATAGACCATATGCGGAAAATCGATCAGCATATACTGTGAGTCATGAATATCCCGGCCATCCACAAACCTGAAATAAAGCATCATGATGCAATAGGCAAGTACTACCGGCAGTATGATGCCTATCAACAACTGAAGCCCGGCCCTTCGAAAAGGCTTTCGCCGCCAGTCAAAGTATTTATCCAATTGAATGGTGATGTAATGCACACAATAGGTAAGTAATAAGGCTACAAGAAAACTAAGGCCCACCACCAGGTAAAACGAAGGATATTTTAGCGCAATAAAAAAACTGCTCCCTGTTCCAAAGAGGGTAATAAAAATGGAAACTACCAATGAACCGGCGATTCTGAAAGCAAGATTATTATAGCGGATGGCCAGGTCTTTAGTATGCATAAAAATACAAGGTATTTGGAGCAACAAATTAAAAAAAATAGCAGCTTTTTCAAACCTTAAAGCAAAAATATAATAAAAAAAATCACTTTATAGTTGATTATCCTACATTTGCTATTTATCAAAAACCAAGTAAATATGCCAATCAAACAACCCTTTACAGAAGATGGAGTAAACAAGAAAATTGCGGAAGTTTATGCCCTGGATAATGCCGCCCTGAACGTGGAAGCCGACCTGCTGGAAGCCGATTTAGCAGCCTGGATGAACGCGAATTTTAACCTTACCCCTGAGCAGGGCAGCTATCTTTCTGACTTAAGTACGGACACGATCAATTACCTTTCCGAAAGGCTTTCTTTCTGCTTCCGGCACCGGGTGACGATCTTATTCTCCAAACCTGTCCCGACCAGTTCCGGTTATGTTAAATGGTCAGAAACAAAAGATAAGACGAAAACACGTTCCAATGCAAGCGGGCTGTTCGAAGTAAGTGGTTCTTTCGAATTGTCGATCGTTTATGAATATTAACCGGTAGCCCTTTAAATGAATACGCTGGTCTTACACCGGGACATTGGGAACACTCCTGCGGTCCTGGTCTAAGACCAGCTAATAGATACCAAACCGATTTATTATTTCAACCGTTTCCCCATTTCCTGTACCTGCTCCAACCATTTTTTGCGCTTTACTTCCGTTGCCGTTTTTATAATCCCTACATAGGACACCCGGACAGGCTTAATACCACAAAATTCCAGTACCGATCGCCGTAATTGGTTCACACTGGGCCGCCCGAAACTAAAACGGTAGTACCAGCCCGGCTGATCAAGGGTTGTAATAATATGTGCGGTTTTCCCGTTAAGCAATTTATCCCACCACACGGAGTTTTCCCTGTATTTATAGGCCATACCCGGTAAAAAGAGCCGGTCTATAAATCCTTTCATGATTGCGGGGAAACCACCCCACCAGACCGGGTGTACCCACACCAGGTGATCGGCCCATTGTATGATCTGCCAGGCTTCCTGCAGATCTGGCTCAAGTTCTTGTCGTTGCCGGTAACCGTACTTAAGATTCGGTTCAAAATCCAGGGCCGCAATCCGGATCTCTTTTACAGCTGCCCCGCTGGCCTCAGCTCCGGCTTTATAGGCAGCAGTAATGGCATGGCAAAAAGATCCGGGGTTGGGATGCCCGTTAATGAGCGCAATACGTTTCATTCAAAATATTTTATACGCACAAAATTAGATTACTACCCTTGTGCCACACAGGACAATTGTCTAAAAAGTAATAGCTTTCCGGATCCGGCTCAGGTGTCTTGGGGTAATACCCAGGTAGGAGGCCAGGTATTGCAGGGGAATCATTTGCACCAGTTCTGCCTGGTCCTGTAATAACTCTTTATATTTCTTTACGGCATTGTTTTTCTGGAGCTGGAAGATCCTTTTTTCGAGTTCCAGGTATTGCTGTTCTGCTATGAGCCTGAAGAAGCGCTCCCATTTGGGATTTTGCCGGGTCAAAGCTTCTGTTTTGTCTTTACGGATGACCCATATTTCCGCCTCGGTCAGGGCCTGTAAGGTTTCCTGCCCGGGCTGCCCGGTGATAAAAGAAGAATAAGCGGCAATCCAGTCCCCGGGAAAGCGAAAACAATAGGTATAAGCTACTCCTTCCTCGTTCGTGTAAAAAGAACGAAAAACCCCGGAAACCACGAAAGCCACTTCCCGGCAAGTTTCCCCTTCCCGGGTGAAGTAAGCCTGTTTATCCAGTTTGCGGTATTCAAAAAATGTTTCCAGGTCAACGAGTTCCTCAGGAGTAAAAATCCCGAAAGAACCGAAGTAATCTCTGATCATGCTTCTATATCCGGGCTTAGTGCCCGTGATGCAAATTACGATTAACTATAAAAAGGGGAAATTTTCCTTGTAGAAAACTTCCCCTTTCTAATGAATCGAATTATTGTAGTCTTTATTCTTTAATAAATCTTACGCTACTGGTCCTTCCCCTAACGTTACATTTCAGGATATACAGCCCGGCATTCCAGTCCCGGACATTCAATTGAGCGTAGGCACCTTTGAACTTAAGTTGCCCGCTGGCATCATAGATCATAATGAGTGCATCGGCATCGAGGCCGGTCACTTTCAAAGTTGTCGTTACCGGGTTTGGGATAATGCTCAGGGTGGCATTGCCCTCAAACCTTAGCGTCCGCACGCCCGTGTAGGAGTAATGTCCATCATGGTCCACTTGCTTCAGCCGGTAAAAATTGGCTCCTTCCAGGGGCGCTGCATCCGTAAAGTTGTAACGGGCAGCTTCTGTACCTTTTTCCGTAACAAAACCAATGGATTCGAATGTATGGCCGTCTGCAGAGCGCTCTATAGTAAAGCCTTTATTATTAACTGACTTAGTCGTTGCCCATTGTAACAAGACTGTTTGGCCCATACTTTTTGCTGTAAAATATTCCAGCTGTACCGGTAGCGGAGCCGTATTTTCCAATACAACTTCATCATAACAGTAAGCACCAGTACCTGCCGGTGTCCAGCGCAGGGTTGCTACGGTACCATTGGGTACTGTTACCGGGCTTGTACCAGATGCAGGGTTAGTAATGCTTACATTTTGACCGGCTGGTACTGTACCTACCAGGCTCCAGGTCCCGGCCACAGGGCTTGCCGCCATAGTAAAGGCCGATCCGGCCTGTAACTGGTCGGGGCCGGCATCCGGTGTAGCCTGGCGTAAGCCGATGGTAAAGAGATCTGCACCGGAGTTATCGGTATCCCATTTTACATCATTAAACACCGCGGTATCTCCGTTCAAAGCAATTGCCTGTATAGCCGTATCTACCACATCATTATAAATACCATTGCCATCCCTGTCAATCAGTAAATAATAATTGTTTACACTACTTATCGTGCTCCATATAGCACCTGTTTTCACCCTTACCTGTGTCCCCAGCGTTTGCACCAGGTTTCCGCTCGCCTGGGCACGCCAGGTTCTGGCAGGAGTTATGAAACAATGTTCTTTGGAACGTTTATTTTTAGTAGAGTTGAGTGTGGCATTATTATCACCGTACAGCAGGTAGTGTGCATCGGGCAGATTGCCTACATTAGCAGCATTGGAGCTCGCCATTGCCTGTAAGCCTATTTGCAGCAAGCCATTATTGCCGCCTTCGTTTTGTGCGGTTACAGAGTGGCCTTGTTTCTGGAAAATGCCCATACAGTCTTCTCTTCCTATACCAAACACCCTGGAATTATAACCGCCATTTGCCTGATCCCAGACGACATCACCGGTACCGGCTAAATAATCTCCGGTGTACAGGATGCCGTATTTAATGGACAGGTAAGTTTGGATTCTTTGCCTTTCGGTTGCGGAAAGGTTCCCGCCATAAAACATGATTTCCGCCAGGTCAAATGCCGCCGCTCCATTTCCATATTCTGTGTTATAGGTAGGCAGGTTCAGGGTCTGGTTAGTAGCCGATTCAACAGGAGCGCCTCCATTCAGGGAAATGCTTACTTTACCGCCGCTTACATAACTAACGCGCCAGATACCCGCTTTGCCTATTCCGGGACTTGTTCCGGTAACAATAGCCGTTGTACTATTATTCCTGAATTCCAGCTGGCCTGAAGTATTGATCCAAAGGGAAGCATAATCATAAGTGCTGCCGGCGGCATTCTGGAAGCCCACTATTTTATAAGCCGCCGCAGCCGTTTGCGGGCGGGCTACCACATAAATATCAAAATTACCGGTTTGTGTGAACGGTGAAGTATTCTGGTTAAAAAACTTTGCGTTCGTGAAAGCGACAAAGGGATTATAGTTAATACCGCTAAGGTCAACTCCCTGCTGCCGGAACACCGGGGCGCTCGCCGCAGTGGTCTGGATGGCATTCACTTCTGTAGTACCGCTATTGGTCCACTCCAGTACCTGGTTGCCGGCATTGGCGGTGATCCCTCTTCCGGCTTGTAACCAAACCGGCACTGGAAGACTCGTCTGACAGCCGGGGCTGAATTTGCTTAAAGCGCGGAAGGAGCTGGTATTGTAAGCTACAAATGCCGGATCACTGGAGCCATTCAATATGTGTACAAAGCGTACTACCTGGCCAACATTATTGGCATTTAGCCCGAATGCATTCAAATCCCATTGCATTACCCTGAGCAGCCGGGAATTGGTTCTTTTCTGGGCTTCCGTAGCGGTATTAGTCAGGCCGGGTTGCACACCGGCATAAATACCTGCCACCGCGCCTGCGGTAGCACCGGGAAGGTTATAGAAGGCCCAATGGGCCGTACCTACTGCATTTACAGTGCTCAGGTCCAACGAAATTTCATTACCGACCGTATTCCCATTAACATCCACAAATTTGAAGATATCCAAACTTCCGGATTCCGGGGGCTGACCTACCTGGGTCATGATGATATCGGGAACGCCATCATTGATTCTTGAAATATTAAATTGATCCACCTGGTAAACTACTCCTGCACCTACCCGGGGAATATTAAAGATAGCCGTTCCAAGATCCAGGCCCTGGATGCCGTCCTGCAGGTAATACTCCGGATTAAGATAACTCGGGATCGTGTAAGGCGGACTTGGAGCCGGGGGTTGCCATATCCCCTGGTAACGGCTCCCTACTCCTATAAAATAAGAGGAGCCACTTCTGCTGCCTAAAATGATAGGCATTGCGCGGTAATTAACGGCTTCGAAAGCAATTCCTTTTTGCGCCATCAGCTCATCATTCACACCGGTAGAAAATGTTTTTGCCGTTGATCCGGTTCCGACAGTAAAGGCCATCAGGTTGTGGGACGTGTTGGGAAACCTGTTTGCAGAGTCTGTGCTCCAGAAGCCCCCAAAATCCGTATAAATTTTCGTGACCTGGGCCTGGGCTATTGCGTCATTTTTACCCAATAGCAATAAAGCGCTTATCAGTAATAAGCCTAGAGGATTGTGTTTCATACTAAATCTTGTTTGTTTTTTTCTATAGAGTAGGTGCTTACTAATCAATAGTTTTCGATATAGTCTTAAACAATACAAAACTTGCGCAAAGATAATATAATCTCAGCATTAGCCCGAAAAGCTACACTAAATTAACAGGTATTGTAATCATACCGCATAGCTCAAACACAATACAGGCAGGCATTTTAAAATAGTAAATAATAATTCAGCTGAACGAAAGCACCTGCTTCAGCTACATTATTATTGCATAAAAAAAGAGCCCGAAGGCCCTGGTTCATATTCCGGAGGGGAAAGATCAATCTGTATTTTTTTGTTCCAAAAAGGGTGCGGGAGCGGTAGTTTGAATAAGCGTATCCGTATCTTCCGGCTCCTTATCCAGGGCTTTATAGTGATAATTATTTTCAGCACTTCCTTCACATACCGTATAAAAAATACTGCCTTTCGCTAAAGCAAATGTTGCAGTAGCCATCTTAGTTTTTGTGCTGGGTAATATCGGCATAAAACGATGCAGGTAGCGGTCATCACTATACTGATTCTGTTTAAAATAAGCTTCATTTTCGGCTGCCGTTCGGCTCACATAAAGATTTTGGGTAGGGTCGAAATCATAAGTTCCCATTTCAGGCCAAAAGGTATTATAGTGCTGATTGGCGAATACTCCATCTTTTACCATTTCCCGTTCGGCTTTATACTGTTCTTTCATTCCCAGCACTTCTTGCCATTGTTTCCGTTCGTCTTCATCCGCTTCATTTTTATAGTATCCTTTTTCTGTTGCATAATTGGACAAACGCAGCAGTACAAGCCCTTCTTCTTTATAAAAAGAGGCACTGAAGGGTTCATAAATCCGTTTCGCAGGGGAGTATACGATCATAAAATCATTGTAAAGACCGGCATTCTCGTAACGATAAGCATTGGCGGCCAGAGGCGGTTCATGATCCCGCTCTTCTGCGGCCAAAAGAAAGACTTTCGGCACCTTATCTTCTTCAATCACAAATGGGGCATCAAAACAATTAGCACCAGTATTAAATACCTGCCTTATGCTATCCTTACCTGACTGAAAGAAGGTACGGCCATTACCTTCGAAGTTTACAAAATTGATCTTAATCCCTTTGTCTATACTTTTATTATGCGTGCCAAATACTTCAAAAAGTTCCGGTTTATCCGGGTAGAAAAGTAAATGATCCTGATCGAAACGATAATGACCGAAAACGGCTGTTGCGTAACCATACAATAAAAAAGTGCTGTCTTCAAAAAGACAGATGCCTTCATTGGCGCCATACCGGCCTGTCACCTGCTTGTAAGGGTCACTGCCTGAAATAAGCAAAGGCTGTTGCGCATTTCCTATCATCATTCCGAAAAATAAAAAAATACCTGTAAATAATCTTTTCATAAACAACAATTAATCCGGGAGCCTTGGAACACAAAGTTAACGGATAAACCTTTTTGTGAAGGGATATTAAGGATGTGCTTAATAAAACGAGTCTAGCCGGCCTGTTTCTTAAAGGTCAGTTTAGCTTTTCCCTGTTCGAAGAGCATTTGCTTTTTCTCCGGCAAAAACTGCAGTTTTATATCCTTATATTCAAAGCGGTTATTTCCTTTATCTTCAAACGGCAGGTAATCCTGACCCAGACCGGAAAGCTGTACTATCATTACATTTCCATCGGAAGAAATGGTCACGGTCGACTTTTCCCCTTTGGCTTTATAGGTCCCCTTCATCTGACTGAATTCCGACTCCGGATGACCATTGATCTGGTTAAAATCAGGTAGTTTTGGTGTATTCCCATACGCGAACTGAAGCAATGTGGTATTGATATCTTCGATGTCAATATTGATCGCATTGGCCAGGCTTACGATGCCCAGTTCATCTCCGGGAAAATACCAATATTCCGAGATGTAGTTCCCGGCCCGGCCGGAGTGTTCAAAACCTTCCGGCTTACTAAAGCTAAGTTTAAACATCCCCATACCATAAGCACCCGGAGCCTCCGGTAGCATAAGGGCCAGGCTCTCTTTGCTAATGAGTTTGCCGCCAAACAGCGCTGACAGGAATTTATTAATTTCTATGGCCGTTGAAGCGATACCTCCACTGGATAAATGATTCGAAAAATTTATGTTCAGGTTATTCACATAACTCTGTTGTATATTATAAGCGAGGGCTTCATTACGGCCCGGATCCGTTTCATTCGTAAAATAAGTATGCTCCAGCTTCAGCACCCTGCATATTTTTTCCTCCAATATTTCGGCGAAAGGTTGCTGGTAAATATGCTCCAGTATATATCCTAACAACAGATAATTGGAATTGCTGTATTCAAAATCTGTTCCCGGTTCGAAGCGTGCCGCTCCTTTTGCGATATGCGCTACGGACTCTTTTTCTGCATGAAAGCGGGATTCCCAATCGCTACGGTCCGGGTTATCGGTAAAATTAAAAATACCGGAACGGTGTTGTAATAACTGTTCGATAGTAATCTTATCCGCATTTTTTATTTCCGGATAATACTGGCTTAATTTATCCGATAGGCGCAATTTACCGGCTTCTACCGCCTGTAGTATTAATACTGCAGTAAATGTTTTGGAAATGGATGCAACCCTGAATTTTGTTTGCGCATTATTCTCCCGCCTGGCAGCAACGTTGGCATAACCTACAGATTTACTGTAAATGATACTGTCTTTGAATAAAATAGATACGCTGCCCATAAACTTACGGTGCTGCGATAGATGGTCTAAATAAGCATCTAATTTTTGTTGTGCAAAAATTCCGGTAGCCGAAAGTAAATATAAAGATATCCCGATCCCGAATTTGATTAAGTTCATCAGTCCTTGTACTTTTAATTGAATAAATTACTTTTTCTTTTTGGCGGCATTAAGCGCGCTTTTTGCCTGCTCATTCGCGGGGTTCAATTTCAATGATTGCTTATAGGCTCTAAGCCCTGCTTTCTTTTTTCCTGCCGCTATCAGGCATTCCCCATAGCTGTCAAATGTATTGAAGCGGTCCGGGTATAATTCGGTATTGAGCTTAAAGATCGCCAAAGCCTCGCTTTGCTTACCCTGGCCTAACAATTCATAGCCAAACTGGTTGATCTCCGCTTCCAGGCTATAGGCAGAAAGCCGGCCTTTCGTAAAGTCTTGTTTTATCTGTTTTATGGTTTGCTCCAGAGACCTGCTTTTTTTATAGTAATCCGATAAAGATTGCTGGTTCATCAGCCGCTCCTTCTCAACCTGCCCGGCCAGCGTCTCCACACCATAATACCTGCGTTGCTCATCGGAGATCTGGAGAGTATCTATCTTATACCGGCTCCATTTACAGGTATCACACAGTTTTACAAACTGGGTGCCGTAGACCTGGGCTTTGTTACGCCGCATCAGGTCGCGGTCTACCGCTGCAGCATACCACCAGCGGTTTAAGGTGGTGTCCATGCGGATAGCAGTCCCAAAGTTTTGCACGGCCATTGCCGAGGCGACACTATCCGCTCCGTGCTGCAAGACCACACCCGCATTGAAGTAGTCTTTCGCTGTCCTGAGTTCCCTTGCAGCGATTAGTTCAAAAACTTTATGCCGGCGAATACTGTCCTGCTTGTTGAGCTCAGTCCAGTCAATAGGATCTTTTTGCCGCTCCTGCTGATCCTGGTCGGCCATTTGCTGTAATAGGACATGATCACCCAGCGTCTTTTGTGCAGAAGTGGTCAGCGACAGGAGGCCTGATAAGCTATACAGGCAGATCATTTTTTTCATCGATTGTTTTCGTTTCATTTTTCAATATTGTAATGTTGTCGCCACTCCAGGCAGGTACAGATTATCTTAACCGGCTGTCAAAACGCTGTAAATATATAAAATATCACTTTTTAGTGACTTATAAATAAATACTAAAGCCGTTTTACATCTCAGGCAAGAGCAATTCGATTCAAAGATATTCTCCATTTAATTAAGCCAAGGTAAAATAAGGGCCTTACTGCAATGCTTTTCATAGTCCAATAATTTTTACTATTTAAAAGCTTGCATTATTTCATTTTGTCTATTATATTAGAGGAAGTTTTGGATTAACACCACCTTCTCCAGACATAAAGCCAGAAACAGGGACAGGGTATAAAGCAAGCTTTAAACGTACTTTCCGGGAACATACAGAGGACCTGAAGGATTCCAAAACACAGCTCACGGCGCTTATGCTTAGTATCGTTAAATAAGCCAATCTTATTGAAATCAAGTGTATTTACACTAAGATTATCAGCGTATGACACAAGGCTTCCGCTTATCGATCGCTAATTTCCATTAAAATACCTGAACAAGGTTTTGCGCTACATGTTTCATGCAAATGATCCATGCAGCTACTTGTGGCCAAAAACCAGGGTTCATCAACGCTACGATCCAAAAGTACACACCTCATATTTAAAAGCTGATAGCTTAACTATCATGAATCATTATGAAGCATTTATTATCAGGCATGGTTCTTTGCTTTTTTTCAGCGAACCTTTTCGGGCAGTTTCAACCTTCTTCAGTTCAAGAGCAATTTATTGTAGGATCTGACCTCAGCGGTCATATCCGCCATACTAGTTGTCATTCCAAAGGAGAAGCAGTGTTTTCGGATGTAAGTGATCTGTATGTCAGTACCTGGGGCGAAGGCGGTTCCCAACTTCATTATAAAAGAACGCATACCGGGGATCCCGGTAATGTAATTGATGAAGGGACGGTATTTGTACCTAATGCCAGTACTATCCGGGGCGCTGTAATCATGCAACATCCGTTTTCACAAAGCAGGTATTGTGTAGCCGCCATCCATCATGATTTTACCGGTGGCGGGACTATAGCTTTTTATGAATGGGCGTCAACGGGCCTTATTTTCCTATTCGATTACCAATTTTCGACCACCAACACCTATAACATGAGTATAGATGCCATCTGGTCTAATGATGGCAATGCAAATGCTTATGCAGTCGTCTATGAATCCAATGACAGGCTCTATTCCTTCTCCGGGATGTCCTCTACTGCTAATGGCTTCGGTTATCCGTTAATTGGCCCTGTAACGGAATTACAAACCTCCACTCCGGGCCAGGGAGGCAAACTTCCGGACGTGGCCTTAACAGAAATCCCGGGCCTTCCCAACAATCCCAGCAGGATCAAAGTGTATTATACTTACATAGATGAGGACCAGGACTTTTGCTTCGTTTCCTATTATGGTTTTGATGAATTGATGACCGCACCGCCAATAGTACCAATTGTCTTTGAACATCAGCTCACTCAAATGAACTATATCGGCGTTTCAACGACAAACTGTACTTCCAGCACCAATATGAAACCGAGGTTCTTCTATTCCCCCGGGCCGCAAATCGATGCCCCGGACAGAAGTGACGACTCCTGGGCGATCATTGCCGGCCAGCATGAATTTTATAGCACGCTCAACAATAACGGGGCGAATACCTGTACCTGGCCAATGAATGTAAATAAAACGGTTCAGCTCCAGATGACTGCTGCTTATAAACAAAATTCCGGCCCCATTAATGAAATAGTCCTGAATAACGGCAGTTTATCGGGAACTGTAGATATGTCTACCAACATCGCAGAACCATTTAATGATTACCTGAACCAATCCCAACCCGCTATCGCTTTCGGGCGTGAAGGGGAAGATATTAATTTCGGCTGGGGTAAAACGCAGGAAAACCCCGCATTAGGGGACAATGACTATATAGGGATCGTATACAGCGGTCCGGCCAATGATATCATTACTGCGCCATCCGGAGACGGATACCGGATTATTGACAGACAGCCAGACCTGATGCCTTATATTACTTCTATCGCATTTTCGGGCAATAACGAGCCTAACATCTCCAACTTATATACAGTATTCACTTCCAGTGTGGACAATACCGTCATCTTCCCGGAAGGCGTGTATAACAAACACCCGAAATGGGATAACATTCATACTGACGGCTATAAGCCCTTGAATGTAACGAATACCGAAAAAAGCAATGCGCTTAACGCATATGCTTTACCTAACCCGTTCAGTAATAGTTTAATGATCACGGTACCCACAGCCGCACAACAAGACCAATATGAAATGGTGGTCCGGGACCTGACCGGCAGAATAGCCTTAAGTACTAAAGGCAAAATGGCGGATATCAATCAGCAGCTGAACAAATGGGTGAAAGGAACAAACCCGGTAAACAATAATTACATTATACAACTCAAATCTTCGGCGACCCAACAACAAACCTACCTGAAGATCACAAGAGTAGGTAATTAAGCAGCACACAATTATTATGCTTACAAAAAAACGCGAATGGAGAGCTTTCCCATTCGCGTTTTGCTTACTATAGCAGGTTTGCTTTTCTTACTTTCTTTTCATCAATCCAAGAAAATCTTCCCGTCTTGAAGCTGCAAGTGGCAAGTCGGCACCCGTGCTTAAAATGACGCGGCATAACTTAGCGCGGATCAGTTTCTCCACAAAATTCACATTAACGATATGGGAATGATGCACCCTGAAAAATATAACCGAAGGCAATAGGTCTGCACACTCCTTCAACCGCATACTTACCAGTATTTTGCCTTCATGCATCGTATGAATGGTCGTATAACTACCCGAGGCATCACAATGCGTAATCTCCTCGCAGTCCAGGTATTTAATCCCTTCCAGCGTGGGTAAAGCTATCTTTTGCTTTTGCAACACACGCGGCTGTACATTGCGAACCAGATCGGCCTGCCCTATTTTTTCTTCAACTTTAGCGACGGCTTCCTGTAGCTCAAGTATATTGATTGGCTTCAGCAAATAGTCTGCAGCCCTTGCCCTGAAGGCATCTACGGCATATTGGCTATAAGCTGTGGTAAAAACAGTATGAAAGAAAGGACTGGGGAAAAGATGCAGCAAATCAAAACCTGTAGCTCCATTCAGTTCAATATCCAGGAATAACACTTGCGGACGCAATTGGTGTATCGCGATAGCGGCCGTATTAATATCATTGGCAGTATGCACTACATTAATGGTAGGACAATATAGCTCAAGTAATGCTTTAAGCGTATCTATATTCCTATTTTTATCATCAACAATTATGGCAGTCAAGCTATTCATATACCTGTTTTATATTTTTTTTAAGGGAACCGTTATCATGATCCGTGTACCACTTCCACCTGTTGCAGCAAGGTCTTCGACCATAACCACTATCGGAGATTCCGCATTATTTAATTGATTTAATGTGGCCACACGTTGCCTGGTAATTTCCATCCCTTTTGAATGGTGTGTGGTCATTATTTTTTTTGCAGTATAAATACCAGGACCGTTGTCTTCAATCCGGCATATGATACTTTTCTCCCCTTTCAGCGCAAAGTCTATAGTTAAACGTGCATCCATGCCGGCGTATTGCATGCCGTGCTTTATTGCATTCTCGACGAAGGGCTGCAGGAGCATATTCGGGAAAGCCGTAATTGCCGTATTAATGGATGGTTCCACTTTTATAGTATAGGCAAATGGCTCATTGGCCTGTAGCTTTTCGAGTTCTATATAACTCCCGAGGTAAGCCAGTTCTTCCTTTAAAGGCAGGTATAAACTCCCGGCATTATCAAGCGTTTTCCGGATCAGGGTAGCAAAGCGGGACAGGTAAATACTGGCTCCCATACTATCATTCCTGACAATATAATTCTGCACAGAGCTCAGGCAGTTAAAGATAAAGTGTGGGTTCATCTGTGCCCGGAGCGCCATTTGCTCCAGTTCAGTCATTTTCTTGTTGAGCTCACTTTTTTCTTCCTCCTGCCTGCGAACCTTCCGGATCCTGTACTTCAGGAATAAATAAATCAATGAACCCAAAGCCAAAAGGAACATTAAGCGGAACCACCAGGTTTCATAAAAGGCCTGTTGCACTTCAAATTCCTTTTCAATCAATTTCATTTGCCCTCCCGATGCGGTGATTGCTTTTATTTGCAATGTATATTTACCGGAGGAAAGGGATAAAAAAATCAATTCCCGCTCTGTTGTTTCCTGCCATTTATCCTGTAAGCCCAGGATGCGGTAATAAAAAGTAATCTTTTCCGCATTAAAATTTATTGCAGAAAAATCAAACCTTATTTTATTATTATCATGTGGCAAAACAATGGCTTCATCTATAGGAACGGTTAGCTCTGCAATGGTAATCGCAGTTAACAGAAAATTGAAAAAAGGAACATTCCCTATCCTATGCTGGTTGACTATATTCAGGCCTTTCTGTGTCCCTACAAAAACAAGCGCGTCTTTTACGACCACTGCTGTAACCACATCAGACATTAATCCATGGTCAGTGGTCAACAACAATATTGTCCGTGGAGCCCGTCGTTCAGTATCTATTTTATTCAGTCCCCTATTGGTTCCGACCCATAAATAGCGGCCATCTGAATAAACATAATTACAAAAATCACTACTCAGCCCATTATGCTTACTATCAATCACGGCAATGACCTTATTATCTTTTACCTTTAAGATTCCTTGTCCATAAGTACTAACCCATAATACGCCATCTGTACCCGGGCTTATATGCGTAATATGAAAGTCTGTCAGGGAACTTAACTTTTTATAAGCTGTATCATAGATCTTCAACCCTTGCAAAGTACCTATATAATAATATTTCCCTTGCCATATGGCCGTGGTCGCTCTATGGAGCTGCAAGGTATCAACCACTCTATTATCACCAAAGTCCCGGTGAAGAAAAGCCCCATTAGAGGTTGCCTGTAACACCTTATCTTCAAAGAAAAATGTAGACTTAAGCGCACCGTTATAAGCATCAATAATTAAAGAGCTATGTACTTTAACGGGGTTACTTGACATCTTTTCCAACAATGTATTTCTATCGGGATTAATCCTGTTTATTTCCAGGCCAGGGAAACCCGGAAATCGTTCTGATTTTCCCGCAGCAGTTATATACCAGTAATCCTTGTGCTCTGTACCTGCAAGTACCCCCTTTCCATCCGCTACCACAAACTGTACCGGCTCTGTTTTATGGCCCGGATCATAATTTAATACCGGCATTTTATTCAATTTGAATAGACCATTCCCTTTTGTACTGAACCAAAGATTACCTTCCCGGTCTTTCAATACATCATTTATAATATTTCCTTCCAGGTAGTGGTCTTTAACTACCGATTGCCTGTAATCAAATAAGGTGACGCCATAACCTCTTTCAGAAATGCGATACAAACAACCCTCGTCCCAGTATTTCCGGGAATAGCGTTCCGATGGATTATGGCTTAACACGCTGAAACTATCTCTTTCCATATCCCAGATGATGGCCTGCTGATTCCTGGTGAATAGTATCTGATGCGCAGATATACGGGAAGCAAAGACATCCAATATATTTAAAGGATTATCTTTAAAAAGCCCCATTACAAACAGGCTTGCACGCTCAGGCAATTCCAGCAAATTAAAAGGGATAATACTATTTAATGCAAGATCCCTGTAATCAAGAAAAAACTGCCCCTTCTTATATAGTATCAACTGGCCGTCTGGTTTAATTAAAGCAAGTGCTAAGCTGCCATCCCATATTAACACGCGCTTTTGCCTGTCCTCTGCTATTCCTGCTATATCATTAGCAAAGGACAGCTGGTGCAATAACTCATGATTCTTCTGGTTATATATTTTGCCATTCTTATAAAAGGATACCTGGTTAGAGAAACTCATGATCCATAGCCTCCCCGAAACATCTTCCATACAGCCAAAGACTTCATTCGAAGGCAAACCATCTGCAACGGTAAAATTTCTAAACGCATGACCATCAAAACGACTCAAACCGGACGCGGTACCTATCCAGAGCAAGCCATCCCTGCTTTGTATCACATCATAAACCGTTTCTGCGGCAAGCCCGTCCTTTGTCGTGTATTGCCGATAGCTGTACTCCTGACCGAAGCCCGGGCAAACAATCAATAACAATAAGACAATAATTAAAAAAACATAAGTATACTTCATATATAGAATGCAATAAAAATAAATGATTTACACAAAAAGAACAAAAGGTACCATTGTAATGCTATGGTACCACAAAGCTATGTACTGATAGGACTAATCTATGAACTGAGAACAGCCAGCGGCAAAACGGTGTTTCACCCTTAAAGGTAACTATGCCATTTTTATACTGTAATTCGCGAAGCAGGAGGATCAAGTTACTCCGTCATAACTAAAAGATGCTCTTATGATCAATCAACAGAAGCATATGCTGCAAATTGCCGGCATTGCAGGATGCGCTGTTCTTTTCCATTTTTCACCCTTTTAAAATTACCGATATGAAATCTACTTTAGTTGTCCTACTATTAGCCCTGAGCTCATCCTTTAGCTATGCCCAATACCTGCCCCCAACCGTTCCTGAAACGGTCTATGCAATCCTTAACGATGCACAAAGAGCATGGAATGTAGGTACGGATACCAGGGCTGCAGACCCCGGCGACCATGAAACGTCCCCTATGTATTTAAACTACCTCAATGTTACGGTCTCAGATCACCCGGAGATCGGCGGATTTCCCAAATTATACTGGAGGAGTTCCAGTGGTGGCATCATAGGTAGCCATAACCTGCCAATGGATGCAGTTGATCCGGATGTCGTGTTGCTTGATAATGCAGATCATGAAACCTATGCAATAGTGGTGTATCATAGTAATGCATTTGGAGGCTATGTCTTTTCTTATTGTAAGTTTTTAGGCAGCTCATTCGGTCCGCTATCAATGCCGGTGCTACTGGAGCCTTACATTAATCCGCCTATCGACCAGATTTATATTAATATTGATTCAGATGAGAGCGGTCACTTCGCAGTGGTTTACCAAAAAGGTGCCACTACCATCTGTAAAACCGGTGCCTTTCCTGCCGGCTCTGCCCCACCACCTATACCCGGAACGCCAAAAATTTACAATGGACTTATCCAGCCGGATGTAGCGATACAACATACGACGCCCTTGACAGCAACTAAAGTAAAAATTATAGGTTTGACTACAGACCGCTCCAAATATAGCGTCTATATGCAAAACATTGCAGGTACCTTAGGCTATAGCTATACTTCGCCGGCTTATCCCATATCCAGTTTGAACAATCCCCGGATTGCCTGCCCGTACAATACTTCCGCCCATTGTGCCATAACCCTAATGAAAAATATTCCTTCAAGCGGGCTCTATGACATTATGGTCGATGTGTTTGGCGGATCAATATGGTATGGTATCAGAACGGTCAATAACGGCTCCCTGCCGGGATTCCCTAGTGCAATCAACCAATTTATCAATAAATACCCCGCACTTTGTGTCATCGGCAACAATATTGTATTGGGATGGCATACGTCCTTCTTACCAGGACCTCCAACACCGCAAAACATGACCTTTGTGGGACTTGATATAAATGCCAGCACTTTAAGTCCATTAAGTGGCGATCATTATGTGGATATATGTCCGGCACCTTATGTCAATGCAACGTCTACCATAGCCATTGCAGGCAGATACACCCAATGGGGGAAAACAGCGGCTTATGAGCGAACGGATACACTAAGTGCACAATCAGGTACACGGCTGGTGTATAGCCTGACCCCTATTAGCTTAGGCACCTGGAGTGGCCTGTCACAAATACAAACTGGAGATAATACACCGGTATTGATCTATCCCAACCCGGCCAAAGCAATCATCCATGTGCAACTGCCGGAAACGAATACCCATTACACCTATACCATCTTTGATATGTTGGGCAAACGAATGCTGACAGGCGATATAGACCAACATACAGCGCAAATAGGAATAGAAAAATTACCGGCAGGTAATTACACCTTGATGCTGGAGTCTGAATTTAAAACCGGGCTACAAAAACTACAGTTCGTAAAACAGTAAGCTTTTAAAAGAACATCGTCCTGGTTCTTCAATCGGACCTAACTACTCTACACCTATTCGTTTATTAGAAGTGATACTCAGGAATTTCAAACCGTATCGCCAAAAGATGAAAAAAATCAAAAAGCAAGCAGGGTTACTATCTTTTCCTTAAACCCTAAAGCCACTCTTTCCAGAGTGGCTCTATTATTTTTATTGTCAGGCAATAATTACCGGTTTATCGATCTACTAATTCTTTAACCGGCTCTCCATAAAAATCGATTTTGTCCGCCCCCTTTATCTGTAAAAGCTGGTACCATTTCCGGAAGGCTCCTATAAATACCAGCAACATCAGCACCATGGCGATCATGGCCAGCACAGCCAGTAAATATTGCCCTTTAGGAATATAAATATCCATGACCTGTATGTAGCCTGCCCAAAAAGTGAAGATCGCCATAGCTATTCCCGGAATTGCCGATACTAAGGCATATTTGCCTCGATTCATCCGTATTAACATGGTCGTACACACGATCAGGCCACAGGCCGCCAACAATTGATTGCTGATACCAAACAAAGGCCAGATACTGCTGACATTCCCGGTATACACCAGGTACCCCCAGGCAAAAGTGAACAAGACACTGGATATAATAACACCCGGCATCCAATTTTTATCATTAAACTTCGGCACCACAGCACCCAGCATTTCCTGCAGAAAAAACCTTCCGACTCTCGTACCTGCATCAATAGCTGTAAGAATAAATACCGCTTCAAACATAATGGCAAAATTGTACCAGTAAGCCGTTAGCTGGTCCATAAAAGGAATTTTATTAAAAATATGCGCCATGCCCACCGCCAACGAAACGGCTCCGCCTGTTCTCCCATGCAGGTCCAGGCCGATCACTTGTGAATAATGATCGAGGTCTACAGTATGCATGCCCGGATTAGCAGCGAGAAAAGCATCATAAGTCTCCTTAGGCGTATTGATTGCGAAATAATCGCCCGGCATTAAAGTACAGGCAGCAATAAGGGCCATCAGCGCGACAAACCCTTCTACTAACATTGCACCATAACCTACAAAAAGAATTTGCTTTTCTTTAGCCAGCATTTTCGGTGTAGTCCCCGTTGCGATAACCGCATGAAACCCGGAGATTGCCCCACAGGCAATCACTATAAATATAAAGGGCAGTACTGGTCCGCCAATCACGGGACCACCGCCATTAATAAACTCTGTAATAGCTGGCATTTGTACTGTAGGATGGATAAAAATTACACCTACGGCGAGCATGACTATAGTACCAATCTTTAAATAAGTAGACAAGTAATCTCTTGGTACTAATAACAACCAAACCGGCAATACTGAAGCCAGGAAACCGTATACCGGGATCGCAATTGAAATCGTTTTGATATCCCAGCTGAACAGGCCATTGATCGTAGGGTTTTCCATCAGATCATGCCCCGCAATAATCCCTACAATAAGCAATATACCCCCCAGTATACTGGCAAAGCCCACACTGTTTTTGCGGTAGCGCATGATCAAACCCATAATAATAGCAATGGGCATGGTGATCACTACGGTGAACAAAGACCAGGAGGCCTCGTGCATCGCATTGATACAGGCCAGCGATAAGCCGGCGAGCGTAAGTATAAGAATAAAAAGAATCGCGAAACCGGCAACGGTGCCTACCCCTTTACCGATCTCTTTAGAAGCAATGGTAGCCAGACTTTGCCCCTTGTGCCGGATCGAGGCAAACAGCACCACCATATCATGTACCCCGCCACCCAGTACACAACCGATAAGGATCCAAAGCGTTCCCGGGAGGTAACCGAACTGTGCGGCCAACACCGGCCCGACGAGCGGACCTGCCGCAGCAATAGCCGCGAAGTGATGCCCGAACAATACATTTTTATTAGTCGCCACGTAATCTCTTCCATCGGCAAACTCTACCGCCGGGGTAACATGCTTATCGTTTAACCGCAGGACTTTATTGGCCATAAAAATACCATAAAAGCGGTAAGCTATCGCAAAGATGAGGAGCGATGCAAAAATGAGGGTTAAGGCATTGACGCCATTCAAATATTCCATATTATTTATCCTGTTTAAATCCCGAAGCGGGATCATTTACCGGATAAACTTATTAATTTATAGTAAAAATAAATATTTATTTGTGCTAAATAGGAATAGCTAAAGGGCTCAAGGCACAACCCGCTTCGCTTTCAGGGCCAGAGCAGGCCTTAAATTTTATCTACCGCTTTTTTGATTGATGCTTCCAGCACTTGCAGTAAAGCAGCTTTTACATAATGCCGATAAGTAATCATACCAATTGTTCTTACCGGTTCCGGTGCCGCAAAAGCCCTGAGCTGCTTTTTCCTTTTTGCCGTAAGATTTAAGGTAGCCAATGCCGGGATCACCGTAATGCCGTTACTGGCCTCTACCATATTCATCAGGGTTTCTATACTACCCGCATCAAAGGTAAGTTGTGCCTGATCTACTGCACGCTTCTTTAAAGAACAAAGGTTCATTACCTGGGAGCGCAGGCAATGTTCTTCCTCCAACAACCATAAACGGGTCACATCAATATCCGTGGCCAATAAATATTGCTTATTCAATTGTTGCTCTTTGGCCCCCACAAATACCAGTAATCGCTCGTCGAATAAATGATACTGCCGGAATGCTTCCATACCGCTTTCCAATGCCAATATCCCTACATCCAATTGGTTTTTGCTTAATTGCTCTTTAATCACCTCTGTAGTGAGTTCTTTTAATTCAATCCTGAGCTCCGGATATTCATAGAGTAAACCCGGTAAAAACAAATGTAACAGGTATGGGGCCAATGTAGGAATAATCCCGATACGTAACATACCGGATATACCCGCTCCCGACAAATGCCACTTCACCTCTTCCTCCAGCTTCTGCAGACCGGACAAAATAGCCCTTGCATTATTGATGACCAGCATTCCAGCCTCTGTCGGCAGGATCGGTTGCCGGCTTCGGTCAAAAATTACAATATCCAGTTCTTCTTCCAGCTTTTTGATCATAATACTCAGTGCCGCAGGCGTTACAAAGCAAGCTTCCGCAGCCTTCTGAAAATGCCGGTGTTCCTCTATGGCCAACACATATTGTAATTGCTGGATATTCATTTTTTGTTAAACAAAATTTAATCAAAGTTAAACATTTTTAGTTTTGTTTAATAAGCCTGCTTTTGTTATTTTGTATCATCCGATTGTAAAATTTATCAATCTTTTTTTGTATTTTACAATCTACTGACATTCATTTATCGAACTAAAAAAATATACAAATGGACACCCAAAAAGGAGACATCAGTAAATGCCCGTTCCATAACGGCTCATTTGAAAAAGAAAAAGTCAGCAGTGAAGGCACCCATAATGAAGATTGGTGGCCCAAACAACTATCCCTGGACATATTACGGCAACATGCTTCATTCATCGATCCGATGGACGAAGATTTTGATTATGCCGAAGCCTTCAAAAGCCTGGACCTGGAAGCTATAAAGAAAGACCTTACCGCACTCATGACGGACTCCCAGGACTGGTGGCCCGCAGATTTCGGGCATTATGGGCCTTTATTCATCCGCATGGCCTGGCATAGCGCCGGCACTTACCGGCAACAGGATGGCCGTGGCGGCGGTGGCCGCGGACAACAGCGCTTTGATCCTTTAAGCTCCTGGCCGGACAATGTAAACCTGGATAAAGCACGCCGTTTACTATGGCCGATCAAACAAAAATATGGTAATAAAATATCCTGGGCAGACCTGATGATCCTTACCGGGAATGTTGCGCTGGAATCTATGGGCTTTAAAACAACCGGCTTCGGCGGTGGGCGTGCCGATGTATGGGAAGCCGACAAAGACGTATACTGGGGTAATGAAAAAGAATGGGTAGCCAGTCACCGGGACCCGGAAACGCTGGAAAACCCGCTGGGCGCCACTGAAATGGGCCTGATCTATGTAAACCCGGAAGGGCCGGATAAAAACCCTGACCCGATTTTAGCCGCAAAATCGATCCGCAAGACTTTTGGCAATATGGGTATGAATGACGAAGAAACAGTAGCCCTTATCGCCGGCGGACATACTTTTGGTAAAACCCATGGTGCGGCTGATGCGGCCAATGTAGCCATGGAGCCCGCAGCAGCAAGCATGGAACAGCAGGGCTTTGGTTGGAAAAGCAGCTATGGCAGCGGCTTAGGAAAAGACAGTATTTCCAGTGGACTGGAAGTTACCTGGACCACAAAACCTACGCAATGGACGCATGACTTCTTCACCTTATTATTCCAATATGAATGGGAGCTTTCTAAAAGCCCTGCAGGTGCGCATCAATGGGTAGCGAAAAATGCAGAAGCCATCATCCCCGATGCTTTTGGCGGTGCCGCTAAGTTACCGACCATGCTCACTACTGATTTGTCCTTAAGATTTGACCCGGTTTATGAAAAGATCTCCCGCCACTTCCTGGAAAACCCGGATGCCTTTGCAGATGCATTCGCTAAAGCCTGGTTTAAATTAACCCACCGGGACATGGGGCCTAAGTCAAGATATCTGGGCGCAGAAGTACCTGCTGAAGATTTCATCTGGCAGGACCCTTTACCGCAAACAGAAAGCGAAGCTATAGACGACAGCGATATCGCTGCTTTAAAATCAAAAATTGAAACCTCAGGTTTAAATATATCAGAACTGGTCAGCACTGCCTGGGCTTCCGCTTCCACCTTCAGGGGTTCGGATAAACGCGGTGGTGCGAATGGCGCGCGGATACGCCTGGCACCGCAAAGATTCTGGGCCGTAAATAATCCTGCACAGCTAAATACAGTACTGGAAAAACTGGAAGTGATTCGCAATGAATTTAATAATGCCGGCAGTCGAAAAATCTCCCTGGCCGATTTGATCGTTCTGGCCGGTAATACCGGTATTGAAATGGCGTTGAAACAAAGTGGTTTTGAAAGCACTGTTCCTTTTGCACAAGGGAGAGTAGATGCTTCACAGGAGCAAACAGATATCGAAATGTTCGGGTACCTGGAACCATTTGCAGATGGCTTCCGTAATTATAAAAAAGGAATAGCAACCGCTGCGACAGAAAATTTATTAATTGATAAAGCGCAATTACTGACGCTGACCATTCCGGAACTCACTGTATTGATGGGCGGCTTAAAGGTATTGAACATTAATTATGACGGCGCTACACATGGTGTATTGACCAACCGCCCGGTGACGCTGACCAATGACTTCTTTGTGAATTTGCTGGACATGAATACGACATGGAAGGCTACAGACCATAGCCAGGAACTGTTTGAAGGGAAAGACCGCCATTCGGGCGAACTAAAATGGACCGCTACAAGAGCAGATCTTGTCTTTGGTGCGCATGCCGAATTAAGGGCGGTAGCAGAAGTATATGCCAGCCAGGACGCTTTGGAAAAATTCATCAAAGACTTTATCAAGGCCTGGACTAAAGTAATGAACTTAGACCGTTTTGATCTTTCGTAAACCGCTTGGATCTTCAAAAAGTAAAGCCACAAATGAGATTCATTTGTGGCTTTTATATTATCGCATTACGCTCAATAATAACAAAGGCCGGTTTCCACCGGCCTTCTACATTCACTCTTTATTCCAATCTATCAACCTATAGTTTAATCCTGTAACCCAAAGAGATATTGAAGTGGTTATTGGTATAACGCACATCATCGATATTAGACATAGTTGCTAAACCTAAACCATAGCCACCTTTAATATAAACGCCCCATGGTGACTCGTAACCTAAACCGAAGTTAACCCCGTAATCCAGAGGATTCATTTGATCGTTATCGCTACCGAAATCAATATCAGACTTCGTTTCAACACCTAAAAGCTCAGATTTACCCTGACCGGCAATTGCATAACCTATGTAAGGGCCAACTTCAGCGAAGATTGATCCGGCGCTTTTAGAGATATTGAAGTTATACCCAACATTTACCGGAACTCTTAAATAATGCAGGCTTGTAGTTGTTTCAACACCTAAAAGCTCAGATTTACTTCCCAGACCTTGATAATAAACACCTGGTCTCAAATAAAAATCACCGCCTAAACCGATATTTACACCAACACCGCCACTAAAACCTGTCTTGGCGTCACCAGTTACTGCATCAGCCCCGTCCATTTTCAAACGGGTATTTGCAAAGTTAACCCCAACTTCAGGATCAATGCTGATCTGAGAGAATCCGGTTTGCGCGATAGCAGCTGTAGCTGCCAACAGTACGATTTTTTTCATCTTTATTCAATTTTTATAATTAGATAATTTGTATCACTTCACCAGGAGTTTTATTCCTGATTTGTGAATGCAAAGGTATCATCGAAATAAAGCTTCAAAAAAGTTAAAATGGTCGAAACGGACAAAACCCGCCGTGAAATGCTAAGCGGTTTGCGGACCAAAATCAGCCTTAAAGTTCAACCCTTAAATTGTCCGCTTTAGCCTTCAGGCGCTTTAAAAAGCACTTAAAAGAATCCAATTTTGCCCTGCATTATTTTGAACAGAACAACAATCTGGCTATCTGTTATAAAAACATCGCATATGGAATCGTCACTCAGTAAATTCAGAAAAATATTACAAAAATGGTACCTGCCTTTGATTGCAGGTATCGGGTTCATCATGGTTGCTATCGGCATTTATAGTTTGCCGGGCTTAAGCATTTCTATCATCATGCTGTTATTCAGCCTGACCATTATTTTATTTGGCATCCGGGAAACTGCTTTTTTTGTCAGTAACAGGAGATTGATCAAAAACTGGGGCTGGCACCTGGGTTCTTCTCTATTCACGCTGGCATTAGGTATCGTATTAATCAGCGATCCCCTGATCTCTATTAGTTTTATTAATTCCCTGGTCGTTTTATTATTGTTCAGCAAAGCCATTCAGAATTTCCTGTTTCATTATACTTATTCCAAAAGGACGCAAAGCACCGTAGGCATGAATTCTGTATATGGTGTGGCCTTAATTTTCATTGCCTTTTTTCTTTGGTCCAGCCCGCAGATCATTACTTCTTTCCTGGTCACCTTATCCGGGCTTCCATTTTTGATCATGGGCATCCTTTGTATCGCTTTGTCTTTAACCTTAAGAAAAACACATCAGAAACTGGAAGCCTTCAAACGTTCTTTCCAAGATAAGACCAAAGATGCCACTTACGAAATAATAGAAGAATAATTTTTTTAGCAACAAACAAACCATATAAATTGAAAACAATCATTAAGATGAAAACACAAATAGCTATAGCAGCTATGCTCCTGTTCAGCTTTGGTATGGCCAATGCGCAAACAGAGCTGGCGCTAAAAGATGCTGTGGACTATGCTTTAAAGCATAAAGTGGATGCGGTGAAAGCCGGCCTGGATATTGAAAATGCAGAACATAAAATTGCAGAAGTCAGGGCTAACGCTTTACCCCAACTTAACGGACAGTCGAGCCTGACCTACAATGCCAAACTGCAACAAATGGCACTGGACTTCGGCGGTCAGACCCAGGTGATCAGGATGGGTAGTCCCTGGCAGGCTAACTCTGCGATACAACTGGACCAGCAGATCTTCAACATGTCTGTATTCCAGGGATTGAAGGCAGCCCGCTCCACCAAAGAATTTTATATCCTGAATGCGGCTTTGACAGAAGAACAGATCGTGGAAAAAGTAGCCAACAGCTATTATGAGGTATTCAAGACCAAATCCCAGATCAAAACCATGGAACGCACCATACAGAACACGACCCGTGTTCGTAATGTAATCGCGAGCCTGGAAGAGAATGGCCTGGCCAAAAAGATAGACCTGGACCGGATCAGTGTTACCCTGAACAATCTGAACAGTTCCATGGTGCAATTGAACAACGCCGTTAAACTACAGGAAAATGCCCTGAAATATTTAATCGGTATGGATATTGCAGCGCCGATAGTTTTACCGGAAAGCACTTTTGAGTCTCCGCAGAACATGTACGTAAAGGACGAATTTAATATTAATAACAGAACAGAAATACAATTACTGGAAAGACAAGGTTACCTTTTAAAATTAAACAAAAAAGCGACTGAAGCAGCCCGCTACCCGAGCCTTTCTCTTTCTGCCAACTATGGTTATATGAGCTTAGGTAATCGCTTCCCCTATTTTGCAGGACCTGCACAAGGAGTTAATGGTTCCGATTTCTCCGCTATTTCTTTAAACCTGCGCGTACCTATCTTCAGTGGTTTTGCCACCCGTTCAAAAATCAGGCAGGCCCAGGTAGACATTGATAAGTTTGAAGCAGACCTTGCCGATACCAAACTCGCCCTGGACATGGCCGTTGAAAATGCTTACACCCAGATCAACAATTCGGTGATTACCCTTCGTAGCCAACAATCCAATATGGAATTGGCCAGCCAGGTGCTTGACAATGTAGAAAACAACTATAAAAATGGCTTGGCCTCATTGACCGATTTACTGGATGCAGAAAACTCTTACGCAGATGCGCAAAACAATCATACTGCAGCCTTACTGGATTACAAACTGGCAGAAGTACAATTGAAGAAAGCTAACGGAGAACTGAAAACATTTTACTCAAACAAACAATAAACAACAATAGAAATTCCAAATGAAAAAGATCATACTGACCAGCGTTATTGTCATTGCCGCTCTGGCGGGCATCTTTTATGTCCTGAACAAGAACAAGGCTAAAAATGAAGCACAGACTGCAATTGTAGCACAGAAAAATGCAGGTGTTACCGTACGTGTTGCAGAAGCTGCTTACAAGGATATGAATATGCAATACACTACTAATGGTGTTTTCATGCCCAAACAAGAAGTAAAAATTTCTGCAGAAACTCCGGGAAGAGTAGCCCGTGTATTAGTACAGGAAGGTTCTCGTGTAGGGGCCGGCCAGACATTGGCGGTCATCGAAGGAGATAAACAAAATGTAGCCGTTTCCAATGCCCAGGCTGTTTTTAATAATGCAAGGGCTGAAGTTGCCCGTTTTGAAAATGCTTATTCCAGTGGTGGGGTAACCAAACAACAACTGGACCAAACCAAATTGCAATTAGAAAACGCAAAAAATAATTTACGTAGCGCGCAACTGAACGCTACCGATGTAAACATTAAAGCATCTTTCTCTGGGGTAGTGAACAGCAAAACTATCGAACCGGGTTCTTATGTAAATCCAGGCCAGGAATTATTTACTATTGTCAACATCAGCACGCTTAAATTAAAAGTAAACGTCGACGAAAAAACAGTTGGTGGTGTTAAGATGGGCCAGAATGTATTGATCACAAGTGCTGCCTTATCGGGGCAACAATGGTCCGGCGTAGTAACCTTCATCGCTCCTAAAGCAGATGGAAGCCTGAATTTCCCGGTAGAGATCGAGATCAAAAATAATGGTTCTAATGACCTGAAAGCAGGTATGTATGGGACAGCGACCTTCGGTAACGAGCAAATGAGCAATGCACTGGTCATTCCAAGAACGGCTTTCGTGGGTAACGTAAGTTCTAATAAAGTATTCGTAGCCCAGGATGGCAAAGCTGTATTGAAAGAAGTGGTATCCGGCAGAAACTTTGGTGATTTCGTAGAGATCATCTCCGGTATCACCAGCGGAGCATCCGTAATCACTACCGGCCAGATCAACTTACTGGACGGTTCCCCAATTGAAATCATTAAGTAAAACACTTTAAACTTAAATAATGAAATTAGCTGAAGTATCGATAAAAAGACCCAGTATAATCATTGTATTGTTTATACTGCTTACACTGGGTGGGCTCTTTTCCTATACCCAAATGGGTTATGAACTGATCCCGAAGTTTGAAGTGAAAGTAATTTCCATTTCAACCATATACCCGGGTGCCGCACCCTCTGAAGTAGAGAACTCGGTAACCAAAAAAATTGAAGATGCGGTCTCCTCGCTTGAAAGCGTGAAGAAGCTGGAATCCAAATCTATGGAAGGCGTTTCGGTCGTAATCATCACCCTGAATAATGATGCCGATGTCAACTTCCTGCTGACGGATGCGCAGAGAAAGATCAATGCGGTGATTAATGACCTGCCCGAAGATGCAAAGGCTCCTTCACTCAACAAGTTTTCCCTGGACGATGTCCAAATCATGAATCTTTCTGTAACCTCTAAGCTGTCAGAAAAAGAATTGTACGACCTCCTGGATCAAAAAATACAACCTGTTTTTGCCCGTGTTGATGGTGTTGCGAAAGTAGATATGATTGGCGGTGAAGAACGTGAAATACAAGTGAGCGTTGATCCTGAAAAAGCAAAAGGTTATGGCATGTCCATCAACCAGGTGCAACAAATGATCGCGGCTTCGAATATGGACTTCCCTACCGGTAACATCCGCACAAGGGACAACCAGACTACAATCCGTCTTGCCGGTAAATTCAATTCACTTGAAGAAATGCGTAACCTGGCTATCATGACGCCTTCCGGAACTTCCATCCGCCTGAGTGATGTGGCCGATGTACAGGACGGCGTGAAAGATGCAGACAAAATTGCCCGTATTGATAAAAAGAATACAATCCTGTTACAGGTATTTAAACAATCAGATGCGAATGCAGTGGCCGTTTCTGAAAAAGTAAAAGCAGCCATCAAAACCGTCGAAAGTGATTTTAAAGAAAATGGCATCTCTATTGATGTCGCCAGTGACAGTTCTGACTATACCTTAAAAGCGGCCAATAACGTAATATTTGACCTTGGACTGGCGATTGTGCTGGTGGGGGTGATCATGTTATTCTTCCTGCATAGCTTAAGAAATGCGGCGATTACGATGATCGCGATCCCATTATCTTTGATTGCGACCTTCATCGTATTATATATGCTGGGCTATACCTTGAACCTGATGTCTTTAATGGGTCTTTCCCTCGTGGTAGGTATCCTCGTGGATGATGCGATCGTAGTTATTGAAAACATTCACCGCCACATGGAAATGGGCAAAAACAAGGTACGTGCAGCTTATGACGGTGCTAAAGAGATCGGTTTTACCGTAACCGCGATCACGATGGTAATTGTCGTAGTGTTCTTACCGATTTCTTTATCTACAGGTTTAGTATCGGACATCTTACGCCAGTTTACCGTAACGGTAATGGTCTCTACTTTGCTTTCCTTATTGGTTTCCTTTACCATTGTTCCCTGGTTATATTCCCGTTTCGGGAAAATGGAGCATATCAGCAACAAGAATCTTTTCGGACGAATCATTACCAGTTTTGAAAGAGGATTAAACAAACTGACTCATGGCATCGGTAACATTCTGAAATGGTCATTGGCCAAACGCAGCAATAAACTGATCACACTCGGATTGACGATTGTATTGTTTATTTCTTCCATCATGTTAGTCGGTAAGGGCTATATCGGTTCCGATTTCTTCCCTTCTAATGAAAAAGGTGAATTCTTATTGCAGATTGAACTGAACAAGGATGCCTCTATCGAGCAGACCAACTTCATGACCCAGACGGCTGAAAACTACTTATCGAAAAGACCTGAAATCGAAAAGTATATTACTACCGTAGGACAGGCTTCAGATGGTATGATGTCTACAACCGGTACTAAATATAAATCAGAGATCCAGATCTTCCTGGACGACAAACAAAGTAAAAAAGAATCGACTAAAGTCTATGCAGCCAAAATGGTGCGCGAAATGGAAAAACTTCTCGTAGGTGCGAAAGTTAAGACGGTGAACATGGGTATGATGGGTGCGGAACAAGCTCCGTTAAAATTAACGGTGATCGGTTCCAGCCAGGAAGATGCCATGGAATTTGCCAGCCAGGCAGCCGACTCTTTACGAAATATCCCTGGCGCTACAGGGGTAAAATTAACCTCTGAAGATGGTAACCCGGAGATCAACGTAAAAGTAGATCGCGATAAAATGGCTTCGCTGGGCTTGAATGTGGCAACGGTAGGTATGGCGATGCAAACCGCCTTCTCCGGTAACACAGATGCTAAATACCGTGCCGGTGACCGTGAATATGATATCAATATCCGTTATGATGAAATCGGCAGGGCAAAAATTGATGATGTAAAAAGTCTTGAATTCATCAACCAGCAAGGTCAGTCGATCAAACTGGAGCAGTTTGCAGATGTAAGCTTTGGGTCCGGTCCTACTTTGTTAGAGCGTCGTGACAAATCTCCTTCTGTATCCGTAGAAGGCCAGGTAGTGGGTAAACCATTAGGTACTGTCGCCGCAGAGTGGGAAACCAAGTTCAAAGAGTTAAAAAGAAAACCGGGTGTAACTTATGCCTGGGGTGGCAATATGGAAAACCAACAGGAAGGTTTCGGTTCCTTAGGCGTTGCGTTACTTGCTTCTGTATTATTAGTATACTTAGTAATGGTAGCATTATACGATAACTTTGCTACACCACTGGTAGTAATGTTCTCTATCCCGCTTTCTTTCATCGGAGCACTATTGTTCCTGGCTTTGTTCAACCAGACGCTGAATATCTTTACCATTCTCGGTATTATCATGTTGATCGGTCTGGTAGCGAAGAATGCGATCATGCTGGTCGACTTCGCCAACCACAGGAAAGAGGAAGGCTACAGCACTTACGAAGCGCTTATGGCCGCTAACCACGCCCGTTTCCGCCCGATCCTGATGACGACCATTGCGATGGTAATCGGTATGGTGCCTATTGCTATGGCGCAAGGTGATGGTGCGGATATGAACAGAGGTCTGGCCATGGTGATCATAGGAGGTTTATTATCCTCTTTATTCTTAACCCTGATCATCGTACCGGTAGTTTACTCCATTTTTGACAGTATCGGCAGACGTTTCGGGAAAAAGAAAAAAGCAAACTACCCGGCTTTGATGACAGCAGCATATGAAGAGAATCCCGATTATGTAGAAGAGTACGAGAAAGTACATTAATTTCCTTTCAGCAACATGTCATGACCTTTAATAAGTCATGGCATGTTGTCTGTTAGCTAAAGCCTAAAAACCGGGAAGAGCCGGAAATAATACCTACTTTTAACTAAAGAAAATTAAAAAATGCCCAAACAATTGCCCAATAAAATACCATTAAGAATACTGATCAGAGAAAGCGGTAAGCTTTTTCTTTGCTTTTTATTCGGTACTTTATTAATTACTTCTTTACAGGATTTCAACCTGGATAACCTGGCCTACAGGGCTATTTCCCTGTCTACCTTGTTTTTCGTTATATTTTCTATCAATACCATGCTCCTTTACCATTTCGACCAGAAGCGTAAGAGCAGCTCGGAACGGATCTGGAAAAAGACCTTCTCTATCGGTTATTGTTGTAGCCTGATTTTCTTTTTCGCACATTATTCGTTAGTGGAATGGATGAATAAAAACGGCATGACCATATCTGCACACAGAACACCTGAATTACAAGGATGGCGCTTATCGGTATTTATGCTCTATGCCACATTAGTGGTTTTCTCCTTCATCTTCCTGATACAAAACTTTGTACTACACCAGTATGAGAAAAGCCGTATACAACTGGAACTCCTGGAACTGAAAGCGTCTAATTCAGAAGCCGTCAATCAGCTCCTGCAACAACAGATACAACCGCATTTCCTCTTTAATGCCTTAAATATTTTAAAGTCATTGATCCGGAAAGATGCAAAAAGCGCTGAAGCTTACCTACTCCGATTATCCGATTTCCTTAGAGTATCTATTTCTAATAATAAGAGCGGCGTGGCGACCATAGAAGATGAACTGAAGGTATGTAACGATTATATGGAAATGCAGCGTATCCGCTTTGGTGATGCCTTACAATACAAGGTAGATATTAAGCCTAATGACCTGGTACTTGAAAAGAAATTACCTTTCTTCTCGCTTCAGCCATTACTGGAAAATGCGATCAAACACAATGAACTCACCAACGACAATCCGCTGTATATAAAAATTGAAAGAGAGGGTAATTACATCAAGGTGAGTAATAATATACAAATCAAAAAATACCTGGAAGTGTCCACCGGGAACGGGCATAATATGCTCAAAGAAAGGTATAAAATACTGGATGGAGAAGCCCCCATTATCAAAACAGAAGGACAGATTTACTCGGTAAGTTTGCAAATCCTGGATAATGGCCGCAGCAAATCTATGAAAGAGGATATTGCAAAATGCCTGCTACCCAAAGAATATAACGAAAGAGACAAGCACTAAATTTAACCCTTACCCAAACCAGATCATGAATATCATAATCATTGAGGATGAGCGCCTGACCGCCGAGGACCTTAAAGACATCATTACCGAAAACAATCCGGACTGTCATGTCATAAAAATGCTGAGCTCCGTAAAAGAAGCTGTAGCCTATTTAAGCAACAATCCTCAGCCGGACCTTATTTTCAGCGATATTCAATTGGGGGACGGTTTAAGTTTTGAAATCTACAAACAGGTTCAAATAAATGTGCCGATTGTTTTTTGTACGGCCTATGATGAATATGCCCTTACCGCTTTTGAAACAAACGGGATTCATTATATCCTCAAGCCTTTTAATGAAGACAAGATCGCTGAAGCTATAGAGAAATTCAAAAGATTGAAAGACTCTTTTCATCATGAAGAAGATAATTCCTTAAGCAAAGTATTAGACCTGCTACAAACCCGGCAAAGCGAAAATTCGGGATCGGTATTAGTATACCAACAGGATAAAGTGATCCCCATAAAGCTTAAAAATATTGCTTTGTTTTACATCAAAAATGAGGTAACCCACCTGATGACCTTCGATCATAAGGTTTATTACATCAACAAATCATTGGATGAAGTCCAGCAAAGTTGCGGGCCCGATTTCTACAGGGCCAACCGGCAATATATCCTTAACCGGGAGGGGATTAAAGAAGTGAGCCAGACGCTTTCCAGAAAAATTTCCGTCACCTTAAAATTTGATTTCGAAGAAGACATTCTTGTGAGTAAAGAAAAGATGACCGACTTCTTAACCTGGCTTAAAAGCTAATTATCATAAAATATATTTTCTTACAAATCCGGGAACTTTTTAGTTCCCGGATTTGTAATTTATGACTGAAAAGCCTCTAACAGAGCGCATTTTCAGTCTTATCTACTTATGTCATTTTGTTGTCACAATATAGTGACCATGATTTCTTGTACCTACAGTCACTGTAGTTTTGCGGCGCAATCTAATTATATTTTTTATGAGACTAATACGAAGTACCCTCTCTTTATCGGCACTGCTGATCCTGGGATCTACTCCTAATGCACAGGCACAGATCAATTATTGTACACCAACATTTTCCCCGGGTACAGCATCTGCAGCAACCGAGCCCATTTCCCTGGTACAGTTTGGAACGGGAGCAAACAGTATCAATAATCCTTCATCGGCAACTGTATCCACCGCAACCCCTAAGTACGAAGATTTCAGTACGATATCCATGAATGTACAAAGAGGCAGTACTTATCCCCTCCTGGTAAAAGGCAATACGGATGGCAACAATACCACTTACATTACCGTCTATATCGACTGGAATGGTGATGGCACTTTTTCCAACTCTCTTTCACAGAATGAAAAATACCAGTACATACCGGCTTTAGTCAATAGCACAGGAACTGATAATGTAAGCACGGGTACCAACATTACGATTCCAGGTGATGCCGTTCTGGGCAGTAGCCGCATGCGTATCGTCAAAAACTACCAGGCGCCCTCTCCTGCGCCCTGCAACTCTGTCGCTACCTTCGGACAGGTAGAAGACTACACCCTGGTGATTACTGATAGTGCATCTGTATATAGTGTTACCCTGAGCACGCAAAACAACATTCCGGCCAGCATACAAACAAACAATGGTACCCTGCAATTAAACGCTGCAGTGGCTCCCGTGGCTACCGCTAACCAAAACGTAAGCTGGAGCATTGATGCCGGTGCTACGCTGGGTACGGTCAGCAATACAGGCCTGGTTACCGCCACTGCCCATAACGGCACGATGATCGTTCGCACGACTTCGGTGCAGGACACAAGCAAGTATGGCACCCTGGCCGTAAACCTTGCGGTACCACAAACCCCGGCTACCTTAACCTATACCGATAGTTTTGAAGCTACTTCTGAATGGACTTTTGTCAGCCAGCAAAGTTTATCTCCTACTTCATGGGTGATTGGCACTGCGGCTCATAATGGCGGTAGTAAAGGCTTATATGTTTCTAAAGACAATGGACTGACCAATACTATTGATGCAAGTATAGTTTCTACCGTACATACTTATAGAGACATTATTATTCCTAACGGCACGACCAATACAACCTTGTCATTTGACTGGAAAGCAGAAGGAGATTATTACAATGGCGGTTGGGGTTACCAGGTCTATAATTTCATGCAGGCATGGATCGTACCTAAATCCTACACCCCTGCAGCGGGATCTTTGATCAGTAATGTACCCAATGCGATCCAGATACAGGGACCACAACCTGATGGCAATTTCCTGGCACAAAGCACTTTTACTACTTACAATAATGCAAACCTGAATATGGCTGCATTTGCCGGGGATACCGTTCGTTTAGTGTTTACCTGGAAAAACATCAACGGTTCCACAGGAACACCTGCCGCTATTGACAATATCTATTTTGGTTTGCTACAAATTACTGCAGACTCCCTGACGATTACAACAACGAATAATATACCGGCGACCATTAACACACAAAACGGGACCTTACAATTAAATGCAACGGTATGGCCGGCAACCTTTAATCAAAATGTAAGCTGGAGTTTAACTTCAGGGGCCAATGCAGCTTCCGTAAATACAACTGGTTTAGTTACAGGATTGAATAACGGAACAGCCATTATCCGCGCGACCTCCACTGCAAACCCGGCGATCTATGATGAACTACAGGTTACGGTAAACATCCCGGCCACACCTGTAGCTGGTTGTGATACGGTAGCTACATTCGCTTTTGATTTCGAAAACTTCACCGCGTTTCCGGAGCAATGCTGGACTGCCAACCAAAGCTATCCCGGCATTTCATTAGGCAATAGTAATGGCAATAAATTCATCCAGGCTTATAGCGCAACTAATGCGACACAAGACCTCTATATCGTTGCTCCGCCCGTATCTACGATTGATGGCAACCATATTTTATCTTTTGATGTTTTAAGCGCAGGCAGCGATCTTATGGTGACGATAGGTACGATGAGCGATACCGGCAATTACAACAGTTTTGTAGCCACCAGTACTTCATTTGCTCCTGTAGCCGGTAACAGCTACACATCAGAACAGTTAACCGCTACCGCAGGCCATTACCATGTAGCGATCAAGATTAGCCCTAATGGTGTACATAAAGTACTGGGTATTGACAACGTAAGCTGGAAGCCCGCTCCTACTCATATCAATGAATTAAACGGCATTGATGCGGTAAGGGTATATCCTAACCCGGCTAAAGAGCTGATTCATATTGATATTAAAGTTGAGCTGGCCGGTATTGAATTATACAATGTATTAGGGCAACAATTACAAACGACTCATCAGCGTCAATTAAATGTCGCGCAGCTGGATCCTGGTGTTTATTTCATCAAGGTAAACAGCAAAAGCGGTTTTAGCAAAACGTTCCGGATCCTCAAACAATAAACAGTTTCCTTAACGAATCAACAACCTGCATCGAAACAAAAGCGCCTTAATGGCGCTTTTGTTTTTCTTTGAAATATTGCGGCTATCTTTGCGGTTTAATTTAAATTAAAATGACTCAACATACAGAAAATTTCAAACAACGCTGGACTGCCCTGGAAGCTATGCTTGCGGAGCGATTCGGAAAACTGCCTAACATGGAAGCGCTGCTTTACCTGATCGGGATAAACGAATACCAGGGCCGCACCCCAAAACACAAATTCTCGAAAGAAGAAAAGCAGGACCTGATGCATATTGCAGTCTGCAAGGTATTAAGTGCCGGGGGGTATTATGAATTTTCGGGATACGATGAAGAGGGCTGGCCGCATTACAAGGAATTGCAAGCAGTCCCTGAAACGACCTTAGAAGGACAAGAGCAAATACTGAAAGAATATATCCTGGAATATTTTGAAATGTAATCAATGCTTCTCACATAAAAAAGGCTCCTGTAAATGATTTACAGGAGCCTTTTCTATTTATAACAATCTTACTTCACGATAAATTTAGACTGGAAGGTTCCTTTTGAACCTGACGTTACTTGCAACAGGTAAACACCCGGCACCAAATGTTCTGTAGGTACGGCAACATGACTCCCGCTAGCGGTGGTGTTAAACATAAGTTTACCTTCTATACTTAAGACCCGGATAGTCATATCCAATGCTTCCTGAGCAGTAATATTCAATTTCATTCCCTGGCTAATCGGGTTAGGATGCAATTCAATACCGCCCAGTTTATTTTGATTCCGGATACTCACGGTACTGCAACCCGTTCCGGCTATCCAGTTTGTTGCGTCCAGCCCTACCGGTTGACCGAGATACTGACTGGGCCCTTTATCCACGATCACCGCCGGGCAATCATCAAAAGTCCAGTTAGCCAATAAGCCATTTGCAGTGGCCGGAACCGTACAGCTTGCAGCCTGTATTTCTGCCGCGGTCAAGGCTTTACTCCATAAGGTTACCGCATCCAGGCTGCCCTGCAGACAACGGTCATTAGAACTATTTCGGCCTAAAAAGAAGTTGCCGCTTGCACCATAAGCGCCACTAACACTCATCGTCGCATCTTCAACACCGTCAATAAAAATTTTCATCGCCGTACCATCATAGGTACCCACGATATTATGCCACTGCCCTGCCGCGACAGCCGTATTCGAAGTAAGCTTTTTAGCCTGGCCGCCTATGCTTAATACAAACTGGACTTTGTCTTTTGGCACAGAAGCGTCTCCAAACCGGAGCATTGCCGTATTGCCATCTCCATTTTCGATACCGGCAATACTGGTAATAAAAGGACTGCTTGTTTTAAATGCTTCCGGTTTCACCCAGGCGCTCAGGCTCATTGCATTACCCGATAAAGATAGATTACCGGCATCAACATATTCATCTGTTCCGTTCAATGATAAATAATATTCTGTTCCTGAACCTGAGTTAGGCGGCCAGTTAAAGCTTTGATCTACCGGTACAGCCGCCACTCCAAAAGTATTTACAGCTACCACGCGAATAGTAGCTTGTGTTTCCGAGCCAGCTCTTTGGATATTCTTTACATAAAAAGCATTATTCGGTGTACGCCCCAACCATACCATTTGATTGTTTGCTAATACCCGGAACACATCATAATACCAGATATTGGTAGCAGTAGAATGATTGTACTTCACCTCTACCTCAGCCAGGTCACAAGCTGCATATTCCTGCAGAGTCAGGGCGGTAACCGCTGCGGGTGCTGAAGCCGCACTTTGATTGAATACCGCCAGCTCGCCGATATTGATCTCGTAATTGGCCTCATTACCTTCGAACTGCAACCCGATTGTCGAGATAGTTCGGTTCTGGTAATTAGCTAAAGACAAAGTATCCGTGGTCCAGTCAGTACCTGCAGGATCTGTATTGAAGTAAACCAATGTTTGTGGGGCATCAGCAAAAGCTACAGCCACTTTCATATTGGAAACACCTGCAACCGGTTTTTTATACCGGATCCTTAAAGCTGCATTGGTATTATTTACCAGCAATTTGGTGTTATATAATTTTACGGTTGTGGTATTTGCCGCATTAAGATTTCCACTCACTTTTATCGAGTTACCACCGTCATAAGCTGTATTAAAATCTAAATCCACATCCAGCAAAGTGCCACTACCAGAGCGATTCCATCGCCAGGTAGGCATAATGTCCTGTATACTCTGGTTATGCCAGCCTTTAGCCGACAACTGCGTTCCGCCCACCCAAAAACCGCTGGTACTATGACCGGCATTAAAGCGGGTAATGAACGGAAACTGTTGGATCACAGATTTCTCATTATAATACTTGGCAAAACCGGGCCAGCCAGAAGTTGGCGGTACACAGGGATTATTCGTCGCTCCCATCCAGAAGCGGGATTCTCTTTCATAAAATAAAGGGATATTATTTTTATCCGGGCTGCTATGGAAGGTCCAGCTGGGTACGTATAAACCAACAGAAGTATTTGGGTTCGCTACCGTAGGAAAAATAGCATTCCAGTTGATATTAGTATTATAACCATTGGCCTGCACGTCAATACCGGCCAAAAGGTCCATAGAGCTGCGATTTAAGGAGATTGCTTTCGTTTTAGAATTACTTAACTTGGTAGCATTCCATGCAAAGTCAAGGAACATTGTTTGCGATACCAGGTCCGTTCCATCCTGGAACATTCTTTTATTGGCATCATTCAATTCCCGCTGCCAGGTAACCGGACCGGTAGGCAGCATGGCATCATACCACATGATCTCCTGCCCCGGGCTTTTATGCTGTTGATAATACTTCATAAAGGCGATCATTTTTTCACCCAATGCCGCATTTCCACCATTGGTTTCCTGGTTGATAAACCAACCATCAAACCCATAATAATCGGCCACTTCGATCAACTTATCCGCTACTATATAATTTCCATTTGCATCGGTCTGTAATAGGTTTTCGAGCCATTGCAGTTGTCCGCCATAAGCGACTGGTGGTAAGAAAACCGTTCCCATCACCTTTACGCCATTGCGATGCCCTGCATCAATCCAGGTGGCATTAGGCGCCAGTATCAGGCCTTCGCCTGCAGAACCGCCCCACATCACAAAATAGTCGAGGTATTGCCAGTAAGTAAAACTATACTCACCGGCATGATCGTATCCCTGGGAAGGATTACCGGAAGTATTCGCATTGGTAATAGCCAGAGAACCTAGTTTCAGGCCTAAAGGACGATTAGCGATACAACCTGCATCTGTATCCACGAAGCGGGTCGCCAGGGGTACGGCCGACCTATTGAACGCTGAAGAAGGATCGCCTGCCGGAGTCCAACTCAAGAGGTCATTAGGAAACCAGTAATTGGCATAAGGTTGATGATTGCCATTTTGCCCAAACGACATTTGAGCACTTAAAGCCAAAAGGCCGGAGCATAAAAATTTACGCATGAATGTAACATTTAAAAAGGGAAACTAAATATACAACTTAGAAAAACATTTTGCAATACCGCTTTTAAAACCATTTCAATAGTAACAGGCAAATTTGAAAGAAATGAAAACACTGCTCATTTAATATATTTTTATACCCAGCGAAAATCTATAAAAATCAGACAAATACCAGTTGATCAATTCAACAAAAGGCAATACAGTAAAGGATTTAGGCTAAAAATACCATTCATAATTATCTAAAAAGCAAATACCGTATTTTAGAAAATTTTAAAATAGTATAGGCTGTTGGTAAAAATCCGAGCAGCATTTTTTTCTACTTTTGAACCTTGAAATTTAAACAGGAGCCTTAAGGTTTCGTTTAAAACATCAAAATAAGGTATATGATAGAAAGGATAAGACTGGAAAGTTTAAGAGATAAAGTAACTACTGCAGACCTTGCTGCGGGCATCATTACCGATGGTATGGTGATCGGCGCCAGTTGTTTCACAAAAGCCGGTGATAGCAAAGCCGTTTTAGCAGCGCTTGCAGAGCGGGGCAAAACAGAAGCCATCAAAGTCACCCTGATGACGGGGGCATCCCTGGGACATGATACAGATGGCAAACTCGCCGCAGCCGGGGTTTTAGCCAAACGCATGCCTTTCCAGACCGACAAGATCTTAAGAAGTAAAATCAACCAGGGAGAAATATTATTTATTGATCAGCACCTCAGCGAGAGCGCCGAGCTATTGCACAATAAAAACCTTCCACCGGTAGATATAGCCATCATAGAAGCTGCCTATATTGATCGGGACGGCAGTATTGTACCGACTACTTCTGTAGGTAACTCGGCCACCTTTGCGCAATTGGCCCAAAAAGTTATTATTGAAATTAATACCGAAGTACCGGAAAGCATTTATGGCATCCATGATATTTACCAGGCCGAAGATTATCCTTACCGTAACGTAATCCCTATAGTTTCTCCCTGGAATAAAATTGGCAGGAGAAGCATTCCCCTGGATCCTTCAAAAGTTGTAGCGATTGTATTTACACATCTTAAGGATAGTCCTGCGGATATCGCGCCACCGGATGAAAAGACCACAGCTATAGCCCGGCACATCCTTAATTTCTTTGAAAAAGAAGTACAATCAGGACACCTTACGGACCGTTTGTTACCTATACAAGCCGGGATAGGCAAAGTGGCTAATGCGGTACTCAGCGGGTTTAAAGACAGCAATTTTTATGACCTGTCCATGTTCTCGGAAGTATTACAGGATAGCACTTTTGACCTGATAGATGCCGGTAAGCTCAGCTTTGCTTCTGCGTCTTCTATAACGGTCTCCGAAGCCTGTTATGAACGTGTGTTCAGCAACCTGGACAAATACCGCGATAAAATTGTACTGCGCCCTCAAAACATATCCAACACACCGGGTCTCATCCGTCGTTTAGGTATTATCGCGATTAACACTGCTATCGAATTTGATATTTACGGCAATGTAAACTCTACGCATATTGGTGGTACAAAAATTATGAATGGCATCGGCGGCTCCGGGGATTTTGCGAGAAATGCTTATCTCAGCATTTTTGTAACCCAGGCTGCTTCCAAAGGTAATCAGGTATCACATGTACTACCCATGGTATCGCATACCGATCATACCGAACATGATGTAGACATTTTAGTAACGGACATCGGGCTGGCCGACCTCAGGGGCTTAGCGCCACGGGAACGCGCCCAGGTGATCATAGACAATTGTGTCCACCCTGACTACAGGGAATCGCTGCAATCTTATTTTGACCGTGCCTGCGTACGCGGCGGACACACACCGCATCTCTTAGAAGAAGCCTTTTCCTGGCATTTGCAGTTCCAGGAAACAGGCAGTATGAAAAAACTTGAAATGGTTTCCACTTAAATATAAAAAGCGGCCGGTGTCTACCGGCCGCTTTGCTTTTCCCTATTGCTTAAAGTATCTTATTGTAGCACCACTTCCTGGGCTACGCTCCAGGCAGCTGCCTTTTCTGCAAACAATGCTTTGGTCTTAGCCCAGGTGTCTGCAAAGAATTCACTGTTGCGATATTGCTCTAAATACTTAGGCTCCTCCCAAAAACTGTAAGTAAAAAATACATTAGGATGATTGATATCCCGGAGTAATTCCAGGTGCGTACAACCTTCCTGTTTACGGATCATTGCTTTTCTCTCTTCAAATAATTGTTTGAAATCTTCGACACATTCCGGCCTGAAACACATTTTAACGATCCTGATCATCTTAATTGAATTCTATAGTAATGGTATTATAAATCATCTGGTCTTTTACAAAAGCCTTCAAACCCAGCAGCTGCGAGGCACTGGAATTTTTAATCCCGATCTCCAGGTAACCGGCACTGTTGAACATACAAAACTCCATGCCATTAGGCAGGTCCGCGTAATTATCACTTAGCGCGGTAATCGGCAGCTGCCGGGGAATACGCAAGGAGAAATTGCGGCCTTTTTTATGTGCTTCAAATTCTTTTTCGGTAATATTCAATACGACATTACCATAGCGGTCTACATGCAGCACATGACATTCGACCGAATTTTGCTTGATCAATGGTCGCAATGGAAAGACTTCCACCTGCGGTGTATAAGCGATCAGCTTCACTGATTTCAGTTCGTAATTCACCTGCTCCAGGTCGGCAATCAGCTTCCCGGCTTTATCCAGCCACTCAATATAACTTTTCGATTCGCTGTCTTCATATTTCCATACGATCGGCTTTTCATCAGAAAAAGTAAACCCCAGCAAACCATTATCAGCTGTGATGATAAACTGGTTTTCTACTTTAGCTAACAACACAGTCGCCGGCATACTATGCATCACATCAAACAGGGACACATGCACCGAAAATGTAGGAAAAGATCGGTAAGCACTTTTCAATAAATAGCTACACTGTACCAGGTTATGTGGTGAAACGGCATGCGAAAGATCTAATAGCCTTAGCTCCGGAACGTGGTGTAACAACATCCCCTTTGCTATGGCTACCGAATTATCCCCGTTACCAAAATCTGAAATCAGTGTAGCTATCATCTAATGTATCTGTACCAATATTATCTAACGCCTCCACCAGCTAAAGCCATGGAAGCCGGACTAACAAAAATCAATTTACCTTCGGCATCTTCGGCCATCAGGATCATACCCGCACTTTCTATTCCGCGCATTTTTCTTGGCGCTAAATTAGCGACTACCACTACCTGGCGACCGATCACCTCTTCAGGTGAATAGTGTAAGGCAATACCGGAAACGATCGTACGTTTTTCAAAACCCATATCTACTTCCAGTTGCAGTAACTTATCCGCTTTCTTTACTTTCTCAGCAGATAAGATCGTACCGACTCTTAAATCTATTTTTTCAAAATCTCCGAATTCAATAGTGTCTTTCATTTCAGGCAAAGTCGCTTCTTTCTCTTCCGGTTCCGCCAGGATGATAGAGGCTTTTGCATTCGCCTGTAATTTTTCACGTTGCGCTTCAATTTCTGTATCTTCCACCTTACGGAATAATAATTCCGGTGCGCGTAAAGGATATCCCTTTTTCAGTAAATCCATTTTACCGGCATTCTCCCATTCCAGCATACGGTCTACCACAGTCAGCATCTTGCAGATTTTCTTAGCGGTAAAAGGCAGGAAAGGATTAGAAAGGATCGCCAGGTTCGCACATAATTGCAAAGCAATATGCAGGCAATTATCAATCTTAGCCTGGTTTTCCACTTTCATTTCCGGCGTTTTAGACAAACTCCATGGTGCTACTTCCTGTAAATATTTATTGCCTTTCCGGGCCAGGTCGATCACTTCAAATAAAGCTTCGCGGAAGTGATAAGTTTCTATCGCCTTTTCCACTTTCTCTTTTGAAGCCATGATCTCCTTGATCAACTCTAAATCCCGGTCCGTTTGCTCTGCTTCATGATAAGCCGGCACTTTCCCGTCGCATAATTTATGCATCAATACCATCGCCCGGTTAATGAAGTTTCCGAAGATATCCACCAACTCGCTATTGTGCCTTAACTGGAAGTCTTTCCAGGTAAAATCATTGTCCTTGGTTTCCGGCGCATTGGAGCATAATACATAACGCAGGGTATCCTGCATATCCGGGAAGTCTTTCAGATATTCGTCGATCCAAACCGCCCAGTTACGGGAAGTAGAGACTTTATCTCCTTCAATGTTCAGGAATTCATTGGCCGGTACATTTTCTGGTAATACATAGCCGCCATGCGCTTTCAGCATAGCCGGGAAGATGATACAGTGAAATACAATATTATCTTTTCCAATGAAGTGTACCAGCTTGGTATCTTCTTTACACCAGTAATCATCCCAGGAGGTCGGTAATAATTCTTTGGTAGCGGAGATATAACCTATGGGAGCATCAAACCATACATACAAAACTTTACCATCTGCTCCTTCAACCGGAACCGGTACGCCCCAATTACTATCACGGGTCATCGCACGCGGCTGCAAACCGTTATCCAGCCAGCTTTTACACTGCCCGTAGACATTAGGTTTCCACTCATCCTTTTTCCCTTCAACGATCCATTCTTTCAGGAAATCTTCATAATGATTCAATGGGAAATACCAGTGCTTGGTTGCTTTTTTAACCGGCTTGGCATTACTTAGGGCAGAACGTGGATTGATCAACTGATCCGGTGACAAAGTACTGCCACACTTTTCACATTGATCGCCATACGCGTTCTCGTTATTACAGATCGGGCAAGTACCCACGATATAACGATCGGCTAAGAACGTTTGCTTCTCTTCATCATAATATTGCTCACTCTCCCGCTCTTCAAACAGTCCTTCATCATATAATTTCCTGAAGAAAGCCTGGGAAGTCTGGCGATGTGTATCAGTTGTCGTCCGGGAGAAGATATCGAATGAGATACCCATGCCCGCGAAGCTATCCCCTATAATTTTATGGTATTTATCGACCACATCCTGTGGGGTTACGCCCTCCTTCATGGCACGGATAGCGATAGGCACTCCGTGCTCATCGGTACCACAAATAAATTTCACATCACGCTTTTGCGCACGTTGATAACGTACATATATATCAGAGGGTAAATAAGCGCCTGCCAGGTGGCCGATATGCACCGGTCCGTTAGCATAAGGCAAGGCTGCTGTTACCAGAATCCTGTTAAAATTTTTATCCATGTCGCAAAGGTAAAGTTTATATTAATTGAGTAAAAATTTCATTAAGCTTTCCCGCATAAAGCTTCTTATTTATTTAACCTGCAACCTGGGGGCATTTTGCGGTAATTATGTAAAATACGTTCAAAATTTTCCAACAAAAAAGGAGCCTTTATAAAGCAGCTAAAGTGTAATTTTGTACAATCATTAACGGGCACATATCTAAAAAAAAGGTATTTTGCACGCTTATTTCCATTCATGTCATCACATCATTTCGTAAGAGAAAATCAAGAGCCGGCTTTAATCATCGCTAATGGCGAAGCCTGCAGTATGGCCCTGCTGGAACAGCTGCTGGAATGGGCGCCCTTAGTTGTTGTACTGGATACGGCTATGAGCCGGGTGATGGAGCTGGGTATTAAAGTAGATGTACTTTTGGGTGATTTTGACCAGGATTTTGACCCGGAATATTACCGCAGCCTGCAATACCCTTTAGAAATCGTACACACTCCCGACCAGGTGCACACAGATTTAGATAAAGCTTATCTGTATCTTATCGAAAGAGGGATCAAAGCGGCCAATGTGGTTTGGGGTACGGGAAGAAGAGCGGATCATAGCATTACCAATATGACGAACCTGGTGCGCTACCGGGAACAATTAAAAATTGTTTTATATGATGATTATTCCAAGATCTTCCTGCTGCCTTACCAGTTTGAAAAATGGTACCCTAAAGACTACAAATTATCCTTGATCCCTGTAGGAGCAGTGCAGCATATCACTACCCAAAACCTGGCTTACCCTTTAAACGATGAATCTTTAACTATTGGCTATCGAAGCGGTTCCTCTAACCATGTCAGTGAAGATGGTTTTGTACAGATCAGCTATACGGAAGGTGATTTATTAATGATGGAATGTAAAGACAATTAAAAACAAATTATTAAGATGAAACTGTTGTACGAATACCTGAGTAAATACAAATTACTCATATTTATAGCCCTGATCCTGGCCGCTATTAACCAGGTCTTTTCTTTATTAAGTCCTTCCATACTGGGTAAAATGATCATTGACCCCTATGCCAATAAGGCGGCGGAATTCCGGAATGCCGGTGATGCGGAAGGCTTTTATAAAGGAATTACTATTGGTTTACTTTTGATCATAGGTACGGCCATGGTTTCCCGTATTGCTAAAGCTTTGCAGGATTATGTCGTTAATGTGATCATCCAGAAATTTGGTGCCGCATTATATACTGATGGCTTGAAACATTCCCTTCAATTACCTTTCCAGGAATTTGAAGACCAACGCAGCGGGGAAACGCTTTCGGTATTGATCAAAGCCCGGGCCGATTGTGAAAAACTTATTTCCAGCTTTATCAACGTTTTATTTGCGACGGTTGTTGGTATCGTATTCGTCACTGTCGTTGCCTTCCGCCTTCACCCCAGCCTGCCGCTGATCTACCTGGTGGGGGCCGTAATTCTTTCTTTACTCATCGGTTTTTTATCTAAAAGGATCAAAGCCATCCAGAAGAACATTGTTAAAGAAACCACTTCCCTGGCAGGTAGCACTACAGAATCGCTACGTAATATTGAACTGGTAAAAAGCCTGGGCTTAACCGAGCAGGAAATAGAACGCCTGAACAATAATACGATCAAGATCCTGAACCTGGAACTGAAAAAAGTAAAGAGCATCCGCTCGATCAGCTTTGTACAAGGTACTTTCGTAAACTTTTTACAGCAATGTATCATGTTTGCGCTTTTGTACTTCCTGTTCAAAGACACGTTAACGCTCGGTGAGCTGATGATGATGCAGTTTTATAGCTTCTTTATCTTCGGCCCGCTGCAAGAGCTGGGTAATATCATCCTGAACTACCGGGAAGCAGAAGCTTCTTTGAACAACCTGCAGACTTTGCTGAATAAACCTATTGAGCAGGAGCCAGCCAACCCGGTGCGTATCGACGATATCCGCAAACTGGAATTCAGGAATGTAAGTTTCCAGCATAAAAGTGGTACCCGTCCGGCTTTGGACGGCGTGAACTTTACAGCACACATCGGCGAAACCTATGCTTTCGTGGGGCCTTCCGGTTCCGGTAAAACCACCATGGTAAAACTTTTATTGGGCTTATATAAACCAAGTACCGGCGATATTATTTATAATAATACGGATGAAAGCGAAGTCTCTATTGACAGTATCCGCCGTCAATTAGGTATCGTAACCCAGGATACACAATTATTCTCGGGCACGATCCGGGAAAACCTGCGTTTTGTAAAGCCGGATGCTACAGATGAGGAGATCATGAATGCCGTACAACAAGCTTCGGGTATGAGCATCATGAACCGCAGCGAAAATGGCCTGGATACGATTATCGGTGAGGGAGGCCTGAAGCTTTCCGGTGGAGAAAGACAACGTTTATCCATTGCCAGGGCATTGCTGCGTCAACCTAAATTATTGATCTTCGACGAAGCGACAAGTGCCCTAGATTCTATCACAGAAAAAGATATTTCTGCTACAATGGAAAAGATCAGCAGCGATGGCAAACAAATTTCGATCCTGATCGCGCACCGTTTATCTACCGTGATGCATGCCGATCGTATTTTCGTACTGGAGAAAGGAAAGATAATTGAAGAGGGCACCCATAATGAGTTAGTGCTGAGCAAAGGCTTATACTATGCGATGTGGCGCCAACAGGTGGGCGCAAGCGCTGAATAAGCAGGAGCGTAAAATCATTAACAATAGTTGATTTTGTAGTTTTGTAAAGATATGGCAAAGAAAAAAGCAGCGGCAAAAAGTACCCCGGCAGCACAAGAGGAGATCCTGATCAAAGGAGCCCGGATGCACAATCTCAAAAATATTACGGTAGGTATTCCCCGGAATAAACTGGTGGTGGTAACGGGCGTATCCGGTAGTGGTAAGTCCAGCTTAACTATGGATACCCTATTTGCTGAAGGACAGCGCAGGTATGCGGAAAGCCTGAGCTCTTATGCCCGCCAGTTCCTGATGCGCATGGACAAGCCAGATGTAGACAATATCCAGGGCATATGCCCGGCTATTGCCATTGAGCAAAAGGTAACTACAAGAACACCCCGGTCTACCGTTGGCTCAATGACTGAGCTTCAGGATTACCTGCGCCTCTTATTTGCCCGTATCGGCCGCACTTATTCGCCTGTTTCCGGTAAAGAAGTTAAGAAGGACGAGGTGAGTGATGTCATTGATTATATTAATACCTTACCGGAAAAAACAAGGATACAAGTTATTGTTCCTTTTGTTACTTCAGGAGACCGTTCGGTAAAGGCAGAGCTCGAATTGCTACTCCAGAAAGGGTTTACAAGAATATTAGCCAGTACAAAAGAAGAAAATACCGCGCTCCGCATTGAAGAACTGATCGAATCGGAAGAGGAGCTTATTATCCCGAAAAAAACAAACTGGCATATCCTGATTGACCGGTTTGCCGTAAAGCAATTTGAAGAAGAAGACCTGCACCGGATCGCGGACAGTGTGCAGACCGCCTTTTATGAAGGCCACGGTGTTTGCCTGTTAGCGGTTGACGAAAGCATCAAGTCGTTCAGCAATAAATTTGAAGCTGACGGTATGTCTTTCGAAGTCCCGACGCCCAATTTCTTTTCCTACAACAATCCTTATGGCGCCTGCCCGAAATGTGAAGGCTTTGGCCAGATACTGGGTATCAGCAGTGCTTTGGTATTACCTAATCGCAACCTGAGTGTCTATGAAGATGCGGTGGCTCCCTGGAAAGGAGAAAAAATGGGTGAATGGAAAGCGGCCTTTATCCGTGCAGAGGTAAAGAACGGCTTCCCGATCCATAAAGCGATCAAAGACCTGACCGCAGCTCAAATGGACACTTTACAAAAGTGGATCGACGAGTTTTTTGAAATGGTTGAAGATAATTTGTACAAAGTTCAGTACCGGGTCTTACAGGCGCGTTACAGGGGCCGTACCGTTTGCCCTACCTGTAAAGGCACCCGCCTGCGTCCTGATGCATTGTATGTAAAAGTAAATAAGACCGACATTGCGCAACTTTCGTCGATGCCGATCGTTAACCTGCAGGAATGGTTTAAAAAACTCAAACTAAGTGCCTACGAACAAGAAGTAGCTAAACGTATCCTGATCGAGGTGCATCAACGCCTGGATACGCTTATGGATGTGGGCTTAAGCTACCTGACGTTATACCGGGCCGCCAACACCTTATCGGGTGGGGAAAGCCAGCGGATACAGCTGACCAAATTCCTGGGCAGCAATCTTACCGATAGTTTGTATATCCTGGATGAACCAAGCATCGGCCTGCATCCGCGCGATACGGCCAAGCTGATCAGTGTATTAAAAAACCTGCGTAATCTCAACAATACGGTTGTGGTAGTAGAACATGATGATATGATGATGCATGAAGCGGATCATATTATTGACATGGGGCCTTTAGCTTCGCACCTGGGTGGTGAAGTGATTGCCGAGGGGGATTATAAAAGCATCCTGAAGAATCCTAAAAGCCTCACTGGGCAATATCTTTCCGGAGCATTGAAAGTAGACGATTTCTTAAAAAAAGAACCGAGAAAAATAAAGACCCCGAAACAATTTATCACCTTAAAAGGTTGTCGTGAAAACAACCTTCAAAATATAGACGTTAGCTTCCCATTGGGTGTGCTGAATGTAGTTACCGGCGTTTCCGGTTCGGGAAAGACAACACTGGTTAAGCAAACGCTCTACCCCGCCCTGCAAAAACATTTTGAAGGCAGCACAACTTTAAGCATGGGCCAGCATGACAGCCTGGAAGGCGATCTGAAAGCGATCAAACAAGTGGAAATGGTCGATCAAAACCCGATCGGCAAATCCTCGAGAAGTAACCCGGTGACTTATATCAAAGCTTATGATGATATCCGGAACCTGTTTGCCAAACAACCTGCCTCCAAGCTCAATGGCTTTGAAGCCAAGCACTTCTCTTTTAACGTAGATGGTGGCCGTTGTGATACCTGTAAAGGAGATGGTGAGGTGATCGTGGAAATGCAATTCCTGGCCGATGTACACCTGGTTTGTGAAAGCTGTAAGGGCAAAAGATTCAAGGATGAGATCCTGGATGTACAGTATAAGGGTAAAAACATAGCCGATGTCCTGGATATGGGTGTGGACTTAGCTATAGAATTTTTCGATGAAGAAAAGAAGATCAAGGAAGCACTGCAACCTTTGTCTGATGTAGGTCTGGGTTATGTGAAGCTAGGCCAATCCAGTAACACACTTTCCGGCGGCGAAGCGCAAAGAGTAAAGCTGGCTTCTTTCCTGGGCAGAGGTACGGGTAAGGAAAAAGTACTTTTCATTTTTGATGAACCGACGACAGGCTTACACTTCCATGATATCAGTAAATTATTGAAATCTTTTTATGCCTTGATCGACCAGGGACATTCGGTATTGGTCATTGAGCATAATACGGAGGTGATCCGGAATGCGGACTGGCTGATCGACATTGGGCCGGAAGGGGGTGCGGGCGGTGGTGAATTATTATATTCAGGGGCACCCGAAGGTTTAAAGAAAGTGAAAGCAAGTTATACGGCTCAGTATATTTAGTGTAAGTGTTTAAAATAAGTGAGAAGTGAATAGTGAGAAGTGTCTAATTCACAATTTACCATTCACAATTAACCTTTAAATTAGACTCATGCTTCGACAGGCTCAGCATAACAATGAATCACGTGTCACCCTGAGCCCGTCGAAGGGTTGACACATTTAATTGCGTTAAGCTTCTTCAGTAGCTTCATCTTCATTTACCGACCAATGCGATTTATGACCAAAACCTTTTGAATTATCCGTGAATTTAACCCGCTCTAAATACACCGTCCACATATCACCGGGTACGGCAACCGCCATAGGATAATGCGCATGGTATTTCATGGAAGCCGCCACATCAAAAATAGAATTGCGCTTCACCAAACCCTGGAATTGTACGCCTTTCACCAATATCTTATCCAGGTTATCTTCCAATATCGTACCTGCACTATGGCCATTGGCCTCCAGTAACTGCGCATGTTTTGTATTCATCTGGGATTTAAAATACAGGCATTGCTGCACTTCATCGAAGACATAGAAGCAGGTAAAGCAGTAAGGCAGATTGTCTGCATCTACACTGCAAATATTGGCGCAAGTCTGGCCTTTGAGAAAATGGACGATATCGACAGGAATGTGCTTGGGCATATGGATTAAGGATAAATAGTGCTTGTAAATGGCATCCAAACTGTATCGTAAATTTAAGTATTCTATCTCGTTTTTGCTAACGGCCCAAGGATGTTTTTCTTTATATCATAAAAAATAGCGAAATTTGCAGGCTTGCAGCTGCAAATTTAATGCCTCTTCAGTAATGTTACAATTAACGAAAATATTTCCTTTTGAAACGGCCCATGCCGTACACGGTTATGATGGTCCCTGTAAAAACATCCACGGTCATTCTTATGAACTCCATGTAACGGTAGCTGCGACAGGCTCTGCCGACGATTTCATAGCCCCGCCGGGTTTTTTAATCGACTTCAAAGACATCAAACGTATTGTAAAAGCGGAGATCGTAGATTATTTTGACCATAAATTAGTGCTGTCTAAAGCCTACCTGCTGGCGCACCCCGAGATCAGGGAACACGAGAACCTGATCGTATGGGAATATGAGCCCAGCGCAGAGAATATACTGCTGTATACCCGCCAGCAATTAAAAAAGATACTTCCGGAAAATATAAAGATCCGCTCTATGAGATTGTACGAAACGCGTACTTCTTATGCAGAATGGATCGAAGATTAATTATGCTTCGACAGGCTAGTAGGACACCATTCTGACACCCTGAATTTATCAAAGGTCAGGGTTGTAACTATCCTCCATGCTTCCAGAGGCGCAGTATGACACTCCTTTTTATATACTTAAATTCGTGGCGCATTTTTCGACAAGCTTAAAGGGAGACGAATTTAATTTTTCAAGCACCTTTTACTCTTTCCATAAGAAAGGGAACAATACCATGGCAATACCAATGATCAATCCGCACATGGTCAGCATCACTGCCAGTAACATACCGATACCTTCCTGTACCACACTGGATAAAGCCGCATTAGCCAGCCGGCTCAGCATCATCAGGATCACGATGGCTATTGGAAAACCCATAACCGCCATCATCGCGGCATTTTGCTTAGCTTGAGCGGCAATCGCGGAAAGAAAAGTAAAGAGTAAAGACAGGCAGGCAGCGCCCAGGCAGACTACCAGGATAAACAAACCCGGTTTCAGCAATTTATAACCCAGCAATAAATTAAATAAGCCCAGGTTGATAAAAGAAATAACCAGCATTAAGATAACGCTATAAATCAGCTTCGCGATCAGGTATTTTTGGGGGCCTACCAGGGTATAATAATACCGGTTGCGCCCCGCCGTTTCCTGCAGGAAACTTTTAGCCACCGTATTCACCGTAACAAATAATTGCGCAATCCAGAACAGGGCATTCCAGACCATCGTTTCAGGCTGGGCGGCCATCATATAGATCACGAATACGGTACAGCTCACGTAAAGCAGGACGCTGAAGAAGGTATGCTTCTGGCGCCACTCTATTAAAATATCTTTTTTGATCAGGGATAAAACAGCCTGCATGATTCCGGTATTGTTAGCCAGGAGTTTGTTTTAAAGTCAATACTATTTGCAATAACTCCCCCTTCGACAAGCTCAGGGTGATCAATAGTTTCATTTAAATACATACTCATTTATTAATTATTTTATCAGCGGAAGAAATTCCGGACGATATCGTTCACATTCGCATACACCATCAATACCAACAAGAATACCAGTCCGATCGTTGTGGCCACTTCCAGGAATTTTTCATTCGGTTTTCTTCCGGTAACCATTTCCCAAAGGGTGAAGATCACATAACCGCCGTCCAATCCCGGTATCGGTAACAGGTTCATAAAGGCCAGGATCAAAGATAAAGTGCCGGTAATGTTCCAGAAACGCACCCAATCCCATTCTCCACCATATACTTTCGCCATAGAAACAAAGCCGCCTAATCCTTTATAGCCGCCAGTTTGCGGATTGAAAATAGACTTCATCTGCTTTACATAGCTATTTAGTTTATCGCCAGCCATCGCTACACCTGCCGGGATCGCCTCGCCAACGTTATACTTTTGTACTTCCAGGGCATAACCTAAACGCGCATAATCCTCTTTAGTATCCGGAGCCGCCATCTGGAAGCCCAATTGTCCTTCTTTATTCACTAAGGCATTTACGGTAACCGGCACGCCTGAACGGTCAATCACCAGGCTCACTTCTTTTTCTTTATTGGCTTTTAATATAGCATGCAGGTCTTTAAGGTTAGGAATAGCCTGTCCATTTACAGAACGAATAATATCTTTCACCTTCAAACCGGCCTTCTCCGCATTACTGTCTTTGGTCACCACACCAATGATCACCGGGATATTAAAACTAAAAATCCGGGATTGACGGTTGGCATCTACCAATTGCCCGATCAGGTCGATTGGCAAATCTACAGTCTGCTCTTTCCCGTCCCGCACCACCTGAACGGTGCGCGCGGTAATAAATTCTGCATCCAGGTTATTGAAATATTGTATCGGCTGACCATCTACTTTTAAAATCTGGTCACCATCTCTCATACCTGCCTTAATGCCGATGCTATCCATGATCACTACCCCACCGTTCTTGTTCACTTCGCTCATAGGTAGCTTTTCAGTGCCCCAGGCAAACAGGATGCCGGCAAATATGATAAATGCCAGAAGTACATTAACTATAATTCCACCCAGCATGATCAGCAGGCGCTGCCACGGCTTTTTACTTCTGAATTCCCAGGGTTGTGGCGGCTTCGCCATCTGCTCGGTATCCATACTCTCATCCACCATCCCGGCAATCTTTACATAACCACCCAAGGGAAACCAGCCTATACCATATTCAGTATCGCCTTTTTTCTTCTTCCATAAGGAGAAAGGCAGGATATTACTAAAAGGAAACAGGAAGTCAAAGAACAAATAGAATTTCTCTACCCGGGTTTTAAACAAACGGGCGAAGAAAAAGTGCCCGCCTTCATGCAAAACGATCAGTAAAGAAAGCGCCAGTAAAAACTGGGCGATGGTAATTAATATATCCATCAGGAGGTTGATTATTTAAAATAAAATGAAATCGGCTAAATCTAATAATCTAATTTAGCCAGCTCTTTTTGGGTGTAAATTCTGGTTTCCTTATCGGTTTCCACTAACTCTTCCAAAGAAGGATTTTCGATAAAGTGTACATTGAGAATGGCCTGTTCTATAAGATCGCTCATCTGCAAGAAGCCGACTTTATTATTAATGAAAGCTTCGACCACGATCTCATTGGCTGCATTCAGCACACAGGGCGCATTCCCCCCTTTGTGCATCGCATCCATAGCCAGTTGCAGGTTCCGGAAGGTCTTCACATCGGGTTGCTCGAAGGTTAGCTTGCTGTAATCTTTAAAACCGAAGCGTGGAAAATCGTTGGCCACTCTTTTCGGGAATGCCATTGCGTATTGTATAGGCAATTTCATATCCGGCAGGCCCAGTTGTGCTTTCAGGGAACCGTCAGTGAATTGTACCAGGGAATGGATAATGGATTGCGGATGGATCACGACTTCGATCTGTTCATTCGTCAGGCCGAACAGCCATTTAGCTTCGATCATCTCCAGGCCTTTGTTCATCAAAGTAGCGGAGTCAATGGAGATCTTAGCGCCCATGGTCCAATTGGGATGCTGTAAAGCATGTGATTTTTTTACATTCACCAGGAAGTTTGGTTTTTTCCCTAAGAAAGGTCCGCCACTGGCGGTAAGAATCACTTTTTCAATACTGCTCATTTCCTCGCCCATCAGGCATTGGAAAATAGCGGAGTGCTCGGAATCTACAGGAATAATAGGGACGCCATTACAACGGGCCTCTTCCATTACGATGGAGCCGGCAACGACCAATGTTTCTTTATTGGCCAGCCCAATTGGCTTTTTCGCGCGGATAGCGGCAAGTGTAGAATGTAAACCGGCATAACCGACAATACCTGCTAATACGAAATCGACAGAGTCCCAGCTTACCACATCGTTCAGCGCTTCTTCTCCAAAAAACACTTTCGTATCACTGTTGGATAAAGCCTGCTTCACTTTTTCATAAGCCTGCTGCTGCGTCACCACCACCGCATTGGGCTGGTGTTGTGCCACCTGTTGCAGTAATAAATCAGCATTAGCATGTGCCGATAAGATCTCTACCCTGAATAAGGATGGATGAGCAGCTACTATATCTAAGGCCTGAGTGCCTATAGAACCGGTAGCGCCAAGTATTGCCAATCGCTTCTTTGCCATATCTTTTTAAGTTTCAAAACATGGCAAATATAAGGATTATAAACAGCCTCAGAGTCTTAATTTTTCATCAATGGCATATTGATTCCGCTCCGGTGCATTACGTACCATAAGCTCTGCCAGGAATCCGGCCAGGAAGAACATAGTACCCATTATGATCAATGTCAAAGCCATATAAAAAGGCGGTCTTGAGGATACGGAATAACTATCCCACCAAAGGAATTTGCAGATCACCAGGTATAAGATGAAACTAAACCCGATCAGGAAGATCAAGGCACCAAACAGTCCAAAAAAGTGCATCGGTTTTTTTCCGAACTTACCGACGAACTGAACGGTAAGCAAATCCAGGAAACCATTTACAAAACGATTCCAGCCGAATTTAGACACGCCATATTTACGAGCCTGGTGCTGTACCACTTTCTCCCCTATCTTTTTAAAGCCGGCATTTTTCGCCAGCACAGGTATATAACGGTGCATTTCTCCATACACCTCCACATTTTTGACGACTTTATTATCATAAGCTTTCAGGCCACAATTGAAGTCATGCAGACTAATGCCGGAAACCTTACTGGTGACACCGTTAAAAAACTTGGAAGGCAGATTTTTGGTCAGGCGGTTGTCAAAACGCTTCTTTTTCCAGCCACTCACCAGGTTATACCCCTCCACATTAATCATATGGATGAATTCAGGAATTTCCTCGGGGCTATCCTGAAGATCGGCGTCCATGGTGACCACCACTTTGCCCTTCGCAGCAGCAAAACCTTCATTCAAGGCAGCGCTCTTGCCATAATTACGCTGAAATTTAATTCCTTTAATACTGGCATTTTGATGCGACAGGTCCTGTATGACCTGCCAGCTATTGTCGGTACTGCCATCATCAACGAATATGATCTCGTATTGGTATTGGTTAGCCTGAGCGACACGGTCTATCCATGCTGCCAGCTCCGGCAGGGATTCTTCTTCGTTAAGTAAAGGAACGATTACAGTTAAATCTAACAAGGTCAAAAGTTTTTTTGATTTATGACTCGGATTGTTGCGCTCTTAATGTTTGAATATCTTCGGACCTCAAGCCGGTCTTCATAACGTAAGCTATAATTACAGCGAATATACTATCCAATACAATTCTACTGAAAATACCTAAAATAGGTGCCCAGAATTTCTTGCTATCTACCGCACTCTCTCTTACGGCTTTTGCTTTCTCTTCAATTTGCTCTGCAGGCATATTCCTGCTTTTGGCAAAATCAATCAGGCCCTGCTCATAATGTAAATAAAAATCCGGGTTGATAGCGGTCAAATAAAAATAATTATAAACATAACAAACCACTTCAACGATAATGATCGCTACAAAAAGCGTTTGAAATAAGTCTTTTATCTCCGCTAAATTATTCAATTCTTTCTTACGCTGCCGGGCTAATAAAACCAGCAGCACCACAAAAAGGCCGAAACCGATAAAGCTGCTTAACAAAAACACGAATGGGTTATAGCTAAAATAAGTGTAGCGAGCCCATAACATGCCCACATAGATCAATGCAATAATAAGTCCTCCAATCAATCCTGTCTTTACTCCTGCTCTCTTTTGCATATCTGGTATTATATTAAAACGGCTTTACCTTTTAGTTCAGTACCTAAAAGCGGTATATTATAAGCCATACTTTGCGCGTCTTCTTTATTCAGCGTCCAGTTGGTCGTGGTATCAAATAAGGTAAAATTGGCAGCAGCGCCCTCTTGCACGATCGCTTTATCCAGCTTAAAGATGCGGGCAATATTGTTACTGCAAAGGTCGGCCCAGCGTTCTGCGCTTACATTAGGAGCGGCTTTGAGTAACATTGGCCAGGCCAGTTCCATAGCTGCCATACCGGATGTGGCATATTCAAATTCTTTTACTTTAGCATCCCAGTCCTGGGGTTTATGGTGTACCGCGATACAATCAATGGTACCATCCTCCAGGGCTTTAATCAAAGCTTTGCGGTCTTTCTCAGTTCTTAAAGGCGGATCTACTTTGAATAAACTATTATAACTTACCAATTCTGCATCGGTAAATAAAAGATGGTAAGGGGTTACCGAACAGCTCACCTGTACGCCTTCTTTTTTTGCTTTTTTGATCAGGGCAAGGCTTTCCGCCGTTGTGACCCCTGAAATATGTAATTTAGAACCGGTGTACCTGGTTAATTCTATATCGCGATGTACGAATAAGCTTTCGGCAATATTCGGAATGCCGGGCATACCAAATTTTACGGAATTTTCGCCTTCATTCATCAGTCCGTCTGCAAGTGAAGCCATAAGCGGCAACTGCACGACTAAACCGTCAAAAGCCTTTACATACTCTAATGCTTTCTGTAGTAAACCTGCATTTTGTACAGGCTTCCAGCCATCAGAGAAGGCTTTGGCACCGGCATAGTACATTTCCATCATCTCTGCCAGGTTCTTTCCTTCCAGCTTTTGAGAAACGGCGCCTAAAACATTCAGGCGGACTTTATGGCCTGCTGCCCGTTGCTGTACAAACTCTACCGTACTTTTATTGGCAATACAGGGATCGGTATTAGGAACGATGATCACCTGGCCAAAACCACCATTGGCAGCGGCATTCAAACCGGAGTCGATCGTTTCCCTGTGCTCGTAGCCGGGCTCTGCAAAATCGGCCATGAGGCTGATCCAAGAGGGGCTTAAATATTTACCTTTAGCCTCAATGACCTGATCCGGCTTTTCTTTAAGGCTCTTCCCGATTTTTTTTATTATTCCTTTTTCTATATAAATATCCAGCACTTTTCCGTTAAATCCGGAATCAGGGTCTGCGATACTTACATTTTTTATGAGCATGGATGACATAGGGTGCAAAGATACACTTTTTAGAAAATTGCCAATTTTAAATTACCATAGCCGCGGCCCCCAGTACTGCAGCATTTTTATGCATTAAGCCGGAGATCATCAGTTCAGGTTTACTGTCTTTATAAACAAACAAGAGCTCATCTTCAAATGCTTTACGCGTGGGTACCAGCAGGAAATCTCCCGCATTGGCCAGGCCACCGAAAAAGATGATTGCCTGCGGCGACAAAACGGAATGTACGTTGGCCAGTACTTTACCCAAAACTTTACCGGTCTGGTTAAACACTTCCAAAGCCATTGGATTACCCTTCATCGCAGCCTCTGTGATCTCCCTGGAGCTTTGGAAAGGCATGACCCCATTCGCCAGCATGATTTTTTGTGCCGTATTTAAAATACCCGTCGCAGAAGCATAGGTTTCAAGGCAGCCTCTGCGCCCGCAACCACAAGGTCTTCCATTAGGTTTCGCGATAATATGACCTACTTCACCAGCCATACCATCGTGACCATAAACCAGTTGGCCATTGGATACAATACCACTACCGACGCCGGTCCCTAAGGTAAGCTGGATAAAATCCTTCATTCCTTTGGCTTTACCAAACAGGAGTTCCCCCTGGGCGGCAGCTTTTGCATCGTTGGTCACTTTTACCGGCATATCGATGGCTTCCATCAGGACATCCCGCAAAGGAAAATATTCTTTCCAGGGAAGGTTGGCTGAATTATTGATCCCGCCGGTATGATAATTGGCATTCGGCGCGCCGATGCCTACCCCGTTAACGGTTGCATCGGTGGAGCCTGTAATTAACTGAACCTGGAGCGCCAAAGCGGCCACAAAATCCTTGGGTGTTTTATATTGGGTCGTTGTTAGTGAGGTTTCCCTGCTTAAATTCCCGTTTTCATCCACTAATCCGATCTTGGTATAAGAAGCCCCTATATCCACGCCTATCGCGTACTTTTTCTTGGCCATATATTGCTTTAGCTACTTTATATTGTATTTTAGCCTCCAAATTTAATTATTAATGCAAAACAATAAAAATAATTACGGCTTTGCCCTCCTGATCATCGGGGTCTTATTTTTTATTTTCGGTTTTATCACCTGGGCTAACAGCCAGCTGATCCCCTATCTGAAAGAGGCCTGCCAGTTAAGCGATACGGAATCCTACCTGGTAGGTACCGCGTTTTTTGCCGCTTATTTCTTCATGTCCATACCCAGTTCTTATATATTAAATAAGGTCGGGTATAAAAAAGGGATGTCGATTGGTCTTTTTGTAATGAGTATAGGCGCGTTTTTATTTATCCCTGCGGCAGCAGCGCGCAGTTATCCGCTATTCCTGACCGGCTTGTTCATTATCGGTACCGGCCTGGCTTTGCTGCAAACCGCTTCGAATCCTTATGTTACGGTATTGGGCCCTATTGAAAGTGCGGCGCAAAGGATCAGCATCATGGGTATTTGTAATAAACTGGCCGGTTTTATCGCTGTAAATACACTTGGCTTTTTATTCCTGGAAAATATAGATGCGATCGAGGCAAGCGTTAAGCTCGCAACACCTGAGGAAGCAAATATTATTCTGCAAAATTTAGCGGATAAGGTAATTATGCCTTATAAAGTAATCGGGGGTAGTTTTGCCGTGCTTGGCTTATTATTGCTTTTTGTCAAACTGCCGGAAGTGAAAGAGGGTGCGGAGGAAAATACGGAGTCGCTGAAAAGCAACAGTGTTTTCAATCACCGTAACCTGCTGCTGGGCGCTTTAGCTATTTTTGCTTATGTGGGCGCTGAAGTAATCAGTTATGATGCCTTTACTACTTTCGGGATCGAGCAAGGTTTCACTAAAGTAACAGCCTCTGGTTTTGCAAAATATACAGCGATCACCATGCTTGTCGGCTACTTATTAAGCATTGTATTAATCCCTAAAGTAATCAAACAAAAACCGGCATTGATAGGTTCCTGTATTTTAAGTATAGTATTCCTTGCCGCGGCTTTGCTGACCAAAGGCTACACAGCTATTGTGTGCTTTGCTTTGTTAGGATTATCGCAATCTGCCATGTGGCCTACGATCTGGCCTTTAGCCTTGAATGGTTTGGGCAAGCATACCAAACTGGGTTCGGCGATACTGGTAATGATGATCGTAGGCGGCGCTGTTGTGATGCCACTAATGGGCTTATTTGCCGAGGCGATCAACTCTAATAAATTTGGCTTTGTCGTTATGATACCTTGCTGGCTATTTATCCTGTATTATGCGATGAACGGCTACAAATCGAAGTATATCAAAGAATAAATTTAAAAAACAGCTACATAAAAATATCAGGCCGGTATCAGCCTGATATTTTTATGTGCGGCTATTATTTCCAGTATGATCTCAAAATAGGTCTGCCCTTTACCCTTTAAAAACTCGGATAAACGCTCCCTGACCCACTTTAAATTATAGTGCTGGCTTTGATCTAGTTTTTGTTCATACCAGCTTATCGTAAAGTCTTTACCGAACAGGTTTTTATTCTGCTCAAAGTCTTGCCAGATAATATCCACAGGTTCTCCAGATGGCATCATTCCAAAGCCACCATAAAACAAATCATTTAGTGCATCCAGGCTCTGGCCGAGTTCCCAATCTTCATCTTCCATGAAGGTCTTATTAAACGCTGCATACAGCGTCTCAAGATCGTGGATAGTACCACCTTGAATGATAAATGTTTTGTTCATTTTATACTTGTTTTTTTTGTAACCCTTTAAGTATTTAAAGCGGCTATTCATACACTTCTGCATTGACTACCGTAGGCATACGTGCTCCTTTTGCATAAGCAATTACATTCTCTGCTACTAACCGGGCCATACCATTTCTTGCTTCAACAGTAGCCGAACCTATATGGGGCAGCACACACACATTGGGCAAGGTCAGCAATGGATTGTCCGGGGCCATAGGCTCAGGGTCGCTCACATCCAGACCGGCTCCCCAGATTTGTTCTGTGACTAAAGCCTCATAAAGATCCGGCTCGCTGATAAATCCCCCTCTTGCGGTATTGATCAATAACGCATTCGTTTTCATTTTCCGGAATACCTCCGCATTGAACAGATCTTTTGATGCTGCGGTGTAATTCGCATGAATACTTAATACATCTGATTGCATCAGCAACTCCTCAAACGAAACATAGACGGCGTCCAGTTCACTTTCCATATCCGGCCTGCGGTTACGATTATGATAAATGACCTTCATATCAAAAGCCGCTTTACATTTTCGCGCCAGCTCAAAACCTATGCGTCCCATGCCAAAGATACCTAATGTTTTGCCATATAACTCCTGGCCTAAATAAAGTGTGGGTTGAAACTGAGTAGGCCAATTACCCGACTTCACTCTTTCAAAATTAAAGGCAGCCAGCCGGGAAACCGATTGCATCAATAAAAATGCCACATCAGAAGTAGCCCTGCTTAATACATCCGGCGTATTACTTACGGGAATTTTTCTTTTGGTAGCGGCGGCAATATCCACCTGGTCATAGCCTACAGAGAAAAGCGCGATTGCTTTTACATACGGGCATTGTACAAAAAAATCCTCATCAAACCCTTTTGCGGCAAGCCCTACCACCACATCCGCCTGTTGACAGTACTGGATTAATTCGGCTCTTGAACTCAATTCCTGTTCCGGCAATAGTAACTCAAGGTTTGCATGCCGCAACAATTCCATGCCGGCTTCCGGCAATGCTTTATTCAAAAAAATCTTCATCATATCTAAATTTGGTCTCCTTCTTTCTATACAATACCAGCTATCCTACTTTCTTAAATTTATAATCAGTAGGACTGATATTTCTCAATTTCTTAAAATAATTCGTCAAATGGCTTTCATCGGTAAAGCCAAATTCATAAGCAATCTGCTTCATCGTCATCTGCCCGGAATCGATCCGCTTTTCAATCAATTTCAACTTATAATCATTCACATAATCCCGGTAAGACATCTCAAAATTGCGCTTAAAATAGGCACTAAAATAATTCCCGGCAATATTAAAATGGCTGGCAATTTGCTGTATCCGGATGCGCTCCGGCTCATAAATATACTGATGCACATAAGACAGTAAATCCTCTTTGAGCAGGTCTTTCCCCTCCAATCTAACACCTAGTAAAGCAGAGGCCTCTTTTATCAAACCGAAGATGGATAAGATCTGGAAGAATACGATCGGGGAATTGGATACATCATGCAAACAGTTATAAGCCGTAAGGTTCTCCACTGTTTTGCGCAGGATCGTTTTGCAGGGTTCTGTAAAAACCAGCTTCAATTCTTTCAGCAGTGGATTACGCATGATCTCCGTAGGAGAAGTATTGACCAGCATATCCGGGGACAAATGCTTATTAGCGCTGAAATAGCCGTCATTAAATTTGATGAAACAAAAGCTGGAGCAGTGTTTTACTTCAAAATAATGTTCATCTTCCGGTGAGATCAGGAAGAGGTCGCCGGACTTATATGGCATGATCAATTGATTCAGGTGATGCTGCCCGGAACCTTTCAGGATATAGATCAGTTCATAATAAGTATGACTATGCTTTGGCAAAGGATAAGTTGCTGCATGCAACATCTCGATCACCAGGGGTTCAAACTGGGCTTTCTTCATCTACCAAATGTACAACAGAATCTATGTTTATTACAAGTTAAAAAATCCCAACAATGCCGACATTTGTAATGTAGACTAAATATTGATCCATGCAGTATATTAAATTGAATGACGGCAACCAGCTGCCCATGCTGGGCTTTGGTACTTACAAAGCTACTGCCGAAGCGGGTACCCGATCGGTCCTGGAGGCACTGGGCAATGGTTATCGCCTGATCGACACTGCTGCAAAGTATGAGAATGAAGAAGCAGTAGGTAAGGCAATATTCCAAAGTAATATACCCCGAGAAGAAATATTACTCACCACAAAACTATGGCGGGAAGACCTGGGTTATGATCATACCTTGAAAGCGGTTGAACAATCCTTACAAAAACTAGGATTAGACTACATTGACCTCTACCTCATTCATTGGCCCGCCAATGAGAAGAATTATGGCAAGGATTGGCAAAAAGCCAATGCTGAAGCCTGGCGTGCTATGGAAACCTTAAAGGATGAGGGAAAAATAAAATCTATAGGGGTAAGCAATTTCTGGAAAGAGCACATGGAAGCTTTATTGCAGACCGCAAACGTTATCCCGGCGGTGAACCAGATTGAATTCCATCCCGGATACTGGCAGCCGGATTTAGCAAAGTATTGTAAAGAAAAAGGTATCGTAGTCCAGGCCTGGTCGCCACTGGCCAGGGGTACTGTATTCGGGAATGAACTATTGCAGCAAATTGCAGTAAGTCATAACAAGAATATTGCGCAGGTATGCCTACGCTGGGCCATACAACATGAAGCGATCGTGATTCCAAAATCAACTACGCTGGAACGAATCAAAGAAAATACCGAAGTTTTCGATTTTGCATTGAGTGCGGAAGAGATGAATCAGATTGACCAGATGCCTGAAATGGGCTTCAGCGGCGAATTACCCAATGAATGGCCGGATAAAGTCCTTGTTTAATACTTGCTACAAACGTTTAAAAAATACACAATGAATACAGAAAAAATAGGATTTATAGGCCTGGGCAATATGGGTCATCCTATGGCGAAAAACCTGGAAGCTGCAGGGTTTCCTTTATATGTTTATAACCGGACCATAGAAAAAACAAATACTTTTAGTGAACAGTCAACTATATGCAACAGTATAGAAGAGCTGGTGGCTCAATGTGACCTGGTATTTACCATGCTCACCAATGATACAGCTGTGGAACAAGTTTACGAAGCAATACTGCAGCCGGGAAATATTGAAGGAAAATTGTTCATAGACATGAGCACTATTTCACCCGCAGCAAGTAGCCGTATCCACGAGGTACTCCAGGCTAAAGGAGCCAACTTTCTGGATGCACCGGTAGCCGGTAGCACGCAACCAGCTACCGAAGGTACTTTGATCTTTATGGTAGGTGGCGAAGCCGATGATATAGAAAGAGCAAAACCTTATTTACAAAAAATGGGTAAACTCATTAAACACCTGGGAACAAATGGTAAAGGCCTTGCTGCCAAACTGGCCATCAATTATTTTTTATCCATCCTGTACCAGGGTTTGGCAGAAACAATTACCTTCTCTGATCAACTGAGTATTTCAAGAGCAGATATGCTCGACATCATCAACAACAGCGCTGCGGGTAGCGGAGCGACAAAAGTCAAAACACCCTTATTGCTGCAGGACAATTATGCTCCGGCATTTGCCCTGGAGCTGATGTTGAAAGATATCTTACTCGCCCAGGATGCCGGAGCTGCTTTTCCGCTAACCGGGATACTGGTTAAAACCTATAGTGATGCCGCCCAAAGCGGGCTGTCTAAAGAGGACGTGATGGGTATCATGAATTTTATAAAAAAAGCATAGTGGCTTCAGCAAATCTTTCGCTGTGGGTTTATAGTATAGCGACTTTGAACGCGACTTTATTACAATAAAAATAACATCAGCAAAAAAGTCGGCAGGCTACCTTTGTACCCAATAATTTCCTTTGAGCTAACTATAACAATTATGAGAAGTTTCTTTATCATTATTCAACTACTCTTATTTTCTGTAATCATGCAGGCACAAAAATTGAAACCAATCGGCTACCAGGATGGTACGCAAAAGTTGAATGGCATAGTCACGGATAATGCCGGCAAAAACAAAGCAGCGGTTTTGATCCTGCCCGCCTGGAAAGGTATTGACGAAGAAGCCAGGCAGGCAGCATTGAACCTGGCTAAAGAAGGCTATGTCGCATTTATTGCCGACATCTATGGTGAAGGCAATATCCCTAAAGACAATACGGAAGCTTCAAAAATTGCGACGCAATATAAAACAGATTATGCAGCCTACCAGCACCGGATCAGTGTAGCACTGGAGACCTTAAAAAAGCAAGGCGTCGATCCGCAAAAGATAGCGGTAATCGGCTATTGCTTTGGGGGTACCGGGGCATTAGAAGCAGCACGTGCCGGGCTTCCGGTTCAAGGAGTAGTCAGCATACATGGCGGACTGGCCAAAGCCGGGGAACGGCCTGTAAGCGAGATCAAAACCAAAGTGCTGGTAGAACATCCTGCTGAAGACAAATCGGTATCTGCACAGGATTATAATAATTTTACCCAGGAAATGAATGCCGCGAAAGCAGACTGGCAAATTATTACCTATGCACACTGCGGCCATACTTTTACCAACCCGGAATCCTCCGATTATAACCCCTTAATGGCCAAACGTGCCTGGGACCACACTTTATTATTCTTAAAAGAACTACTGAAATAACAACGATGAGTACAGTTAAAGCTTATGGCAATCAATCGGCCACTGCACCTTTAGGCGCACTAAATATTGAAAGAAGGGCGCTGAATGCCGACGATGTAAGTATTGAAATCCTATATTGCGGCGTTTGCCACAGTGATATCCATACTGCACGCAGCGAATGGGGACCCGCTAAATATCCTGTAGTTCCCGGCCATGAAATTATCGGGAGAGTGATCGCAACAGGCGATGCAGTAAGCAGGTTTCAAATCGGCGATATAGTTGGTGTGGGCTGTATGGTAGACTCCTGCCAGCACTGTGATGCCTGCGCCGAAGACCTGGAACAATACTGCGAAAACGGGTTTACCGGTACTTATGGCGGTAGCGACAAACACTTAGGTGGACATACTTTTGGAGGTTATTCCGAAGCCATTGTGGTTCAAGAAAAATTTGTATTAAACATCCCTAAAAACCTGGATATAGCAAAGGCAGCGCCTTTATTATGTGCCGGAATTACTACCTGGTCGCCCTTGAAACACTGGAATGTAAAGGCCGGTGACAAAGTGGGCATCATTGGATTGGGTGGCTTAGGTCATATGGGTATTAAGTTTGCCCATGCCATGGGCGCAAAGGTAGTTATGATCACCACTTCGGCGGCAAAAGGAAACGATGCGCGCTTATTGGGCGCTGATGAAGTCCTGATCTCTACCGATCAAAGCCAGATGGAGCTGCATAAAAATTCATTTGACTTCCTGCTGAATACAATACCCGTAGGTCATGATGTGGATCCTTACCTGAATTTATTAAAAAGAGATAAGACTATGGTGATGGTGGGGGCTATTGAACCGTTGACCAATCTGAATTCCGGGATCCTGGTACGCAAGCGCAGGAATATTACCGGTTCATTGATCGGGGGTATCCGGGAGACCCAGGAAATGCTGGACTTCTGCGGCGAGCATAATGTATTGCCGGAAGTAGAAATGATCGATATCCAAAACATAAACGAAGCCTGGGACAGGGTCGTAAAAGCGGATATTAAATACCGTTTTGTAATTGATATGGAGAGCCTGAAGCAATAATTAAATCATTGCAGTAAAAAATAAAAGGATGAAATGCCGGTGACATGCTGATAAGCGAAATGTTACCGGCATTCGTCTTTAAGTTTATCATCCTGAGCCCGGTTAAAGGGTGAGGAATACAGCGCAGGTGCAGTTAGCAGGTACACCACATAAAAAAGCCTCCGTAAACGGAGGCTTTCACTTATAATTTAATCTTTTGGATTATCTTATTTAACGATCTCAGTAACCTGACCAGCACCTACTGTACGGCCACCTTCACGAATCGCGAATTTCAAACCTTTTTCCATTGCGATAGGAGCGATCAATTTAACGTATAAGTTAACGTTATCGCCAGGCATTACCATTTCAGTACCTTCTGGTAACATACACTCACCAGTGATGTCAGTAGTACGGAAATAGAACTGAGGACGGTATTTGTTAAAGAATGGAGTGTGACGTCCACCTTCTTCTTTAGACAATACATAAACTTCACCTTTGAACTCAGTGTGCGGAGTGATAGATTTTGGTGCACAGATTACCATACCACGACGGATATCTTTCTTATCGATACCACGTAATAAGATACCAGCGTTGTCACCAGCTTCACCACGATCCAATAATTTTTTGAACATCTCAACACCTGTACAAGTAGAAGTCAATGGAGACTCATTGAAACCAACGATTTCAACGTTATCACCTACATTAATCACACCACGCTCGATACGGCCAGTAGCAACTGTACCACGACCAGTGATAGTGAATACATCTTCTACAGACATCAGGAATGCTTGATCAACAGCGCGCGGAGGCAATGGAATCCACTCATCCACAGCAGCCATTAATTCTTCGATTTGAGCTACACCAGTAGGTTCACCGTTCAAACCAGATAATGCAGAACCTTTGATGATTGGAGTGTTATCTCCATCATAATCATATTTAGATAATAATTCTCTAACTTCTAATTCTACTAATTCTAAGATTTCAGGATCGTCAACTAAGTCAACTTTGTTCATGAAAACTACGATACGAGGTACACCTACCTGGCGAGCCAAAAGGATGTGCTCTTTAGTTTGAGGCATCGGACCATCAGTAGCAGCTACTACCAGGATAGCACCGTCCATCTGAGCAGCACCAGTGATCATGTTTTTTACATAATCGGCGTGACCCGGACAGTCAACGTGTGCATAGTGACGATTTGCAGTTTGATACTCCACGTGAGCAGTGTTGATCGTGATACCACGCTCTCTCTCTTCTGGAGCTCCGTCAATTTCATCATAACCTTTCTTAGCAGCCATACCTTTTGAAGCCAAAACGGATGTAATTGCAGCTGTTAAAGTTGTTTTTCCGTGGTCAACGTGACCAATTGTACCAATGTTTACGTGGGGTTTCTCCCTGTTAAAGGTCTCTTTTGCCATTGTTATTTTTTTTAAAGAGTTGTTTTTTAAACTAAATTTTAATTGCTTTTTTCAAAACAGATTGCAAATGTACGTATATTATTTTAATTTGTACAAAAAAAATTGCAAACAAAACGTGTGCAATCCTTATATTTTTCCTAATAATAACAATTCGCCAACATATTATGCTGACGAAACACATTCATTAAGAATTCTGGAGCTGTTGAGCAGGATTGAACTGCCGACCTCTTCCTTACCAAGGAAGTGCTCTACCACTGAGCTACAACAGCTGATAATTTCAGGATTAAAAAATAATAGCCAATCAGCAAAACTGATCAGCTATAATTTACTTTTGAGAGCGGGAGACGAGGCTCGAACCCGCGACCTACAGCTTGGAAGGCTGTCGCTCTACCAACTGAGCTACTCCCGCAGAAAATATTTGCTTTTTAAAAAATGTGGGCAGGGAAGGATTCGAACCTCCGTACACTTGCGTGAGCAGATTTACAGTCTGCCGCCTTTAACCACTCGGCCACCTACCCATTTTAGATTTTCATTTCTGAACGCTAAATTTCGAATAAAATTAGAAATTTAAAATCAAAAACTCAAACTTAAAAAGTGAGCCGCTTGCCGGACTTGAACCAGCGACCTGCTGATTACAAATCAGCTGCTCTACCAACTGAGCTAAAGCGGCGCAAATATTTTGATTAGTAATAAAATTAAGAACTTCTTTTCCCTTTACCAGAGCTGCTTTCGTTCCGTTTGGGATTGCAAAGGTAGAAAAGAATTTTTTCCTGCCAAATTTTTTTTAAGCTTTTTTCAAAAATTTTTTTTCTTCATATTTCCGGTCCGTTTCTAAAGCCCTTCTAGTGCCCCATAAAACCCATAGATATTCTGCACATACAGCCATATTTTTTGCTACTTTTGTGAACTAATTTTCATACTCAAAAACAATTATGTTACCGATTACACTATTTAGAAATGCGCAGGAAAAAGAGCGCATTATCGCAGGATTGAAAAAGAAACAGGTACAGCACCTTGAAATCGTGGAGGAGATCATCTCTTTAGACGAACAAAAAAGACAAGTACAGTCCCAATCCGAATCGTTAACAGCGAGTATGAACCAGGCTTCCAAATCAATCGGTGCCTTAATGGCTCAGGGAAAGAAAGAAGAAGCCGAAGCCGCAAGAAAAGAAGTTTCCAATAAAAAAGAGGAAGCAGCGCAATTACAACAGCAATTGGCGGCCCTGGAAAAAGAACTGGAAGACAAGCTCATCAGCCTGCCTAACCTACCCCACAGCAGCGTTCCTGAAGGAAAAACCCCGGAAGAGAATGAAGTGGTGCGCAGTGGCGGCACTATGCCCGATCTGAACGCGGAAGCTTTGCCACACTGGGAACTGACTTCCAAATATGACATCATCGACTTTGAACTGGGCAATAAAGTGACCGGTAGCGGCTTCCCTTTTTACAAAGGAAAAGGTGCCCGCTTCCAGAGAGGCCTGGTGCAATATTTCCTGGACTTCAATACGGACGCAGGTTTCATGGAAGTACAGCCCCCTCTTATGGTGAATGAAGCCTCTGCCTATGGTACCGGCCAATTACCGGACAAAGAAGGCCAGATGTATCATGCTACGGAAGATAATTTCTACCTGATCCCAACCTCTGAGGTGCCGGTAACAAATATCTACCGGGACGAGATCCTTAAGGCAGAACAATTGCCGGTTAAATTCACGGCATTCACCCCTTGTTTCAGAAGAGAAGCAGGTAGCTATGGTAAAGACGTAAGAGGCCTGAACCGCCTGCACCAGTTTGATAAAGTTGAGATCGTGCAACTGGTAAAACCGGAAACTTCTTATGACGCTTTGGAAGGCATGGTGAACCACGTGGAAAAGCTGATCCAATCTTTAGGATTGCCTTACCGCATCTTAAGGCTTTGCGGTGGTGATATGAGCTTTACCTCTGCCCTGACTTATGACTTCGAGGTATACAGTGCTGCGCAACAGCGTTGGCTGGAAGTAAGCTCTGTATCTAACTTTGAGAACTATCAAACCAACAGGATGAAGATCCGCTACCGTAATGAAGATGGTAAAGTTGAGCTGGTACACTCCCTGAACGGAAGTTCCCTGGCCCTGCCAAGAATCATGGCCTGCCTGATCGAGAACAACCAAACCCCGGAAGGCATCAAATTACCGGAAGTGTTGCGTAACTATATCCCTTTTGAATACATCAACTAAAATCAATTTTATATGATCCAACGCATTCAATCCGTTTGGCTTTTACTGGCCGCCCTTGTAATGTCTGCCCTGTTCTACACCAGCGTTTACAAGGTAATGGTTCCTTCAGCAATAGATATGCCGGCAAAAATGGTTCAGGACTACACCTCGATCGTGTCTATCAAGAATAACTTTTTAGCCCTTGGCCTTGCAGGTGCCAGTACCTTGATCAGCCTGGTAACGATTTTCCTGTTCAAGAACCGGAAGCAACAGATCAGTCTTACCTGGCTCAACATTTTGCTGTGTATCGCCCTCGTGTTCTGGCTGTATATGGGCCTGAATAATTTCTGGAGTAATTATCCTGAAAATGGCGGTAATATTTCTATCGGTTTATTTCTGCCCGTAGTTACGGTATTCCTGCTTTTGCTGGCTTTAAGAGGCATCCGTAAGGACCAGAAACTGATCAAATCACTGGACCGCTTGAGATAAAATAAGCATTAAAAAAATAAATAGAAAATGGCTTTGAGCAATTGCTCAAAGCCATTTTCTATTTATTCATCTGAAGAGATTACAACGATACTTTTTTATAAGAAACCGTATCGGTAAGGGCACCGATGAATGCCTCCAGGTTTTTCTTTTCCTGTTCGCTAAGCTGCAAAGGATCGCCGGGAAGCGTCTGGTGTTCCAGCTCAAATCCCAGGCCTTGCCCACCACCCCGGTTATAGAAATCAATCAGTTCTCTTAAGGTCTTTAATGAGCCATTATGCATATAAGGCGCGGTAGCCGCTGCATTGCGCACCGTAGCCGTCTTAAAGGAATACAGGTGATGCGGCATGCCGTAGACATGGTATTTCCCGGAATCTATATCCAGCTTAGGATTGATCGTATCATTACTTTGCGGCACCCCTAATACTTCACTCTCCATCTTCTCATAATAAGGCGGCGCTGCCCCTGTAAAAGTGGGCATAAAGTGGCAGGTACCACATTTGGCTTTGCCCATAAACAGGTTAAATCCATTGATCTGTTCCGCGCTCATGGCCGTCTTATCGCCCTGCATAAAGCGATCGAAAGCACTATTGAAACCGCTAAGGGTACGCACGTAAGCAGCCAGGGCTTTCTTCACTTCATCTGCGCTGGGTTTCTTACCGGAGAAAGCAGCTTTATAAGATTTCATGAACACTTTATCTTTCGCCAGCACACTTTGGATTTGTTCAAATTTTCCACCCATTTCTTCCGGGTTAGCGATTACCTCATGGGCCTGGTCTTCCAGGAAGGTGATGCGGCTATCGGCAAACTGAACTGGCTGATACGCTGCATTAATAAGGCTTGGCGTATTCCGCATCAGCTTTTTCCCGCCCACCAGGCTTTCATTCAAGGCCAGGCCATCCGTAAAGGCTTTTGAAGGAATGTGGCAGGTCGCACAACTCCTGTTACTCGCCACGGAAAGGCGTTTATCCTCAAACAATATTTTACCTAAAGCGGCCAGTTCTTTATTGTCCATTTCAGCACCTGCCGGGGCATAAAAAGAAAGATCGATTGCTCCGGGACTAAACAAATGTGGAATATTGGCCGGGATCGCCCGGTTAGGCGCCTGTGCAAAAGGTATTTTATACGCCAGCTGATACTCATACACGAGTACACAAAGCGGGTTGATATAATCTGCAATAAAGGTTGCCCGGTCGAAGCCGTCGAAATCATCCTTATGTTCCTGTAAATAAGCTAATGCCGCCCCTGTACTTTCTGACAATTTTCCTGATTGCGGGAAATAATGAAAAAGCTTTCCTGTAGCTTCCAGACTGGCTATAGCCTCCGGCAAGCTGTTGAGCGCTACCGGCGCATCAAAACCACTAATCCCTTTTGTGATCAGGCGGTATAAATTTAGCTTTAGCGCATCCAGTATATTTGTTTCTGTAAATTCAATATTGGCACCTAATACTTTCGCCCGGTTGCAGGCAAAAGACAGCCCGTCTGTTTCCATTTTGGCCGCCTGCCGGTCTAATGGGTCTTCACTGTATACCACTTCTTCTAATACCTGGAAACCCGTTGGTAATATTGGCTCTTCCGGTAAAGACGGCTCACTTTCCACCAGGTTGGGGCCATTAATTTTCAAAGCAGATTCCGGCAGATGGTATTCGACAAAGGCTTCTATGCGTTTGTAATAGACTCTTGCTTTTTTAAAATCTTCCTGCAGGCTTTCCTGTGTAGCTCCTGCTGCCAGGTGCTGTTGCATTTGTTGTACGGTTACATTCAAGCTATCTGCATTCAACTGGTAATACCGCTGTACCTGCATTTCCAGCTCACTTTTCCGGTTGGCACTCATACCTGCCGCCAACGCTACGATAGCGCCGGTGAACAGCAGTACTTTTATTTTTAATTGATGCTTCATTACTGGTTTTTAGAAAACAATATTGGTATTGGGTAAAGCCTTTTTTAAGGCACTTATTTCAGCGGCAGGAATTGGATTGCCAACAAGTACCAGGTTGCGTAAATGCCCCATTTTATAGAGCGCAGCCGGTAACTTTTCGATCTGGTTATAGCTCAGGTAAATGGATTCCAGCTCTTTCAAAGCACTGATGCTTTCCGGTAATTGCTTTAATTTATTATTGGTAACAATAATTGATTTCAGGCTTTTCAATTTACCTATATTTTTAGGCAGTTGCTCCAGCTCATTATTCGCCAGGGCCAGCCTTTTCAGGTTACTCATCTTAATCACTTCATCAGGGATCGCCTTCAGTTTATTAAAGGACAAATCCATTTCCTGTAAGGCTTTCAGTTTACCTATTTCTTTAGGCAATACCAGTAAAGCATTATGATTCAGGTCCAGGATTTTCAATTGTCCCAGGCTACCGATCCCGCTATGCAATGACGAAAAGTTATTCCAGGAAAGATCCAGTGTATTTAATTTTTTCAGTTTAAACAGCCCTAAAGGCAGGTCAGACAAACTATTATTGTCCAGCTGTATAAAGCGGACGGAATGCCAACCTTCAATAGTTTCCGGCAGGCTCTTTAAATGATTTTCACTTACGATAATCTGTTCCAGTTTGCTTAATGCTCCGATACTGGCCGGAAGCTCCCTAAGGCTGTTGCTCTTCAAATCCAGGTAGGTAATGGCTTTCAGGGTACCGATCTGCTCACTCACTCTTTCAATTTTAGCAACCCGCATAGAAAGTTTTGTGGCACAATCTTTATAATTCAGGGCCTCTGGAATGGTCTTAAAAACATGCGTTTGACAGTCTATTTTACCGGCTTGTGTAAATGCAGAATAGCCTTTCAGTAAAAGAAAGGCTATCACTGCACTCATTTTAATGTTGAGTTTCATATTTCAATTTATTGCTTAACTATTTTACTTTGTAGTACACTACCGTTAACGTTAATCACACTTTGATAAATACCCACTGGTAAATTGCTTAATGTTAATTCAACTTTATTGTTACCAGCTCTGATCGCTCTCTCTTCTGTAAACAGTAACTTCCCGTCTACGCTGTACAACATCACTTGCGCTTTACCGTTTACTTTGCTGCTTAATTCGATCGTTGCTTTACCGGAAGTAGGGTTAGGATAAACGCTTACTAAAGACAGGTCATTGATTTTGCCGATAGAAGTAGTGGTATCTACAGGAGGAGTCGTAGTAGTATCTACGAAAGTAATCCCTAAGAATTCTTTACGGGCGATTACTACAGCCGCTTCTTTATTGATCGCTACAGAATCCCCATTAGCATCGATACCGAAACCATTAGTGCCATCCGGGTGTTGGAAAGAAACAAACATGTATTTGTAATCAGGGGTAAAGGTCATACCTGTAGGCTCACAACCGGCTGGTGTTACTGCGAATAATTTAACCGCAGGATTGGTTTGTGTATGACAAGGAGGCACCATGTAAATGTGGTTACGGCCACCATCCTGCAACACATAAAGATTACCCGCATCATCAAAAGTAAGGTTGTCTACACCCCCACCCCATTGCTCAGATACAATAGTACTATCTTCCATTTGGTAGTTGTAAACGGTAGCGGTATTCCCAACAAAGATCTGGGCTTCGCTTACTAATAAACCATCATCTTTAAAGCGATAAACACGGCTGGTCGCTTTTGAAGTAAAATAAATTTTACCATCTAAAGGACTGATCTCAACATCTTCTACTGCGTTGAAGTTAGTCGCACCAACGGCCTGGGCATAGGTTCTTACATTGTTACAATCTTCAGGAGTAAAGTTGGGAATACCTACCCATTGACCGGTAGTTACCGAGCCGATAGGACCATCCAGTTTCAATACATATAAGTTACCCGCGCTCATGTCTTCTTCGTTATGGGCAACGTATTTCCAAACATAGCCGTAAGTACTTTCATCTGCACCTTCGTAAACCGTTTTACGGTCCGCAGCTGCCACACAGTTTTCATGGCTCATTCTTCCCATACCCCAGATTTTATCAGGAGTACCATCGCCATCATAATCTTTAATTTTTGCCGTTACCGGGTCGATCTCAACCATCCAACCCACATCCTGGTAGCCATCACCGTTTGCATCGGCAGTCGGTAAGGTTTCTTCAGAAGTAATGATCGTATTCCATGGGGTTACGGCTCCGGAACAGTTTCTGCCGGTACCCGCGATACCGCCAAAATCAACCGGTACGCTTTTGGAAACTTCCCAAAGGTGCGTAGAATCATTAAAGGCAACATCCAGCATGGATACACCCGCTGCAGGCCAGCTCCCTAATTCGTGGTTGATCGACAAATATCCTTTTGTGCTGCTGCTGTCTTTAGGTACATAACCGGTAAAGTCAAACAAACCTTTCATCAGGCCATCTGTTGTATCGGTATAAGGATCGCCTTCCATAGCAATGATCTGGTAAGCATGGGTAGAAGGGATACGTAAAGTATCTACCTGTACACCCGGCATTACAGAAGCGAATCTTGAAATGTGTAAAGAATCCAGCCCGGCATCACAAACTACCGGTGGCTTAGGCTCCACATAATCCAGCTTCAGGGCAAAAGAAAGATCGGAGCTGGTCAGGTCACATTGGTGAATTTCAACCGCAAAGGTATTTTCTCCAACTTGTAAAGCGGATGCAGGAATAGTATGTAATCTAAAATCATTTTCTGCTGAAGTATTGGAACTCGCAAAAGTCGTATACGTGCTGGTAGCAGGCATATTATCTCTTACGATCTCTGTTCCGTTCAGGTAAACTACGGCACCATCATCTCTTCTTAAGCTCAATCTTACTACCTGGTTTACCGTAGGCAATGCGGTAAGATTAAATTTCACGCGAAAATAAGTGGTGGTATACTTTTGCTGGCTGTTAGGGCCGAAACCAACAATCGTAGCTTCGTCGCCATCTCCGTAACCTAATTCGGCAGAACCGCTTACCCAGCTACTGTCATTAAAAGTTGGCATCACCCAGGCGGATCCCTGGTCAGTACCATTGTCCAGGAATTTCCATACGGTCGCTTCCGGAACGATAGGGGTAATAATGTTCTGGGCTTTTGCATTTAAGCCCAGTCCCATAAGCGCAAGCGCACTTAACAAGGTAAATTTTTGTTGCATGATATGTTTTTAGGTTAACGCTGCAAAACTGCCGCTTGCATGTTAGCAAAACGTTACCTGAACATGAACATATAATTACAATTCTATGACAAATAGAAAATAAACAAAATATAAATACATAAAAAAGCCGGTTATCTTTCCTGGATAACCGGCTTTTCCCCGTATTTTTTACTGCTTGTTACAGCTTGATTTCATCATCTGTATTACGATCTACAAAAGTATATTTGGTGATCGGATAATCATTATTCGGCTTAATTTTAAGCCACACCTTATGTTGCCGATACCATTTCCACTGTAAAGAGCGGAACAAGCCACCATATTTGATATAAGATTGTAACATCGGGTGACACACTAAAGCCAGTTTTTTATGGCCTTGGTTGATCAGGTAGTTTAAGTCTTTTTCCAATTCATCCGTGATCAGGATACTGGCCTCTATCTTACCGGTACCTTTACAGGTCGGGCAGACTTCGGTAGTCGTAATGTTGATTTCCGGTCTCAGGCGTTGACGGGTGATCTGCATCAAACCGAATTTCGAGATCGGTAAAACAGTATGGCGGGCCCGGTCATTTTTCATGAATTCCGCCATGGCTTCCAGGAGCGTTTTCCTGTTGTCCGGATGTTTCAGATCAATAAAATCGATAATAATAATACCACCTATATCTCTCAACCTTAACTGGCGCGCAATTTCTTCTGCTGCCTCCAGGTTGGTCTTCAAAGCACTTTCTTCCTGGTTGCTGTCCGCCGCCCTCGTACCGCTGTTTACATCGATCACGTGCATCGCTTCGGTATGCTCGATGATGAGGTAAGCCCCACTATTCATATTGACCGTTTTCCCGAAGGAGGATTTCACCTGGCGGGTAATGCCGTAATTATCAAATATGGGTTGATTATGATGGTAGAACTGGACGATATCTTCTTTTTCAGGAGCGATACGTGCGATATAATCTTTGGTTTCGTTGACGATACCCTTGTCGTTAACCACAACTTTTGAGAAACTGTCATTCAGCAAATCCCTGAGAATAGAAGTCGTTTTGGTCTGCTCACTCAGAATTCTTTGCGTGGGCACAGCCCCTTTAAGATTGGTCTGGATGTTTTGCCAGGTTGTTGCCAGGTCAGTCAGATCGGCATGCAATTCCGCCGTATTTTTTCCTTCTGCCGCGGTACGTACGATTACGCCAAAGTTTTTAGGCTTGATGCTTTCCACTATTTTCTGCAGGCGCTTGCGCTCTTCTGCAGAATGTATTTTGCGGGAAACAGAAACGAAGTTATTAAAAGGGGTAAGTACTACAAACCTTCCCGGGAGCGATAATTCGCAGCTCAGTCTCGGACCTTTTGAAGAAATAGGTTCTTTCAGGATCTGAACCAGTATTTCCGGTTTCGGGTTGAGGACTTCCGTGATTTTACCGGTTTTTAAGATTTCCGGTTCATTCTTAAAGTTGCCGAAATCGAATCCGTTAGGATTGGTATCGAATCGGGCAGCGTGTGTAAATTTGATGAGTGAGCGCACGTAAGGGCTCAGATCGGTATAATGGAGAAATGCGTCTTTCTCGTAGCCAACATCTACAAATGCGGCATTAAGGCCCGGCATAAGCTTTTTCACTTTGCCAAGATATAAATCGCCTACGGCAAAAGCAGTATTGCTTTGCTCGTAATGTAATTCTACAAGTTTTTTATCTTCTAATAACGCTATTGCTACTCCGTTATCCGATGCCTCTATCACCATTTCCTTGTTCATGTAGAAATAAGTTTAAAAAGTACATCAACCCCGGGCGTTTTCACCTGCCGGGTTTCGGTTTTTTGAATAACAATTAATAATACATATAGACAGGTTTCCGGGTAAACTAAAGGCCCGGAAGAAATGACTTAATGCTGCTATTCAAAAAAGCAATTAATATTCATTCTGATCAAATCTTTTTCTTAGGAGGCAGCCTTCTGTTTATTCCTGCTGCATCATCCCGTCTCTTTTTCCTCAATAGGTAAAAAGAGAATACAGATACCGGCATCAGAGGTCCGGCATCTGCATTCTTATATTTTGTGTCTAAATAAGTTTCAAGCCTTAAAGCGCTTACTTATCTTTTCTTGCTTTTATGACGGTTTTTTCTCAAACGTTTTTTACGTTTGTGCGTCGCAATCTTATGACGTTTTCTTTTTTTACCACAAGGCATAATCTACTAATTTAATTAAGTTAATAATATATATACAGACAGAGTAAAATACTCCTAACAATATACGATGTTGTTTGCTTTACTTTTTGAACGTAGCAATATAAGCATCCATTTCCTTATCGAAATCCGGGTTTTTGATAATTTTCTTGGCCTGGTTGAACAGCTCTATAGCTTTATCCGTATTGCCCATCTCTTTATAAGCTTCTCCCATAAAAAGATGTGTTTCAAAATTATCTTTATCAAATGCCAGGATGATCTTTCCTCTTTCGATAGCCTTATCAAATTGTCTTGATTGCAAAGCCATCTTGCCCAGGGTAACCTGTGCTCTCAGATTTTTAGGGTGTTGCTCTGCAAAATCACGCAGTTTAAATACCCCGTTCATTACATCCCCCTGATCGATCATCGCCAATGCCAGGTCCAGTGTGGCCGTATCATTGGCAGGATTGATACTGATTACTTTATTCAAAGAAGCTACTTTCCCATCTGCAAAAAGCCGGCGTATAGCAGGATCTTCTGTACCCTTCATACCTTCTTCATACAAATGGGCGGCAAAGTTCAGTATTTTTTCCGAATTTTCCAAATCTCCGGCTTTTGCAAAATAATTTGCGGCAATTCCCTTCTGCCCGATGGCCTGCCAGCGCTTACCCAGCGACTCATAGGCCAGGAATTTTTCTTTCGGATCTGTTGCTACTGTAGCCTTATGTTCAAAGTTTTCGATCTCCGCTTTTACCTGAGGTGACAATAAACGCTTCTTCACATCAGCCTGCAGGGAATCAAAATCAGCCGCTTGTACCATCATGGCACCGCCACCCATCATCGGGCCGGCAGCCGGCTTGTGCTCATGGTCGTGCTCCTCTCCTGGCGCATGATCATGACCGGCATGCGCGTCTTCCTGCTGTTTTCCGGGCTTAACGTTTGTAGTACCCAAATAAATACCTGCTGTGGCAACCAGAGCTATGGCTATAGCAATAATCTGTTTAGAATTCAAGGCTTTGAAAATTTTTCGCAAAGTTAATCAACTATTTGAGTCGAAAGGTTAAAGGCGGGACAAAAAAGCGACCCAATCAAGCCTTTTCGCCCTTTTCCTACCCTACTTAGACTTGTATTGTTGTACGAACAACACCGCATCCCGCATGGTTTCCGGGTAAGGCACAAAGTGAGCTACAGTCCCGCCCCCGGGAATCCGCTCATGTCTCAATAATATCCTCTCGTAATTAAAGCCTTGCTCTGCAAGGAACCTTACCACGGCCCACTTCCGGTGATCTGTCTTCGCAGGCGGCCGGAAACGGTGCGGATACAGCTTCATTTTCTGCTGGCAGGAAGGACAGGAATAAGGCAAACCATACCCCGGATCAAACAGCCGGTTAAATACCAGTCTGCATTCCAGGCACACTTTCTTATGCCCCATTTTTTATTATTGGACCGTCGCGATACACTTAAGCTCGATCGCGATCGGCGTAGGTAAGGAGTTAATCTCTACCGTAGTACGGCAAGGCTGATTGTCTTTAAAATATTCCGCGTAAATACGGTTATAAGTAGCAAAATCGCGTTTCATATTCACCAGGAAAACGGTCACATCTACCAGTTGATCCCAGCTGCTGCCGCTCTCTTCCAATACGATGCGTACATTATCAAACACGTTACGACACTGTGCCTCAAAATCAAAACTCAGGAAATTACCGTTTTTATCCAGTTCCAGGCCGGGAATCTGGTTATCTACCGTCCTGGGCCCGATACCGGAAAGAAACAACAAATTACCTACTTTACGGGCGTGCGGATAAAGGCCTACCGGGGCCGGAGCTTTATTGGTTGAGATTTTTTCTGACATAGGGCAAATATATTGAAAATATCAAAGACAGCGCTGCTTTTCAGACCAGCAAGACACCCTTACAAAAAAACTTTACATTTGACCCATGGAAAACACGACCGGCTTAATCGAAACGATGTATGTACTGGACCAGCAGATCGCCCTGGAAACCTATCACAGGCAGCGACTGCAGCAAGGGCTGGAGCAGTACGGGATCAAACTAAGTGCCGATAAAATTTTTAGTGAAATACATAAGACCATTGAAAGGCATGCAGCAGACGGCCCGGAACTAAAAGTAAGGTTTGAAATTTTCCCGACACCAACCGCCAGTGCGATGCAAATAAAGGCGACGGCATTTAGCCGGAAAGACCTAAAGCCGGTAAAACTCGGCTTTGCTGTTGATTTGGTAGTTAATTCTGCCTCAGCCAATCACTTAAAAACAACAGACCGCGACATTTACGATGCGGCTTTAGAACTGGCAACGGAGCAGGGTCTTGATGATCTCGTTCTTTGTAATGAACGCGGAGCCGTAGCCGAAACCGGCATTTACAATATTCTGTGGTATGAGGAGGCTGCGCAGCAATGGTTTACCCCTTCCTTAGCTTCCGGTTGTGTGGCAGGCGTACAGCGGGCTTACTTGCTGGATTCCGGAAAATTGCAGGAAAAGGTTTGTTACCCGGAAGACCTGCTTAAAGCAAAATCGATCATGGTTTGCAATGCGCTGAGAGGTGTCTTAAATGTTGCGGAGTTGCAGTATTAATGGAGATGAGCGATTGTTAATTATTAATGGTGAATGATTAATTGTTAATGATAGTTACGAAGTGAAATCATTTCCTTCCGGTATCATTGATATTGCGCATTTCATTTTGCGCGCAAAGACGCAATCGTACTACCCCAGCACGTCATGTCGACTACAGTATAGCGGAGTGGAGACATCTTTATTAATGGCTAATGAGTGGTTCGAAGCAAATAGGCATAAGGAGCCTATAACAAGAAAGTGTCATCGTAATACAGGAAAACAAATCATACATGTGTTTAAATAACTAATGGCGGGCCATACGGCCCGCCATTATTCAATATTAATATGGCTCCTTAATTTCTCAACTTAAGATCCATTTCCACACGACGGTTTTTGGCTCTTCCCGCTGCAGTTTTGTTATCGGCAACAGGCTCATCCTGGCCATGACCTACAGCCGTCAGGCGGCCGGCATCAACACCTTTACTCACGAAGTAAGCTTTCACCGCATCCGCCCTTTCCTGTGAAAGGATCATATTGCGTTCTGCTTTACCGGTGATATCGGTATGCCCATCAATCGTCATATCGTAATCCACGTATTCGTTCAGGATCGTTACGATCTCATCCAGCAATTTATGGGATGTTTTCTTGATCACTGCTTTTCCGGTTTCAAACTGGATCGCAGTAGCAGCAAAGGCCAGGCGTTTTTTCACCTCAGCTCTTACCTCAGGACAACCTTGATTTTCACGGGTTCCCGGCACTTTAGGACATTTATCCAGGTGATCCGGAATACCATCATTATCGGAATCAGGACATCCCTCATTCGCACGCGGACCGGCATGCTCCGGACACTTATCTTCCCAATCTGCAATACCATCCCCATCGGTGTCATTACAACCCTGGAATTCTGCTTTACCCGGTATATCCGGACACTTATCATCCATATCCGCAATACCATCCCCATCACGGTCCGGACAACCTTTGGTCGCTACGGTTCCAGGCACATCAGGACACAGATCTTCGTTGTCGGCAATTCCATCGCCATCGCGATCCGGGCAACCCTGGGCACTGGCCACACCCGGCACATCAGGACATTTATCCAGGCTATCCACGATACCGTCTTTATCTTTATCCAGCGGCGGGCAACCTTTATCTTCCCAGGTACCGGCTACGCCATTACACTGATCAAATTTATTAGATACCTTATCGCCATCTGTATCTTTCATTTTACGCTTCATGATCGGCACCATAGCACCGAAATATACATTTACACCTTTAGCCTGGTTATTAGCGACAAAAGCCAGGGCATCATCGGTACCGAAATACAAACCGGCTACCCTTAGACCGAGACCGGCTTTCATACTTTGCGTAAAGAAGTTATAGGTTATCGGTAAGCCTACGGTAAGAATTTTATTTTCATACCTCGGCGTTAACGTCAATTGTGATGCAGAAAAAGGAGCAAAGCTTTCCGTACCGGGAATAAAGCCCTGGATATAGGTAGCATTCGCGTAAAACTTATCATTGATATTATAATCGGCGCCTAACACAATCGAAGTAGGCAGCATGATACGTTGTTTACCGGTACCCTCTTCATAGGTATTACTGATTCCCTGGCGAGTCAGGTAATCCCTCAGCTTAGGAATATCGCTCTGGTATTCCCTTATCGTATCATTAGATAAAGTACCGGAACCATTTACATTGAGGTTAGTGGTGTTTTTATAAGTGATCCTGCCGAAGTCGGTCAACGCCGCGGAAAAACGCCATTTATAACGATTAACCGCCGGATTTATATTATCCATCCTGCCATTCATTTCATAAGTAATATCGGATTTCTTTTTCTTGATCTCATAAGTTACACCGAGGTCTGCACCGATACCGGCTGCCGAACCGTCAAACATAGCTTTTGCCCTGCTGGACAGATAATCTACTATGCTGTTTTCATTGTCCAGTGAAGATTTTTTAGCACTGGTAGATCCATTCATGCGGATTGAGGTCGCTTCTATCGTTCCTCTATTACCGGAAGTACCAGGATGATATTCCCCATCCAGCTCTATAATATTCGTACCGGCATAACTGAAGCCACCCAGGTATTTAGCCGTGATCCCAAAGGATAGGGCGTTTTTATCATCCTCCCATAAGGTGGTGGCATAAGTCAGCGCAAGTTCACTCCAGCCATTCGCATTCACCCGCATATTATTGACGTTAATATCGGTTATGGAATTGGAAGAGGTAAAGAGGGTACTGAAAAATTTAGAATCATAGCCCCGAATGCCAGCTGTTGTACGGATCCGGTTGGTCAATGCAAAACTATGCTTGTTGTTGAAGTTAGCATAGATATTGAATAAGCTTACGTCCAGGCCGCCAGCCAGGTCAAACTTATCTTTATTACCCCGGGTGAGGATCTGGTCCATATCGGCCACGCTCAAGCCTTTCCCAGAGGTAAGGTTATCAAAAATACCTCTTGAATTGATGGTACCATAACTTTGATCGAGGCCGGCATTAAATGAAACGATGTCTATGGACCATTTCACTTTAGAGTCGGCGATCAATGCCGGGTTTAGATAAATAGACTTTGTAGGCAGGTAATTGCCGGTGGCAACCCCAAAAAATCGCTGGGCATGCGCCGAAGCGGTCAATGCCAGGAGTGCGGTAGAAACAAGTGTAAATTTTCTTAACATACAAGAATGAATTTTAGACCAGGACGAAGATACTATAAAGGAAGACAATATGTTAATGTTTTCCATAAAAACAATATATGTTTTTACAGCGCTGTTAAATCCCCATCACTATCCGAGACCCTAAAAAATCACCGCTTAGTCATAGCTATGACGCAAAGCTGAAAAAATCGGCCCAAACTTAGGTTGGTAGCTAATTTTAATTAAATTTGCTACAAACATCAATACTAATATTATATGAGCGTGAAAGCAAAGATCCTTTTGGTTGAAGATGATGCTTCCCTCGGATTCGTGGTGAAAGATAGCCTGGAAGACAGTGGATATGAAGTATTACTTTGCAACGACGGCGAAAGTGGCTGGCAACAGTTTATGCGCAACAATGTGGATATTTGCTTGTTGGATGTCATGCTTCCGCGTAAGGACGGCATGACCCTGGCAACCCAGATCCGTAAAAAAAATGAAAAAGTGCCGATCATCTTCCTCACCGCAAGGAATATGGACGAAGATAAAATCGCCGGTTTCAAAGCCGGGGGCGATGACTATATTGTGAAGCCCTTCAATATGGAAGAACTGCTTTTGCGCCTGGAGGTATTCCTGAAGCGTACTAAAGAAGACAAAGTATTGAACGAACAGATCGTTTTCGGTACGGACAGTTTCTTCGATTATGACAATTTATTATTAATGAACCAGAACAACCCGCTTCAACTGACCCAGAAAGAAGCTGACCTGTTCCGGTACCTCATTCAAAATAAAAATACCGTACTCAAGCGCGAAGATATCCTGATCAATGTATGGGGAAAAGATGATTATTTCCTGGGCAGAAGTATGGACGTTTTCATGACCAAAGTAAGAAAATACATAAAAGACATCAATGGTTTGGAACTACAAACTATTCATGGGGTTGGGTTTAAGCTGATTTTAGAACAATAAGTTTGGCACAAATTCAAAAGTACTATCTTTGTGCCCCCTTAAAATTAGAAATTTATGAGTAGTTGGTTTAAAAGGATATCAAAAAGTATTTCTACCGAAACCAAAGAAAAGAAAGAAGTGCCTGATGGCCTTTGGCATAAATGTAGCTCTTGTAAAGAGACCTACACTACAGACACTTTAATAGCCAACCTGTATGTTTGTCCGAAATGTAATTTCCACAACAGGATCAACTATAAAGAGTATTTCAATATCATCTTTGATGATGACCAATATGAAGAGTTATTTGCCAATATCGTACCTAAAGATCACCTGGAGTTTGTAGATGTAAAGCCTTATAAAAACAGGCTGGAAGCTGCGCAAAAACAAACGGGTCTTAAGGATGCGATGACGGTAGGTTATGGTAAGATCAACGGTCAGCAACTGGTGATTGCCTGTATGAACTTTAACTTCATCGGCGGCTCTATGGGTTCTGTAGTAGGTGAAAAAATTGCCCGTGCCATTGATTACGCGATCAAGCACAAGTCGGCATTTATGATCATCAGTAAATCCGGAGGTGCCCGTATGATGGAAAGTGCCTTCTCCCTGATGCAAATGGCGAAAACTTCAGCCAAATTAAATCAGCTGGCAGATGCCAAACTTCCATATATCTCTTTCCTGACTGACCCTACTACCGGTGGGGTAACCGCTTCTTTCGCGATGCTGGGTGATATCAATATTGCCGAGCCCAATGCCCTGATCGGTTTTGCAGGACCAAGAATCATTAAAGAAACCATCCGTAAGGACCTGCCGGCTGGCTTCCAGCGCTCAGAATTCCTTTTGGACCATGGCTTCCTGGATTTCATCGTAGACCGTAAAGAACTCAAGAGCAGACTGAGTGACGTTATTCAATGGTTTGGTACTAAATAATTCCATTTCCCGATATAAAAAAAGCCCACGTTAAATAATAAAGTGGGCTTTTTCCGTTTAAAACAATTATCAGGAATTTTAAGCGATGCTTAAGCGTTCCATTTTTTATCAGCGAAACGCTCACTGATCAATAATTCTTTACTGCCGGCAGTATATTTGTAGAACCCTTCTCCGGATTTAACACCATAATAGCCTGCCTGAACCATGTTGGCCAATAAAGTAGCCGGAGCATACTTTTGATTGCCAAAGCCCATATGCAATACGTTCATAATCGACAAACAAGTATCCAGGCCGATAAAGTCAGCCAGTTGTAATGGTCCCATAGGGTGTGCCATACCTAATTTCATGATCGTATCGATCTCTTCTACACCGGCAACACCTTCCTGTAAGCTGGTGATCGCTTCATTGATCATCGGCATCAGGATACGGTTAGCAATAAAGCCAGGATAATCATTCACCACACATGGAACTTTACCAATAAACGCGGTTAACTCGTGGATCACTTTGGTTACTTCTTTCTTAGTAGCATAGCCATTAATGATCTCTACCAGTTTCATTACCGGTACCGGGTTCATGAAGTGCATACCAATCACCTGACCAGGTCTTGAAGTATGAGAACCAATACGGGTGATGGAAATAGAAGAAGTATTGGTCGCTAAAATAGCATGCGCAGGCGCAAGACGATCAATATCTTTGAAAATACGTAATTTCAGGTCAATGCTTTCCGTAGCCGCTTCAACGATCAGGTCTGCATCCTGGATCCCTTCGCCCAGGTCCGTGAATGTAGTGATATTGGCTAAAGCTTTTTCTTTTTGCTCTTCCGTTAAAGAACCTTTTGCCAGCTGGCGGTCCATATTTTTGGTAATGTTACCGATCGCTTTATCCAGGGCTGCCTGAGCGATATCGATCATGTGTACTTTAAAGCCGTTTTGGGCAAACACATGCACAATACCATTTCCCATTGTACCCGCGCCGATTACAGATACTGTTTTAATTTCATTAATACTATTGATAACTTTTGCTGCTTCCATAGTATCGCTTGTTAATACATCTGACATTTTAAATTTTTTTAAAAAACACACAAATATAATGTAAATCAAGCTAACTAATTCATACAATAGTTGTAAATTAACCCTTTGTTACAGGTAATTTAGTATAGCTTTATCCTTCTGACATTTTATGTTTATCTTCGCGCCCTGCCTACGCAATTAATTTGTAGATAAAGATTATATGCCGCAATCGCATTTGAAAGTAGAACAACTTACCCGGAATAAATTCTTGAGAGCCTGCTCCAAAGTAATTTCCATTATTTGTCACCCGGTATTCATGCCCGTAGTTATGGCCTATGTCTTGTTTTTGATCAACAGGACCAGCTTCGGCGGGGTATCGCCGGAAAAAATGTATGAATGGCTGGGTATACTGGCGCTTAACACGATTTTCTTTCCTTTGGTTACCGTGTTCCTGTTGAAAAGACTTAGCTTCATAGACAGCATTTACCTGCATACTTCAAAAGACCGCATCATTCCCCTGATCGCCACGATGACCTTTTATTTCTGGGCCTACCTGGTGTTTAAAAATTTCAAACCACCTACCGTAAGTCCGCAGATCCTTAAGATCTTCCTCTTAGGTAATTTCTGGGGTATCATTTGTGTGTTTATGGTGAATATTTTTAAAAAGGTAAGTATGCATACTGCCGGTGCCGGTAGTATGGTCGGTATTTTGATCGTGGTTATGATTACCAACAGGGTTGATATTTTTGGGGCGCTGATGATCTCGCTGTTAATTGCCGGGCTTATCGGTACCTCCAGGTTGGTATTAAGAGCACATACGCGTGGTGAAATAGGTCTGGGTTATATCCTGGGCATTGTATCTCAACTAGGGGCTTATATTTACCTCACGCGACTGATCAATATATTTGATTAATCTTTTGTCTCTATTTCGACAATATTTTATACAACAATAATGGCCGCAAACTGCGGCCATTATTGTTTCAGGTAAAAAGCAAATTTCCTTTAAATCGCGTGCCGGTTGACGAAAGCCGCTGCGGCTTCTAATACTTGTTGCGGGGCTTCTTTATGCGGTGTATGCCCGATGCCGGGTAAGATAAACTGTTCTGCGATCCCTTTGGGTTTATTAATGGTTTCCGTAACCTGCTTTAAAGAGCCGTATGCATCATCACTACCCTGGATGAATAAAAGCGGGGATTGAATATTGACCAGCAGGTATTCAATATTCCAGTCGTGGTAATCGTCACGGGACCAGGTCAAGGTCCAGGCTTTGAATAAAGTGTCCACCTTATCGCCATGATACTTTTGCAGGCGCTCCGCAAGGTTGGTCGTTTCATAGGCAAGCATCGCGTCCTGCATGCCTTGCAGGGTCACGGGCTCTACGAAAATATGTGCAGCCTCTGCAATGGTCAGGAAAATACTGCCTGGAAAAAGGCTGGCTAAAATCAGCGCTATTGTCCCGCCATCACTATGCCCGAAAAGAATGCGCTGCGCCACCTGGTAATGTGCCAATAATTCATCCAGCAACAAAGCTTCCAATTCCATATAATTCACCGGTCTTACATAATCGGCCATAGGTTCGGACAAACCATAACCCAGGCGGTCATACATCAATATGTTGCATTGGGTAGCCTGAGCCAGCAATTCCGGAAAATTGCGCCATAACTGCACACAACCTAAGGAATCATGCAGGAAGACCAGGGTCGGCCTGCCTTCGAAAAGCTGGTGCTGCTCTACATACATACCTTTGAAATAGCTCTTTGTAATCATCTGTAATCTTAATTTATAAGGGTATCTGGGTCTGGGTTTTCACCAGGTCCATAGCGACGAAAGTTTTGAAGTTTTTGATATTCGGATTGCCGAAGAAAATATCCCGCGTCAGTAATTCATATTCCTGCATTGAGGCAACCAGCAGGATCAATACAAAATCGGTCTGGCCGGTAACATAATAGCACTGCTGTACGGCCGGACAATTTTTAAAGCTGGCTTTTGTTTCTTCCACATCTTTTATCTGCTCCCGCTCCATACTTACCTCGACAATAATCGTCAATAAATTGCCCAGGTGTTCCCGGTTCAGGATCGCCACGTTATCGACAATATAACCCAGCTGGGTCATCCGCTTGATGCGCCTTTGTACCGCCGCTGCCGAAAGACCTATATGATCACCTATATCCCTTTGTGGCTGATAATTATCGGCCTGCAGGATACGTAAAATTGAAATATCGAAACTGTCTAGTGCTTCCATAGCTTGAAATGAAACAAAATTGCAAAAACCACTGCAAAATTAAGGAAATATTGCAGCCCCCGGAAGCTAGCTTTGCAAACTAATAGACCTCTTTAAATTTATGAATATTCCGGAAACTGAAATGCAAGGCGGGCAAAGTAACATTACAAAAGGCATTCTATACGCTGTGGTAGCGGCTACACTCTGGGGGGTCTCCGGTAGCTTCGGACAATACGTTTTCCAGGAAAAACAACTGAATGTGGAATGGATGATCACGGTACGGATGTTATTTTCCGGTATTGTTTTATTGTTACTGGGTTTACGCAAAAACAAGCAAGAGGTATTATCCGTATGGAAAAACAAAAAAGACGCCCGTCAACTGTTTATCTTCAGCATCACAGGTATGCTGGCCGTGCAGTATACTTATTTTGCCGCGATCAAACATTCTAATGCAGCTACCGCTACGATCTTACAATATGCAGGGCCCGTACTCATCGCCATTTACCTGGCTTTAAAGCAAAAACGCATCCCTAAGTTCCTGGAAATTTTCGCGATCCTGCTTGCTGTAGTGGGCACTATCCTCCTGGTAACCCATGCTGATTTTAACCAATTAACGATTACGCCTAAAGCTTTGCTTTTTGGTATTGCTTCTGCTGTAGCCCTGGCTATCTATACCTTACAACCGGTAAGTCTTTTAAGTAAATATAATTCCAGTGTTGTGATTGGTTGGGGAATGTTGATCGGTGGCATTGCTTTTTCCTTCATTAAAGCCCCCTGGGCTATCGAGGGCATATGGGACTTATCTACCCTAGTTTCCGTAATCTTCATTATACTGTTCGGAACCCTGATTGCTTTTTATGCTTACCTGACGGCGGTAAAAATGATCGGCGGACAAAAGACGAGCCTACTGGCCTCTGCAGAGCCCTTATCTGCTACCCTCATCGCGGTGCTGTGGTTACAAACGCCTTTTAACTGGATAGACTACCTGGGGAGCTTTTGCATCATTGCTACTATATTCCTGTTGAGTTATCAACCCAAAGCCAAAATCATCGAGGTAGCAGAATAATTGTCTTACTCTCTTAAAAACGCTGATGTAATCCGATCCGGTTACCTTCTGCATCTTTGAGCTCTGCTACCTTCACCCGGATAGACTCATGGGCGGTAAGCGGGTACAGGATATTGGCACCTTTCGCTACTGCGCTTGCAATTATTGCTTCTATATTTTCTGTAAAGAGATACAGCAGGACGCCTTGAACGGAGGGTACATAGCGCTCCCCTTTAGCCAATGCCCCACTAATACCCCCAAGACCATCCGTGAAGGGCAGATAAGCCATCTCAATACCATCAAAATATTCCTGCTCAAATTCAAAAGCAAAAACTTCCCGGTAAAATTGCAAGGCTCTTTCCATATCCAGCACCGGGATCTCGAAATATACGGCCGGATTACTTTTTATACGCATCTCATTGTTATTTAATACGCATATAGATTTCAAGCAGGCAATCTTTGTTACTCAAAATCACTTAGGCAAATACTACGCTCACTTATTTTTCCGATGCGCATATTTCAAATGTAATAAAGGGTAATCTTTACCCATACCATCCTGTTCAGAACGCCCTACTTGCTGATAACCCATTTTCAAATAAAAAGCTATCGCTTGTTGATTTTGTTCATTAACATCCACTTTATAAATCTTTAGTTGCTCCAGCACATAAGCGATAGCCTTTTTCCCGAGCCCTTTACCTCTTGCGCTGTCCTGTACAAAAAGCATTTCCAGGTTATCGTCGGAGACACTGAAGAAGGCCGGCATATTACCATCTGCTTCTTCTAAGATGAAAACCCTCAATTGCGGGAGGAAACTTTCCGGGATCAGGGTCTTAAATAAGTTAAAGTCTGCCGGGTCCAGGAAGTCATGCGTTGCGGTTACTGCGGATTCCCAGATCGCCATGATCGCCGGGTAATCTATAGTCGTTGCAGGTCTTATAATCATTGTACTTATTTTTTTCAAAGCAAATGAAAGAAATATTCCGCAGATTCCATGAACTAAGGAGCGAGCTTTACCCGATAGATTTTATAAGGATATTCAGTAAGGTTCTTTCCATCATTCCAAACCGCCTCTTTTTGTAACTGAGCACAGGAAAAATACAGGTAACCGTCTTCACCAATTCCTAAAGAATCCGGCCATAGAATGCGCTTATCCTGCACCAACGTATGTAAGACTCCTCTAGGGTCCAGGTATTTTATGCTGTAATCTATGGAAGAAGTGAGATAAATATTTCCTTGCTTATCGGCTTCCATACCATGGGTGATCACGGTATTGCCGAGATCTTCTACATGGCTTAACAACGCGGCTTCGCTTAAGGCCGTATCCGCCAGGTATTGAGTTGCGATGCGGTACAACTTATAATGATTGATCGGCTTAAAATAAAGATACTGATGATCGCGGCTCAAAGCAATTGAATTGATATTGGACCGGAAAGGCTGCCCCTCTTTGTTTTTCATCTCCCGGCCTTCATAGCTCAGTACAATATCCGGACTGGCTTTGGTAAACACCGAATTAGCCAGGCGTACTTTTGAGCGACCGGTTTTCAGGTCCAGCACTACGATAGCTGCCAAACCTGGATCTGATAAATAAGCGAGTTGCTTACCGGTATCCACCCGAACATCATTCAAAGCCGTTTTTGTTTTATCCAGGTCTTCAAAATGATACGTTTGAAGTACTTTATTGCTGGCAAGCTCTATTTGCAACAGTTTGAAGACACCTTCTTTTGCTGCGCCCTTATCGCCGAAAACCGAACTCGCTGGAGCCGGTTTGGAATCTAATACCCATAAATGATCCGTTCCATCTACATATAAGTCCTGCACACTGGCAAAATACTTTTCGCCACCGGTCGCTGTATTCCAGGATTGGTCCGGGTAAGGCATCTTTTTTCCCTTAATGATTTCGGTCAGACCATACTCATAAGGCTCCCCTCTTCTAGGGAAAGCCACGAACAGCCTGTTTTGAGCGGATACACTCAGGCCTATTGCCTGGTATTTACCCAGGGAGATCACTTCTTCAAGAGCATCGCTATGATAATTGGGGGTTTGTGCCTGTACATTCATGGTCAAAAAAAGGTTAAGGACAAAAACGATGATTCTATGCAACATAATTATTGATTTCCCGGGCTAAGAAAATTATTGGTGGTGTCTAAAAAGCTAAGCTTCTTGTCACATTGAGCTCCGTCGATACTTAGGCAGGCTCAGTACGGCAAGAATTGAGTATCAAATTTGTCTACCCTTCGATAAACTCAGGGTGACAAATTTGTACGCTTTTTAGACACCTTCAACAGGCATTTTATTTACTAACTTCATTTAAGCGCTCGATATCTTCCTGCTCCAACTGCAATGCAGGGGCTTCCAGCAAGGTTTTCAACTGACTTTCACTCGTCGCGCTTACTATCGGCGCCGTGATCAATGGCTGGGCCAATAGCCAGGCCAGGGCAACGGTAGCTACCTGTGTATTATGTTTAGCCGCAACCTGGTCTAAGGCATTTAATACAGCAATACCTTTTGCATCCAGGTATTTTGCCGCGCCGGCACCTCTGGGGCTTTTCGCAAAATCGGCTTCAGTCCTGTATTTACCGGTCAGGAAGCCTGCAGCCAGCGACCAGTAAGGAAATACGCTTAAATCATATTTTTCTGCCAATGCTGCATAATCTTTTTCAAATGTGCTTCTTTCGACCAGGTTGTAATGGGGCTGTAAGGCTACATATTTGGCAAAATTATTCGCTTCGGCAACCTCGAAAGCAGCCTGTAATCTTTCCGGGCTTAAATTAGAAGCCGCTATATAGCGTACTTTCCCGGCTTTAATAATTTCATCGTAAGTCGCCATAACTTCTTCCATGGGCGTTACCTTATCATCAAAGTGCGTATAATACAGGTCAATATAGTCGGTGCCCAGTCTTTGTAAAGATTCATCTACGGACTTTAAAATGTGCTTCCGGCTGATATCAAAACCATGCTCTTTTGTTTCTGAGCCCACCTTTGTAGCGATCACCAGGTCTTTACGATTGTTGCGGGCTTTCAGCCATTTACCAATGATGGTTTCCGATTGTCCTCCTACCCCATTCACCCACCAGGCATATGTATCGGCTGTATCTATAAAATTGAAACCGGCGTCTACAAATTTGTCCAGGATATCGAAGGATTGCTGCTCATCCAGGGTCCAGCCAAATACATTGCCCCCGAAATTAATGGGCGCAACCGATAAATCCGTGTGCTTAATTAATACTTTATTCATCTTTGATTGATTATTTTTATCCTTACAAATTTACCCGCTCTGCCCCAGTATTATTTGTAATTATGAGACAATTTATTGTAAAAATAACACCTCGTTCCTTAAGTATTTGTTAGCGTCACGCCTGGTTTTTCTTACCTTTAACGATTACCTTAAAAGCCATTATTAATTTCAATAATTCTGATTCATGACTGATCTTACTCAAAAAGCAGCGTCTTCTTCCGTAAATACCGACACCCTACACATCCGTCTAGCCCGGCCGGAGGATTGTCCTGCTATGATGGAACTGATCCGGGAGCTGGCAATTTATGAAAAAGCAGCGCATGAGGTTACGGTTAGCCTGGAAGCTTTCAGGGACGCGGGTTTTGGCGCACAGCCCATATGGACGGCTTTTGTAGCGGAAGCAGCAGGAGCTATTGTAGGCTTATCTTTGTTTTACCCCAGGTATTCCACCTGGAAAGGCAGGAAGCTCTACCTGGAGGATATCGTTGTCCGGGAATCGCTGCGTGGCCAGAAGATCGGGCGACAACTATTTGATCAGACCCTGGCCTTTGCTAAAGAAAATAACTACCATAGTTTATACTGGCAGGTACTGGACTGGAATGAGCCGGCCATTAATTTCTACAAAAAATATGAGGCTACTTTTGATGGGGAGTGGCTGAACGTGCATATAGATTGTTAGCGTAAAGCGCAGGACAAAGCTTACCTTTGCCCCGTTTTTACAGCACGATAAGATGGAACGGGAGCAAGCGCATAACTCATCACGAGTTTTATTTTTAATCAACATTTTAGTGGTCTTATGGGTATCGAGCAACCTGCGCTCGCCTATAACTTCTGTAGGACCGGTGCTTACCGAAATCAGCCAGGCACTGGACTTAAGTAATTTCCAATCGAGCCTGCTGACCTCTATCCCATTATTAATGTTTGCCGCCTGCTCCGTCTTGATCAGCAGGATAGCCGCAGGACGCAATATCAGTTATATCTTATTGATAGGATTGTTTATCCTGGGTGCAGGTACCCTGTTGCGGATCTATGGCAATGTAGCCACCTTATTATCCGGCTCTGTTCTTGTGGGCCTGGGCATTTGCATTGGTAATGTAGTTACCCCAGGTTATATTAAAAGTAATCTACCCAGTCACATCGGTTCTATGACCGGCCTCTTTGCGGTAGCCATGAACCTTACGGCCGCATTTGCCTCGGGCTTCAGTATCAGTATCGGCCAATGGACTTCCTTAGGCTGGCGCGGATCAATAGGTATATGGATTTTCCTGGTCGTCATCTCAGTGATCATCATTTTAATAGAACAGGGTTTCAAAAAAAGAAAAACACTGGCAACTTTACCATCGGAGCGCTCCACCTTTAATATGTTCCGTTCCCGGCAGGCCTGGCAGATCAGCATTTTCATGGGCCTGCAATCCGTTATTTATTACAGTATCGTTTCCTGGCTACCCGCAGTACTTGTACATTATGGGATGCCGGAAACTGAAACGGGATGGGTATTATTTACGTTCCAGATCGCTTCTTTACCCCTTACTTTCATAGGTCCGGTGATCGCCAACAGGATGAAGGATCAGCGCAGCCTGATTATTTTTATTGCGGTTGTGATGATGAGCAGTGTATTATTATTCGGCTTTGCCGGTCTCCGCTATGCCTATGTAGCAGCCATTTTACTGGGGATCTCAAACGGCATGTCTTTCAGCCTGTCTCTATTCTTTTTTTCTATCCGGACCCGCAGCAGTGCGAATGCCATCAAATTATCAGGCATGGCGCAGTCCATCGGTTATTTTATAGCGGCCTTCGGACCGGCTGTTTTCGGGGCCCTGCATGATGCGGATGCGTCCTGGAAAAGCTCTTTTTATTTCCTGGCCATAAGCGTAATATTGCTTTTGTATTTCGGCTTAAATGCGGCTAAGAACCTTTTTGTAGAAGATCATTAGGCCCAACCTTTTAATTATTAATGGTCAATTATTAATGGTTAATTGGAGTCATTGACTATCATTTGTTATTTGAGCTATTACCTTGCTATACCATTGAGATTTTTCGACGCCATTTCATTCCGCTCAAAAGGACGATGGATAGTACTTCATTCTTCAAGGAGCGCTATCAGCTTTGAAAAAGCTAATTCGTGTTGTAAAAACAAGAACGTCTTGTCGACCGCAGTACTAGCGCAGTAGAGACGGCTCATTCAATGGTCAATTACTGATAGTTAAGGACTATAAATAAATAAAACAGCGTGTTTGTGATCACAAACACGCTGTTTTATTATATCGAAGCTTAATCGGCTACTTGAGTTTCAATTTCATGCCGGGTTTTACGGCACCATTTGCGGACAGCTTATTAAGCTTAATCACTTCTTTAGTCGTCAAATTATACTTATCAGCGATCGCGGTAACTGTTTCCCCTTTCTTCACGGTATGTGAAGTGGGTTTTGCAGTCTTCGCAGTTTTCTTATCCGCTACCTTTTTATCGGCAGCCTTCTTGTCTGCTACTTTTTTGTCTCCACCTTTCTTCCCTGCTTCTTTCTTATCTGCGACTTTCTTCTCTTCTGCTTTTGCCTTTGTTTTAGCGGGAGCAGCCACCACCTGGGCTTGCGCTTTTACCGGTTCAGGTCTGGCCATTACCGTATTCGAGCGATTGGCCACTATCGGTGTTTCCCGCTCCGCTCTTTGATTCGCTTCAATTCTTTTTCTCAGGTCATCCTGGCTCAACGGTTTACCACTGCTCGTAGCTGGCGCCGTATAAGTTGAAGCAGCCGGTCTTGTTGCGGTTTGCGCTGCAGGCCGGGTTTCATAGCTAGTCTCGGCCACTACCGGCTTTGTTGCTACTTGATTATTTGCCGGTCTTGATGCAGCCTGGTTGTTTGTATTATTTTGATTGCCATAAACAGAGCGGTCCAGTTTGGCTTTCAGCTTATCCAGTTCACTTACTTCCTCTTCAGCCTCTTCTTCCACTTCATTACGCACAACTTGCTCCTGCGCGATTTGTTCCTCTACCGCAGGTTCATTCGCAATGTTGTAAGTTTCTTCCTGGCTTTCGACAACTGCAGCAACTTCACCTCCTTCATGCTCAACTACCGCTACGGTTTCCTTTGTCGGACTACTGGTATTTTTCCTTCCGCCTGAAACATAGCCGGGGTCGCTTTCCTGGCCTTTTACAAAATCCGGGTTAGGTTTATTACCAAACAAGGGCACACGCAGTAATGGTTTTTTAGGCGCTGTTTTTTTCAGGTACAATACGGTTCCTGCTTCCGGCTCTTCTGTGCCTTTCAGGTGATTGTATTGTTTCAATTCCTTCATTCTTATACCTTGCTCCTGTGCAACACTAAGCAATGATTCTCCTTCCCCGATCTTGTAAGTATCTGCTTTCCCTTCTTTATTCTTCTTTTCCAGGTAGATAAACATATCTTCCCGTAATGGCTCATCAGCCAGGTCATTCAGGTCCAGGAGTTTGGCATAACGAATATTATTCTGGTAAGCCGCGTTCAGCAAGAGGTCTCCTTTACGGGCATAAAATCCTTTCATTCCATTCTTCACGGAAGGAATATAATAATTTCGCTCCTCAGCCTGCGCAACAGCTACCATAGCCGGTTTGCTTTCCGGCATTGCAACAGGAGTTGCCGCAGCCAGCATTACGTCCTCTTCACCTTCTTCATCACCCAGGCCGCCACGCTCATCAAGTAGCGAGTATTGGTTTAATTCGTACTTTTCAATAAGATCAACGATCTTCTGCGCGTATTTTGGATTAGTGGCATAACCAAATTTTTTAAGGCCGTAAGCCCATCCTTTATAATCGCCCACATCAAGCGTAAATAGTGTGGCATAACGCGCATTACTCTTTAAAAAATTGGAGTGATCGATGTAGGAGTTTTTATCATTATCGTATTTCCGGAAACACTCATTTTTAGCGTCATCGGTATACGTATAGGTTTCGCCATTCCAGCTCGTTTTACATTTAATGCCGAAATGATTACGGGCATTAAGACTGAGTTCACTTTCGCCACAGCCGGATTCATGAATACCTTGCGCCAGCTTAATGGCAGCCGGCACACCGGTTCTTTTTTGTTCGGCAATAGCCAGGTCTTTATATTTGGCAATATAGGCGTTGACACTACTCGCCGGTTGTGCAAAACCCAAGCCGCAGGTAAGGCTTAAAAGTGAGGCAGTAAGAATAAATTTAAAATTCATTTTGCTGTCGTTTATTGATGCAATACTGTTTTATAATGATTAAAGCTTACGCTTATTTTATTTTCCTGATGATGCTGATACCGTCTCTTACCGGCAGCATTACCGTTTCCACGCGATCACTCGCCTGTACATGGTCATTGAAAGCCTGTATATGTTTGGCCGCTTTACTGCGTTCTTCCTCCGGCTTCAGTACGTCCCCGTGGAACATTACATTATCCGCTAAGATCACTGCCCCTACAGGCAGTATATCCATTAAAAGATCAAAATAATTGATGTAATTACCTTTGTCCGCATCCAGGAATACCAGGTCGAAGACATCTTCCAGAGCAGGTACCACATCCAAAGCAGGACCTATATGCTGGATAATGGTAGCTTGTAAGCCTGCAGCTTCCCAGTACTGAATACGCATCGGGTTCAACCTTTCATCAATATCAATGGTATGTACTTTTCCTTCGTCCTGCAGACCGGCAGCCAGGCAGATCGCGGAATAGCCGGTATACGTTCCCAGTTCCAGGATATTACGCGGTTTGATCAGCTTGCTGATCATCTTCAGGATAGCGCCCTGGTGTGCTCCGGAAAGCATTTGCGCACCTTTTACGCTTTCATTGGTTTCTTTATTCAGCGCCTGCAACACTTCTGTTTCCGCTATGGAATAGTGTTGTACATATTCATGCACGGCTTCCGAGGTAATCCAATTGTGTTCGTTTTCCATAATTAGAAGTTAGGCATGATCCTTTTATTGGTATAAAACTCGTTGATATAGTCGACCACTTCGTCTGCAGTATCGTATATCTTGATCAGGTCCAGGTCATGCGGGTTAATGTTCGCAAAGCCATCCATCATAGTCGTTTTCATCCAGTCGAACAGCCCTTGCCAGTATTCCCGGCCTACACATACCAAAGGCAGGTTGATCGATTTCTCGGTCTGTACCAAAGTGGCGATCTCGAAAAATTCATCCATCGTACCAAAGCCACCCGGCATCATAATGAAGCCCTGGGCATACTTCGTAAACATCAGCTTCCTCGTGAAGAAATAATCAAAATTCAGGCTCTTATCTGAATCTATATAGGGATTATTATGCTGCTCAAAAGGTAAAAAGATATTTAATCCTACGGATTTACCGCCCGCCTCGAAAGCACCTTTATTAGCCGCTTCCATGATTCCTGGTCCGCCACCGCTGATGATACCGAAACCGATCTGGGAAAGTTTTTGCGCTATTTCTACCGTTAATTTATAATACTTCTGATCGGGCTTGGTCCTCGCCGAACCAAAGATCGAAATACAAGGTCCGATCTTATTTAATTTCTCGAATCCGTCTACGAATTCTGCCATGATTTTAAAAATCTGCCAACTTGAATGGGCCTTAGATTCTGTCCAGTCTCTCAGTTTTACTTTTTTCAAATACTCCATGCATCCGTAAATTAGTGCTTTTTACAATCCCCAAAGATAGTTTTTTATACGTAATCGGCTCCCATCGTCCAACATTTTAAGTTTTTCTTTATATACGGCAACAGAGCGGGATTCATTGATTTTTGTCATAGTTAGGTAATATCGTCTTACCTTAGTGTTCTATTTGGCATATTGAACAATAAATGAGTAATCTTAAAACAACATTTTTAGAAAAAAGTGAAGCAAAGGTGTTTGACGATAAGCACAGGCGTACTATTGCCTTTAATATCGACAAATACAATGCGGCGGTCGTAAATGGCAAAATGCAGTACAGCCACCTGGACTATGCCCGTAAGAAAGCTAAGAACCTGAAATGGAAAGCTATAGAATCCCTGGACAAGAACCTGGAGACATTTGAAAAAAAGTTTACCGAGCATGGCGGAAAGGTGATCTGGGCTGAGGATGCGGATGATGCCTTACGCGCCATAGCAGAGATCGTGGATAAAGTGAAAGCGAAAACGGTGGTCAAATCCAAATCTATGGTTACCGAAGAGCTGCACCTGAATGCTTTCCTGGAAAAATTAGGGGTCAGTTCTGTAGAAACGGACCTGGGTGAATATATACAACAACTGGACGGTGAGCCGCCTTACCATATCGTAACGCCGGCCATGCACAAAAGCAAGGAAGATATTGCGGAGTTATTTACCAAAAAACTGGGCACTCCACCTAATCTGAGCCCTACCGAATTAACTTTAGTAGCCCGCGAAAAACTCCGAGAAGCATTTCTGAATGCGGATATCGGCATCACAGGAGCAAATTTTATCGTTGCTGATTCCGGTGCGATCGCCTTAACCGAAAACGAAGGTAATGTAAGGCTGACCACTGCGCTGCCTAAAGTGCATATCGCTATAGTCGGCATCGAAAAAGTAATTCCTTCCCTTAAGGACCTGGCCCACTTCTGGCCATTGCTGGCCACTTTTGGTACCGGGCAGAAACTTACGGTTTATAATTCCATTTTCTTCGGCCCTAAATCAGCCGGCGAAAGTGATGGCCCGGAAGAAATGTATGTGATCCTGCTGGATAACGGGCGTACCCGCCTACTGCGCAAGGAAGTGCGGGAAAGCATGTACTGCATCCGTTGCGGTTCCTGCCTGAATGCCTGCCCGGTCTATAAAAATATCGGGGGTCATGCTTATGGCACCACTTACAGCGGCCCGATTGGTGCGGTGATCACACCCCATTTAAAATCAATGTCGGAGTTCGGGCACCTGAGTTTTGCTTCCAGCCTTTGCGGGAACTGTACAGAAGTTTGCCCGGTGAAGATCAATATCCATGAAATGCTTTTAGAAAACAGGGCGATCTTCGTGGATGAAGGGAATGCCGACATGAAAGAGAAGCTTAGCTGGAAATTATTCAAGATCGGCACTTCTTCAAAAATGTTTTTAGATATGGCACCATCATCTATAAAGAATAAGGTATTTAATAAATTTTTTGAGCCACTTTGGGGCAGTCATAGGGCACCACTTGTTTTCCCTAAAAAATCTTTTGCCAAACTCTGGAAAGAGAAAAACAAGTAAGGCAAATAATCTCATAAACATAGAGCGCCGGCTGAATCAGCCGGCGCTCTATGTTTATACTTAACTTATACGATCACATCTTACTCTTTTCTTGCTTTAGAAGGGAAGATGGAAATATTGATATAGCGCCCCGGATGATCTTTCAGGTCCTCGGACAACTTACCTAGTTCTGTAACCGTCTGGTTTAAGCTGTTGTATAATTTAGGGTCATTAACCAGTAAGCCTAAAGTACCTTCATTCTTATCCAATTTACTCATCAGGGTATTTAACTTTTGCGTAGTTGTTTCCAGGTTATTGATCGTTTGCTCGATCTTTGCTTCGGAGAACTGATGGGTAGCCTGCTCGGCATTGCCCAGGATACGGTCCACACGGCCATCATTCAGGCTGTTACTTACGCGCTGAAGATTGCTGATTGTTCCGTTGGCATTAGTCATTAAGGAATTGATGTTCCCGGATTGCTTGGCCAGGGATTGAGAAAGCACCTCGATCTGTTTCATGGCCAGCTCTATAGAGGTAAGGATCTGCTCAATATGTTTGCCGGTATTATCACTCACAACCCCTCTTAAGTTAGTCATTAAGGTATCCGCATTATTCGTGACTCTGGTCAGGTTGTCCATTACACCAGGAACACCCCTGGTAATACCATCCATCAAACCTACAGCTTCAACGCCCTGGAGTACCGCACCTTCTTTAGCCGGGGTCTTGCTGGTCGAAGGCACCATCCCAATATTCTTGGCACCGGAAAGCAGATCGGAGCCTACCTGCTCTACCACGGAACCTTCGGTAACCGTAAATTCATGATCTACCAGCATCACCACTTTAAACCGGTGGTCGGGTTGCATTTCCACTTCCGATACTTTCCCGACCTGGTAGCCGTTCAGCATTACTTTTGAGGAGGTGGTCAAGCCTTCCACGTTATCAAAATAAGTGATATACTCCTTTTCCCGGGAGAAAAGGTTATTGCCTTTAAAAAAATTGAACCCGAAGAAAAGGGCCAGGATCGAAACCAAAGCTAATATACCTATCTTAATCTCATATCTTTTCTTACCTTCTGCCATAATCTTGCATATTTTAGTTTATGCTGCAAAAATAGCTTCAATTATGTTTGCAACAGCAATTTGCGAAAATATTTTGATTTACCAGTTTTGGTAATCGTTATTCCAGTGCCAGGATTCTGTTTTACTGCCGACTTTAAAGAACTTATCCAGACTGATATTGATACCCAATTCATTATAGGCCCCGGCGGTTGCCAGTACCGAGCGACCATAGTGCACCTGGAGCTTATTAAGGTATAAACTGCCTCCAAAACTGAAACCGGCCATACCTTTCATCTCTAAAGTACTCAGCTCGGAACGGCGCAGGTGGCTGTAAGCGACCATAATGCCCAGCCTTTTACCCAAAGTCAATTCTGCACCCAGGTTAATATGGCGGAACAATTTATCGGCAAAATTACTTTTGTCGTCTGTTGTTGTCGTATCGTTATCAAAGAAATTTTTCTTTTTATCTGCCGGGTTATTGTAACGGATATCCCATTTATATAAGTGATGGGCCACGACAAAGATCTTCAGAGGTAAATTTTGTAGTTCTTTGGTAAAACCGATATTCAGGTCAAATGGTAAGGGCTCAGCCTGGTTGTTGGGATTATAGCGCTTAGTCATCACCCCCATATTACGGCCTACAATACCCAAAGTGATTTTATTCACCGTATCCATATAAGTTACCCCTACATCTGCCAGCAAGGCACCTGCACTGCGATCGGCCAGTACCGAATGGGCATATTTAAGCGTAGCACCATAGCGCCAATGCTCACCATAGCTCCTTGAGGCAGAAAGGTTCACTACCATATCATTGGCCCTGACTTCTCCCATTGAGTTCCCATAAATATCCGCCGCCTGGAATTTACCATAATTCATACTCTGCACGCCACCACCAAAGGTTGTATTCCACTTGGGCACATGGTAGGCATATTGCAGGTTCAGGGCTTTTATATCGGCATAGTACATGTTATAATTAAAAGAGAGCTGGTTATGCAGTCCCGGCCGGTACATGGAAGGATTTTGCCAGGCCAGACTGACGTCCTGCGTAGGCATAGCCGGCGTCAGGCCGCCTAAAGCGGTAACATGAGCGCTATTAGCCACATTCAGGAACTCCATCGCGTGCGTCCCGCCCAATACCTGTGCATAAAGGGAATTTCCCAATGAAGTAAAGACAGCAGCCCCTAACAATAATTGTTTAAATAATCTCATAAAATAGCTAACGTAAAAGCCTAAAATTTCGGTATATCTCCCTGCAAAGTACGTCAATTTACACCAAAGCCCGTCATCTAGCTCCAGATTCCTTTCATTCAATACAACGTTAAATTTGGCACATAAACGTCCTTATTCCTGATTTTTAGCCTATAAAATACATAGATTCTGTATTTTACAGCTTTAAAACAATTTATCCGGAGCGTTTAGATGAAAAACACACTTACTACTCTAATTCTGTTACTTTCAGTGTTCACTGGACATAGCCAATCTTTAAGCTTCTCTAAAGCCCAGAAATTCAATCCTAATAAAGAATTATTTTCAATAGGAGGCTGGGTACAGGATCACCTGATGGTATATTATACAGAGAAGAGCAAATCCTATTTGGATCTCTACAATGCCAATATGGAAAGAAAGGCCATCGTTTCCCTCAATTTTATGCCGGACGCACCTAAACAGGTACAGCTATTGCCGCAAACGAACCAGAGCCTGCTGATCTACAGTGCACAATTGAACAATAAAGAATTCTTCTACGTTTCGAGGCTGGACAAGGACGGAAAAATATCGGGGCGCCCCAAAAGCATTGATACGGCTTCTCAAAACTTTTTTGGCAATACTAAGTTCAGTTACCAGTTTATCCATTCCGAAACCAACGATAAAGTAGGTGTTTTCAGTTACCGGATTAAAGACAGTAAACTGTCTTTCCAACTCACACTGGTTGATGACTCCTTAAATGTCATTCATAGTTCGGCGCATACGGTACCTACGAAAAGTTTTTTTGATATCGCACAGGTGTTGTTGAAAGAAGATGGCCGTGTGGTTATATTGACCACCGACTTATCCACCAATAAAAACGATGAAGTAGCAGAAGCCATGGTTTACGTGGTCACACCGGAAGATAAAAAAAAGGCGGAAATAAAAGCCCATCCATTTGACTTCGGTGATGTTTTTGTGGCCAATATCTTTTTGAAAGAAGACATCAACAATACCAACCAGCTACATTTCGCCGGTTTGACGAAAGGAAAAATGGGTGCTCTGGACGGTACATTTTCCGGAATAATTGATCTGACCGCCTTAAACAATGAAACAATTTCCGGTAAAAATGTGCAGTTAGATAATAATATTAGCGGAGCCGGGCTTAACCAAAGGGGCATTATCCGGAATTTTGTGATCCAGGACATCATTGTAAAGAATGATGGCGGCTTAGTACTGGTTGCTGAAGCTTTTGCAAAAATTATAAAAACCAACTATGCAGGTCCCGGCTACTACAATTGGGGTTACGGCAGTATGGGCACTACCCGGTATGTGGAATATTATTACGGTAACATATTAATCTTAAACCTGGATGGCGACCAGCGTTTAATATCCTTCAGCGCTATTCCCAAATGGCAAAAATCTCAAGATGATTATGGTATTTATTCTTCCTACAGCCTGCTGAATACCGGTGCCAATATGGCTTTTATTTATAATGACCTGCTTAACCGTGGCTATAAGGTAAACAGTACAATCGCTAACCTGGACGGGCAGCAGGAAACAGCAGAAATAAATACGCAGATGAAAGGGGATAATAAATGGATCCCAAAAATGGGTAAGCAGACCAGTGCAAAAGAAATGGTGATTCCCGTGCTTGGTGGCAATAAATTGCAGTTTGTAAAGGTCAATTTCTAGGGTAAAATCATCCTGCTTAATAAAATAGGCTCAAGCCAATTGGAATTTGAGCATCGTTATCACAACAACACTTTTGACAATGTTAACAGGTTATGCGCATGTCTGCATAACCTGTTATTATTTATACAAACCCAATAGAACCCTTTCAATTTTATAAGCTGATCTTAAGCGATTTTATTTAGGAAATTCATTGGTTTCAAAATACACTTCCTGGAATTGTTCCAGGTTAGTTGCATCATCAGGGCTTAACACAACCGTTTTGACGGCCGTATTGAATGCATATTCTGGCTTACTGTTGCGAAATTTTATTTTTAAAAAATCCTCATGTATAGATGGTATTGAATAGAGCGCCCTGGTTTTGTTTAGGGATTTAAGTTTTTCCGCATCCAGGTATTTGTTTTGCCAAAATTTCCTTGAGATGGGGTCGTATGCAAAATACTCTTCTCCCAGTGATTCTGGTATCAAAAGATTACCAAATTCTTGCACATAAAGAAAATCGTAGCGCGATATTTCATTATCTTTTAGTGCATTTAGCATTAATGTTCTACACTCTGATTTTAAGGAATCATTCCGGGACATTTGTAAACAATGGACCACTATAAATAAATAGAATCTATTAAAATAGCATATAGAATCCTGGTATATTTTCGGGGCAATATTTCCTTCAGAAGGGAAACCTCCTTCTTTCAATAGCCCAAGCAGATAAGCTGTATTCGTATCAAATGAATCCAGGATAGATAAAGGAATGTCTTTACCCTGATAACGAGCCGTTCTACTTACAGCAATAACCTGGTCAACTTTATATAATGAGTCTATTGCGTCTGTAAAGCTTTTTGTTTTAGCGGTCAATAAAGCGCGGCATTTATCCGCATTTTCAATATGCTCTTGAAATGCCCTACTGGCTTTTATAGGGATGAACATTGATTTTTTAAAGTATGCGCTGCCTACTCCTCGTTGGGCTATCTCCGCTGCTATTTGAACGCCCATTTCTATTTACTTTTTTGCAGGGCTAATAAATAAAAATTGTTCAGATCATTTAGTTTTAATTGCTTAAGACTAAATTTCTTGTAAATTTTGTACGCCCGCTCTGCCTGGTTATTTACAATGGCCAGTTCGGCCTGATTGATTTGCTCCAGGAATTTACCACTAAGATACTGTTGTGAATAACCTTTATAGGAAAAGCTACTAAGCAATACCAGGAGCATAAGGAAATGTCGCATCATTTGTTTTTTGTTTAGCGGAATATAAAATGCTTCAAAAATATCGTGAAGCTTGTTGGCATAATAAGAATAAAAAACCGATCAAACGAAACAAACGCTTTAACGGTTAAATGATCTGTACTTCCCGCTCCAGCGTAATCCCAAACGTCTCTTTTACTGATTCAATAATTTGTGTAGAAAGCGCGAATATTTCCGAGCCGCTGGCATTTCCGTAATTCACCAGCACCAAAGGTTGCTTAGGATGCACCCCGGCATCCCCCTGCCTAAATCCTTTCCAGTTGCACTGTTCGATCAACCAGGCCGCCGGGATTTTTGTTTTGTCTGCTCCTACTTTGTAACCCGGAGCTTCTGTATACTGTGCTTTAATTGCTGCATATACCTCGTTAGCGACCTCTGGATTTTTGAAAAAGCTGCCAGCATTCCCCACCACTTTAGGATCGGGCAGTTTGGCCGACCTGATGGCGATCACCGCATCGGCAACGTCTTTTATACCCGGGTTTTCGACCCCCATTTGCTGTAACTCTTCTTTGATATTCCCGTAAGAAGTATTAAGGGAAGGTATTTTTGATAATTTCCACTCTACCTCCGTGATAATGTACCTGCCTTTAAGCGTTTGCTTAAAGATACTATCGCGATAACCGAACTGACAAGCTTCATTATCCAGGTAAGTAAAACTTCCTTTTTCAAGGTCCCAGAAGTGGACCCGCGAGATGAGCTGTTTTACCTCTACTCCATAAGCACCTATATTTTGTATGGGAGCAGCACCAACGGTACCGGGTATCAGGGCCAGGTTCTCCAAACCACAATATTGCTGACTAATGCAATACAATACAAATTCATGCCATACCTCTCCGGCGCCTACCTTTAGCCACACATGCGTTTCGTCTTCTTCCAGCAGCTCTATCCCTTTTATTTCATTTTTGATCACCCATTGATCGGGTGGACGGGTAAACAGCATATTACTGCCGCCGCCCAATACAAGCATAGATCGGCCCTCCGGAGCAGCAGCCGCTAAGCCGGTACAATCTTCCTTTTGCTTAAGGACCGAAAACCAGGGCGCCTTTACGGACATCCCAAAAGTATTAAGTTGATCTAAAGCGTAGTCTTTTTCAATGTTTATCATGAAATGCACAATGTAATGAGTGATAAAAACAAAATAGCGGATTAGTTAAAGCCGGTCCATACCGAATTTATCGGCCAGGCTGGCAAGGTCTGCCAGCACTTCTTCATGGAGTGGAATCCCGTTTGCTGCCCGCTCTTGCTCATAGGCCCGCTCAGGATCGCCCGGTATCAATACTTTTTGCTCTTCTGAGACCGGTTCCGCATCCCGGAAGCGCCCGATCCAACGGTCCATCTCTTCCAGGAAGCTTTCTTTGGAACGGAAGGCGTCCACACGCATAGCCCCGAAAAAATGTCCCAGGCCTTCTCCCGGCATATTTTGCGGCAAAGGTACATAAGCAGGGAAAGGAGGTGCCCAGGGGCCATAGGAGGCGCCACCCAGTACTCCGGAGAGGATATCTACGATACTCCCCAGGGCATAGCCTTTATGACTACCATGTACCCGGTCCCCGCCCAGGGGCAATAAAGCGCCCTGTTGCTTTAATATATTCGCATCCTGCGAGCTTAAGCCCTCTTTATCCTGGACCCAGCCATCAGGGGTGCTTTCTTTTTTTCTTTGTAAAATTTCCAGTTTACCATTGGCCGCTGTTGTGGTCGCCATATCTGCAACAAAGGCCGGCTGATTCTTTGCCGGGATTGCTACTGCAATAGGATTGGTACCCAGCATCCGCTCTTTAGAGAAAGTAGGCGCTACGAGCGCGCTGGCATTCGTCAGGGCAATACCGATCATATCTTCTTCCAGGGCCATCATAGCATGCACACCAGCGATACCGAAATGATTGCTGTTTTTAACCGCGACCCAGCCGGTCCCTACTTCTTTTGCTTTCTTGATCGCCAATTCCATCGCGTAAGGCGCCACCACAAGTCCTAATCCACGATCCCCATCTACAGTAGCTGTAGACGGTGTTTCATGCACCATACTAACTTGCGGGATCGCATTGACCCGGCCGGCTTCCCATAAACGTACGTAGCCGATCAGGCGCGCGATACCATGACTGTCAATACCCCGCATATCTGCGCTGAGCAATACTCTGGTCGCGACAAGCGCATCTTCTTTAGGACAACCTATTTTTAAAAAAATGGCATGGGCAAAATCAAATAAGGCCTGGTAACTGAATGTCATAAAATTAAATTCTTTCGGTCGGGTATTAAGCGGTGAAATTAGTTATTTTTAAAGTAGTCCATTACGAAAACTTTATGCTGAACTTATTTTCCATAAACGATCATTCACTTAAATTTGTAGTCATTTAAAGCATACATAAATTATGAAACGTATATTTTTAATCGCCGGAGCAGCCACTTTTTTATTAAGCGCCTGTGGGAATGATGATAACAAGACACCGGGGCAACACCTGGACGCTGCTATAGACAGCAGTAAGGAATTTGGTAAAGAAGCGGCAGAAAAAACCGACAAAGCGGCTACGGAGCTGGGTAATGATGTAAAAGAGGGTACGCAGTCTGCCGCGCATGAAATTGAAGCCGGTGTAAAGCACTTAGGTAAGGACGCCAAACAAGCAGGAGACGAAGTCGCGGAGGGCGCAAAAAACCTGGCAAATGATGCCAAGCAGGCCGGCCGGGAAGCTGCAGCGGGAGCTAAAGAAGTAGGTAAAGATATTAGAGACGGTAGCAAAGCTGCCGGGAAAGAAATAAAAGAAGGTGCTGTAAGAACTAAGGAAGCGGTGCAGGAAGCTACCAGAAAGAATTAATGCACAAAATACTAAATGGTCTGTGGCCCCGGCGTAGCCGGGGCCACAGACCATTTAGCTAAAATAGATTAGTTTTGCGGTGCTCAAACCGTCTTAAAATGTATACCATTAAGTCTGCCTTATCCTTTGCCCTTTTAGCATTAACCCTCTCTTCCTGTGGCAATCAACCCGAAAACCAGGAAAAAAAAGCCTGGACAGAGGCTCAAAAGAAAGAGTTTAAAGATAATTGCTTTACCTCTACCCGCTTCAGTTTTGAGCAAATAGGCAAACCCCTGGATGCCGCGCGTATTAATACCATCTGTGACTGCACTGCCCTGGAACTGGAAAGCCAGTACAATTATGAAGCGACCAAAAGGATTCCCAAAGCTAAAGTCCAGGAAATTTTAAGGGCCGCGCTTGAAAAATGTGCGCCCGATATAATGGAAACACCTGATGCTGATAGCTTAGCTCCCAAAAGATAATTATTTCTTTTTATAAACCGGTACGGTGGAACAAGGCTCACCATACATCAAACTCTTGACGGTAGGGATCAGGCGCTCACTGATAGCGAGAAAAGCACTTTCCGGTAAAGGAATATCGCCGCAACCTTTGATCACGACCCTGCCATCCGCATAAGGACTGATATCCAGCCCGGCTATATTTTGTAGCATTAATTTTTCTTTCAGCTCTGCTAAAGAGCCATGATGTGCCGTAGCCTTGCATTGCTGCAGGTAAACTGCCAGCAGCATGTAAGCCCACATAGGAATGATCGCATCTGCGGAACAATAAACGGCCACTTGCTTACCTGCATAAACCGACCAATCCTGTTCCGGTAAAGCTGCTCTGAAATCCTTCTCTCTAAGAATCATACCTTTAAACAAAAAAGGCGCTATATCCAAACCCGCATAACTGTCCTCCTCCGGTAAAAATTGTTCTAAATTCAAGGTAACCAGGCCACTCTGCGCTACTTTATTTACGATTGTTTCCATAATGCAAATTTACGATTCCTTTCGGCAATGCAGGCTTCACGATTCAAGATAGCCTTATTGTTTCTTTTTATTTCCGTTTAATCAATGCCTTCATAGGATGTTTCAAGCCGGAATAGCCCATCATATCCACTTTTATACTTCCTACCAGTATGGGGCTATTGATCCGCACCGGCACCAGGTTCTCATCATCCGTAACATAGATATCCATTTTTTCACCTCCCTTAAAAATAGTTCCTTCAACCAGTAAAGGTCTTATTTTAATGGTCTTAAAAGTGCCGTACTTGGTTGTAATCGTTTCCCGGCCCATATAGCGGATATAAAGGTGATGCACCTCCCCGTCTATAAACATATCAAAAGGAATCTTTTCGCCGGGTTGGTAGTTATTATAATTGATATTGCGGGCATGATAGATGGCTGAAAGCACATCCTGTATACAGGCAGGCACGGTGTATTGCTTATTGCCCGAGAATGCCAGTTTTTGAGGGTGTGCAAAGTTTACCAACTCTAATTTAGTATTACCGTTTTCATTCACCGCTCTCTGGAAGCGTTTCGGTAACATTGTAGCTGTATCTATATAGGATTCATAACGGTCATCTACCTTATAGATCCAGTCATACGATTTGTAAGTCTTACCGGCGCCCACCACATGAAATACGGGTTGTCCTTCCAGTGTTTCCAGGCGGGTGGTAAAACTGGCCTGTCCGGCAGCGACCCAAACCGCGCTGAGGTTATAGTACACCGTAAAATTAACCACTTCTCCATCCCGGATCACTTTATTGTCCAAACCACAAAAGTCCGCTTGCGCCTTTCCATAAAAGGGCAGTAAAAGCAACATTATACACCATTTCCATCGCCACATGCTTTTCATATTATCAGGCTGTTTAGGTTTTCGGATTGGATAAGGCCTCGAATCTTGCCCGCGCCTGCTGCACAAAGCTGCTACCCGGGTACTTAATGATCAGGTTTTCGTATTCTGCTTTGGCCCTTTCCTTGTCTTTATATCTTTGTTCAAATATTTCTGCTAAACGCATACAGGCATCATCCGCCAGTACATCATCGCCATATTTATCCTGTATGATCTTCAATTGTGCAACTGCCTTATTATAATCCTGCATTTTCATAGCGATACCCGCCCGCTGCAGGTGAATATCATCCTGCAGATCGTTATCCGGGTAGGCTTTAGCGAGGCTATCCAGCAGCTGATCGGCCTCTGCATATTTATGCTGGAACTGCAAAAGGTCTGCTTTGGCAAAACGCCCTAAGGCCTCAAAGTTTTTATCCTCGGGAGTATTTTCTGTGATAAGTACGGAAAGATACAGGGCATCATTGGCAATAAGTTCTGTAGTAGAAGCTTTTAATACGGACAGCTGCCCCTGAGCATATTCAAAGTCACCGCGATAGTAAGACAGCTTGGCATTCCGGAAACGGGCTTCCTCGCCCAGCATATCCTCTTTAAAAGATTTATCCACCTGGCTGTACAGTAAAGCCGCCTGCCAGACATTCCCCAACAAGATCTGGTAGTCGCCCATATCCAGTTGTGCTTCACCCTTTACCTCACCGGGTATATAAGGTAAATTAATACAAGCCCGCAGGGTGTCTATAGCCGCCTGGGGCTGATCCGCATATAAAGCAAGGGTTTTGGCATAACCCAGGATCGCCTTACCGTTTTTCAGATCGGGGTATTCCGTAAAAAAGGTGTGGTACTCACCCAGTATTTTCGTCACATTTTCAGCTTCTACCGGGAAGGTCTGTTCCAGTTTCTTTTGCCGGATATCAAGCCTGGCCTGTAGGGCCGAAGGGCGAAGCGGGTTTTGCAGCGGTAGGGTACCCAGGTAATCCAGGCCCTGCAGGGCGTGCTCCCACTCGCCTTTCTGGTATTGCTCGGCCGCCCAGTTATAGACCATTTTCCCGTCCTGGCCCTGTTCCACATCCAACTTGATGATATCTTTCAATTGCTCCGACTTATCCCCTTTACCGGATTGCAGCCAGGTAAACAGCTCTTTCCAGAGGTAGTTGCCGGGCTCTTCTTTCATTTTCCGCGCAATGACGTTTTCTGCTTTTTTTTGTTTTTTAGGATTATGGTCAATGACTTTTTCCATGGCCTGTTTGGCATTTTCCATACCATAAGGCTGGGCGGCCAGGGAGAGCATCAGCAGATCAAATGCTTTATCGGTCTCTCCTTTGACATCATAAAGAGCGGCCAGCTCATAAGCAAATGCATAGGGATTGCCGGTCTTTTGCTGGAAAGTTTCATAAGTTCTGATCTCGTAATCGGGATAGTTCAGGAAACGGAAGGCTGTCGCCAGGCCGTTAGTCTGGAATTCGTTGCCCACCTGTAAAGCAATGGCTTCGAGGAAAGTTTTATCGGCTTGCTTCTTATCGCCTTTCAATAGCTGCGCCTGCCCCTTGTCTACCCAGATAGAAAGGTCTTCTTTACGGATGCGGGTCATGTATTGGCTCAAAGCAATAGCAGTATCGTAAGACTTTACTTCGATTAATGCTTTATAATAGCTGTCATAATACTTTTTATCATAAGGCGCCATCTGGAAGAGCTGGTTCAGCAACGGCATGGCACTTTTGTAATCTTTCAGGGCAAGAAAAGAGAATGCCTCTTTTTCCATTTCCTGGATACCACCTTGTGCATAGCTTTCTTCTGAAGCACACAATACTCCTGCCAGTAATAAGCCTGTAATTATTTTACGGAATGCTTTCATCAAACAATTTTGGGTTAGGATTTTTTTCCTATCCGTTAAAAATACCAAGATTTCAGCTTTTTACACTTAATCCGGCTGTTAAATTACAATTTAATACCTACCCAAAGAAAAAGCGTTGAACCGGTGGTCCAACGCTTTAATGATTTACTGAAAAAAATTAGCTTTTCTTTTTCTTCATGCTTATATCATGATCGATCACCGCTTTTATAGAGCTTGCGCTCAGTTTCTTACCAATGATCTTTTTATCCTGGTCCAGCACATAAATAACGGGGGTCGCATATACATCATAGAGTTCCCTGAATTTTCCTTTATTGTTAGCGTCTACCAAGGTAATCCAATCGCTCACGTTCCATTTTTGATAGATTTCCCGGATATCATTGCCACCTTCTACTTTTGTAGGTACAGAAATGATCTGCACTCCCATTTTTTTCAATTCTTTTTTATACAGGTCAACTACTTTAGGCATTTCTTCCATACAGTGCCCACAATCGGAAGCCCAGAAAGCAATTACAGTATAAGGAGAAGAGGTTGCCTTGGTAATATCTACATCCTGCAAGGTAGCCAGGTCCTGTAAAATTAGTTCGGGAGCTTTGCTACCCAGCACATTGGGTGCTATTTTCTCTGCGCGGTCCTGGTATCTTGCGATGGCCGCAGAATCCAGCCAGTAGGCTTTACCTTTTGAGTAATAATTCTCTACAAGATGCACGAAAGAGGCATCCACACCCATCATTTTATTATCTACTGTCCAGTTACCTAACCAGTGCAATACATACTTGTACAATTCTTTTGCCGGCTCTGCACGTTTCAGTAATTGATCCATTTCATAATTAATGGAATCCGGGATAGGATACACCAGGTTATTAAAATACTCACCCAGGCGACCGTCCAGTAAGGCGGTTTTTACCAGGCGATTATCGGTAAAGTCAAATTTATCCCAGAAATGTTGCTTATAGTAACGCAGTCCGTATAAAGAATCCACTGTTTTACCATCTTCCAGGTAATGTTTTCCCTGAGGCATGTCCGGGGCATCCATCGCGTTGAAGATCTGCGATAGTAAATTGCCCGGGTTCTTACTTACATAAGCCCTGCGGAATACTTTTTCTTCCTCTACTACTTTTTTAAATTTAGCTTCAATTTTTGTTGAGTCGGATTTTTTCTTTGCTTCTTTCATATCCTCTCTCAGCTTGTTGCGCTCCTTCTGAAATACCGCCATTTTATCTTCATGCACTTCAAAATCCTTATTAATTTGGTTTTGTTTGAAATGCGCTTTGTGCGCCGTATCTACGGTAATATCAACATTGTATCCGTTGTCCAGCAAAAAGTGAAAATATTTAGTATTTCCATCATACATTACCATATGTAAACCGCCCAGGATACTGTCTGTTCTTTGAAAGGTTGCTTTATTACCCCCGACAACGGTGGCGGAATCAAGTTTATAAATGGTAGGAAGACCTTTCCCGAAATAGTGGGCGATATAAACTTTCTGATCTTTAACCGGCTGGTCAAATTTTACTTCTACTTTATATCCAAATTGCTTCTGCGCAAAAACTGCTGTTGCTCCCAAACCCAGGAGTGCAGTAATAAGTAATTTCTTCATGAATTTCTTAAATCAAAGATTTTATCTTCCTTCTAAAAATGAACTAATAGCCAAAGCTAATTAAACTATCTTTTTACCTAAACAAAAATTCGAGTTAAATTTGCTTTTTCTGAATAAACACAAAAATACAAATTGGCTCGTAAAAACAAAAAGACCGCGGTAAAAGGCATAAGGTTGGAAAAATATGCTGCGGAAGGAAAGTGCATTGCACATTTGGAGGATGGTAAGACCCTGATGGTCGAAGGCGGCATACCCGGTGATATAGCTGAAGTTTTCGTATACAAAAACAAAAAAAGTTACGCAGAAGGAAAGGTGTTACATATTGAAACGCCCTCTCCTGACCGCTTAACACCTTTCTGTGAACACTTTGGTTTATGTGGCGGCTGTAAATGGCAGATGCTGCCTTACGAGCAACAACTCGTGTACAAGCAGCAACAGGTTAAAGACCAGTTAACGCGGATCGGGCATATCGACTTACCCGAGTTTGAACCCATTTCCGGTTCTGAACGCACCCAATTTTACCGGAACAAACTTGAATTTACTTTCTCCACCCAGCAGTACCTGAGTAAAGAAGTACTGGATGCTGCCGATGGTGCTTTTATAGAACGGAAACCGGCACTGGGCTTTCATGCACCCGGCATGTTTGATAAAGTAGTGGATATAGACACCTGCTATTTGCAGGATGAGCCTTCTAATAAGATCAAGAACCTGCTCCGTAGTCTTGCGTTCGAGCATGACCTGCCTTTTTATGACTTCAAGCAACAGGAAGGCTGGCTGCGCAATGTGATCGTAAGGGTAGCCACAACGGGCGAAGTAATGGTTAACCTGATCGTGCATCATAACAGGCCTGAGCTGTTTCTGCTATTAGACGCGCTGGATACCCAGGTACCCGAAATCACTTCTTTGAACTATACCATCAATCCAAAACGTAACGACACGATCTACGACCTGGAGGTAGTTTGCTATAAAGGCAAACCTTATATCGAAGAATACCTGGAGCATTTCAAGTTCAAGATCTCTCCGAAGTCATTTTTCCAGACCAATAGCCGGCAGGCGGAAAAGCTGTACCAGATCACCCGGGAATTCGCCGGGCTTACCGGTTCTGAGGTATTGTATGACCTGTATTGCGGTACGGGTAGTATTGGTATTTTCTTATCTCAGCAGGCTAAACGTGTTGTGGGGATAGAGGTAGTAGAAGACGCCATTAAAGACGCGAAAATAAACGCAGAATGGAATAAGCTGGAGCATTGTGATTTCTATGCCGGTGACGTATCGGATATCGCGACGGATGAATTTTTTGAAAAGCATGGTAAGCCGGATGTGATCATTACCGATCCGCCTCGGGCAGGTATGCATGAAAAGCTGGTTAACCAGCTGCTTAAAATGCGGGCACCAAGAGTCGTATATGTAAGCTGTAACCCGGCTACACAGGCTCGGGACCTGCAATTGCTGGATGCTGCCTATGAAGTAAAAAGAGTGCGCCCGGTGGACATGTTCCCGCATACGCACCATATCGAAAATGTCGTTTTACTGGAACTGAGATAATTTTACATAACAATAGTAAAAGGCGATCTTCCTGTCGGAAGATCGCCTTTTTTATGCTCAACATTTTACGAGATGCACTTATAAAGCAGATAAATATAAAGAATTATTGCCTTAAGCTTTGTAAAAGCAGCAGGAATTCATGCCGCGGTAAAAGCTCCGCACCCATACTCATCAGGTGCGGGTTTTCTACCTGGCAATCAATCAAAGCGTAGTCGTAGCGGGTACATAAATGGATCAAAGCCGCCTTGGAGGCATTCGGCACCAGGCTAAACATACTCTCCCCGCAAAATACAGCCCCTTGATCCATACCATAGAGCCCACCCACCAATTGTTCATTTTGCCATACTTCTATTGAACTGGCATAGCCCAAAGCATGCATTTCTTTGTAGGCATTTTGCATGTCCGCTACAATCCAGGTACCGTCCTGGTCAGGACGCGGTATACCGGCACAATGCGCGATCACTTGCTCAAAGGCCTGGTTGCGGGTAATGGTAAATACTTTCTTCTTTAATAATTGCCGCATGCTTTTGGAGATCTTTATTTTATCCTTAAAGATCACGCAGCGCTCTTCCGGGCTGAACCAGCAGATAGGTTCGTCCTCATTATACCAGGGAAAAATGCCGGAGTGGTAAGCTTTGAGCAAAGTCTCCGGTTCGAGGTTACCTCCTACCGCCAGTAAGCCCGACTCGTCGGCCTGTTCCGGGTCGGGGAATTGATCAAAGTCTTCTGCTAAAAAATATATTGCCATACTTCCGGGTTTTCATTCTATCCATCCACAAAAATAAGCCAAACAAAAGAAGAACCGCTGCCCGGAAAACTTTGTTTTCCAAACAGCGGTTCTAAACATTTCCAGTCATTCAGATTATTGAAATAACCTGGCCTGTTTTATTTTTTCACAAGTTTAAAGGTACCTGCAATACCATTTTCATTTTTGATCACAACAGTGTACACACCATCAGTAAGTGCTGCAATGTTTAAAGTATTATTATTTACATCTACATCAGCAGTCATCATTACTCTTCCGGTTACATCAAATACGGATACCGTATGTTGAGCGGCCAGACCTATCACGTTAACTACATTGCTTGCAGGGTTTGGATAGATACTTAAACCAGCACTTTTAATGTTCACCATGCGTACATCAGAGCGGCTAACGACACCGTCGAAATCCATTTGTTTCAAGCGGTAATAAACATTACCCGGAGTTACCTCTTTATCTGTTGTTGCATAATCCAGTTTTTCATTGGAGTTACCGTTTACTGCTTTGCTGGCTTCGAAGCTCACCTCTTTCCAGGTTTTAGCATCAAAGCTTCGTTCTACTGCAAAACCTTTATTGTTGGACTCCGCAGCGGTGCTCCAGGTCAGCAGTACATTACGTCCTTCTGCTTTTGCCGCAAAATTCATTAAGGTAACTGGCAATGGCGTTGTTGTGGTGATAGAATAAGCAACCTGAGGACTTGTTGCACCCGCTTTATCAATGATAGAGTAGTTAAAGGCAAATGGAGCTGTTGCCGTACCACCACCATTTTGTACATAGATCACCATTTTAGCAGGATCGAAGTTATCAATTCGGGCAGTAGCAGTACCGGCAAGCACTTCCTGAATACCGGTAGTGCCGCCAAAATTGTAATACAATTTTGTTCTGCTATTGATCGATTGGATGCTGAAGCTACTTCCGTTAGAGCAAGCAGTTGAAGGACAGTCTTCCGGATCCGTCCCGGTCAATGCCCCGATAGCGGTATTGGACATTTGAATATAAGCATAACCAACTAATGTAGGGAAACCACTTAAACTTCCGGAAGGAGATGCATAACCAAAGGCGCTGTTCGATACACTGTATGATTTAGCATCAGCAGTCGGCGTACGTTGAATACCGAAGTTGTTATTCACTTTATTTTCTGTAACCGTACCCAGGTCTACTACATTTGAAGTATTCGTAGTTGTAGCTGTACCATTGGTATTCACACCGGTAGCTACCCATCCTGTAGTATTAGATCCTGAAGTTAACTGGCTGCTCACCGCTGGCGCTGTAGTACCTGAAGTCAGGATTACTTTATAACCTACACCAGTTGGCATATTTCCAAATGCATAAGTACCATCTGCATTTACCTTCATTGAAGCTACCACATTGTTATCTGAAGTTCTTACCACGCTTGCAAAAAGATCTGCAGTAGTGGCTGCACTATTTCCAGAGTTAGTACTATTTTTATCACCACTTACCGGTTTTTCCGAATTGTTTGAGATCGCATCCCCGTTCGCATCATTCCAAACCTGGCCGCTGATATTAGCACCGAAAGTCATTGTTGCAGAACCGTTTGAAGTGCTTTCTTTACCTGCATTATCTACAGATTTAAAGGTAATCACTACACTACCGGGTCCGTCGAAGTTTGGATCAACGGTAATCGTTTGTGTAGGCGCACCAGAGGCATTCGTTGGTACGGTTACGCCACCTGCAGGCCATGTATTACTGTTGTAGCTGTTCCCGTTAATGAAAATAGTTGTTGTATTAGTAGGGAAAGAAACGATACGGATATTGCTTACGCTACCGCCATCATAATCTGAGCTTGCTGTAGTATTCGTAAAAGTGTTCGCAGGAACGGTTACCTGTGTAGTTCCACCAGGATTAGCTGCAGTATTCGCACCTGTTCCTACTTCCGGTAAACGTTGGATACCAAAATTATAATTGGTTTTATTACCGTCTAATACAAAAGCAAGGATACCATCCGCAACGGCATCGATACCCACATTAGCAGTAGTACCGATCTGCTCGCCCACATTACCCCAAGCTGCAGGTAAAGTAACCTGTGTAGCATAGTTCAACTTAGTACCCTGAGCTACCTGGGTTGAGCTGATTACAATATTATAGTTGGCACCAGGAATATTGTTAAAGCTGTAAGCACCACTAGTAACAGTAGCTACGGCACGTACCACACTGTCCGACGATACCATGTAGGCGTATAATGTCGGTAAAGCAACCGGATTGGTCGCAGACTGATCGATCAGGTTATTATTTTTACCGTTCACATCATTGAATACATTACCGGTAACGCTGAAACAACCGAAGGTAACATTCACCAACTGGCCATCCGCTTCAAGCGCCCAGCCCCAGGTATTTAATACCCGCACATTACCAAAATCATCACATTGAACTGAATTGGCATCATTTTGACCACTCCCTCTTGTTACCGATGGAGCAGGTACCACATTACTTATGTTACCATTACCATTCCAGGCCCTTGTTGGAGTAGCTAATGAAGAAACTGTTCCAACGAAAGAGTTATTGAGACCGGTCCCCGTAACATTAGCATTATTATCGGTACAAGCAGTAGTTGTAGGGTTATTAGGCAAACTTGCATCATCCCAATACAGCCTGTTGGAAGGCGAACTGAGTGGTGCAATAGTCTGGATATACATACCATCGGCATTCACCTCAGCATCATAAATCGGCAGGTTGAAACGGCCTCTGCGGTAAGTAGCGGAAATTTTAACGGCTGTACCCTGTACCAGGTTATTACCTAAACCATCTTTACCATCCCAGGTTATAGAGCCGGGTCCGGCAGGGCGGTTAAAGGCTTCTAATACAAAGTCACGGGTACCGGGTGTATACCCTGCCCCTCCATCAATATCAAATACGATTCTTACATCCCCGGCTTCCGGCATCGTATAGTTAGCCGTCAGGTTACTACCCGGGCATCCGGAAATCGGTACTGCACCAAAAGCAGGCGTACCAGCTATTTGTGCAATCGGATATAATGTGGCACTTGGCTGATTCAAAAAGGATTTGAACCCTCCTGTCAATGCGACATTTGACGTACCTGATTCTACCGATTTGCGGGACTGAGCCCAATCAGTGGCCGTACTGCTCACGCCATAATTGGTGAAAGCAATGTCATAGGCGAGAGGTGCTAAACCTGAAGTGTTAGATACAAAGCCCAGTTTGATCAGGGTAGAGTCATTAGAATAAGCGAAAAATGCAGGCGCCGCTTTTGCCGAAGCCGTTAGAATCTCTGAAGAGTTAATCGCTAATAAACCCCAGTTTTGAGAAAATACACGGCCGGTAAATTTCTGTGAACTACTTGCTACGGTGATATCCCAGAATGAAGATCTGAATATCTGATCTCCGTTTGCGGCAATTGCAGTAGCATCCGTTCCGGTTCCTGTCGTTTTATAAAAAACCATGGAATACTCTCCATTCATTGTAGGTTGAAATTCTAATGGCGTATAACCATTAGTTGTACCCAGGATATTAGGACCGTTGACCGCCTGTGTAAAGTTGCTAATATAGCCATTTGTGGTACTATTGAACCTTTGTCTTGCTGTAGTCACCTCATTGCCATTCGGATCATAGATTCTCATCCATACGATAGCACCGTTTTCCGCACCAATCACTCCGATATTACCATATTCTCTCCACTTAAAGCCATAGTAGATCTTCTCTGTACTAAAACTCGAGATACGAACCCTAATCCTGTTTTCCGTAATGTTAGTCAGAAATGGACCGGTACCTCTACTTTGCCACACTAACAATGCAGAGTTAGTGTTTGCATCATTGTTAGAAATTTCTTTCGTCCCTTCGGCGAAAGTGTTACCTGCAGTTATTGCAAGTCCCCCCAGGAGCAAAGTCAGCCCGCGCAACATAGAAGCAAAGCTTCGCCTGCCTGCCTGAGGTATTACATTTGTCATTTTTTTGTTCATACTACTTTTTATTTGGATACATGCCCTTCTTTAAAAAGGGTTTTATTTAAGAATTAATATTTATTGCATAAAAGCAGCTATAAAATCTAAATAGCTCTTGCAATTCTGAAAAAATATTTATATATTGCAGGATATGATTGATTTATCAAATCATTATACCTACAATAATATTTTTTGACAATAAAATGCTATTTATTGACCAGAGGTCAATATTGGACATTAAAGCATACAGGTGCCATTAAAGACAAATTGTCTTAATACAACCAGATAGATTTAATACCATAATAGCTTACGATCAGGAATCATCAGGTCTGAGTACATAGCCCGTATAAGGGCACTCAGGATAAGCCTTCTCAGATTTGGAAGGAATGTGAAGTTGTTCATTTGTTTGTTCATACTATTCTCCTTTTTGATCAAATATTTTCTCGCAAAATGCCAAGCGGCCCTGCTCAAAACTATACGGTCTATCAGGATTCTTATTGAATAATAAAAGCGCAGCGATCAAAATCGCAGATGCCTGATTATCATTTAAACAATATAAGCGTACATAACATCACGCATATACAAAAATATTGCTAAAATTCTGGTACTCAAAACTAATATCTCAGACATTAGCTACTTTAAGAATACTGACTCAAAAAAGTGTATGTTTTAGTATTTATAGTGCATTTTTAAGTACGTAAACATACTCAACAGCAAAACTATATGCTTTGCTTCAAACAGCCAAAGCATTATATAAATACATTATTAAATAATACATAAACAACTATCCAACAAACATTGGCACCTATACAATTAGTCTACAGCAGCAATAGAGTAATCAACAAAAATTAATTCCTGACAGATTCATGACAAAACATATAATTGACACAACTTCAACAATGATATGCTTAAATTTGCAGCTTATTTTTTCCAAAAACCTGATTTAATGAAGTATTTACTGCTTACCTTATTTTCTTGTTGCACCCTAATTGCTTCCGTTATGGCCCAGACCTCTCAAGATCTATATGAGATCTACGATACCCGCTCCGGCAGTAAAATAAACTGGGACCAATGGGTTAAAGACTACCTTGGCAATGCAGATATCATTTTGTGGGGAGAAGAACATAATGACAGTATCGGGCATTTATTACAAACCGATATGCTGCGCTCTTTACAGGAAAGTAAACACCGCTTACCGCTGGCTTTTTCCATGGAAATGTTCCATACCGATGTACAAGGCATTATGGATGAATATTTAGCCGGCTGGATCAGTGAAAAGAATTTTAAATCAGAAAGCCGTACCTGGAATAACTACAAGGATTACGCCGCTATGGTTAATTTCGCTAAAGAAAATAAAATACCGGTAATCTGCGCTAACACGCCTTCCCGCTACACCAATATGGTGACCAGGGGCAATTTTAAAGCACTGGATGTCTTACCTAAAAAAACTAAGCAGGCTTACCTGCCACCATTCCCATTAGACACCTTAAGCGGGCGCTATGCGGAAAAATTCCTGGAAGCAATGGGCGGGCATGTAAACCCGAATATGTTCATCTACCAGTCCCAAAACCTCTGGGATGCTACTATGGCTTACAATATTCTAAAGACCGCTAAAAAACACCGTGTATTCCATATTGTCGGCCGTTTCCACACGGATGAATACCAGGGTACGACTGCACGTGTTTTAAAGCAAACAAAGAAAAAAGTAGCCACGGTTTCCTGTTTCCCGGCAACTGACTATAAAGCCGAAGAATATAAAAAGCTGGCGGATTATGTAGTCCTCACGAAAGGAGCAACAAAGGAGTAAACAAATTTATTTCCATTTTTGTGCAATATGAATGGCAGTATCCACCATGGCGGGCTGCCATTTTTCAATATGCCAGTCACTGTTGGCCAGCGAGGTATACTGCATTTTCTCCATTACATCCTGGTGATCTGCTGCAGTTTCCAGGATATGACCGATAATCTGCTGATGCCCGAATAACTCTTCATCAACGAGCGCTGCGGGCGCCAGTTGCAGCGATTCAGCCTGGAAACCGGCAATACTACGGGGCCAGTGCTGCTCCTGATTGTATTGCGCTATAATGGTGCACATGGTATTGAAGTCTTCCTGGAATTGTGTTCTTTGTACCGATGTAGTTAAGGCAATACCTAATTGCTCCAACATTACAAATTTCAGGTTGGGACAACGCCTTAACGCGATCTCTAATAATTCAAATACAGCTGCCGGTACGGCATCATCATGGGTATCTCTTCTCACCCGCTGAAAAGGTGCCCCGGGATGTGGTTCCCAGGAGCCACCGGAGATATGTATTTCCCGCACTTTATCCAGGGGATATAAATCCAGTAAAGCAGTAATATCAAGGTTGAAATTATGGAGCTGGCAATAAAGGTTGTGCAGGTCCAGAATAATAAAGCCATTTACCGGGCCTAACAGTTCCTCTAAAAATTGTCCCTGTATTTTCACCTCTTCCAGGTCATAGGCAAAAGCAAGATTTTCCAGGCCTACAGGGCACTGTGCGGCATCAGCGATCCGGCTGATCCTGTCGCGGCCTATAGCTAAAGTATTTGCGGTATAAGGTACACTCAGCGGTGCGCCTTTATGAAAATCCCGGCCCGTCATAAAGCCAAAATGCTCGGTGATATGATCAAACTGATACACTCTGGTCAAGGCCCGCAGGCGCTCCAGCCAGGCTTGCTGCTCAGGGGAGAAACGCCCGGAAAATAAAGAGAAAAACACCCCATGGCCTACTAATCGTTGCGCCTCACTGTAAGCCAATAATAATTCATGGAACCACTCCGGCACCTGGTAATCCCGGGCATGAAGGGCATCAAAGGACCATTCCAGGCCACCGACTACACCCGCTTCTAATAAAGGCAAGGATGCCGATAACATATCGACATCCAGGTTGGTAGCAATACCGGGAATTATATTATCTATTACCTTTGCCATTATCCCATACCGCAAGCCGGGCAATAGTCCGGGTTATGTTTTCCAGAATCATCTACAGTGTCCGAACCCGGCTTCTGGTCCGGAACGACCTCATCTTTTTTATCGCAGGAACTCAGGCTGCCAGCAATCAGTAAACCCAGCGTCAGCGACCCGATCAGTTTTTTAGGAAGTTTCATATTTATAGTTTTAAAGGTTAAGCATAAGCGCTTTACCTATAAAGACGCGGTCACGAGCCAAAACCTTAGTAGCCTAACCCATGCCACAAGCGGGACAATTATTGGGATCCCTGAGTACCGGCACATCTGCCGTATCCTCTTTGCTGAGTTCCGGATGCTCTTTTATCGTGTCTTTTCCCTGAATTTCAGGCTTTTGTGTAGCCGGCTGTCCCTCACCACAAGAAGATACCGCCAGCCCCAGGCCTAATACGAGTTGCGTCACTATTTTATTGTTCAATACCATAATTCATAATTATTTAACCTCTGCCGCAAGTGATACAGGGTTCTTTGTAAATTAAATCTGTTGAATCATTTGCTGCCCGCACGACCCGCGGCCGCTCATTATTCTTTGGCTGATCGTTTGTATAAGCACCCGGGTTCGGTTTGGCACAATTAATCCGTGTCGTGTCTTTTGGTTGCGTTACCTGCTCCGGCACTTTGCTTGTTTTTTGCGCCGCAGCTTCCAGCGCAATACCGCCCAAACTTATTGTACTTATTCCCAGCAGCATTCCCCTGAGGATGTTTTTTGATAGTTGCATAGCTTCATTGTTTTGCTACTACTATGATGCAGCGTTGAGCCGTATTCCACAAACAAAAAATCGGGAAGACCCGAATGGATCTTCCCGATTGACCAAAATATCTTAAAGCCTGCCTTACTCTGCAGCTCTTGCACCTTCTAAAAGTACAGAAGCTTTATTGTTCAACACCTCAACAAAGCCACCTGAAATATGGAAATGCTCTGTTTTAGTCTGGGCCTTATCAATAATTATTTTCATTTTACCCTCGCCCAAAGCAGCTACCATTGCAGCGTGGTTTTCCAGTATCTCGAAAGAACCTTCTACACCAGGTAATTGTACTCCATACACTTCGCCGCTGTAGATCGCCTTTTCCGGGGTTAATATTTCTAAATGCATACCTTTAAGTTTAGCAATTAGCTAATTAGCAAATTCACTAATTAGCTAATTAAATTATGCTTGTTCTAATAATTTTTTACCTTTTGCGATAGCATCATCAATGTTACCTACCAGGTTGAATGCTGCTTCCGGATATTCATCCACTTCACCATCCAGGATCATATTGAAACCACGGATTGTTTCCTCAATCGGAACCAGTACACCTTGCAGACCGGTAAACTGCTCTGCTACGTGGAACGGCTGTGACAAGAAACGTTGTACACGACGGGCACGGGATACCGTTAATTTATCTTCTTCGCTCAACTCATCCATACCCAGGATCGCGATGATATCTTGTAATTCTTTATAACGTTGCAGGGTACGTTTAACACGCTCAGCAGTGTTATAGTGCGCTTCACCAACAATAGCAGCAGTAAGGATACGTGAAGTAGAATCCAATGGATCCACCGCAGGATAGATACCTAAATCCGCGATTTTACGGGACAATACGGTAGTAGCATCCAGGTGGGCAAAGGTAGTTGCCGGAGCCGGATCCGTTAAGTCATCCGCAGGTACATATACCGCCTGTACAGAGGTAATAGAACCGTTTTTAGTAGAAGTGATACGCTCTTGCATCAGACCCATTTCAGTAGCCAGTGTAGGTTGGTAACCTACCGCTGATGGCATACGGCCTAACAGGGCTGATACCTCAGAACCTGCCTGGGTGAAACGGAAGATGTTGTCTACGAAGAACAGGATATCCTTACCTTTTCCTTCGCCATCACCATCACGGAAATATTCTGCCATCGTCAGACCAGACAAAGCTACACGGGCACGTGCTCCGGGAGGCTCATTCATCTGACCGAATACGAATGTCGCTTTTGATTCTTTTAAACCTTCCAGGTCTACAGCAGCCAGATCCCATCCGCCTGCTTCCATAGAATGCATGAATTTTTCGCCATATTTTACGATACCCGCTTCGATCATCTCACGCATCAGGTCATTACCTTCACGGGTACGCTCACCCACACCGGCAAATACAGAAAGACCACCGTGGCCTTTAGCGATATTGTTGATCAATTCCTGGATCAATACGGTTTTACCTACACCCGCACCACCAAACAAACCAATTTTACCACCTTTTGCATAAGGCTCGATCAGGTCGATTACCTTGATACCGGTAAATAAAATCTCAGTTGAAGTAGAAAGATCTTCAAACTTCGGAGGTTTTGCGTGGATAGGACGTGCATTTTCTTTATTTGGTTGTGGTAAACCATCAATAGCATCACCAGTTACGTTGAATAAACGACCATTGATCTGCGGACCAGTAGGCATTGCAATTGCTTTACCTGTATCTACCACTTCCATACCACGCACAAGGCCTTCGGTACCGTCCATTGCTACACAACGTACGCTATCTTCTCCTAAGTGTTGTTGTACTTCCATGACCAGTTTATCACCGTTTTCACGCCTTAATTCCAAAGCATTAAAAATTTCAGGTAACTCACTGTCGCCACCAAAGCTAACGTCGATTACCGGACCAATGATTTGTTTAATTTTACCAACGTTTGGCATACCTATTTGTTTATATTTTATTAAAAAACTTTATAATCTTGAATTCGGGTGCAAAAGTATAACTGAATTGCCGAAAAATAAAATTTAATTGACACTATTTGACATAATTTGATAAATAGGTGATAAAAAAGCAGCAATATATACCCTTTCGAATAAGATTTTAAGGCAAATCGCATCAAATTAAAAATAATCATTATTTAAATATATTGTTCAAAAAAGCGGAAAAATACAGCTCCCTGTATTTTTTGTACGATTTCACAATTATTCTGCTTTTTATCACAATAACGGTGGTGCAAGGTGGCTGTAGCTTTGTACCAAATAATATGATCATGAAAAGCAATTTCCTATCCATCCTCAGCGCGCTCACTTTATTGAGCGGCACTGCCAATGCCCAATGGCAACAGCAGCACTCTTCCCCTTCTTCCGGCATTGCAGACATCCAGGTTTTCGGTTCGGACACTTTATTTGCGGCTACCCAGTGGAATGAAGGCATACTACTTCGGTCCTATAATGGGGGTAGCACAACAGACTCCACCTATTTCCCCAATGTAAGTTTACTCCGGCACCATTTTATCAATAGCCATACAGGCTTTGTAGCGGGTTATACTGCCTTCAACGCTGGCAACAGCTTGTACAAAACATCGAACGCCGGTAACTCCTGGCAGGAGATGAACCTCAGTATAGATGGTGGTACACAGCATTTCCACATCCACTTTACAGGCGCTTCCACGGGTTTTGTCAGCATAGAAAATCTTCTTTACCAAACCTCAGACGGGGGCCAGACCTTCAGCTCACGGGAATTGATCAGTGAGCCGCATTATATTTCTAATATCCACTTTATCAATCCACAGACCGGCTTTGTAAGCCTGGTAAGAATACAAACAGCCGGAGAAGTTTACCGGGATATGATTTTCAGGACCAGCGATGGCGGCGCTACCTGGCAGAATGTTTATAGTGAACAACCACCGGGACAGGTCGTGTTTGTATATCCCGGCATTTCCAACATGCAATTCTTCAACGCACAAACCGGCTATGCAGTTGCCAGCGGTACGCCCAGTTTTTTATTAAAGACAAGTGATGGCGGGGAAAACTGGGATACGCTACCGACACCTGTTATCAATGATTTCCAAAGCCTGACGGATGTGCATTTCATTAGTGAGCAGGTAGGCTACCTCACTACCGGGCAGTACATTCTAAAGACCCTTAATGGCGGACAAAGCTGGCAGCAACAAAATATTATCCCGGCCGGCGATTATTATATAGGATCTATTGACATGGTCAATGAAAACCTGGGCTACGTGAGCGGGCATGGCATTTTTAAAACAACTAATGGCGGGAGCACGGTAAGTATCAAGCCATCGAATCGACCGGATTTAGGCATACAATTATATCCTAACCCCTGTACCGGGGAACTCAACATTCAAAAACCGGCAAGCCTCAACATTGAAGCGATTAAGGTGATTGATGTTTCAGGACGTGTGGTGAAAAGTGCGATAGGTGCGGTCACAAGAATAAATACCAGTCAATTTTCAAAAGGAACCTACTGGCTGCAGCTACACACGCAGCAAGGCGATACAACCATTCCTTTTATCGTGCAATAACCCTACTTATTTTTATTCACAAAAACACCATTCCGGTTCTATCACGGAATGGTGTTTTTTATTAATAATTAAAAAACAATCTTGTCAAACTTTATTACTTTATAACCCGACATACTTTCTATGGCTTCAATATAGATCGCCAGCCTGGGATCATCCGGCTTTAAAACGCTCAGGCGAATCCTGTTGCGTAACGAAAATCTGAATATCCTGCTTCTTTTAAAATGTAATACAAGAGCCCGCTCATCTGTCCCGCGGCCCCCGATAAAAAATACCGGTTCATAATGTACCAGGAATTCTTCCGGGTCCAGCTTTTTACGGAACCAGAGATAATAAAAAAAGATGCCCGTTTCTTCTTTTACCAGTTTTTTAGATACATAGTAATCAATTTTTGTGCTGACAAACCAAAGCATCCAACACAATGTAAAAAATACACCAAGGCTAAAAGTACCTAATGCGTATATCATAAAATAAACAATTGCAATACATATAAATTCGGGTATTGCCATTGTAAAATTAGCACCGGTTACCGGGAACTCAATTACCATAAGATCATATTACCAGGTTAATCTTTAAAAATAATTCTGTAAGTCAATTTTACTAACGGTCACTTTAGTGCCGTCTGCCTTAGTCAGCACTAAAGTATCTTTTTGCTTGCGCAATTCCATAATGCGGCACAGCTCCAGTTTATTGGGCTTTTCTGTATTAATATCATTTACCGCTATAATTTGCTCTCCCACCTTGAATAAAGCCTGCAGCTCCGGAATATTAAACATATTGATCACAATCAGCTTACCCTCCATACCGGCAAGTCCAAAGCCCCAGGACATCAACGGTTCCGGCTCTGGCAGGGTATCTGTATTCAATAATAGTTTATTGGCTTTATAATCGAATACCGGCTGATAATGTTTTAGAAAGTCTATCCCGAGCAAAGCCATTTCATTCCCTTGCGCAGTCGTATGTATGCCCTTAAAGAGCTTACCGGGTGCAGCAGGAAAACTAATCGCTACTGAATCTTCATAAAAGGTGCCATCATTATTACCAAACAAGGAAGTGGAACTTGGACCGGTACCTTCAAGCAGGGTGCTGTCTTTAATTTTATCAAAAGCAGTTTTCCCTATGGTCAGGGCATCACCCGATCCTGTATCTAATACTAGTTCAATAACAGCACCCCTGACATTTAATTTGGTATGCGGCACATTAGAGAAGGCCTCCTTTTCAAACGGGATCTCCAGGTAGCCGTCTGCAGGTAGCGACTGATCGGTAACCGTGATCACCTTTTCTCTAAAATCTATTTTCCAAACCAGGTTATTCATCAGGTTGGAACCAAAAATACCGGCAATGGGCACACAACTCCGCTCATTAATAGCGGTGAAATCATGTACCGCGAAATAACCGTCTTTGAAATTGATATTTTCCAGTTTCAGCGAAGGTACCTGTACTACGCTCAGTTTTTTCTTTTGCTCATTGGCATCTTCCGCTTCCAGGTCAATAGCTACATTTTTGGCCTTTTTCATATCAACCATATCCTTGTCCAGAAGGGACATCGCACCGGAATCGAAAACGAAATTGTATTTCTTTTTTTCTATAAAGACCTCAATCAAAATCTTATTCTCATACAAAGTAAAAGGGATCTTATACTCAAAAGCTTTACCTGTAAGACTCAAAAGCATACAAGCCAAAGAAAGCAACCATTTATATTTCATATTCAATCGCATAAACTCATTTATTTCAAGAAATCAATACCCCGATATTATTTCATCAGTAATAATCCGGTAAGCACAGGCACTGCCAGGTTTGCCCAACAAAAGGAAAAAAGGGCAAAAATGGCCAATAATCGTATTGCTTTAACCTGGTAAAGTAAAAATAGCAGTTTCTTGCCAATTGAAAAACTCCAGGTGCTATTAAAACTGGCTCTTAGCTTAAGAGACCCTGCTTCAAAAATAAATTTTAACAAATAATAGTTGCATAACTAACTATTTTGTTGCTAATTTTGTGGTTGTTTAAACAACTATTATTATGGCAACTATCTTATCCTTTGAAGAGCAATACAATTTACTGACCGGGCGCATATTCATGTACATCACCCGGTTCTTAAACCAGAATTTCAAATCAGCAGGAATTGACATTACTAAAGAACAATGGACCGTACTGGCCGTACTCTGGAAGCAGGATGGCATATCACAGCAGGCCATTGCCGACGAAACCGGGCGCGATAAACCAAGCACTACAAGGCTCCTGGACAACCTGGAGAAACTAGGCTATATAGAGCGCCGGCCAGATGCCGAGGACCGTAGAATCAACAATATCCACCTGACCAAGGTTGGTATCCATTCAGAAAAAAGAATCATGAAAACAGTCGAAGCAACATTCGCGCTGCTGAGCGAGGGGATCAGTGACAAGGAAAAAGAAACGATCCGGAAAGTATTTAATACCATTTATAAAAATTTAGAAAAATAAAGAGCATGAAAAAGGGAATCCTGGCGGCTGTACTTACTGCAGGTATTTGGGGACAGCAGGCAAATGCCCAGGTCAATGTTTCGCCTTCCTTGAAAGCCGCCATTGATGCGGCCGTAGACAATAGTGCGGTCATCAGAAACGAAACACTAAACCTGGAAAAAGCAGATAATGCAAGAAAAGCAGTCTGGAACAAATACCTGCCCACTGTAGCTGCAAATGCAACCTATGCTTACCTGAACAATGACTTATTGCTGGATATCCCGGCGGTTACTTTACCGCTTACCGGTACCAGGATCTTCGAGGGCAATACCCAAACACATAATGAAGGAAATGTATTTGCCGCCGGCATCACGGCAAAACAGGTCTTGTTCAGTGGCGGACAAATTATGAACGGCGCAAAGGCGCTAGAAGCCAGCAATGAAGGGAACCGCTACCTCGCTGAACTGAACAAGGATGAACTGATCAAAGATATCATTGCGTCCTTCGACCAGTTAAGGCTTTTAGCGGAAGCAGAAGCACTCCTGAAAGAAAGCGATGTGCGCCTGCAAAAGGAAACGGAAAGAGTAGAAAAAGCCATAGCACAGGGCTTGGCCGTACCTTATGACCGCGATAAAATTAAATTAGCCAGCCTGAACTTATCTGCAAAACAAGCAGAGCTAGCCGGTAAAAAGGAATTGCTGCACCTCAAAATAAATACGCTTACTGGCTATGATGAGGCACAAATAAATGCCGTAGACTATTCCTTAAATTCTATCGAGGTGGATACGGAACTCAACACCGAAGCCCGTAGCGAACTTAAAGCGATGAACGCTTTCTCAAAAGCACTGGACTATAATCTAAAAAAGGAGAAAGGAAGTTTGTTGCCTACTGTTGGCGCTTTTGCCAGCTATGGTTATGCCAGCCTCTTTAATGCCAACACCACATTGTCTTTACCACTCTCCGGGAACCAGGCGCAACTGAACCTCAACCAGGCTACCCTATCTCCCAACTGGATGATTGGAGGGATGCTCAAGTGGGAGCTGTTCGGCGGCCTGGAGCGTAAGCATAACATTGAAGCAGTAAAGATCGATCAGCACATACTGGCTAATAAAAAAGAAGATGCCCAACGCATGATGAACCTGCAGCTTAAAAATAACCTGGTCAATTACCGGGTACAAACAAGCCAGTTAGCTATAGCCGATCAACAGGAAAAAATAGCCACCAATAACCTTATTACCGCAGAAAAACAGTACAAACTGGGCCTGATCGGGGTTACCGAGCGGATCAGCGCGGAAAACGATATTTATGAAGCTTCGCTCAACAAGGTACAAACATTAATCAAGCAAAGACAGGCGGCGCTAAACGCATATGCCGCAGCAGCACCTTTAACCGATTTTATCCAGGTAAAATAAATCAAAACATGAAAAAGTATATCAGCATTTTTATAGGCTCCCTGCTCATTAGCGCTTGTGGCAGTAAAGAAAATACAAAAGCATTTATCCAGGGAAAAACTGAAAAAGAACAGATTGCCGTAGTGGGAAAAATCGCAGGTCGCATCCAGGAAGTAAAGGTGAGCCAGGGTGACTTTGTACGCAAAGGCGACACCTTAGCCATACTTGACATCCCGGAAGTGGCTGCAAAAAAAGCACAGGCAGAAGGAGCCGTAACCTCGGCCAGCGCACAATATCAAATGGCGCAGCACGGCGCTACCGCCAACCAGTTGCAACAACTAAATGCTAAAAAGAAAGCATTGGAAGAGCAATATGCTTTTGCCAGGAAATCACTGGGCAGGTTGGACGCGATGGTAAAAGACTCGCTTATTCCCCAGCAACAATATGATGAAGTATTTGCCAAATACCAGGGTGCGCAGGCGCAGCTGACTGCTGTAAATGCAGAGATCGCGGATGTACAAAACGGCGTGCGTATCGAACAGCAGGTAATGGCCCTGGGACAACAAGACCGCGCTAAAGGTGCTTTAATGGAAGTAACTACCGCGGAAAAAGAGCGCTATATTATTGCCCCCCAGGATATGACGATCGAAACCATTACCCTGAAAACCGGGGAGCTTGCATTGCCAGGCTATACGCTCTTTAATGGCACACTGGACAACAGCACTTATTTCCGGTTTACGGTGCCTGAATCTCAATTAAAAAACTACAATAAAGGCGCCAACATTGAAGTAACGGTTCCTTATAAAGACAATCTAAAAATAGCCGGTACGGTAAAAAACATTAAACAGATAGGCACTTATGCCAATATTGCTACAGCTTATCCCGACTACGACCTACAGGATCCTTTATACGAAATAACGATCTATCCGAATGACCAAAGCGCCGCCCGGAATATTCTAAACAAAACTACCGTAACGCTAAAAAAATAAATCGTGAAAAGCTTTATAAAACTACTCAAAAGAGAGTTTCGTTTATTCTGGGGTAATAGTGTATTGCGCATTCTGTTTATCGGGGCGCCTCTGCTCTATGGCATACTTTTGGGGTATGTATATGGCAAGGGTAAGGTGACCCAGCTTCCGATCATCGTGGTGGATGAAGACCACAGCACTTTAAGTCAGCGTGCTATCGAAATGATGGGCGATAATGAAGTGTTACACGTCATCGCTGTAAAGCCGGACCAGAATGGGCTTAGCGAACTGAGTATAAAAGAAGAAGCCGCTTGTATTGTGATCATCCCGAAAGATTTTGAAAAGGATGTATTAACCAAGCGCTACCCTGAAGTTACTACCGTAGTGAATACCGCCAATGTACTCACTGCCAACTATGCCTCCTCAGCGTTACAGGTAGTATTGGGCACCTTAAAAGCGGGAACGCAATTAGAGGGTATGCGCAAACAAGGTGTTCCCGAAAGTATGCTGACGAGCCAGTACGAGCCTTTTAAAACGACTTTTATCAAGAAGAATAACCGGGCGACCAACTATATGTATTTCTTATGGCCGGGTATCCTGGCCACCGTTTTACAGCAGGTTTTGCTACTGGGATTGGCGCTCTCCTTTGCTGCAGAGTTTGAAAAAAACACTTTTAAGGACCTGGTCAGTCAAACGAGGAATACCCTCTCTCTAATTATGGTGAAAGTGATCCCTTACCTGATTATGAGTTTCGGGATATGGCTTATCTACTGGTTGTTTACTTTATGGTTTCATATTCCATTTACAGAAAACCTAGGACCGCTTACATTAATCGCCGGTGTATTTGTTACTTCCGTTTCCTTCATGGGCATATTGGTAAGCATTTTACTCCCGAATCAATTAAAGGCGACGGAGGTGCTGATGGTAATTGCTACGCCTAGCTTTATTCTATCGGGATTTACCTGGCCCTTGAGCCAGATGCCTAAAGCGATCCAATATATTGCAGACATTATACCATTGACGCATTTCTTACCCGCTTTCCGCATCCTGATCATAGAAAATGGACCGGTACACCTGACTTATCCTTACATCATCAATATGTTGATCATTGCTGCTGTTTCTTTTGCGCTGGCCTTTATCGCATTGAAAATAAAAGTGAAGAAATATAGGTGATGAGTGATTAGTGATTGGTGATTAGTGATTGGTGAATAGTGAATAGTAAGAAGTGAGAAGTGAGAAGTGAATAGTGAGAGGGGATAAGTGAGAAGTGAATAGTGAGAGGGGATAAGTGAGAAGTGAGAAGTAAGAAGTGAGAAGTAAGAAGTGAGAAGAGAATAGGGAGAAGAGATAAGTGATGGGTGATCAGAGAGAAGGTATTAGTGAGAAGTGAATAGGGAATAGGGATAAGTGAATAGTGATTAATGAGAAGGGAGAAGTGAGAAGGGAGAAGGGAGAAGTGATAGGTGAATAGTGATTAATGAGAAGTGAGAAGGTATTAGTGAAAAGGGAGAAGTGATAGTTGCAAAGTGATGAGTGATACGAGAGATGGTATTAGTGAGAAGTGAGAAGGGATGACTTAGCGGGAATGGGGTAATGAAGTGTATTTCATCGCCCCATTCTTTTTTTGATAAAAAGGTTTATTATGCGTTTTTTTTGTTTCTATTTAAAATTATATAGCCGGAGATACCGCCAATGATCGAGGCCACAAAAATACCGAGCTTGGCCTGTGTCTTAAATGCTTCATCAGCAAAAGCAAGTTCTGTAACAAACAAAGACATCGTAAAGCCGATAGCGGCCAAAAAGCCCAGCCCCAGTAGGTTTTTAAAATGCATACCATTTGGTAAAGCTGCAATTTTGAGGCGTACAAAAAACATGGTAAATCCTACTACCCCGATCACTTTTCCTATCAACAGGCCTAAACCCACGCCCACTGCGACATTGTTATCCAGTATACGCGCAAAATCCATATCCAGAGATATGCCGGCATTGGCCAGGGCAAAAATGGGAATGATCACAAAATTAACCAGGGGATGCATACTGTGTTCTAATTTTTGTAAAGGCGTCATCGCGGCATGGGTATCCTTCTGAATATCTTCCAACACCTGTAATTGCTCATTGCTCAGGGTTGGTCTACTGTCATTAGGGTCCAGTTTCTTAAACAACAATAAGTGTTTCTGAATTTTATCCATAAACACCTGCTCTTTTATTTTTACATCAGCAGGAATGGTGAATGCAGCTAATACAGCGGCGATTGTGGCATGTACGCCGGATAAAAGAAATGCGGTCCATACCCCCCCGATACCCAGAATAGCATAAAAAAGAATGCTGCGTATACCCATTTTATTACCCACAAACATAAGCAGCACAAAGCCCAGACCAATCAGCAGGCTCATTAAAGAAATATCAGAAGTATAGAACAAGGCAATCACTAAAACAGCACCGAGATCATCTACAATCGCCAGGGCTGTGAGGAAGACTTTAAGGGACAAAGGAATTTTATTGCCCAGTAAATAAAGTACTCCTAATGCAAAGGCAATATCTGTCGCCATAGGTATCCCCCAGCCTTTATGCGCTGCACCTGCCGGATTAAGTAACAGGTAGATCAATGCTGGCACCAGCATTCCACCTATAGCCGCCACGATCGGCAGGATGGCTTTCCGGGGATTGGATAATTCTCCACCGACAATTTCCCGCTTCAACTCCAGGCCTACCACGAAGAAGAAAACGGCCATCAGTCCATCGTTGATCCAATGATGCAGATTGTATTCAAAATACGTTTTACCATCAAAGATAAATCCCAGCTTATGCTCCAGGAAATGATGATAAGCACCCGACAGTGCGGTATTAGCCAAGACCAACGCAAGAATTACGCTTATGCCTAAGACGATTCCACCCGATTTTTCATTGCGAATGAAACGCTGTATAGGTTGAGTGATGTGGTTTATTGGTTTGTGGTTATCCATAATTAGTGATGAGTGAAAGGTGATAAGTGATAAGTGATGGGTGATAAGTAAAAAGTGAGAAGGGAAAGGTGAATAGTATAAGTGATAGCTTAACCAGACTGCGGTTAGGTTTTATCCCGGATACTCCCCATCCATCAACTATTTAATTTCTATTTTTATATGCACATTTTCAGTATTATATAATTGATCATGGTTTGTCTTTCCGTTAGCGATTTAATATTTAACTCCTGAGATCAGTAGTTCATCATAAAAGCTAAAAGAGTAAAATAAATAGATTTCATTTTAATAAGATTTATTCTTTTATAAAGATAATTGTTTAATGGCAGCATTGAATTTGCTTCCGACACAAAAAGGCAGAGGCCGCCAATGATTTGACAGCCTCCACCTAAAATATAAAATATGTTATCGAATATTACTTCGCCAAGCTACCGCTCAAACCGGCACGGATATACTCCGCATTCAGGCGACGGATATTCATAATGGAAATTCCTTTTGGACATTCTGCTTCACAAGCACCGGTATTGGTACAGGCACCAAAACCTTCTTTATCCATTTGCTCTACCATGTTCAATACACGGGTTTTACGCTCTGCATCACCTTGTGGTAATAAAGCCAGGTGTGCCACTTTCGCAGAAAGAAACAAGCTTGCTGAAGCATTTTTACAAGACGCAACACAAGCTCCACAACCGATACAGGTTGCCGCTGCAAAAGACTCATCGGCTTTATCCTTAGCGATGGGTAGGTTATTCGCATCTTGCGCATTACCCGTGTTTACAGAGATATAACCTCCCGCCTGGATGATACGGTCAAATGCCGTACGGTCTACCATAAGGTCTTTAATCACTGGGAAAGCTGCGGCTCTCCATGGCTCTACGACAATCGTATCGCCATCTTTGAACGCGCGCATGTGCAATTGACAGGTAGTGGTTTCATGCCATGGACCGTGCGCCTGCCCGTTAATGTGCATGGAACAAGCACCGCAAATACCCTCACGACAGTCGTGATCGAATGTGATCGGCTCTTTGCCTTCATGAATCAATTGCTCATTCAAAACGTCAAACATCTCTAAGAAGGACATTTCGGTAGAGATATCTTTTACTGAATATGTTTCAAAACCACCTTGTGATTGTGCATTTTGCTGACGCCAAACTTTCAGCGTTAAATTCATATTATGATGTTCCATAATTCTTACAATTTGGAGATTTGAAAATGTACTAATTGATTTTCAAATCAAGAATATTTTTAATTATTTATTATCATTTTGTGTTTCAGATAATGACAATTTACTTGTAGCTATTATCTTAGACAGTATTCGTTGAATTACATTCAGCTTTTCTATTAACAGGTGACAATCCAGATTTATAGTTTTTGACATTTTACAAAGTAAAAGCCAATACTCTGTCTCATCAGCCTCTTTAGCTGCAATTTTAAGTTTATGAATAAAATCTTTTTTACTTTCTGCATTTTGCCCTTCCCTGACATTAGCCCCTATTGAGGTTCCGGACCTGAGCAATTGCTTAGCTAAAACAAACTTTTTCCTTTCTTCAAGAACTGCTGTAATTTCTATTATTTCAAGTGCAAATTCAAAAGTCAGCTGAACAATCAGGTTTTCTTTACTATTACTGTGCATATAAATTATGAATTATAATGGTAAAGTAATTTATGTCATCAGCACATCTCCAAATCTGCACATTATCACATCAAAATCTTATTTATAAGAACGCTGACTTGGTTTTACCACTTCATAGTTCAAGGCTTCTTTATGTAAGGTCCATTTACTGTCGCTGTTGTACTCCCAGGCAGACACATACATAAATTCATCATCATTACGTTGCGCTTCACCATCCGGAGTTTGTGATTCTTCACGGAAGTGACCGCCACATGATTCTTCACGGTTCAATGCATCTTTACACATCAGCTCGCCCAATTCTATAAAGTCCGCCACACGTTGTGCTTTATCCAGCTCATTGTTCATACCTTCAATAGTACCCGGGATAAATACATCGGACCAGAATTCTTTTTTCAGTGCCTGGATCTCAACGATCGCTTCCTGTAAGCCTTGCGCCGTACGACCCATACCACACTTGTTCCACATGATCAATCCTAAACGCTTATGAATGCTTTCTACAGACTGCTTACCCTTAATATTCATCAATTGATTGATGCGGTCATTAACTTCTTTCTCCGCTTGTACAAAGGCTGGGTGATCGGTAGGAATGGCTTTGGTACGGATATCATCTGCCAGGTAGTTCCCTAAAGTGTAAGGAATTACAAAGTAACCATCCGCCAGGCCCTGCATCAGTGCTGATGCCCCTAAACGGTTAGCACCGTGATCAGAGAAGTTAGCTTCACCTAAGCAGTACAAACCTTCAACTGTTGTCATTAATTCATAATCTACCCAAAGACCGCCCATAGTATAGTGAACCGCAGGGTAAATACGCATCGGCACTTCATATGGATCTTCACCGGTAATCTTAGCGTACATATCGAACAGGTTACCGTATTTCTCTTTAACTACAGCTAAACCATATTTACGTACTTCAGCAGCACTAGGGCTATGATTACCATGTTTACCACATTCGATCGTACCGTAACGGATCACGGCAGCAGCGAAGTCCAGGTAAACTGCTTGCTTGGATGTACCTACCCCATAACCGGCATCACAACGCTCTTTAGCAGCGCGGGAAGCCACGTCACGTGGTACCAGGTTACCAAATGCAGGATATCTTCTTTCCAGGTAATAATCTCTTTCGTCTTCAGGAATTTCACTTGCTTTCCTGTTGTCGTTTTGTTTTTTAGGCACCCAGATACGACCATCATTACGCAGCGATTCAGACATCAGCGTCAGCTTAGACTGGTGATCGCCGGAAACCGGGATACAGGTAGGGTGAATTTGGGTATAACATGGGTTACCGAAGTAAGCACCTTGCTTATGCGCTTTCCAGGCAGCCGTTACGTTGCTACCCATAGCGTTTGTAGATAAATAGAATACGTTACCATAACCGCCGGAACAGATCAAAACAGCATGGCCGAAGTGACGCTCTAATTTACCGGTGATCAGGTTACGGGCAATAATACCTCTTGCTTTACCGTCAATTTTTACGATGTCAAGCATTTCGTGGCGGCTGTACATGGTCACATTACCTAAGGCTACCTGGCGCTCCAGGGCCTGGTAAGCACCGATCAATAACTGTTGACCAGTCTGACCCGCAGCATAGAACGTACGTTGTACCTGGGTACCACCAAATGAACGGTTGGATAACATACCACCGTATTCACGGGCGAAAGGTACCCCTTGCGCCACACATTGGTCGATGATATTGGCACTTACTTCTGCCAGGCGGTGAACGTTAGATTCACGGGCACGGTAGTCACCACCCTTGATTGTATCGTAGAACAGGCGATAAACGCTGTCTCCATCATTCTGGTAGTTCTTTGCCGCGTTGATACCACCCTGTGCAGCGATAGAGTGCGCACGGCGAGGGGAATCCTGGAAGCAGAATGCTTTTACTTTATACCCCAGCTCACCTAATGCAGCGGCTGCAGAAGCACCGGCAAGACCGGTACCGATCACGATCACTTCTAAGCTACGCTTATTAGCAGGGTTTACAATTTTACAGTTATTTTTATATAAGGACCATTTTTGCGATAATTCGCCTGCAGGTATTTTTGAATTTAAAGACATAATTTAAAATTATTGTAAGCTGGTAAATTATTATTGTACGCTTTTTGTGCTTAGTGAGCAGGAACATAGCTGGATGCCGGTGGTAACCATCCCAGATAGAAAGCTACAGGCATTGCGATGAAAATAAGGGGAACAATAATTGAGAACGCGGTACCTAAACCTTTAATTAAAGGCGCATACCTTGGCGTATATAAACCTAAAGTCTGGAAAGCAGACCAGAAGCCATGCAATAAGTGCCAGGCCAGGGAAATACATCCTAAAACATATACCAATACAACGATAGGATCCTGGAACACCATTTCCATTTTTTCGTACAAGTTAATTTCATAACCGTTACCGAAATGCTGCTCGTAACGGTTAGGTACCCAAAAGTGAGACAGGTGCATTACTAAGAACAGTAAAATCAGGGTGCCTAAAAGGCCCATAGAACGGGAATACCATTTACTGCTTTTGTTACCCGGGCTCACATTATAGCCTACAGGACGCTTGCTCTTGTTTTGGAAAGTTAACATCAAACCTTGCACAATGTGCAGAATGATTCCGGCAAACAAACCGATCTCCAAAGTTCTGATGATAGGGTTGGTACCCATAAAGTGACCGGCCTCCATAAATCTGCGAATACCATCCGGCAAAAATATTAAAGCGTTAATGTAACAGTGCACCACCAGAAAGCCTACCAGAGAGACCCCCGTGATACCCATCACTAATTTTTTACCGATCGAAGATGTTAAAAAGTTTTTCATTCTGAATTGTGAAAAATTTGGATTGTAATTTTTTTGTCAAAAAATGCTGTGCAAAGATACCACTCAATTTTCAAAAATACAAAGCCCGTTAAAAAAAATAAAACCAATACAGTAAAGAGCTTCAGCCGGATGTATTGTCATTTCGCATAATATATATACAAAAATTCTTTTGTTTTTTATCTTCAGATGCAGACAGGAGAACTGTTAAATTCTCATGACAATTGCCAATAGGGTGTACTTAAAAAGATATACTTTTTTTGCGAAAAATATTTTTTACAACAACAAAGCAGGCAATGTACAGGTTGAAATTCTTTACAGCTATCTCTATTTCAGCACCCGGCCATTCCGAAGTTGATAAAGCCATAATTCTGACTATCTTTGAAGCCGCTTAAACGACCTTTACTTTGATACGGAGTTTTATTCTTCCCCTTTTCATTGGCTTTGTTTTTTTATTTCCCGGAACAGGCTTTGCCCAACAGGATATTACATTACTCAAAAAGCAATTAAACATTGCGCCAAACGACAATGCTAAAGCAGCTGCCTTTGAACCGCTTTTAGCCTATTATTTTGAAAAGCAGGAAACAGATAGTTTTATCAAATATGCCACTTTAGCCCTCCCGGTATATGAAAAAACCGGCAATACCTATCAGCTCAACAAGTCCGGCCTTGCACTCAGCTTTTCCTATATGTCAAAAGGAGATGTAAAAAACAGCGAACGTTATATGCCCAAGGATGAGCACTATTTCTCTAAAATAAAAGACGAAATGCGCCAGGCCAGGGCCGACTACAACCGGGCAATCATTTTAGCCACCCAGTATAAAACAGAAGCTGCGGAACACTTTTATACAAAAATATTAGAGGAATATAGTAAAGGCTACAAGATAGAAAACCATATTGTTTTTAAAACTTACGAAGGCTTGTTCGGGCTCTATGTCTACCAGCACCAATACAGTAAAGCCCTGAAAACATCCAACAGCTATACCAGCTTTATTGAAAAGCATTACCCGGACCACATCGGGTATGCTTATTTCTACCTCGGCGGGCTGTACCGCTACACTTCGGACTACCGTAAAGCAATAAATACTTATCGCAAAGGTATCGAGTTTTATAAAACCAAAAGCGATGGCAGTGACTACGTTGCTTCCGGCAATCTGCAGATCGGCATTTCCTATTTATCTTTAGGCATCAACGATTCTGCCCGTAGCTACCTGGAAACCGCACTGAAGTATTATCAATCTGAAAATAACCAGGAAGCTGTTGCCCGGGTTTACAATGCCTTATCCTCGGTCGCGTTCGAAGAAAAGGATCTTGAAAAAGCGGAAGCATATATTCAGAAGGCACTTAAGCTTACAGATAAAGAAAATGACCATTACCTGTACGACAATGCTTTTATGTGGACCATCCGTTTAGCCAAAGAGATGGAAGACAGTGCCCTCATAAAAGCAGGCAAAAAAGACATTGGCTCCCTAAAACATATTACCGGTGAAATGGAGCGTAACTTCGAAATTATATTAGGAAAAAAGGCACAAATGACACCGGGCTTGCTGGCACATAATTATAAATACCTGTCCGAAGCCAATGCCCTTCTGGGGAATTATGACAAAGCGTATACCTATTTCAAAAGCAGCATGCAACTGAGAGACAGTGTTCAAAACATCAGCCGGCTCAGGGAGTTTACAGATATGGAAACCAGCCTGGCTTATGAAAAGCAAAACGAGATCTTAAGACTTTCGGAAGCCAATAAGCGCATACAGCTGCAAAAAGAACTGGAGCTTAAAGCCCTCCGTTACGAGTTTGAGAAAAAACAGGCTGCGGCAAAGACTGAGGAGGAGCGGCAAAGGTTAATCCATGAAGAAGCGCTGAAGCGCAAAGAAATTGAAATAAAATATGAACAGGAGCAAAAAGCTGTTCAACTTAAATATGAGCAGGAAAAAGAAATAGCCCGCTTAGAGCAGGAAAAGAAAGACGCTATAGCCAATGCAGAATTACAAAGTGCACGCAATGTACGTAACCTTTCGGCACTGGGTGTAGGCCTGGCTACATTGTTATTAGGTATAGCGGTATGGTCTTATTTACAAAAGCGAAAAGACAATAAGCGGATTGCGCAGGAAAAAAACAAATCCGATGAATTACTGTTAAACATTCTTCCTTATGAAGTAGCGGAAGAATTGAAAGAAAAAGGAAGTACCAGTGCGCAGCTACACGATGAGGTTTCCGTACTTTTTACTGACTTTGTAAATTTTACAGCCAACGCGGAAAAAATTGGGGTACAGGAACTCATCAAAGAGTTGAATGAATGTTTCACTGCTTTTGACCAGATCATGGGACGCTACGGCCTGGAAAAGATCAAAACCATAGGCGATGCTTATCTTGCCGTAAGCGGTCTGCCTACCTCCAACCCCCAACATGCCAGAAACGCAATACTGGCCGCTAAAGACATCTTAACTTTTATTACGGAGCGCAGAGCCCACAAAGCCAACGCACTCGATATCAGGATCGGCATTAACTCAGGGCCTGTGGTAGCCGGCATTGTTGGCGTGAAAAAATTTGCGTTTGACATCTGGGGTGATACCGTAAATACCGCCGCCCGTATGGAGCAAAACAGCCAACCCGGCAGGATCAATGTTTCTGCCGCCACTTACGAACTGGTAAAAAATGAGTTTAATTGTGAAGCCCGGGGCTCTATAGAAACGAAAGGAAAAGGTGCGATAGAAATGTATTTTGTAAATTAACCGATCTTTAAAATATCTTTATCTTACATTTGGCAACGCAGAATTTTTTAAACTTAATTATCATATAAGCAACAATGAAAAAGGGTACCAAAGGGATATTAATTATCGTTCTTTTAGTGGTCATTGGCCTTATCTATTATTTTTATACCACTCAGGAAAAAGAAGCGGGAGTCATTGATGAACCGGCACAGGAAGTCGTTTCTAAGGTAGCGCAGATCAGCTATGCGGTAAAAAAGACCTACCCCCATGATACCGGCTCCTACACGCAAGGCCTGATTATTTATAAAGGCGATATGTACGAAGGTACGGGGCTTAACAGGTCCTCCAGGCTCATGAAGATTGACTTAAACACCGGCAAAGCGCAAAAAACGCATGCCTTGGATCAGGAATTTTTCGGCGAAGGCATTACGATCCTGAATGACACCATTTACCAGCTCACCTGGCAGAATAATGTCGTATTTGTCTACACCCTGCCTGACTTCAAAAAAGTAAAAGAATTCAAACTGAACACGGAAGGCTGGGGTATCACTACAGATGGCCAACAACTTATGGTCAGTGATGGCTCTAACAATCTTTATTTTTATGACCCGGCAACCTTTAGCCTGTTAAAAACTATCCCTGTAAAAGAAGATAGCTATCCCGCCCAGTACCTGAATGAACTGGAATATATTGACGGCTTTATCTATGCCAATCAATACACCAGCCCTTATATACTCAAGATCGACCCTAAGGATGGAAATGTTGTGGGTAAAATAAATGTCAATGAGCTCTGGCAAAGAGTTAGAAGTATCCACCCGGGAGTGGATGTGCCTAATGGCATCGCTTATGATGAGGCCACTAAAAAGATCTACATCACCGGCAAACTATGGCCTGAGTTATATGAAATTGAGCTGAGTAAATAATGCCGGTTTGTCTAATTACAGCGCGACCATCCTTCGGCGGGCTCAGGATGACAAGCTACCAATTTTTCAAGATTAATGAGACAAGACTTAATCATACCAGATGAAAACCTTCTTTAAACGGCAGTTTTTTTTATTTAAGGTAAAAATAGTGCTGTATACCGAAATTGATCTGAGGATAAATCCGGGCATATGACATCTTGACCCCTTGCAATTGCATGGAGAGATCAACACGCGTATTGGAATTGAAGATAAATTGTATACCAGGAACGATATCCAGGTAATAGCCTTTACGTAAAGCCGGGGGAATAAAAACAGTTTCCACCAGGTACTCCGGCACCCCGGCAGGGGTAACCCAAACCCGGGTATCGCCATAGTATTTCCCCATTAGCTCACAATAGATATTGATATTGGTTTGCTTATAACTGTTATAGCTCCGGGGCCATAGCAGATAGCCCATAGACAAGCTATAATTAAGGGTATTGGGATATTTAACCGTAGTGGGGATATTAGGCATACCATCGATCACGTCCACCTGCTCGCCTTTAAATCTGCCCGGAAAAATACCGCCAAGCGTAAGCGATACGGCGAATTTATTTTTCAAATAAGTACCTATATAACCGAAACCGAAACCTTTAGTATCATCCATCAGCCTGGGTTCCCCTTCATCATGCGCCGAATTAACGGCAGAACCTTCGGCATATACGGCCATCCGCAAATGTGATTTTTCCTCATCAATACTCAGGAACCGATATTTAGCATACATACTTACGCCATTAAACTCGTAGGGCTTGAAGACGCCCCGTTCAGGCGTATTGTGATAAGGGTAATCGGAGGGCAAAGTTTTTTTATGATGATTAGAACTGGCCGCGGTCAGGTAGACGGATAATCTCGGGGTAAGGCCATACATCAGTCTTATAGCATTTGTGTTGCGGATAAAACCGCCACCTTCACTATAAGCTTCTGCCATTAGGCGTATGCCCAATGTTTTTTTGGGTATATTACTTGCCGGCTCTGTATTTGGGAACAATTCCTGCGCCTTTACTGTTGCTGCAAGCATCAGTAAAGTCATACTTAAAGTAATATGGGCAGGCATTCCGGGCATAGTACAAATTTAAATGAAAATAGGCAGCAAATAGCTTTAGGCATTCTATTTTAAAGCAACATAAGCATTGGTAGGCAATCTTTGTGCTTCGAAATCAAAAGAATTGAACTTATGGGTTTAAAATCAAATAAGGTACACGATTCGACAAGGTTGTCGGGCATTCCGGGGCTTTAACCCAATCATTAGCCTGATATTTTTTCAACTCTGTATCGCTGATCATCCCCTTACCCAACAAAAGTAATTTTAAATCACCCTGCTTAGCGCTTTTACTATTTACAGAGTAGTACAGCTGCCTACCGGATGTGAAACAAACATCTTCCATTGCTTTCTCCTGCTTATAGCTGGCTTTTATAGCACGTACATTAAAGCCGGCGTCCCTCACGGCCACGGCTAACTTCTCGAAATCGATTGCTTTATTTTTCTTAAATACAATATGTGCTGTCGGTTGCTGCAGGTCCATCTCCACTTTCGAGATAAAATCCAATCGCTTCAAGGCCATCTCCACGCTACGGCTGCATTGAGAGCAGGTAAGGCCATTTACCGACACTTCTGCCTGTGTAAACTGCGCCTGCACCTGCAAGCCGGCCATAAACAATAAACAAAATACCAGGTACTTCCGCATAAATCAAACCTTATCTAACAAATTTACTAAAGAAATACAGATACCGGATGAGCAGTAAGTTTAATTAACACGCTTTTTCGTAATCAACAAACTAAAGAAAGTGAGCAAAGTACCAAACAGCAACAGTAAACCGATAGAAGGTAAGGTGGATACCAGGCCCTGCCCTCTTACAAACAGGTTATTGATCCCGTTAAAGCTCCAGTATAAAGGCGTCAGGTTGGCAATACTGGTCATCATGCGCGGCAATATCTCCAGGGGCACCCAGATGCCGCCCAAAGCAGCCAGGATCACTACCGAGACTGCCCCTATAGGCATAGCCTGGTTGGCCGTTTTGAAAGCAGAACCAATAAAGAACCCGTAGGCCGTTGCCGCAAATGCCGTAGCGATCACTAATGGGAAGGAATGCCAGGGATGCTGTCCCATGGCCAGCTGCGGCAAATCAAAAAGTGGCAATATATAGATCCCGATAAGGATCAGGATGTAGAATTGTAAGGTGCATACCATTACATAAAACAGTATCATACCCAGTGTAGCTTTTTGAAGCGCTCCCGGTATTAAACGAAGGCGGGTAATACTACCCTCTTCTCTTTCCCGCAACATATTACCGGCTATCGGCACTACAATCAGGAACATGGCGAAAATCGTCCAGGAAGGCACATTATGCTGTACAGAGTTTAAAGGCATCTTGTTCCCCCCTGCATTCAGGTCCTGTGATTCCTTTAAGGATAAGGCATCTGTCATCTGTTGTACCAGCGCCGTATCAATGCTACCGGCTGCACCCGACATTTTGCCCATACGTTGCATCAAGGCATTCATCTTTACCTGGGTCGTATACTGGCTCAAAGCAAAGCGAAACCCGTTTTTTAAGGCAGGCTTTAAAGCCGGGTCGGCATACATTTCTATTCTTACACGATCAAGGGCCGGATTAGCCGAAAAGACAGAAGGGATACCGGAGCCCGAAGATACCGCATTGACGACCTGGTTGGAGACATTCACCAAGGCCGCACTGGCATTGGGCGGGATGACTACAGCAATCTTAATATCACCGCTATTCACACTTTCAGCAAGCCCCGCTGTGTCTTTTCCCAGCTCTTTAACTTTGAATTTATCACTCTTATCTACAGCCGCCATGATTTCCGCACCTATCTTTCCCTGGTCCAGGTTGGCTATAGCCACTTCAAACTCAATATCCTGGAGGTCCTTGTAGGAGCTATCCTGGGTAACCGCCATCACGAGGATGAGGATACCGGGCATAATAAGTAATAATAAAAACCCTACCGGGTCCCGAAGCAACAACTTGAATTCTTTACTGATTGTGGATAACATCTGACAAAAATAGAAAAGTAAAATGCAAAATCTGAAAACTCTGTGTAAATAAAAAGGCAGGTTTTCACCTGCCTTTCATCGTTATTCTGTAAAAAACCAAAAACTTATTTAAATACGCTGTCTTTGATCGTAGCGTTGGCTTCCATTTTCTGAACTTTTATTTCCTGGGCACCCTGGGCACTTTGAATTTTTATGGAGAACGGAGCTTTATAACCATTACCATTTTTCACGGCTTTATAGTTATCGAAAACCATGGTGGTAGCCTCTCCTTTAGCGCTCTGAATGTTTTCTTTAATTTTCAGACCGGTTGCTTTTTCGAAATAGCTAAGGATCTTAGTGCCCTTTCCATTTGTTTTTTCGATCACGTAGCATTCTTTCCCATCAACTTTCTCAATACCTTTTACTTTAGCCGTGAAGCCCAGCTTTTCAGGGTGTAAATCCGCCTGTAAGTCTGCCTGCAGCATTTGCTCTTCTAACATTTCAGGAGGTACTTCCTGGCTTTGTCCCATCTGGCTCACGGTACCTTTGGTACCGCTGATTGCCATTCTGAATACTTCACCAGCTTGCGGGTGATTCATAGACATAGCGTATTTATCCGGGCTAACGATCTTCTGGCTTACAAACATTTCATTGCCTTGCATTTCCAGCGTAGCATCAGAGCTTAAAGATTTCAAGCCTTCGATAGCTGCTTTACCACCTACTGCTTCGAAATATTTATCCATTACAGAAGCTACCGTTACTTTTTCAGCTGCAGGTGCATCATAATTGTAATTACCTGATTTAACCGTCCCTGTGTTGCTTGCCTCTTCAATAGGTTGTGTTACCGGTGCTTCAATCACATTACCATAGTTATCGTAATAGTTGATCTTGCCATCCGTAGCGAAACGCTTTAATTTCAGGGCTTCTTCTTTATCTCCCACAACAATGATCCGGGAAGCTTCAGGTTTTACATATTTCTTAGCTGTAGCCTGGATGTCATCAACAGACACTTCGTTTACGGCTTTCAGGTAATTTTTATAATAATCTTTAGGCATTTTGTACCTGTCGATATTAATGGCATAACGTGCAATGGTTTGCGGGTTTTCCAGCCCGATCGCAAAAGTACCGCTTACATAGTTTTTCATATCCTGTAAGGTTTGCGCATCTACTTTTTCATCGCGGATACGTTTCATCTCACCCAGAATCTCGTTTACAGAAGAGTCAGTAACCGAGTTTCTTGCTTTTGCATAAGCCTGGAAGCTACCTACTTCTTTATCATTATCAAATGAAGAATAGGAACCGTAAGTCCAGCCATGTTTTTCGCGCAGGTTCATGAATAAACGCCCGGTACCACTTCCACCCAGGATCTCGTTCAACATTCTAACTTTGATCACATCAGGCGTACCCGGTTTCAAATCGATAGGGTAAGACACACCTACCACACTTTGTACTGCGTTGTCTCTAGGCACGAAATCTACCGTAGTTTTTGCCGGGAAATTCGCTTTAGGATAAGCTACAGTAGGCACTTCTGCTTTCTGCCAGCTACCAAAGTACTTAGTGACCAATGTTTTTGCTTCAGCCAGGGTAATATCCCCGACAACAGCCAGGTAAGCCACATTAGGACGGTAATAGGTTTTGTAATACTCCTGGCAATCTGCCAAAGAAACTTTTTCAAGTGTTTGCTCGGTCGTCAGCTGAGCATAAGGGTGAGATTGGCCGTAGTTCAGTACTTTAGTGACATTAGACAGCATCGCATCCGGGTCTACTTTAGATTGTACGAGACCTGCTTTACCTTGCTTTTTCAGTTTGTCCAGCTCTTCTTGCTTAAAGTCGGCATTCATCATCGCATCCGCCATAAGGGACAGCAATGCGTTCTGATGTTTTTTCATCGAGCTACCGAAAAGGCCTCCGCCACTGGCAGCGATAGAAGCTCCGATCTTATCTTTTGCTTCGTCGAACTGTTGCTTGGTTTTGGTTTTGGTACCTGCGGTTACCAGGGAGCCGATGAATTCATCCAATCCCGCTTTATCCTGGTCTATCGCCGGATCTATATCAAACTGGAAGGAATAAGAAACAACTGGTATTTTATGATTTTCAACCACAAACACTTTTAAGCCATTAGGTAAGGTAAAGGTTTGCGCATCTTTTAATTTTATTTCAGGAGCAGGGCCTGCTTTAGGACGTACACTTCTATCCAGAGTTTGTGCAAAGCTTGCGGAAAACAAGGCTAATGCTGCTATCGATAACGTGATCTTTTTCATTTTTTATATTTTGAATTTCGTGCTAAACGAAATGACTATTAAAAATTGTTGAATTTTAAATTAGATAATTATTGGTCCTTATTTTTCTTTTCCATTGATTTTGGCAGATAATAAACGACCAGGCGATTGTCTTTATTAAAATACTTATTGGCCACCCTGGTAATATCGGCAGGGGTTACTTTTTGATACTTAGCCAATTCAGAGTTTACCAGGTTGGTATTCCTGAAGTAAGTATAGGAAGTGGCCAGGTTTTCTGCAACACCCGCAATTTTAGCGTTTTGCTGTACAAAATCAGTTTCTACCTGCGTTTGCACTCTTTCGAATTCTTCTTTAGAAACCGGGATTTTTTGAATTTTTTCAATTTCAGCATCTACATCTTTTAAAGCATCTTTGTAATCCACCCCCTGATTAGGAATACAGAACATTACGGATAAACCCGGATCTGCTTCTAAAGGGAAAAGAAAAGAAGCAACCTGGAGTGCTTTCTGGCTTTTATCCACCAACTGAGTTTGCAACCTTGAGCTGGAACTTCCCGCCAGGATCTTGTTCAGAATCTCCATAGCATAAGCATCATCCGAACCCATTTTTGGGGAGTGATACCCTAAGATAACTGCCGGTAATGGCGCATTCGCATAGTGGTATACTTCTTTTTGTTTACCAAATGCAGGTTCCGCCACCTCAGGTCTCGGGATAGCCTGTGTTCCTTTAGGAATACCTCCATAATATTGCTCAATCCATTTTTTAGTCTGGTCCACCTTGATGTCACCGGCTACAACTAATACCGCATTATTCGGCACATAGAATAATTTATAGAAATCCATAAATTCGCTATACTTGGCCTCATCGATATATTGTGCAGAACCGATAGGCATCCAGTTGTACGGATGTTTCGTATAAGCATTTTTAAACACCACTTCCATCAGATCTCCGTACGGACGGTTATCATAGCTTTGTTTCTTTTCCTCTTTAACGACTTTACGCTGGGTCTCGATACCGGTGCTATCTACTTTGGCATGCAGCATACGCTCTGCCTCCATCCACAATGCCAGCTCTTCCTGGTTGGCAGGTAAAGTCTGGAAATAATAAGTACGGTCATGTGAAGTGTTTGCATTTAAAACACCACCATTAGCCTGGATCATTTTAAAGTATTCACCACGACCAATATTATCCGTTCCTTCAAACATCAGGTGCTCGAAAAAGTGCGCGAAACCGGTGCGTTTCGGATCTTCATTTTTAGAACCTACATGGTACATTACCGCTACATTCACAATCGGCGTAGCATGGTCTTCGTGTAGGATCACGTGTAAACCATTTGGTAAATCATACTCTGTAAACTTGATGTTCTGGCCCTGAGCAAAGCTGCCTGATACAGCTGCAGTCAAAAGCGACAAGCTTAAAATAAAACGCTTCATATCCCTTTATTTTTTGTTATTGATAAATTTTCTTGCGCAAAGATATTTTTTGTATCGCGTAATACCATCCCCCAAAAAGGGGGAATTTTTGTTAACCAGGGACCATCGAACAGTAAATTAGTGGCTTACAAATAAAATTTTTATTCATAATATTTTGAGGAAAAGTTATCGCATACCGCTGATCCCTATTGGCTAACTTTATAGTCCAATGCAGGAAGAACAGCACTATATCAAAGGCCGTGGAGCACAGATTAACCCGGAAAACAAGTTCCGGAAGCATCATTACGCCCAGGAAGAAGCTATAGATCTGTGGGAGCAAACGGACAAAATAGAAACCCGCATATTCCAGGACAAGAGTAAATCGATCATTAATAAAGTTACCGCCACCGATGTACCCCTGGAGCTATCTGCTAACCCTTACCAGGGCTGTGAACACGGTTGTATCTATTGCTATGCCCGTAACACACACGAATACTGGGGCTACAGCGCCGGCCTGGATTTTGAAACAAAAATAATTGCCAAAACCAATGCCCCGGAGCTTTTAAGAAAGGCCTTTGAAAAAAAGGGCTACCGGCCCCAGGTGCTTTCGCTCTCGATGAACACGGATTGTTACCAACCAGTAGAGCGCAAACTCATGCTTACGCGGCAGCTCCTGGAGATCTGCCTGGAATACCGGCACCCGGTAAATATTCTTACTAAGAATGCCCTGGTATTAAGGGACATGGATATCCTGACCGAAATGAATCAATACCAGCTGGTGCATGTGAGTACTTCTGTTACCGCGGCAAGTGAGGATTTAAGAAAGGTGCTGGAGCCCCGCACCAGTACGATCACCACGAGACTAAAAATTGTGGAAGCCTGCGCTGCAGCAGGTATTCCTACGGGCATTATGTTCGCCCCGATCATACCCGGCCTTAATGATACGGATATGTACGAGGTGCTGAAAAGGGCACGGGAAGCAGGCGCTTTCTGGGCGGGTTATACCATAGTGCGACTCAATGGGGCTATTGAAGCCATCTTCCATGATTGGTTGTTCAAAAATTTCCCGGATAGAGCAGAGAAAGTATGGCATATGATCCAGGATTGCCATGGTGGTAAAGTGAGTGATTCTAGAGCGGGCATCCGCATGCGGGGTGAAGGCCAAATCGCGGAGCTGATCCGTGCTCAATTTAAACTTTATTGTCATAAATTGGGCCTGAACAAAGAAAGCCATCCCCATAACATGGAAGCATTTAAAGTACCTTTCAAGGGCGGGCAACTGAGCTTATTTTAGACAGGAAAAAGGCTTAGCTTTTACATACCTGTATATAAAGTAAAATAAAAGATGGGCAAGCGCCTATACGGTCTTGCCCATCTTTCAGAAATAATATTTAAGAGACTTAGTCTTTGTTTAATGCGCTTTTAAGGTAATCAATAACATTTACCTCTACCGCATCCACTCCCCTTAATTCTGCCAGGTACCAGCTCGTCCAGTCACCCAATAAGATTAAATAGATTGCTCTTTCCAGGAAGCTATCTCCTTTAGCCACAATATCGTAAACGTTATCGGTAAAATTGCAGATAACAGACCTGTTTATTGCGAACCTTTTGCTTACACGATCCAGCTCCGAGCCCATATGCAGGAAAATAACCGCTAAACCTTCCGCCTGATCTCTCCAGCCTACCAGTTCATTGTGATTCATTTCCGGGAATGGCCTTTCCCAGCCCAGCACTTTACTATTTTCATTAAACTGCTGGCGCCATCTCGTGGCAACCCCGGCAATTCTTTGGTCAGAATAAATGACCGGTAATTTATGTTGCAATTTTTCAGCGAGTACTGCAGCATCTTTTTTGATGGTATCGAGTTCGCCTGATAACAATTTTACCGCGTTGTTTATTTCAGTTTCGAAAGAATTATTGATTAAGCCAAACTGCTGCAACACAAACAGGATCTGTGAGAAGGAGCAACTGACACAGGCTCTGGGCGGGATGCCAGCCGGCAGCTGGATACAATCAATATTATTTGCCTGGGCTAATTCCTGCAATTTGCCACCGGAAGTGATACAAACAATCGTCGCTTTTTTATCCATAGCTTCCTGAAGCACATAAAGCGCTTCTTCCGTATTTCCGGAGTAGGAACATACGATCACCAGAGTTTCTTCATTTACAAAACCGGGCAAGAAGTAATCTTTAGACAATACCAAAGGAACCGGAGTACTCCGTTCCAGATAATTCAATACAATCTCAGCACCAATACCACTTCCCCCGAGACCCGCCATAACGACCTGCTTCACCTGCGCCTGAGTGCGCTTTAACGCAAACTTTTTGCCTATTTCAAGCCCCTCTTCTAGAAGATTTACAAAACGCTCAATATAAAAGTCCATTTTCTTATAACCACTCATCGTTTATCAATTATCGTTTACGCTAGACCTAGCAACGGTTAAAAACCGGGCAAATTTAAGCCTTTTTCACATATTAAATTATACTTAAATCTTTACTTTATTCTTATATTATCTACACCTTTTGCATCCTGGCGATAATTGTCCCGGGATCTATACTTATAAGATCTCCTACCGTAGCTGCTCCGCCAATATAAACATTCGGATAGATATTCACAAAATCTCCGACTTCAACATCATGATCGATCACCACGTTCGCATTGATCAGGCAATGCTTACCGATTTTTGCCCCGGCCTGTATCACGGCATTGGCTAAAATGATTGTTCCTTCACCAAGTACTACATCTGCAGCAATTTGAGCTGAGGGGTGTATTAATACCGGCATAGGATGTTTGACTTTTGCAACAATTTTCTTTCTGACCATATTATTGCCAATAGCAATCATAAGGGGTAAACCGGGTTCAAAACAGGCGTCATACACAATATCATCATTAAACACATGTATTATACCGCCATCCTTTTTTTCAATAAGGTCTTTTACAACCCTTGCATGGCCTCCATTTCCTAAAATCAGGTACATCTTGCTTTGCGCCATAGCCTATAAACCGTATTTCCTGATTAGTGTTCCCTTTAGCATAAGGTATACAACACTACCGATGATTAAAAGTGCCAGGGCAAACATCCATTGCTGTCCTGCCGTCCAGGAGGTCGCAGCGATCACGCCTAAGCCAATCAGTAGCTGCACGATACCATAGACGCCTGAAACTACAAGTTTATTAGTTTTATGCTCATTGACCAGGTATTGATAGAGGTGCGAGCGATGTGCCTGGGAAATATTTTCCCCTTTCAGTACCCTTCGAACAATAGTCCAGACCGCATCCAGTCCATAAACCGTTAAAAATAACAGATAAATCGGGTTTCCTGTTTTCAAAATGAGCATTGCTAACAGAAAAATAATGATAAAAGCAATACTGGTGCTCCCGACATCTCCTGCAAAACACTTCGCCCGCTGCCGGTAATTAAAAAATCCAAATACGGCCACAGCAATGCCTGTATACCAGACCAGGTCGGGATCAATGAAGTTTACCTGGTGATTAACGAGCCCCAGCAAAACTAAAACAGTTATACTGTAAGCAGCGGTAATACCATTAATCCCGTCCATGAAGTTATATGCATTAAGGATACCCGTACAAATAATAAGTGCCAGGATCCAGAGCCACCAGGCTTCGCGAAAGATACCTACATCATAAAACATTAAAGCCATAGCCCCAAACTGCACCACTAACCTTATTTTATTAGACAGGGTACGGATATCGTCTACAAAACTGATGAACGTAATGGCACTCAGGCCGGCAAAAAAGTAAGGATTCTGGAAACCGGATAGTATAAACCATGCCAATACCCCAAAATAAAAAATAATGCCCCCACCCCGCAAAGTGATACTGGTATGGGAACTCCGTTCATTCGGTTTATCAATAATATTAAAATGATCAGCAAGCTTAAAGTAGCCTATTTCTAAAATAAACAATGCTGCAGCAAGTAAAATGTAATTCATAAGTATCCATGCAAAGCTAAAAGAATCCTGAGAATCTGAAGCGCGTATTTTTGATATTATCGGGCAGCAATTTTATCAAAAACCGAGATTGTATTTTTCAAACCCTGCTTTGCCGTAACCGGCAAGGATTTAATATTAAGTGCCGCTTTTATTTTCTGATTAGAAACTACATAACTTTCCGTCAGTTTTTTGAGTCGCTCCGAATCAAGCGGAAGCTTTAATTTATCTCCTATCCCGGCTATAGATTTCATAAGCTTTGCATTAATAGCCCACAGGCGCGGCTTTTTCCCGGTCACTTCTGCTATGATATGCACCAATTCATTGGTGGAAACGGCATCATCATCTGCAAAATTGTACACACCGGAAGCGATATGCTCCTGGCTCAGCATCTGGTCGATCAACCAGCACAGGTTATCCACATAGAGGAAAGAGCGTGCGTTATCAAAAGCGGCCAATGGCCAAGGTATGCCTTTTTGCACCACCTTATACAAGAGGTTGAGATTACCCTTATTTCCGGGACCATGTATCATACAGGGCCGGATGATAAATAGGCGTTTGCCGGTGGGCAAAGTCTGGGCCAGCAAATATTGTTCTGCTTCAAGCTTTGATTGCCCGTAAGGGGTATAAGGTTGTGCCTTTACCTCTTCTGATAAGGTACCATTAACGGTATCAGCCGCGGCTTTAACAGAGCTGAAATAAAAAAAATCCCTGATGGGGGATTCGAGAAAGCGATCAAACAGCTTTATCGTCAAGTCCCTGTTTATCTGGAAATAAGCTTCCGCGGCAGCCGTATTTCTGGTATCATGTGCTTTTCCTGCCAGGTGAATGATCGCACTGGCATCCTTTTCGAGCTGCCAGTCTTCGGTTCTTAATGATAAAGACTGTATGGTATTTCCTTTTGCAGCCAAATAGGGCACCAGGTTCTGCCCCACAAAACCGGAAGCGCCGGTAACGATAATTTTCATCATTTAGTATCCTAACTTTTTGCTGATCTCATCCCAAACGATGGACTGTTCAAAATATTTTAAAATAAAGGCTCTGCCATTAGCTCCGTGCAGCTGCTTTGTTTCAGGCGCATCTACGTAATAGATAATTGCATCCACAATAGACTCCAGGTCGTGGGTAATAAATTTCCCGGTAAGCCCGTCTTCAATAGCCTCTTCACATCCGGTAGCCTTGGTAATAATCACCGGCAACTTCATAGAAGATGCTTCCAGTGCCACAGTAGGGAATCCTTCCCGGTAAGTAGGCAAAATGAAGGCGTCCATTATCGAGAAAAAGGGCCCGGAATCCGGCACATAACCGGTATGAATGATGCTGGGATCATTATTAATAATATCCTGGGTGACTTTTGAAATACCGTCCCGTGCTTCAAAAGGCCCCACTAAAAGCAACTTCACATTTTTTCTTTGATTTCTGACCAGTTGCCAGGCGGCCACCAGTTCATCAATGCCTTTATCATGCACGATACGCCCTACATAACCCAGTACAAAATCCTCTTCGGCGATATTGTATTGGGCCCTTAACGGTGCACGTTCTGCTTGCGGATATTGCTCCGGGTTGAAACGCCCAAGGGCATCCACCCCATTACAAGTACCTTTGCCCAAGATTGTATTCTTGTTCGCATCATTTAAATGATCTCTCAAAGTGATGGATTGCACACCCCGGCTTACACAAACTACTTTTTTAGCTAACACGCCACTAAGCCTGTCAATATTTTTAAGCAGGATCCGTTTAACACCAGTCGAGGTTTCATAAATAATCCCATGCCTGAAGTAAACCCGGTTACGGACACCGGCAAAGAAAGAAGAAAGCATCCCTACCATACCGCCTTTAGGCGTATGGGCAATTACGTAATCAAATTTTTCTTTCCGGATATACCGGTAAAGGCGGTAAATAGCTTTGAGGTCTTTTAAAGGACTAATGGAACGGGTAATTTCAACCGGGAACGGGGTATAGTCCAGCTCCTCTTTCCAGTTTTCAAATTCTTCTGAGTCAGAACAAGCAAAAAAATAAGTATTACCCGACTTTTCGGACAAGTATTTGAATTGCTTTCCAAAAAAGTGGTTAATTACAAATGATACCGTAATGATATGTAAAACTTTTTTAGGTTGACTCATAGTATTCATATCCATATTTCCGTATCTGCCCAACAGGATAAAACACGGTACGCCATAAAGATAACACAAAAATAGGCATAACTAAAAGAATATTACACTACTATCCTGTAAACTTATTGCTAAACCCCTCAATGGTGACTATTCGGGTGGACATAAAAGCCGCACATTTATAAAACAATACTATTATATAAATTAATATGTTTTTTTATCATTTGACCTATATCATATTGCTCTGCTTTGGCACAACATTTTATCGCTGTATCCTGATAAAGTTGCGGATCCTGGTCAAGCTGTAGCAATTGTGCCGCCAGCTCAGCCTCATTTCCTTCTTCGAATAACAGGCCAGCACCCTCCACGATCTCCTTAAGGCCAGGCACCCTACTGGCTAAAAATGGTTTTCCAGAGGCCATTCCTTCGATGCTGGATAAAGAGAGCCCTTCATAATGAGAAGACAATACTACATAATCTGCCGACTTTAAAAGCCGGGGTACATCCATTCTCTGGCCCAGGAAAAAGACCCGGTGCTCCAGGTTCAAGGCTGCGGTTAATTCCCTGCAATCATTAAGACATTCTCCAACACCCACCAATAATAATTTAAAGGAATCCGGTAATTTTTGTAAAGCTTTGATTAAAGTTGCCTGGTCTTTCTGCGGCCGGAAAGCTGCTACCTGCAGGATAATTTTATCTTCATCTGCCAATTGTGGCAACAGTTCCTTTTTCTGATAAGCTACTGCACTTTTTATGACACTCAGGTCAACGCCATTATTGATCAAGGCAAGCTTACTATCATTATTTAAATAGCTTGCGTAAATATCATAGATCTCCTGGGTGATGCATACCAGTTTCTGGTATTTACTGTAAATAAAGCGTTCTACCGGCTTAAAGAGTTTATTATTGATTCGCCTGTTCGTGGTATTGTGTTCTGTAAAAACCAGATTTGTCTTTGCCCCTGAAAGCATCCTGGCAAATACGGCAAAATATTGCGCCGGAAACAAATGTACATGGGCAATATCATAGTTTTTCAGGAATTTTCTTATCTTAAAAATGTGTTTGGGGCTGTAGATATCTTTTTTATGGTCAGACTCTTTTAAAACAAAGATATTGCAGCAGTTTAATGCCCTTAGCGCTTCCACAAAAGGTTGCTGATGATCCCAGAGTAAAAGCAGGTCCATTTTAATCCCGGCTTTTACATAATGCGGGATTGAGTCCAGGATCAGCTTTTCTGCTCCCCCGGTTTCCAAAGAATTGATGATTTGTAAAACTCTCACTATTTTCTTTTATCGTTTAAATACATTAAAAGGGATATGGGTAGCGCAAATATGCTTAATACGGGATCGACTGCTTTTAATTTATCCGTAAAAGCCTTTTTAAGATAGAAGGCAAACCGCCAGTAATTGATGAGCGCTCTAAATCTAAAGGCCAGGGATATTGGCGCCCGGCTTAGTTCCTGATAGCAGATGGTAGTGGCAACCGGGGACTTTTTCCGAACTTCGAAAATCCGCGCAGTCAGTCCTTCCGGCTGGTATTCTGCTAAATAAATAGGTGCATTAAACCAAAGTAATGGATATTTGGTACCAATCCGGTTCCAGACCAGGGCTTCGGGGCAAAACTTTTCTCCTTTGATTTCGGGAAAAGGAAATTCCTTTAATACCGCTGTTTTGAATACTTCACACATATCCCCGGTAATTTTTCTTTTATACCGGAATTCAAAGACATCCATTATCTCCTCGCTGACCCCTACAGCAGAACCAATCAGCTTGCCATCAAAATAGGCTTTTCTACCGGCGACTCCACCGATACGTGATTTGTCCTTTGCAGTCTCATATCTTTGGGCAACAATCGCCAGGGCATCTTCCGGGATCATGTCGTCGCTATCCAGGATAAAGAACAATGCTCCGGATGCCTCATTAACCCCGCGGTTTATGGCAAAATGTTTACCGGCATTCTCCTGGTAATAATATCTTATGGGGAAACGGGTGGTATCAAATTGCCGAACCAGGTCCCTGGTATTATCAGCAGACCCGTCATCCACAATGATCCATTCAAAATCGGAAAAAGATTGTTGGGTCAGACTTTTGTAAAGTCTTTCCAATAAACCAGCGCGGTTATAAGTTGGTGTAAATACGGTTATTAAAGGCATTTTCTTTTATTATCTATGATTTCGATATTCCATAAAATCAAAATATCCCTTACGCTCTGTATCCAGGTAAAAAGCCTTATAAGGTATCAGGTCGCCACCATCCCAGACGAATAACATCCGGATTAATAATATTGAAAAATATAAAAATACAACCATTCGAAAGGTCCTTTTTTCTTTAATATTATTGATATATAAATAGACCTGGGGCAGGCCAAGGATGATAAATATAAAGAAATACCAGGAAAACCTCACGTAAGTGGCATTAGTAACTGCTGCAATAATGATGATCACATAAATCAAAAAGCCGTTAAATATTATGGTAGTCTTTGGATTTTGGTAAAAAGCATTTTTATAAATGTATGCGACATAGGAAAGTAATAAGCCTTCTATTACGTATAGAAAATTAATACTATTTGACTTGTCCGTATAAAAATTCAATTTTTCATTATCGCTCGTTTCTGCCACAAAAGTCAGCAAAAAGTTGCCGATAGGAGAAAGAAAGATAGCAAAAACGCCGAATACGAGTAAGATCATCTGGTTCCGGGTAAACTTAACCTGAAGCAAAAAGATCATAGGGAAGAATAATATTGAACTTCTATGAAAATAATAAGCTGCGAACAGCATTAATATGGGTACCAGTTTTTTGCCTTTGAGTAAAAAAACTAAAGCCCACCATACAATCCCCATTGCCATAAATTGCCTCACATAGATAAATGACATGAGGAAAAATTTACTGAAATAAATAAATAAGGAAAAGAATAGTAAGGGACTCATTTTCCGGATAGCCCCAAAATGAGCGATAATCGTAATAGCAGCGGTGATAAAGAAGAAATAGTAGCGGTCTTCTGTAACTTGCCTTACTAAGGCATTATACAGCAGATATCCTTTTTCAAAAAAGGGGAATGCCAGCATTTGCGGGATGGAGTAATCTTCAAATACCTCGGCATAAATGTACACATCAAAGCCCCCGATCATATCCCGGCTACCGATCATTACAATACAACAAATCATGAAGAAATAATACAGACCTTTGCTGTTCTGATCTCTTTGCCAATACAGTACAAATGCTAAAAAGAATATCAACAGGTAAGGAATCATAGTCAATTATTTTCTAAAGTTGCCTATTTGCAATTTCAAATCTGCAGCAATATTATCAATGGAGAGCTTCTCCTTGAACGATTTTAAATTAGCACACTGCAATTGATAAGTCTCGGCAAAACTTGCAGGATCAGCAATAATCCGGTCCAGCAAAGTATGCATATCTTCAATGCTTTCCACCATAAAGCCAACATTGCCGGCTTCCCGGAACAAGTAGTCAAAATAAGGATGGCGCAAAGTAATTACGGGTTTTTCGAAAATTATAGTATCTACAATAGCCCCGCTTGCCCGGAACACATATTCATGTTCCGGTAAAAAAAACAGGCTAAAGTGTATGCCGGCCAGGGCATCCTCATATTGTGCCCGGGTAAGGTATTTCGGTTTACCATCCTGCTCATTACCTACAATTTCGGTTACCCATTTATTTTTGTAAGAAACAACAGATGGTGTTATTAATCCTATAGCCTCAACTTCAAGTTGCTTATTTTCTATTTTATCCTTAAGCTGTCTGGCTAATTCATAGGTAAAGTGTGAGTTTTTCCTGCGCAGCTCCATACTCCCTATATGAGCGACTTTTAAAGGCAGCCCGGATAGAGTAACCGGACTATATTCTTTGGACAGCTCTGAATAAGGATGTTCAATTTCAATAGCTTCTGCAGCTTTTAAATAACCATCTTTAACCAGTATCTTTTTAGCAATCTTATTTAACAGCAAAAATTTGAATTGATCTACCTGCAACTTCAATAGCTTCCTGTGCACCCGGGCATTATATTTTTCATATAATGAAGTGGGGAAATATAAGAAATCCAGATCGCCGTGCAAACAAGCAATAACAGGAATATTTGGAAACTTTTGCTTCAATTTTCTAAAATAGTAGAAACAAGTAAACTGCGTTATGGAAAGAAAAATCAAATCATCCTTGCCGGCACTTTTCAGCAAGGTTTGGAAATGTTGCTTTCTCAGTTGCTCTTTTTTCAGAAAATTTAATGTTTTCGAAAAAAGGGAATTTGTTTTAGGTGTTGTATAAGTTATGGCTTGTTCCTGGATATATTTCCGCTCTTCAACCGTAAAAAATTCATCCATACTCTTTTGGTTGGATCCTATACCATGCAACACAATCTCTTCTCCGGGATACATTTTCATTAGTATCTTCACTATAGATGCATTGAACACCATGTGATGGTTACCTACAGAAGTATGGTCAATAAAATGAATCATTATTATTTATCTTGATTTCTGAAATAGTCATCCTCTAACCTGATAATATCGTCTTCTCCGAAATAAGTGCCCATTTGCACTTCGATAAACACAAGGTCTTGTTCCGCAAAATTGCCAATCCTGTGTTTACTGCCTTGCGGTATTTTAATCACATCACCTTTTTTTAGCGAAATCTCTTCGCCCTCCAGTACGACAACAGCTGCACCGGAAACGATTGTCCATACCTCCTCGCGATGCTGATGATACTGATAGGATAAACGATGCCCGGGATTAACATAAATACGTTTCACTTTACAATATTCTTCTTCCAGCAACACTTCATAACTCCCCCAAGGTCTTTGGCCAGTTTCTAGTGACATACATTAATTATAAAATTGATTCAAAATATTTTATTTCCTGCAAAAGTAAGGAATTAAAGTGGCTACCCTAATGTATTCAGGGCCTTCTGTTATTTATCCTTCAAAAATAGGCTATTAAGGCATAAAGTACCGCCGTCAGTTCCCTTTAACAAGCAGTTTACCTTAGTTTACTCCGGCTTAATTGCAACCAGAGCGGTTGTATGTTCATGAGGATACGCGAGGCCGATTGAAATTTCGTTTTTAAAGGGCCTTTTATCGGATATAGTTTGTTTGCTTTTAATCGTTCCAGGACTTCTGTAACAAACAGCTTATCTAATTGCCCGGGTTCCTTATAAATACTGTATAGGAGGTTCCAGGTAACCGAATTATAATTTTTCTGAATTACTTTTTTTATTGGTCCGGTATATTGCTCTCCTTCTGCCTTCATCAATGCGGCTACGGTTACTTCATCCAACAAGTATGCTTTTTTTTGCTCCGCCGTAAGCTGATTGGTTACGGAACCTGGATTTTGATAATAATAGTAGATAACATTTTTGGTAAACCACACTTTTTGCGCTTTAAGCATCCACCTAAAGCTCAACTCTACATCTTCATGGGTAATCCCTTCATAAAAAAAGAGCCGATGCGCAACTATAAATGCACGCTTAACCAAAAATACACAGATAGAAGAAGGTTGGTATCCCTCAGCCAAAAAATGCTGCCCGGTATTTAGCGCACCATAAGAAATGGGGTGCAAGAGCCCATTCCCAGTCTTGCTCCCGTTGGCATCTATATATCGGAGGTCAAAAGCACAAAGATCTAAATCCTTTTCCCCGGCTAAAGTTAATAGGTTTCCTATTTCATCAAAATCCATTTGATCATCTGCATCCAGAAAAGCCAGGTATTTTCCTGTTGCTTTATACATACCAAAGTTTCGAGCAGATGCTGCACCACCATTGGATTTGTCCCATACTAACACATTCATCCATTCTTTTGATAAGGCAATAGCCAGGCTATGGGTGTCATCAATGGAGCCATCATTAATAAGCAAGATCTCTATATCCAATCTGTTAGCTACTGCCTTCAAATTGGTGGTTAATGCTTCGAAGTATTTGGAAGCATTGTAAAGTGGAATGATTAATGTGAGCTGAACATCCATAATCCTTATCAAATAAACTAAAACTTACCCTACGTTACAAAGTAATTGCTCAACCTTGTATTTTATTAAAAAAATTATACTCTATTTGGTTGATTTGCATCAATAACTTTTGCAATTAATTGCTCTTGTTGCTTGTTTATCGGACTTCTAATTATTCTTAACAAAAATCTGGCAATTAACGAAGATCTTTTATAGGTAGTCAGAATCTTAAATTGTCTATTTATTAATTTTGTAAATGATGGTGAAATTTTAGTTAAATCCTTTTTTCTATACAACTCAAAAGCATTATATAAGTTTTCATAGAATGAAATGCTGATAATATTAGTAATACTTTGCCCATGAATTCTATAAATTACTGTAGCCTGCTCAAGATAAACCACAGGGACCTTATTTTTAAAAAGCGTATAAAACAGAGGCTGATCTTCAAGAAGCCTGAAAGATTCATTGATAAGTGTATAATCTTCAAATAAGCTCTTTTTAATAAAGACAGACGGAGTATTTAAGAATATTGGATATACTAAATAGTATTCATATTTCCCTTTCTCATTTAAATTAAAGAGTTCAACTCTTTCCTTTTCTAAATGATTATAAGCAGATATCTCACCGTTACGCAACATTATCAATTTAGAAAAATACACTTTTACTGAAGGATAATGTATTAATTGTTGAACATAATACTCAATAGAGTTTTCCTTCAATAAGTCATCTCCGGCTAACAGTTTGAGCCATTCACCCTTACTTAATTCAATACTTCTTTTAAGATTTGCAGAAATACCTGAATTTTTTTCAACTGTGATCAACTTTACATTAATTTCAGATTGATGTTTTGAAATCCAGTGAGAGATTATCTGAAGGGTATTATCTTTAGACCCATCATCTCCAATAATCAATTCAATATTTTTATAGGTTTGATGCTTAATACTATTTAAAGTATCCAGAATAAATTGCTCCGAGTTGTAGGTTAATACAATAATAGAAACCAATGGGTTTAGCATATCCGACTAAATGTAAATTTGTTTAACAATTTTCGCCGGATTTCCTGCGATTATTACATTTTCAGGGAAACTTTCATACACTATTGATCCAGCAGAAATAATAGAATTTTCACCGATTCTAACCCCTTTTAAAATAATAACATTATTCCCGATAAAAACATTATCCTCAATTACAACAGGTTTGCACTTGTGATTACCGGAGTTTCTTTGTTTTGGATTAATTTCATGAAAATCTGAATCCATAATTTGAACATTTGAACCGATAAGCACATTTTCACCGATTGTAATTGAGCTCATTTCGGCTATAGCGGTGAAGTTATTATTCATAACCGTCCCTTTTTTAAAACTGATTACTGCAGTCTCCTTTCTTGCCTCAATGTGAGAAAGGGTATTATAGAAATAGGGGGATGGGAAGTATCCAAAATTAACATTCTCGTCTATTTCAATATGGCCTTTCCCAATAAATAATACAGGCTGATTTAATATAGGTTTTCCACTAACTATATTATAATTAGACAATCTTTTATAATATAAATGCCTAAGCTTAAAAATAATCTTATAAAGCAATTTCATAGTTAATTATTTTTATCCAGTACTTCTTTCAATGCTTCTAAAAATGCATATCCATTTCTTGTGTCCGGCTCCAAAATATTCCCTTCAGCCCATTCGTTCCATGACTTTAATATTATAAAATTCTCAGGTAAATTTGCAGATTTAAGGTAATCGATACTTATTTGTAAGTTCTTTTTAAACAGTTCCGGAGTTGCATTTTGTAAAATAAATCCTTGATTTTCTTTTCTTGGCGTATTATCCCAATTCGTTACGACCATCGGATAAGTAGCCACATTTCCACTTTTTAAATTTATTCTTGCAGCAACTTTTTTGTAATCAATAATCTTAGGAAAGTTTTTATTAGTTGCCTGACGGATTTTATGTTGCACCTTTTTAATGATTGATTGAGCAGCAATCTCTTCTCCCAAAGCTTTAGAATAAGCATTAGAGACTTTAGAGTCAAATCCCATAGATTTCAAATCAAGCTCATCGGGACATACATTTGATGCCATAAAATGAATATCAGGGATACCTAATTTTCGTGCTTCTTCTTTATATTTTTTTAAAACATCTTGAATATCATCAATTTTGACGTCAAAAATCATCATCAAAGGAGCTTCATTTACCTTGATATATCGAGGATCTTTAAAAAAATTCGATAAATAAGCTACATGTTTCTTAATGTCTTCATCTCCCAAATATTCTTGTTTAACCAGAATTGTCTGTTCTTCATTGGTCCAGGTTTTACTCCAGGAATGATTAGCCCAACAAATACAAAACGGAAAATCAGGTGCTTTCAATTCCAAAACTTCCTCTAACGGTTTTTCCAATATCATTTTGCCATCTCCAAACCAATAATGGTAATATATAAACCCATAAACCCCATATTTCTTGGCCATTTCTGCCTGATCCAATCTGGTTTGATGTAACCTTAAATCATAAAATCCCAGGTCTGCCGGGATGATAGGTTGCTGATGTCCTCTAAATAATGGTTTTGCCTTGGCTACATTTGTCCATTCTGTAAATCCAGGTCCCCACCATTTATCATTTTCAGCAATAGGGTGAAATTGGGGTAAATAAAATGCTAATGGTTTAATTGTTTTATTCATTTAATTAGAGCTTAAAGTTTTTACCTGCTGTTGAAGGGTAAACATTATTTCCGGAAACTTAATTTTCTCAAAATCGCTTTCAACTTTAAAAACGGTTGTATTTTTTGTTCTAAATAATGCATCTTACTATAAACCATTATAGGATCTCCATAATATTCATTGAAAATCTTTATATGTTTGTTGAATATGTAATTATGAGTATAATTTATTTTCTCGCTACTTTTATGCAATTCAACTATCATTGATTGTTCTTTTCGTCTATAATATAAACCAATATAATTTAATTTAATTACATTTAGATTGGTTTTTTCTAAAAGCGATAACCAAAAATCCCAATCTTCGGAGCCAAATTTTAAATTTACATCATACCCGGAAGTCTTTTCAAAGTCAACCCTACGGTACATAGCAGTACAACTTATTTGATTACTAAGTAAGAAATTTTTCATATTAAAATCCGGTGCCTGACTTAAGCCATTTATGGTACCAAAATTCATTACCTGGGAATAAACAATTGTGACATTTTCCTCTTTATTAAATACATTTAAAGACCGTTCTAATAGTTCAGCTCCTAAGTAATCATCTGAATCTAAGGGTAGGATATAGGTGCCTGCTGCTTTCTTTATACCAAAATTCCTGGTATCGCTTAATCCACCATTTGTTTTAGAATAGTATTTAAACCTATTATCTTTATTTACCCATTCTAATGCAATTTTTTCTGTATCATCACTTGACCCATCATTCACTATAATGCACTCCCAATTATTATAAGTTTGATTTATGATGGAACTTAAACATTCATCCAAATATTGAGCTTGATTATAACAAGGAACAATTATAGAAATCAGATTATCCATTCGACCTGGCTTTTATATTGATGATTTTTTTAATAATATTGCCTATTGGCTTAGATTTCAATGCAATGCTAATCCATAATTTTTTATACCTGTAATGCTTAAATTCAGATAGTATTCTTTCATTCAAAGTGTTGTTAAGAAATCTTTGTATTACGTAAGCATTGATGTTTGTTTTATTGTAGCCTGTTTGATCAAATCTCATACTGAGTATAAAAGAATCTTCTTCAACTAACTGCTGTTTGTGTTTAGATATATTACTGTCATGGAATCTGTAATAGGCAAGCTTTTCAGGAACATAACCTACTAAATATTTTTCTGCAATTTTGAGCCATCTATAATAGTCTTCCGTTAAAAATTCCGTATCGTATGCACCCGTTTCTTTAAGCACATCCAATTTCATGCATACGGAAAGTGCTGCAATTCTATTTCCCTTCAGCAATTCTTTATTGAATGTTTCAGGGCCACAGCTGGCTAATGTATTGTAATCGGCATAGTCTGGTAATATTTCTGAATCATTATTTACAGCATAAATGTCGGTGAAGACCATCCCAAAATTTTGATTGGCACTCTCTAAAAAATTAACGGACTTTTCAAAACAGGTTATTTCCAAATAATCATCTGCAGCTAAAAGTTTAATATACTTTCCCTCTGCCATTTCGATACATTCGTTAAGTAAAGTAGATAATCCCGTGTTAGTTTTATGAAAGTTGGTTTTCGCGTTTATCTTATTTTCAACCAACCAGTTATTAAATACTGCTACAGAATTATCCTGGGATGCATCATCAGCTACAATCAACTCAAAGTTTTGATATGTTTGTCTTTTTATGCTATTCAGACATTCATTAATAAAAACCGATTGATTATATGAAATTACAACTATGGTAATTAAAGGGGATTCTTGATACATTTATGAATATGCATTTAACGCCTCTATAACAATAGTTATTTCCTCCTCACTCATCACAGGACTAATAGGCACACTCAAGACTTCCTTATGCATCTGCTCCGATATAGGGAACGATAAATGGTTCAGTTCTGCGTAAGCCTTTTGTTGATGGGGTGGGATAGGATAATGAATAATGGTTTGTATACCATGACCATTTAAATAACTTTGCAAGCCATCTCTGTCTTCCGTTCTTACAACATATACATGCCATACATGCTCAGCTGGATCCTCCGGGATTTCTGGTAATTGTATTTTAGGGTTATTTATTGCTGCATTATAGCGTAAGGCTATTTTCCTCCTTATTTCATTTTCTGCATCAATAAAAGGTAGTTTAACATCAAGTACAGCAGCTTGTATTTCATCTAAACGAGAGTTAAGTCCCTTATAGATATTTATATACTTTTGATTGGAACCATAATTAGCAATAGCCCGAATGGTAGCCGCTAAGGTCTCATCATTAGTAGTGATCGCACCGCCATCACCTAAGGCACCTAGGTTCTTGCCTGGATAAAAACTAAATCCGGCAGCATCACCTAAGTTACCCGCTTTTACATCATTCCATGTAGCTCCAATGGCTTGCGCATTATCTTCTACAATTTTTAAATTGTGCTGAGCAGCAATTGCCTCTAATTGCTTGCTAAACACGACTCTACCTTGAAGATGTACAATTAATATACCTTTTGTTTTGGGCGTAATAGCAGCCTCAATCTTGTTGATATCAATATTGAATGTTGCAGGATCTGGCTCTACTAATATAGGAACTAAATCATTATCAGATAAGGCTAAGATAGAGGCAATATAAGTGTTGGCCGGGACGATTACTTCATCTCCTTTTTGCATAATACCTAATTCTATATAGGCTCTGAAAATTAAGCGCAAAGCATCCAAGCCATTAGCCACACCTATGGCATGTTTAGCACCAATATATTGCGCTAAATTATTTTCAAATGTTTTCACTTCGTTGCCGAGCAAATACCATCCTGAACGAAATACGTTCAATAATCTTTCTTCTATGGCTTCTTGATGAAGCATGTTTACTTTTTGTAAGTCTAAAAACTTTATCATTATAATATTTTATAGAGCGTACTTCACCCCGTTTTTATCTTTAAAATTCATATCTAATATAACGCCTTCGTTAGTTATATAACCACGGTGCTTTGCAGGGTTTCCATAATAAATATGATGAGCAGGCACACTTTTAGTAATTACACTACCGGCACCTATAAAAGCATATTCGCCAATATCATTACCCGCTACTATGGTACTATTAGCTCCAATAGAACAACCCTTTTTTAAAATAGTTTTTTCAAATTTTTCGGGATATTGTTTTGAACGAGGTACTAAATCATTTGTGAAAGTAACATTAGGCCCAATAAATACATTGTCTTCAACGGTTACTCCATCCCAAATTTGAACACCGGGCTTTATGGTAACATTATCTCCAATAACTACATCATTCTCAATAAATACGTGACAATTTATATTACAATTATTACCGATTTTAGCTTCTTTAAGTACAATTACATATTGCCAGATTAAAGTATCTTGTCCTATATTATCACTTTGTACATCAGATAGGGGGTGTATTTTACTCATTATGGGATAATTTTAAATAATCTTCATAGTTTCTTATATAATCTGCCTCATTATAATTATGAGAAGCCAACACTAAACAAACGGCGCCCGAAGAGAAATTAATTTCTGAAGCCCAAATGCCTGGTGGTATGTGTAACCCTATATCAGGTTTGTTTAGCAGTATTTGTCGCTTTACTTTGCCATCATCTAATAACACCTCAAAAGAGCCCGAGGCGGCTACCAGGAATTGATGACATGCTTTATGGGCATGGGCCCCTCTACTTTCTCCTCCAGGAATATCATACAAATAGAAAATACGATTGATTTCAAAAGGGATATCTTCATTATTTTCTATAGGCGTAATATTTCCTGATCGGTCTTTTATTTTTCTTAATTGAATAAGGTCGCAATTATATACAGAAACAGCTTTCATAGTTTATTTTTTGTAGGAGAGAAAGGTATCAAAATCTCTGATGTAATCTTGATCATTATACTTACAATCTGAAGCAATTAAAGCCAAAGCGTTAGTAGAAAAGTTTTCTAATTTTCTCCAGAGCATTTTGGGAATATATAAACCATAATAAGAACGATTAAGGGAGAATTTCAATTCTTCTATACCGTTATGAAGTATTACATCAAAAGAACCGGATAGGGCTACTATAAACTCGTTCTGTTCTTTAAATGCATGGGATCCTCTTATTTCTCCACCCGGCACATCATAAATCCAATATACCCGTTGCATGGCAAAAGGGATTTGCTTAGGAAATTCAAAAAATGATAAATTTCCTCTTGGATCTACAATTTTTGGCAATTGAATTATTTGTGGTTTATCCATTAATCTATTTTTTTTATTAGTTTGGCAGGGTTGCCTCCAATAATACTGTTATCTTCGAAAGATTTAGTTACTACACTTCCTGATGCAATAACAGAATTTTTTCCAATTGCTACTCCTTTGAGAATTATAACGTTATTGCCAATAAAAACATTATCAGCAATATTAATATCCTGGGAAATATGCAATCCCGAATTTCTTTTCAACGGATCTATTTCGTGAAAATCTGAATTGATAATTTGAACATTACAACCTAGAAGACAATCCACACCAATAGTTATATTACCCTGATCAGCGATTACAATCAAATTATTATTAATCATGGTATTATCACCTATTTTTACTACTGCATTTTCTTTTCTTGATTCTATATGAGCATAAGTAGAATAATATAATGGAGAGGGATAATATCCTATAGAAACGTTTTCTCCAAAAAATATTTTTCCTAAACCTATTTTAAGAATTGGTTGCAAAGCTATTGGTTTACCCGAAACTTTTTTATTGTCACATTTACTTTCTATAGACCAAAACCTCAACAGGTCATATATTGTTACCAGGTTTTTTTTTATCCATTGCTTCATTTTCTAAATAACTTTATATTCTATTTTAGGCCTGATTATACCTTGTATTTTCCTGAGATATTTTCCTGAATTTGAAAAATCTTCTTCTACTTCAAAAGAATAAAAATTATCTATTTTCATAATTACAGTTGTTTGTGATTCAGCAAATATTAAACCTACTTTATATTCTCCAGAATTTAAATTCAGGTCAGGAATTTTAATTTCTATATTATAATCACCTATAACTGAGTTGGACTCATTAGCAAAAGGAAAAAACGCTTCAAAAATCAGTTGATCTTCATCACTGTAAACAAAAAGACTAAACGCTAAAGAAAGATTTTCTTTTTTTGATTCAATAATGAAATTGATGTTCAAATCATCATAAAATTTTAAAACTGGATTATTTATGTGAAAAATATCTTTAATTTTAAGATAGTCATTCTCAAAGTTCATTTTTTCACTTTGAACGAACAATGCTGAATCTTTTTTGTATAATTCCAAAACTGAGTCCGTTTCTCCCTGTGTAATCAATGTTCCATTTTTCATGTAGATACAGTTATTGCATAACTGTTTTACAGATGGTAAATTATGTGACACAAATAAGACTGTTCTACCTTCCCCCTTACTCACATCACCCATCTTGCCCAAGCATTTCTTTTGAAATTCCGCATCTCCAACGGCCAGGACCTCATCCACAATCAATATTTCGGACTCCAGATGTGCTGCCACAGCAAAAGCCAATCGAACATACATCCCGGAAGAATACCGTTTAACCGGGGTATCTATATAACGCTCAACTCCCGCAAAATCCACAATTTCATCAAACTTGCGTGTGATCTCCTTCCTGGTCATACCTAAAATGGCGCCATTCAAATATATATTTTCTCTACCGGTCATCTCCGGGTGGAACCCGGTACCCACTTCCAATAAAGAAGCGATCCTACCCTGTACTTTAATATTACCCGTTGTTGGTTTGGTAACTTTTGATAACAATTTTAATAACGTGGATTTACCCGCACCATTTCTGCCGATGATGCCCACCGCATCCCCTTGCTGGATATCAAAACTAATATCTCTCAATGCCCATACATAATCTGATCCCCCTTTGACCGTTCTGTCATTCGCCTCGCCAATTTTCAGATATGGGTCTTCTTGTCCCCGCATACGGTACCACCAGCGCTTTAAATCATGACTTAAGGTACCGGTGCCCACCTGCCCCAATCGATACTGCTTGGATAAGCTTTCTACGGATAATGCTATATTACTCATTTGATATCTTTTCTGATTTAGCTTATATGGTGTCCATGAATCCTCTCTGCACTTTATTAAAAACCAAGGTGCCGACCACTAACAATACTGAAATAAAAATTGTTGAGTAGATCAACATGCCCCCGTTAAAATCTCCAACACCTAAAAAGGCATATTTAAAACATTCAAAAATACCTGCAAGCGGGTTTAAACCAACCAGAGGTTTCAACCTTTCCGGCATAGCAGAAATAGGATAGATAACTGGAGTGGCATACATAAACAGCTGAACGCCAAAGGAGAGCAACATGGCCACATCCTTGTACTTTGTCGTAAGGCTGGATAAGATCATACCGGCACCCAAGGCAAAAGCGGCCATGAGCACGACCAGGAAAGGCGTCATCAGCACCCAGGCATTAGGCTGTAATTCACCAGTTATCGTAAAATAGATCACCACACACAAAAACAATAAAAACTGAATACCGAACTGCATCAGGTTAGACACCACTATAGACAAGGGCATGATCAGGCGGGGAAAATAAACCTTCCCAAATATATTTGCATTAGTGGTAAACACGGCGGCCGTAGCAGTAAGACTTGTTGAGAAGTAGTTCCAAAGAACGATCCCGGACAAGTAAAATGCTATTTTAGGAGCGCCATCTGTAGAGATACCCGCTATATTACCAAAAACAAACGTATAGATTATGGTCGTAAAAATCGGATTAACGAAAAACCAGATCGGCCCCAGGATTGTTTGTTTAAAATAAGTAACGAAATCCCGTTTAACCAATAATAACACCAGATCCCTGTAACGCCATACTTCTTTTAAGTTAACCGACAGCAAACTGGAATTAGGCTCGATGATCTCCGTCCAGGTACTGTTTTCCGGGTGTTTATCTATCTCAGTTTTTTTATGCACAGATTATAATATTTGAGGACAAAACTACATTAGTTATTTTATAAAAAGAAAGCTCTTCAGGTAAACATTTCAATACTTTAAGGAAGTGCTGTTGTTAAAAATTTTTTTCAGGCGCAAAGCGGGTTTTTCAATTATATGCCACGAAGCAATAGAAAATACATAAGTAATTATCATGGCTGATAAAGTAAGCAGATAAGGGTTCAGATCAAAATAATTCATCAAGGTCTGTTGTACCAGGAAGCCATATATGTAAACACCATAAGAAATATCACCAATGGTTCCCGGCACTACAAACAATGACCGGAAAAAGGATAAGCCAAACGATATAATAAATATCGGGAGTACAAAAACAGATATAGTAAGAAAAGCTCCGAAAAAAGCAGATACGATTAACAGCAAAAGGCAACTCATCCAAACAAACGGACTATTGAGTTGTTTTAGATTAAGCTGACTGATCACAGCACCTGAAAAAAAACAGCTAGAAAGACGATAAAGATCATCTGAAGCGATATTCAATCCTGCAAATGGGGTCCATAAAAACGATGGATTCAATAAATAAGCATAAGTGGCAAATAAATACACTGTAACCAGAATAATCAGAACCAGTTTTTTATGGTTTCTAAACGGAAAAAACAGGCCTGCGAGCAGGTACATAATAAATTCATAGTATAAAGACCATAAACTTCCATTTATAGTCGTGGGATATGGATTATCCACAAAAACGCCTCCTATCAGGTAATGCATATTAAAAAGAAGCATATTGCTGGGCAAATAAGTGTAAAAATCCCTTTGTCTGAATATATTATCACCGGTATGAACCATTACCGCCACGACTAATGTGATCAACAACATAACAAATAAAGCCGGGAACAACCTGAGGCATCGTTTCCAGCAATAATCCAATAGGGACCGACTATTCTTAAGACTAATAAAAACAAGATAACCGCTCATAATAAAGAATACATTTACAGCGACACCACTATAAGTAATTTGTCCATTTACAGACTTGATTACAATTTCTTCCTGATCGGCTAATGGAAATGAATGTGAAAATATTACCAGCGTAGCAAAGAATAGCCTTAAAAAATGAAAATTATTTTGATCTTGCTTCATATTCAGATCAATCTATTTAAAGACGTCCGTCAACGATTGCTTTATCAAATACACTTTTGGTATCAAACAGGACACCATTCGGAACAAGGTATTGTTTCAGGTCCAATGCCAAAAATTCCTGGTGTGCTACCGCCAGAACAATGGCACTATAAGATGCTGGTCCTGCTAATGAATCAATGAGCGCAATGCCGTATTCCTGTTGCACCTGTCCCGCTACGGCCAGTGGATCATAAATATCCACCTGAACATTGTAACTACTCAATTCCTGGTAAATATCAACCACCTTTGTATTACGGATATCAGGACAATCTTCTTTAAATGTAATGCCTAATATCAATACCCGGGCTCCATTCACCTGCAGATTCTTCTGAATCATCAGCTTTATGATCTTTTGCGCCACAAAGGTCCCCATCTGGTCATTTACCCTACGGCCGGAAAGAATTACATCGGGATGATACCCTACTGCCTTGGCTTTATGTGCCAGGTAATAAGGATCTACCCCAATACAATGGCCGCCAACCAGGCCGGGCTTATATTTAAGAAAATTCCATTTTGTAGCTGCAGCATCTAAAACTTCCTGGGTATCAATACCAATCCGGTCAAAGATTAAAGCAAGCTCATTGACAAAGGAGATATTGACATCTCTTTGTGCATTCTCAATCGCTTTAGCCGCTTCTGCTACTTTTATTGAAGGCGCCAGGTAAGTTCCTGCCGTAATAATCTTTTGATAGAGCTGGTCCACAAATTGTGCAGTAGCCGCATCAGATCCGGAAGTCACTTTTATAATTTGTGCCAAGGTATTCACTTTATCCCCGGGATTGATCCTTTCAGGAGAATAGCCTACAAAAAAATCTTCATTAAACTTCAGGCCGGAAACGCTTTCCAGGATAGGCACGCAGACTTCTTCGGTACAACCGGGATACACGGTGGATTCATAGATCACTACAGCTCCCTTTTGCAATACACCGGCAATCGATTTACTGGCTTCTTTAAGCGGGTTTAAATTTGGTTCTTTGAATTCATCAATCGGCGTGGGCACGGCTACTATATAGACCTCACAAAACTCCAGACCCGCTATAGTTTTAAAAAAGCGTAATGAAGGACGCTCTGTTTTAGAAAGCTCCTCCAATAAGGAGCCGGATTGCAGGGTCGTATCTATGCCACTATTCAGTTCATCTACTCTTTGTACATCTTTATCAAAAGCATATACCTCAAAGTATTCCGAAAATGCTAATGCCAATGGTAAGCCTACATATCCTAAACCAACAATCCCGATCTTCAGGGAACTGTCTATTTCCAATTTCATCATCTCTAGTTGCACAATTGATACATTAAATGACAGATCAAACAGAATACCTCCAAGGTCTGAGAAGTTATATATTTTCTATTTATCTACCCTACACCTAAACGCCAAAGAGCTTATTCTCTACCCCTTCTTCCCAAGCGGGACCAAAGACTTTTCTTATCAAATTTAGCGGTATTGATGGAGCCTGACTCACCATAACCATAACCGTAACCATAGCCGTAGCCATAACCCTGTGAAGTACTGATCAAAGCATCATTCATAGCGACCACCAGGCCGTTCATTTTTTTATTGACCACGATATCTTTTATAATATTCATTTGCTCTTTAAAAGTATAATTGTAGCGAACAATAAATATGGTGGTATCAACAAATTCATTAAGATTAAACGCATCGGAAACCTGCCCGATAGGTGAAGAGTCCAATAAAACATAATCGAATTCCTGCTTCAGCTGGGCCATCATATGCTTCAGTTTTTCACTAAGCATTAACTCTGAAGGATTCGGAGGAATCGGGCCGGCACCCATTACATATAGATTGCGGGAACCCGGCACCGGGTGAATGATCTCACCCAATTGTATCGTATCATCAATCAGGTAGTTAGTGATTCCTTTTGCCGCCTTCATGCCAATACCACTCAACATCTTAGGTCTCCGGATGTCAAATTCAAGCATCAATACTTTTTTGTCAGTCAGGGCTAAACTCGCCGCCAGGTTGGTAGAAAAGGAAGTCTTTCCCTCTCCACTCATACTCGAAGTGACCAGGATCACCTTGTGGCCTGCATTTTTATGCAGGAATCTTAAGTTAGTCCGTACCAGGCGGTAAAGTTCAGAAATAGCATCACGTGACCCTTCCTTTACAATCAGCATCTCTTCATGCTCATGGTGATTGATCTCGCCAATGATCGGTACGTCTACTACAGATAATACATCTCTTGTAGAAGTAACTTTATTATTCAACAACTCTTTAAGCACAATCAAAGCAACAGGTAGCAATAAGCCTAATAACACACCTCCCAGATAAACATTTCTGGTGTTGGGAGAGATTTGCCCTGTGGTAACTGCGTAATCGATAATTTTTGAATCCGGAGCTGTCGCAGCTTCCAGGATTTGGGTTTCTTCTTTTTTCTGCAGTAGGAACCCATAAATGGAGGTCTTAATATCGTGTTGTCTTACAATACCTAACAACTCTTTTTCTACAACAGGAGCTGTTTTAACTTTACTTTCCAGAGAGTTGGTAGTAGAGCTTAAATACCCGGCGCGGATATCCAGGTTCTTCTTCAGCGAACTTATATTACTGTTGATAGAGGATCTTAAATCTTTAATCTGGGCATCTAATCTTTTGATTTGGTCACTGCCCTCTTCCACCGTTTGCAAGCGCTCATTACGCTGGGATTGTAATACACGAAGTTCTCCCAACATTGAATTCAGGCCTGGTTCATCAATACCGGCAGTACTTGGTGCCAGTATGTCTTTATTATTAGTACTGAGATTACTTTGCAATGAGCTCAGCACTTTCAACCTGGTATCCAGTTCTTTACGTTCCTGGTCAAACTGAGAAGCAAGTCCCATATTAATAGAGGCACTCCTGTCATCAACAAGGGCCGTTTTACTTTTATGTATTGCCGCTTCGGCTTCCACATCTCCCAATTCTGACACCAGGCGTCTTAACCTTTCATCAATAAATGTGATCGTTTTTTTATTAGTAATATTTTTATTATTGATCGTTTCCTCTGCATAAATCTCCATCACTTTATTGATCACATCTTCTGCCCGCTTAGGAATGGCATCAACTAATTTCACTTCGAGGACATTAGTTCCTCCCACCGGGTTGACGATTAACCGGGAAGCTATACCTGCAGCAACAGCATCTGCGTTTTCAATATTGATATCAAAGTCACCGGAAGTATGTTTCCAGCGGTTACTTACCAGGAATTCCCCACTTGAGGTTTTAAAAGGCCGGTCAAATTCTGCAGTATATTTTTTACCCCCTTCTGTCCAGTAAAATTTTTCTGCGTTGATATATTCAAGATTAAACTGCTTGCCATAACTGGAGGAATCAAAACTACCAAATGCAATATCAAAAGGCAGTTCAGAGCGGTAAACCTCTACTTTCTTTACTTTACCCTCTGCTACAAATGAAATATTCAGCTTTAAATCATCTACCACTTTGCGCATCAGGCTCCGGCTCTTGATCAGGAAAATCTCAGAAGAAATATCGTCGCTTTTCCCCCCCCCGATCTGTGCAATTTCATTAATCCGCTTTTCATAATCACCACCACTTTTTACCGCCATGGTTCCCATGGACATATAGGTCCTGGTTGCATAGCGTAAGTAAACAAAACAAATTGAAGCCGCTATTAAGATACATAATGCCACCCAGTACCATTTTTTCAATACCAGCCGAACATAATCAAGTATATTAAGCCGGACATCGGCGTCCGGGTTTTTAAATTCAGCCGATTGAGCAATATTATTGTCCATAGTTGACGTTCTTTGTATATTATTTATTTCTATCCTCAATTAAGAAGTATAAGCTCAACAAACCTACAGCAGACCCCATAATACTTAAGGCAATTTGCGTAGACTGATACCCTCTTAATTCTCCCCGGGATTCTTTTTCTCTTAATTTGGTTGGATTGATCACAACAACATCATCCTGGCGCAGGAAATAATAGGGGGAATAAATGGCATTTTTATCATTCAGATTTACCCTGGCATATTCTTTATTGCCATTCTGGGTCCTGATGACTAATATATCATCCTTTTTACCGCTTGCTTTGATGTCTCCAGCTCTACCTATAGCCTCTAATAAGGTCGTTTTACGGTCAGAAATATTTACCATCCCTGGCGTAGCAATTTCTCCCATAATCAGGACCTGTGCGTTTAACAAACGTACATTAACAATAGGATTTTTAACCTGGGCACTGATCTTTTGGGTAAGCAGTGTACTTGCTTCCTCTATTGTTCTGCCTTTCAAATTTACTTTTCCTACAATAGGGAAGTTGATATCGCCATTAATATCCAACTTGTACCCATCTGTTTGTAAAGCAGGCTCGTTAAATAAAGTATTGGAAACATTATCCAAGGTAGCCACTCTTATCGAAACAACATCAGCCGGTTTAAGGCGCTGCTCCACATCCTGATTTTGGTCCTTAGTGATAAAAAGCGTATCTCCAGGCAGGTTATTAAAATAGGTGAATGATTTTTTATCCTTAGAAACACTACAAGAGCTTGCTCCGAAGGCTATTAAAACCAATAGTGAATATATTATTTTTTTCATAAGATTCATTTTTTGATCTGTAATGACAAAGTTCGCGCAAAGATAGTTTTTTAATTATACTTTATAAAATATCAATACCGTTTTGCAGCCTGATAACAGGTCTATAACGCCTTGCTTTTGCCCGCATACATCGCTTCTATCATCTGTACCACAGCTACCCCATCTTCAGCTGTAGTTGTCATCTCTGCCCCTCTTTTGATCACATCAATCACATTTTTGATCACAAAATGATGATTGGCCGCGGATCCTTTATAAATACCATAATCATTCCCGGGGTTCGTAGCCCCGAGTTCTGGCATAGTATAGTCCATAATTTCACAATATTCCACCTTATCCATATATTGCCCCCCGACCTTAATACTGCCCTTGGCACCTATAATAGTTAATGAACTCTCCAGGTTTTTATGCCAGACCGCTGTTGAAAAACAAAAACTACCGGCCCCGCCCTGTTCAAATTCAAAGTTCACCATACCACTATCCTCAAAATCAGTTAGTTGTTCATGATTAAAATCGAAAAAACGACTATTTACCTTTTTAATCCCACCAAACAACCAATACACGATATCAATAAAATGAGAGAATTGCGTAAACAGCGTACCGCCATCTAAATCTTTTGTTCCATGCCAGTTTCCAGGCGTGTAGTAACGGGCATCCCGGTTCCAGTAACAAGAAAGTTCTACCATATAAATATCGCCCAGCGTCTTATTGCTGATGATCTCCTTTAACCATACAGAAGGCGGCGAATACCTGTTTTGCATCACGACAAACACTCTTGTATTCCTTGCTTTCGATTGGGCCAACAGGCGTTCAGCATCCACCGTTTTCAAAGCCATTGGCTTTTCGATCACCACATCTTTTCCCAAGCGAATAAAAAAAGAAGCTATTTCAGCATGCAACCCATTAGGCACAGCTATATTGACCACATCATAAGCTAAACCAGTGTCTGCTAAATCTTCAATCCGGGTAAAGAAAGGTATTTTAAAAGCTTCAAGTCCCAGTACTGCCTTTTCCCTTATATCTACTAAAGCCACCAGCTCCGCTTCAGGGTTTTCCAGGATCATTTGGGCATGTCTTTTCCCTATATGCCCACAACCGACTACAACAAATCTTATTTTATTACTCATTAAACCTTAACAACAATTTTATCTTTTATAGTATACTGCGCTCCGGTTTCCGGACAAAAAGCCTGCCCCGAATCATCAAAATCCAGCCTGTGACCGGCCTCACTTACCCATCCGATTTGCCGGGCCGGGTTGCCCACGACAAGGGCAAAATCAGGCACCTCTTTGGTAACAACAGTACCTGCACCTATTAAAGCAAAAGCGCCTATTGTATTTCCGCAAATAATGGTTGCATTAGCCCCGATGCTCGCGCCTTTTTTGATCAGGGTTTTCCGGAACTGATCTTTGCGCTCTATAGCACTCCGGGGATTGATCACATTGGTAAAAACAGCCGAAGGTCCTATAAATACATAATCTTCGCAATGCACTCCTTCATACAGGGATACATTATTCTGTACCTTTACCCCAATACCCAATACGACATGATTAGCCACGAAACAGTTCTGACCGACAATAGAACCCGCACCGATCACACAAAGGGGCATTAAATGCGAAAAGTGCCAAACCTTGACACCCTCACCTAATATGGCTCCCTGATCGACTACTGCCGTTTCGTGAATAAATAAAGATTGCTGGTCCATTCGCGTTTATTTCGCCATGTTTTCTAAATATTTACCATAACCGCTTTTTTTCAGAGGCTCTGCTAATCGAAGTAATTGTTCTTTATCAATAAATTTCATCCGGTAAGCCACCTCTTCCGGGCACCCCACCTTTAACCCCTGCCTGTTTTCCAGGATCTGAACAAATTGGCTGGCTTCCATCATAGAGTCAAAAGTACCGGTATCCAACCAGGCCGTTCCTCTGCTCAACACACTTACCTTTAAATTACCCTGCTCCAGGTATACTTTGTTAATATCTGTAATTTCATATTCGCCCCGGGCAGAGGGTTCTAATTCTTTAGCTATTTTCACAACGCTATTGTCGTAGAAATACAATCCCGGAACTGCAAAATTCGACTTTGGGTTCAATGGCTTTTCTTCAATAGAAAGGGCATTGAACTGCTCATCAAACTCTACTACACCATACCTTTCCGGGTCATGGACCTGGTAGGCGTAAACGACACCACCTTCAACGTTGGTATTGGACTGCAGTAAGGTTCCCATACCAGCACCATAAAATATATTATCACCTAGTACCAAAGCAACTTTATCATCGCCGATAAATGATTCTCCTAGTACAAAGGCCTGCGCCAGGCCATTGGGCACTTCCTGGATCACGTATTCGAACCTGCAGCCCCATTGGCTGCCATCTCCCAGTAGTCGTTGAAAACCCGCCTGGTCTTCAGGAGTAGTAATAATCAATATCTCTTTTATTCCGGCCATCATCAATACTGACAGCGGATAATAGATCATTGGTTTATCATAGATTGGCATCAACTGCTTACTAATCCCTCTTGTAATGGGATACAAACGCGTTCCCGAGCCTCCTGCTAATACGATACCTTTCATATTCGCTTATTTCGTTTTTAAAAATGGTAGTTCTAAATCTTTCTCAGAAAGTTGCATCTCCGCTGCCGGAACACCCCAGTCTATATTTAAAGTAGGGTCATCATACCTAATCCCTACCTCTGCCGCTTTATCGTAGTAATTATCACATTTATATGCGAAAACTGCCGTTTCACTTAGTACAGAAAAGCCATGAGCAAAGCCGCGGGGAATATATAATTGAAGATTATTCTCAGCACTCAAACGTATACTGAACCATGCTCCATAAGTTTCAGAATCCGGTCTTAAATCAACCACAACATCCAGCACTTCACCGGCAAGCACACGCACGAGTTTGGCTTGCGCACTATCTCCTAATTGCATATGCAAACCGCGTACAGTACCATAAGTCGAGAACGATTGATTATCCTGTACAAAATCACCACTGGCTTTTGTCAGCGCTTCAAATTTTGGCTTATTGAAGCTTTCAAAGAAATAACCTCTTGAATCTTTAAAAACAGCAGGCGCTATAATAAAACAACCCTTCAGCTTTGTTTCCTCTACCTGCATTATGCTTTATATTGATTTTCGTAATATTGCTGATAAGCCCCACTGGTCACATTATTTAGCCACTCTTCATTAGCCAGGTACCAATCTACGGTCCGCTCCAGTCCTTCGGCAAATTGTAAACTTGGTTCCCAACCTAACTCTTCTTTTAATTTAGTGGCGTCTATAGCATAACGTAAATCATGGCCTGCCCTGTCGGTAACATAAGTAATCAGCTGGGCGGACGCTCCTTCTGTCCGGCCTAACTTTTTATCCATCACCGAACATAGCAGATGAATCAGGTCAATATTTTTCCATTCATTATGGCCACCTATATTATAGGTAGTACCTGTGGCCGCTTTATGAAAAATTACATCTATTGCACGGGCATGGTCTTCTACGAAAAGCCAATCCCGTATATTTTCACCTTTTCCGTAAATAGGAATAGGCTTGTTGTTCTTAATATTATTGATTGAAAGTGGAATCAGTTTTTCAGGAAAATGATGTGACCCGTAATTATTGGAACAATTAGAGATGACACAATCCATTCCATAAGTATCATGATAAGCTCTTACAAAATGATCGGAGCTGGCTTTAGAAGCGGAATAGGGACTATGTGGATCATAAGCGGTGGTTTCTTCAAACATGCCCGCTTCACCTAAGGTACCATATACCTCGTCGGTAGAAACATGATAAAAGCGATGTTGCTCATAAGCGCCCTTCCAGGCATTTTTAGCCACATTTAAAAGCGTTACCGTACCTACCACATTGGTCATTACAAAATCAAGCGGATCTGTAATGCTACGGTCTACGTGGCTCTCCGCCGCTAAGTGAATGACTGCATCAGGCTTGTATTGATCAAACAATTGCTCCACGAAGGAAGTATCGCAAATATCCCCTTTTTCAAACTTATAGTTGGGGGCACCCTCAATATCTTTCAGGTTGGCAAGATTACCTGCATAAGTCAGTTTATCCAGGTTCACAATAGTATATTCAGGGTATTGGGTAACAAATCTCCTGACAACATGAGAACCTATAAACCCGGCGCCTCCTGTTATGATAATAGTTTTAGCGGACATTTCTTTTTCTGTATTAGGAATGAGCAGGAGTGTGCAGGATATCCACCAGTTCGGTAGCTGCTGTTTCTATTTGGTTCACTCCCTTATTAATTTTAGCATTCAGGTAATTATAAGCTACATAAGCTACCAATCCGATAATAAGACCCGTAGCGGAAGTAACCATTTTTGTATAAATACCGCCGGCAACGCTATTGATAGAAAAAGCCGGGTCATGCTGGATATTATAGAACATGACGATCATACCCACAATAGTACCCAGGAATCCGAAAATAGGTGCAATCCCTGCAATCACAGAAAGTACGCCCAGGTTTTTCTCCATGGCATATACTTCCAGTTTGCCGGCATTTTCCATAGATTTCTCAATATGATCTATTGGCTTCCCGATCCTGCTTACCCCTTTAGCAATTACTCTCGGAGTAGCAGCATCATAGTTTTTACATAATTGCTGTGCGCCGGATATATTACCTTCCACAATCTTTTCCCGCACCCTGGACATAAAATCCTGGGGAATGTTCAACATCTTCCGGATCGTAATAAAACGCTCAAAAAATACGTAAACAGCGATAAGGCTACAAATAAGTAAGGGGATCATCAATACCCCTCCCTCTTTCAACAAATACCACAAAGACAGGGTCTCTTGTTTCGGGGCTGCAGCTGGTGGAGCTGCCGCAACTATATGCTGGGCTGTATCTACGGCAGCCTGAAGTAGTACCGGGCTAAAATTCATTATATCTCTAAATTATGTTGAATAGAACAAAAGTAAAAAAAATGGGTAAAAATTTCAAATTTACCCATTTTCTACCCGTATTTTACAATGATAAATTAGCCGATCTCAACTAATTCGATATCAAATACTAAATCTTTACCTGCCAATACATGATTAGCATCTAAAATAACTGACTCTGCTTTTACTTCAGCAATAATTACAGGAAACACATTTCCCTGGTTATCACTCAAGTGCATTTGCATACCTACTTCAGGTTCTGAACCTTCAGGAAAGTCAGATTTTGGAAACTCCAGCATATTCTCAGGATTTGCAGGACCATAAGCCTCTTCAACAGGAATATCAACTGTTTTTTTATCTCCTACTGTCATACCGATCAAAGCATCATCAAATCCTTTGATCACCTGACCCTGACCTACCACAAACTGTAAAGGCTCACGACCTTCAGAACTATCAAATGTTGTACCATCTGTCAATTTTCCGTGATAATGCACTTTTACAGTATCACCTGCTTTTACTTGCGCCATAAATGCTTAATATAATGTTTAAAACTGCCTGCAAGATATCTTTAAATTATTTTACGGCAAACTTTTATTGAAATACTTAAGATATATATAAAATACCTAATTCATTTGATTCAAAACTACATCCCCGTCATCAGGCTATAATCTCGTAACATTTATGAATTTGCTTATTCCGGAAATCCTCCGGGATCGTTTCCAGGCTTATATCTTTGGCCGATTGCACTTTAAGCCTTGAAAAATCGGGCTGAAAATTCCTGAAATTGTTAGAAAAATAAATCTTTGCCCCGGGATTACAATGTTTCAGCAACAAATGCAACATAGTAGGATGATCTCTTTGTGTATCCCAGGTACCACTCATTCTTTTACTATTACTAAAACTGGGCGGATCTACAATAACCAGGTCGTACTTTTCACTGACTTCCGCTTTCAGAAAATGCATCACATCCCCCTGTACGAAATTTTCCTCCCTGACCTCCAAACCGTTAAGTTCAAAATTATCTTTCGCCCATTGAATATAGGTCTGGGACAAATCTACAGTAATGACTTCCTTTGCACCTGATGCCTGGGCATAAACTGAAAAGGAACCGGTATAGGCAAAAAGGTTGAGGACCCGCTTACCCTCGGCCTCCTCCAGGAAACGGGTACGCAAAGGCCGGTGGTCCAGGAAAAGCCCGGTATCCAGGTAATCACTCAGGTTTACCCGGAACTTAAGCCCGTTTTCCTGCACTATCATTTTATGTTGTGCCGCGGCCACTTTTTCATACTGTTCCTCTCTCCGCGCCAATACCCGGCGGTGCTTCACATAAATCTTTTCTCCGGGTATATTAAGTACTTCTGCAATCACGCTTCCGGCCTCATTCACATAGTCATCCTGATCTTCTATACTCTGATACCTGCTTAAATAGGCCGACACGTGAATGCAATCCTCATAAATATCTACACAAAACGGATATTCCGGGATATCATGGTCATATACCCTGTAACAAGTGATATTATTACGGTTCGCCCATTTAACAAGTTGCCTGAAATTTTTCTTCAAACGGTTGGCAAATGCTTCCATTCCCCTGATCAGTTATTTATCCAGGAACATGGTAAAAGAATCGCCTCTCAAACCAATACGCATGGCTTCCAAAGGAATTACTTCATTAGGAGCGATATTTCCCAGGTTTACATTGCAGCCCAAAAGATTCAGGAAATAAACCTGCTGTGCTTTCTGAGGCGCTTCCCAAAGTATTTTTTCCGCAGGAATTTTGGTGAGGATCTCCTGTACCAGGCCTTCTCTTACTTCTCCGGAACCTCTGTAAATTCCAATATTTCCGGCTTCCCGGGCTTCGGCGATAACAGTGGTGGAACCGGCATCCAGTTCTGCCTGCATTTGCTCGATCCATTTATAAGGTGGCATTACATTAGAGGCATCTTTACTGCCTACTTCAGACAATACCTTAAACCCTTCCGCTGCCAGACGGGTAATATATTTACATTTCTCTTCATGCGGGATGGTTACAGAACCGTCTGAAACTTCTACATACTGTACGCCATATTCCTTTAATACATTTATATAGTCATCCAATTGATTTCTTACCAGGAACGCTTCAAACAAAGTACCGCCAAAATATACCGGCAGATCTGCCGCCGCATAAACAGCCAGCTTCTCCTTCAAATTCGGCGTAACTGCCGCAGTACCAAATCCAAGCTTTATAATATCCACATGCGGTCTTGCGATCGACAAAAAATTGTTCACTTCAGGTATGCTCAATCCTTTATCCATTACCATGGTGATCCCATAATTACGCGGCACTATAGTGCGCTCCGGCATTTGCCCTAAATTGAAATTTATCATATTCCTTTATTAATTCGTCTGCAAAAGTACATCATCTCACCGAAAGCAAAACACTTAATCAATGGTCTGCCAAAAAGCTGAATGAACGATCTGTTTTTGCCCTACCTTTGTCCCCATGCGTAACAGAAGTACTCCACCTCAGATACATGATGCTATTAGCTTCGACTTTAGCTTACAGCCTTGCGAGCTCATCACTTGCGACAATAACATTCCGCTTTACTGGATCAATGCCGGAGCACAGGAAGTGATCGAGATCAGCCTGGTGTTTAAAGCCGGCATCTGGCACGAGCCCCATAACGCGGTGGCGCAAACGGTGGCCTCCTTACTCAAAAGTGGCACAACTACCCAAAACTCCCTGGCGATCAATGAAGCAATTGAATATTACGGGGCATCACTCAAGGTAAGCGCCAATAACGACTGGTCCTTTGTTACCCTGCATTGCCTCAGCAAGCATGTAATCCATATCTTACCCACACTGCGTGCCATCGTAACCGATGCCGCCTTTGCGGAACATGAATTAGAGATCTATAAGCAAAATGCGCTGCAGCGACTGGCAGTCAACCTGCGGCAAAGTGATTTTGTGGCCAACCGGAATATCGATGCCTTATTATTTGGCCGCGAACATCCTTACGGAAAATATACTGAAGCCAGCGATATACAGGCCCTGACCAGTACACAATTACGTGCGTTCCATAAGCAACATTATGCTGCTAATAACTGCCGCATGTTTGTGTGCGGTAATTTTACAGATGAGACTTTAAAGGCCATAACAGATACTTTTGGCAAAGATAGCTGGAACGAAAGCCTTACTTATACCACTCAGAATATACCAAACATAAATGGCAGCGAACAGCAATTACTGCGTATGGTCAATGATGAAACCAGCGTGCAGGGCGCTATCCGGATGGCACGGATGATCCCTAAACGTAATGACCCCGTTTTCCCTGAACTTTTTGTAATGAATACGGTTTTCGGTGGTTATTTCGGCTCGCGGCTTATGGCCAACATTCGTGAAGACAAAGGCTATACCTATGGCATCTATTCCAGCCTGCTCAGCTATATGCATGCCGGTGTAATGATGATCGGTACGGAGGCCGGTAAAGAAGTGTGTGAACAAACTATTCTGGAAATCAAGAAAGAAATGAAACTCATGCAGGAAACCCTGGTCCCGGAGCAGGAATTGCTATTGGTAAAAAATTACCTTTTAGGAAGCATCCTCGGCGACCTGGACGGTCCTTTTTCCATTATGCAACGCTGGAAGAACCTGATATTAAACGACCAGGATGTCGATGTGTTCAACCGCAATATTGAAGTTTATAAAAGCATTACCCCGGAAAGGATACAGGAACTTGCCCAAATGTATTTGTATGACACTGCCTTCTATGAGCTTGTGGTAACTTAGATCTTTTCTTTTAAAATATCGTAATAATAAAGGCGGACCTGATCAGGTCCGCCTTTATCGTATAATATAATCAACTGTGCATTAATCTTCTTTTTTCTTAGCTGCTTTTTTAGCAGGCTTCTCTTCACCTTCAGCAGTTGCTTTAGTAGCTTTCTTTGCAGCCGCTTTTTTAGCAGGCTTTTCTTCGCCCTCAACCTCTTCTTTTTTAGCAGATTTTTTAGCCGCTTTTTTAGCAGGCTTCTCTTCACCTTCAGTCTCTTCTTTTTTAGCGGCAGCTTTCTTAGCCGCTTTCTTTGGCGCTTCTTCCGCTTCAGCAGCTACTTCTTGAGCCACTAATTCAGTATCGTCTGCATTTTCGGCACTTTGTTTATAGATATCAAAGTTCAGCAGGTCGTTTGCCTTCAGCAATTCATACCATTTCAATACTTTTTTAATATCGCTTACATACACACGCTCCTGGTCAAACTCAGGCAGTATAGTAGCAAAGTATTTTTTCAACGCATCATTAGAAGCTTTTTTGCCGGAAAGTAATTCTTTAACAGGGGCATCATTGCTTTTAATTTGCTCCAACACTTCATGTAGACGTACATTTTCGCTATAGGTATAAATCTCAATACTTTCAAGTGGTGTCAATTGATGAACTCTTGAAGATACAAACTTAATACTCTTATCCGCCAGGCTACGCACCAATGCTCCGTCATTCTTTGTGCTTACTAATTGATAAAGTCCAGGCAAACCGGTTACAGCTACAATTTGTCTATATTCCATTTCAAAAATTTTTAATACTATTTAATTTAGGTTTGCGAAAATAGGGTATTTTTTTTAAATCCCTGACAAGTTCAGCAAGAGATTAATTTTTTTGTTAAAATAATAGCCGGTTGCTACAGATCATTCAAATCCGCTATTGTGAAACGAAATGACAAATCTATTCGTTACTTTTGCTACATGCTATTCGAAAAATTTTTAGCCCACGTAGGCGCTTACACGCTCATGTTGAAAGGGATGCTCAGCAGACCCGAAAACAAGAAAGTGTACTGGAAAGAGTTTATGCATCAATGTTATGATATAGGCTACCGTTCATTGCCTATCGTTTTAATCATTGCAGCCTTCCTCGGTGCGGTTATGACTTTACAATCTGCTTACCAGCTGGTGAGCCCGGCAGTACCTAAATATGTTATTGCGCAGATTGTACGCGACTCCACGATCCTTGAGCTGGCACCGACCATCATCAGTGTGGTACTGGCGGGTGTAGTAGGTTCTAAAATAGCTTCTGAACTGGGCAACATGCGGATCAGCGAGCAAATTGACGCCCTGGAAATTATGGGTATTAACACCAAAACCTTCCTGATCATGCCCAAAATTGTTGCGGCATTGATCATGGTGCCTTTCCTCATCATCCTGGCCATTATGATCAGCATGGTGGGCGGATATGCCGCTGCAGCATTTACCGGTGCAGTACCCATCGACGCATTCCATTTTGGACTGATCTCTGATTTCAAACCATTCAACATATTCGTTGCAATGGCCAAAGCGGTTGCCTTCGCCTTTATTATCTCCTCCATCCCCTCCTATTATGGTTACAACGTAGAGGGCGGCGCTTTGGAGATCGGCAGATCTTCTACTACATCGGTAGTCGTTAGCTGTATTACGATCCTATTTGCCGATTACGGCATTACAGCCCTTATGCTTAATGGTTAATATGACCTTAATGAGTACGTTTTTTTTCATAATTGTCTTTTTATAGAATAATTTTGTGGATACATTATTACTAAAAAACAATTAAAAGAATTTACTTATGAAAATGAAAAACCTCGTTAAAACAGGCATGATCGCCTTAATGAGCTGGATCGCTACACCCATATTAACGCATGCACAGGCGGGAGAAGCCGCAGTATCCTACAATAAAACCAATGCCAACGGCTATGTAGTAAATGTTGAGGGGGATAAAGAAATATTGAATGTCAGCCTGGACGACTATTTCAAAAAGGCGTTCAATGCCAAATCCACCACTTCAAAAGGTTTTAAAACATTTAAAGGTGTGAGCTGGCCGGAAGTTGCCTCGGACAAATTAGATGTCTACTATAAAGTAGATGGTAAAAAGGGCAAGAATACAGTTACTGTATTAGTATCTAAAGGCTATGACAATTTCATCAGCGGCGCTTCTGATCCCAATATTGCAGATGGGGTAAAAAACTTCATGAACACCATCCAGGCTAAAACGGTGAGCGCCTCAATCGCAAATGCTGTAGCTGCTGCTCAGAAAGTAGTAGACGAAGCCCAGAAAGATTACGATAAGGTAGCTAAGAAAGAAGGCGAACTCAGAAAATCAAAAGAAAAGATTGAAAAAGAACTGCTGGATCAGCAAAAAAACCTGGCAGACAAAGAGAAAACCCTCAACCAGGCCAAAACAAAACTGGAAGCGGCAAACAAATCTTAGCAATTCAGGAATATAAATTAATAAAGGAGCGTCACCGACGCTCCTTTATTAATTTATAGGTAATCTATTATTAAGCTGATTAATCCATTTTCTTTACCGAAGCCATACCACTTACGTCTTTGGTTACCGAAGGGTTACCTTTATACCTTACAGAGCCTACACCACTTGCATCTACGGTCAGATGCTGGTTCACCCAAAGTACCATGCTACCCGCACCGCTGGACGCTACATTAGCCATATTTACCTCCAGATCCCCAGCCTCTACACTACCAGCCCCGCTCATGTCCACATTTAAGGTGCCTGCTTTCCCCTGCAGGTTCACACTGGAAGCCCCCGAAGCATCAATAGTGATTTCCGGCACCTCCACTTTTAATTTAAAACTTCCCGCGCCAGACATATCCAGTACCATGGCCTCGTTTTGTTTAAAAGTATTGGTCATAGTTGTACTGTTAGCCCCGCTGAGATGATATATCTTCAATACCGGCAGACTGATATGCACTTCACATTTACCCATATCGATCCGGTCGATCCAGTCCGATTGCTCATCCACGATCAGGCGATTACCACTCTGGCTGATCTTTATATAACGCTCTACCCCCTTATCGCCCACTACACTTACTTTAAACACAGAATCCTGGGTGAGTATTACTTTTGAAGCCCCATTGGCCTCCACTTCCGAAAAATTACTAAAATCATAGGTACCATTAGCTACGCTTGCGACTCTATCTTCAGCTGTATCACTGGGAGAACGGTATGCTTTTTTCTCCTCTACCACCACATCAGTGCAGGCGGTAAAGGTACTGCTGCATAAAACTACAGCGGCCAAAACAATAAATGAAGTATATATTCTTTTCATAAAATCTAATTTTTAGTAAAAATAACCAAATCCATTAGCGTTCAGGACTATAGTTCGGCAAATCCATGAAATAGCTCGGTAAATTGCCTGGAAAAGTGCTGTTCGAAAAAGCTGGTTTCTAAAATTTCTTGGATATAAAGCATAAAGTGCTAGTCAGGCTTTCGTATGCGCTTAAAGAAAGTAAAATGATCAATCATGGTAAGGCTAGTATCCGACAGATTGTATCGGCCCTGGAACGTGCCTTCAACATCGACCTTAGGGGATTTTATAGGGTATTTCAGAATATTAGGATTCGTATGTCGGGCAGAACTAATTTCCTTGATTTTTTGAAATCGTGCTTAACTAAATTTATGGATGAAACGGATTTGAGATAGTTATAATAAATACACTGGCGCTTGTAAAAAGAGCGCCAGCGTTTTCCTATGTGAGCAAATCTAATATTAGCAAGGATTTGCTCTTTGATAAGGAATTACATTACTTAGTTTTTACTTTAATACCCTTATTAACCGGTATTTCGACCTTTCCGCCATATTCATTGTTTAATACTATGCTTTTCAAAGTTCCATCTTTATTCAATTTGTACTCATAAAATGGATCAGTCTGGGAGTAAAAATTCTGATAGTTTTTAAGTATGTACGATGGCAAATGTGCAGTACTTTCACTAGAAAGAGAAGGAAAGTATTGTGAAAACTTCAACCATTTCCTTTCTTTAATTAGCTCTTTGTCTTCATCGGACAATTTAAGCCAATAACTTAGATCAATATAGTACATACTATTTCTAAAGTTTATTTCGTGATTGTTGTTTGCATATTTATAAAAAGTTGGAAAATCTTTTATAAATCGTTCAAAGTCTTTTCTGCTAGCCACTAACACAAAGGAAGTTATAGCTTTCTTGAACAATAGATTTCCATTAAAGTCATAAATAATAACATTATAAGGACTAACCATAGCTCTCGATAAACAGAGAATCAACTGCTTATTGTCATCGATAATTACATCGTCAACTGGAATTGTTGGTATAACAATAGTTTTTCTGGTATGCGAAATAATAATGTGTAGGATGGAAAAAGTATTATAATTATCATTAAATATAGAATCTCCTGAAAATTGCACATTTTCCTTTAAGCCCATTTTTCTTTCCAAATTATAGATTATCTCTATTTTTGGACTTTTAAACTTTAATGTGTCTATAGAATAATGATTGTATTCTTCTTTACGTTGCCTCTCAGTGCCCATTTGTGCCAAAACCGTATTATAGCAAAAGCAAATTGAAAATATTATCAGTAGGTTGATTTTTTTTATTTGCATAATTTATATTTAATCAGGGATTTGAAATATTTTTTTATGTTTACTCTTAGAGGGATTCCGGTTTACATCAGCATTATTAATATTATATCCTATATCCATGCAATGATTGTACCTTATAGATTGACATGAGGCATTTCACATGTAAATTTCTTTCTATTTCATTTATCTCTCTAATATATGGATGTTCATTTTGTTCTGTATTCTCCTTTTCTTCTTTGGTATCGTACTGAGCATCAAATCCCATATTTTCGTCTAAACCCGTCTTAAAATCTGCCCATTGTTTGCTTTTAACGCCATAAGCCAATGCATTTATCATTCTATACACATGGCCTATTTCGTGTAGTAACTTTGTTGATGGAGACAAATATCCTACCCTAAAACCATTATCTTGCGTTATTGCTCTTTAATTCATATCCCATTCCATATTTCCTATTAATAAATCTCCATCTTACAGCCTTCTGTTATAGGAATAAAACGATCTGTATTTTTATCACCGACTGAAGCTTCTTTGGAATATATGTTAAAAATTTTCTCACTTCTACCTACCCAATTCCATAACCTTTGACCTGTTTTAGTTTGCATGTTATATGCTGCCGCTTCATGTACTTTCATTAGCACCTCAGGAGAACCTGCTGGAGGCTTAACTCCAGGTACATATTCATAAGCTTTACTGTTATCATAAACCATAATTCTTTCCCATCCGGATCGACGAACTTCACGGAGTTATTTGCTACATATACAAATGGACTAACTCCATAGTACTTAGCTGCTAAAGGATCAACTCCATTCCATCTTCCAATCTGAGAGTTATACTGCCTTGCACCGTATTCATAAGTCTGTAGATCAAAGCTGGTTTCTAGTTCTTTTCCGTTATACTTCAGCGGCTGTGGCGTCATTCCCATAGCACTTGTTGATACCGTTAACCCAAATGGGTAGTAATGATTCTCTTCTAATACCTTGGTATTGTAGTGCAATACCTGCACATTATCGAACCATACATCCTTACCAATCGTTTGGTTGTCTACATATACGATCACAAAACCTGGATCAGTCGTGCTCACCCTCTCCGTCGTCAGGTTATCAAAATTATTTGGATCAAGACTGATACTGCTCGACAGTAGGTTCATCAACATATTTAGTACACTTAGGCCGCATCTACTTTATTAAGAAACGCTTTTAAGCTTTAAAATAAGGAAGAATGGATATGACCTATTCTTCCTTATTTATCCTGAAAAGCGCGCCAACCTTTATCTGGCAATGGTATGTCAACCCATCAACATATCTGGTACACTACCATAGTTTAAATAATTTTCCATATTGAATGCTTTATATTGATCGGTTGTTTTATCCCATAACGGATGATTAATAACACTCTCATAAGCCTTGTGATGCATAAAATTTGCATCACGGTATAATTT